>OJBY01000102.1_pt1 | contig 54833 bp, 52 predicted proteins | sample 1591731 | NCBI WGS metagenome assembly OJBY01 (sample SAMN05416837, study PRJEB24817) | seawater metagenome | isolation source: Sea water | place: Canada:Atlantic | collected 2013-07
CGCTATGACAGAGAGTAAATGCCCGATCAATCACGCGGCAGGTGGTGGCACCACGAACCAGGACTGGTGGCCTAACCAGTTACGCCTGGACCTCCTCAATCAGCATTCTTCCAAGTCCAACCCCATGGATGAGGATTTCGATTACGCCAGCGCATTCAACAGTCTGGATCTTGCTGCAGTGAAAAAAGATCTGGATGCGCTCATGACAGATTCCCAAGACTGGTGGCCAGCGGATTTCGGCCACTATGGGGGCCTGTTTATCCGCATGGCCTGGCACAGTGCCGGTACCTACCGCATCGGCGATGGCCGGGGCGGCCCTCCCGACTGGTACCTGCACGGTTTGTGTGCCTGAAACCGCCTCGATGCATCATTCGACATTGGCAGGGGGCTGTGTGGAACATATATAGAACGAATGGCTACCCAAACCGTCCTTCAGAAGCTCGAGATCCTCGCCGATGCGGCAAAATACGACGCTTCCTGCGCGTCCTCGGGCACGGCCAAACGCACCAGCATGGGCGGCAAGGGAATCGGTTCGACCGAGGGGATGGGCATCTGTCACGCCTACGCACCCGATGGCCGCTGTATCTCGCTGCTGAAGATCCTGCTGACCAACCACTGCATCTTCGATTGCCACTATTGCATCAATCGCAAGAGCAGCAATGTGCGGCGCGCAAAGTTCACTCCACAAGAAGTGGCGGACCTGACGCTCACCTTCTATCGCCGTAACTATATTGAGGGATTGTTCCTCTCCTCCGGCATTATCAAAAGCTCCAATCACACGATGGAACTTCTGGTAGAGACGGCACGTATCCTGCGGGAAGAACACGATTTTCGCGGCTATATTCATCTCAAGACCATTCCGGAGGCAGACCCTGAACTGGCGCGCCAGGCGGGGCTCTATGCAGATCGTGTTTCCATCAATGTGGAACTGCCCACCGACAGCGGTTTGACGCGCCTCGCGCCGGACAAGAACTCGCGCCAGATCGAAGGGGCGATGGGCGGCATGAAAATGGCGATCCGCCAGTCGAAAGACGAGCGAAAGCGGTTCAAGCACGCCCCGCAGTTTGCGCCCGGTGGGCAATCCACGCAAATGATCGTGGGTGCCGATGCCGCCACCGATTCCGATATCGTGGGCAAGGCCAGCCGCCTGTACGACAGTTTTCGACTGCGCCGCGTCTATTATTCGGCCTTTTCGCCCATTCCCGATGCCAGCGCGGTTCTGCCACTCAAGCGCCCGCCGCTGATGCGCGAACACCGGCTCTACCAGTCGGACTGGCTGATGCGGTTCTATGGTTTCGCTCCGGCAGAGGTGATGCAGGCAACCGACGCGGATGGAAACCTGCCGCTGGATATCGATCCCAAGCTGGCTTGGGCGCTGAAGTTCCGCGGACGTTTTCCCGTGGACGTGAACCGTGCGGGTCGTGAAGACCTGCTGCGCGTGCCGGGATTGGGTACACGGGCAGTGGGGCAGATCCTCGCCAGCCGTCGCCATCGTAGCTTGCGGCTAGACGATGTGGCCAAGCTGACCGTGTCCGTCGCCAAGGTGCGCCCGTTCATCTGCACCGTCGACTGGCGACCCACCTTGCTGACCGACCGCGCCGATTTGCGCAGCCTGCTTGCGCCGAAGCAGGAGCAGTTGGAGCTGTTCGCGGCATGACCGCGCTGCAACACGTAAAGCTGGGCACCTATTACGTGGTGCGCATGGCCGAGCCGGACGATTTCGCCTTCTGGCGCGAACGGGCGCGGCAACTGGTGCAGTGCGATGTTCCGCCAGACCGGGTGGCCTGGGTGGAGCCGGGTGGCAATGGCTCGCTATTTAGTCACGGCGACACGCGGCTGCCGGTGCCGGACGATGCCACTCGCATGATCCGTGCCAGCAAGCGCTTTCTCTCGATTGCCAAGAACGTCGCGCATCATTCTGACCCGGAACGATTTTCTCTGCTCTATGCTATGCTATGGCGGCTTCAGTCCAATCCGCGCTTGATGGAAGACAAGGCCGACAGCCAGGTTCGCCGGTTGGAGGATATGGACAAGTCCGTGCGCCGCGATGCGCACAAGATGCATGCCTTTGTGCGTTTTCGTATGGTGGAGGATGAGGCGGGCAACGAGCATTACGTCGCCTGGTTCGAGCCTGATCACCACATCGTGCGGCGTGAGGCGGGCTTTTTCGTGCGCCGTTTCGCCAACATGCACTGGTCGATCCTGACGCCAAGGGGCTGCATCCACTGGGATGGCGAGACGCTGCGCGAAAGCGGCCCGGCACAGAAAGGCGATGCGCCGCAGGGCGATCCGGCAGAGGATCTATGGCGCAAGTATTATGCATCCATCTTCAACCCTGCGCGTTTGAAGATCGGGGCCATGCTGAAGGAAATGCCCCGTAAATACTGGAAGAACATGCCCGAGGCCGCGCTTATTCCAGAGCTGGTGGCGGGCGCGCAGAAGCGGGAAAGCGAAATGGTTGATGCAGGCACGCTCGAATTTGAAGACCGTCCCGAAACGCTGGCGGCGATAGACAAGGCTATCCACGCGTGTCGCAAATGTCCCATAGGTTTGCTGGATAACCAGGCGGTTATGGGCGAGGGGGCGGACGATGCCCCCCTGATGATCGTGGGCGAACAGCCGGGCGATCAGGAGGATCAGGCAGGCAGGCCCTTCGTCGGCCCTGCGGGACAGGTGCTGAACGCTGCGCTGGAAGTGGCCGGGATCGAACGCAAGCAAACCTATGTCACCAATGCGGTGAAGCATTTCAAATATGTTCAGCGCGGCAAGCGCCGCCTGCACCAGTCGCCTACGGCCAAGGAAATCGACGTGTGCCGCTGGTGGCACGAGGCAGAGCGCGCCATCGTAAAGCCGAAGGTGGTGCTGGCTCTGGGCGCCAGCGCGGCGCGTGCGATGCTGGGCAAGACGGTGAGCATTTCAAAGGCGCGCGGCGAGCCCATGGTGCTGGACGATGGCAGCGAATTGTGGGTAACGGCGCACCCATCCTATCTCCTGCGCCTGAGTGGTGACGCCAAGGCGGAGCAGGAGCGATTGTTCGCAGCCGACCTTGCCGCGGTGAAGGAACGGCTTGCGGAGTTGATGGAGTGAGGTGCCCGATAGCGACGTCCTCCCCAAGCGCACGATCGAGCTCGATCCTGATGGCGTAGACGCACCAGCCCGCGCCCCGTTCGTGGAACTGGGCCTTGTCAGCTGTTTCAGCTTCCTGCGCGGTGCATCCGATGCGGTAGACCTTGTGCTTACCGCACGCGGTCTTGGTTATGATGCCATAGGAATCGCCGATGCCAATTCCATGGCGGGCGTGGTGCGCGTGCATACCGAGGCGAAAACGCTGAAAATGCGGCCCGTCATCGGCTGCCGGATAGAAACGGTGGAGGGGTTCGCTTTCCTCGCTTATCCCACAAACCGCGCCGCCTATGGCCGTCTCTGCACGCTTATTTCGGCAGGGCGCATGGCCACACTGGATGGCGACTGGCAGGAAAAGGGCCTGTGCGACATTTCGCTGCCGATGCTGGCGCAGCATGGAGACGGGATGCAGTTGATCCTGGTCCCCCCGCGCGATCTGGGCGAGAAACTTGTGGTGCCGGGCTGGGCCAGCAATGTGGTGGCGTTGGATGGCACGCTGCGCGAAGACCACGTTACGGGCACCCTCTCCGAAGTCCTGCCGCACCTTGCTTCCGGCCTTCCGACACTGGGACATCTTGCCGCCAGCTATCTCTACGCCGGCGACGATATTGCTCGCATAGACCGGCTTGATGCGCTGGCCCGCGCCAATGGCCTGTCGCTGTTGGCTACCAACGATGTACATTATCACGCGCCCGATCGCCGTCCCTTGCAGGACGTGATGACGGCAATCCGGCACAAGACCACGGTGGCGCGCGCCGGGCATCTGCTGCATGCCAATTCCGAGAGGCATTTGAAAAGCCCCGAACAGATGCTGCGCCTGTTCGAACGCTGGCCCCATGCCATAACGGCGGCGCGCAGTGTGGCCGATGCTTGCAATTTCAGTCTGGACGAACTGAAATACGAATATCCCGAAGAGATCTATCCCGATGGCATGAGCCCGCAAACCTACCTGGAGAGCGAGACATGGAAAGGTGCAAAGCGCCGCTATCCCAATGGTTTACCACACTCGGTGACGAAAACGCTTGAACGCGAACTGGCACTGATTGGCAAACTGGAGCTGGCGCGGTACTTCCTCACCATCAAGGATATCGTCGACTATGCGCGCAGCGTTGATCCGCCCATTTTGTGCCAGGGGCGCGGTTCTGCTGCCAACTCGGCCGTGTGCTATTGCCTTGAAATTACCAGTGTCGACCCCGCCAAGCACCAGTTGCTGTTTGATCGCTTCATTTCGGAGGAGCGCAAGGAGCCGCCCGATATCGATGTCGATTTCGAGCATGAACGGCGCGAGGAGGTGATTCAGCACATCTACAGCAAGTATGGCCGCCACCGCGCAGGCCTTACCGCCACCGTCATTCACTATCGTCCGCGCATGGCCATTCGCGAAGTGGGCAAGGCGATGGGTCTGTCCGAGGACGTCACCAGCGCGCTGGCGCGCACCGTATGGGGTGGCTGGGGCAAGGAGGTGAGCGAGAAACACGCTGCGGAAACGGGGATGGACATATCCGATCCACACCTCAGGCGGGTTTTGAAGCTAACCGAGCAAATGGTTGGAATGCCGCGTCATTTGTCACAACATGTGGGCGGTTTCATCCTCACCGACGGGGCGCTGACGCAGACCGTTCCCATCGGCAATGGCGCCATGCCGGATCGCACGTTCATCGAGTGGGACAAGGACGATATCGAGGCCCTGGGTATCCTCAAGGTAGATGTACTGGCGCTGGGCATGCTCACCTGCATCAGGAAATGCCTGGATCTGCTGGCGGACCATCACGACCGTTCTCTAACGCTGGCCAGCGTGCCGCGCGAAGACCCGGAAACCTACGAAATGCTGCGCAAGGGGGATTCGCTGGGCGTGTTCCAGGTGGAAAGCCGCGCGCAGATGAACATGCTGCCGCGCCTGCGCCCGCGCGAGTTCTACGACCTCGTGATCCAGGTGGCCATCGTGCGGCCCGGTCCGATCCAGGGGGACATGGTGCACCCCTACCTGAAACGACGCCGCGGTGCAGAGCAGGTGCAGATCCCCGCGCCATCACCCGAACATGGCCCGCCGGACGAGCTCTCCAGCATCCTCGAACGCACGCTGGGCGTGCCCATCTTTCAGGAGCAGGCGATGAAGATCGCGCTGGATGCCGCACGCTTCTCCAGCGTCGAGGCGAACCGGCTGCGCAAGGCCATGGCGACCTTCCGTAGCCGGGGCATGGTGGATGAATTGCAGGACATGATGGTGGAGCGCATGGTGATGCGCGGCTACGATCGCGACTTTGCGCAGCGCTGCTTCAACCAGATCCGCGGCTTTGGCGAATATGGTTTTCCCGAGAGCCACGCTGCCAGCTTTGCGCACCTCGTCTATGTCAGCAGCTGGCTGAAATGCCATTTTCCCGCCGCCTTCGCCTGCGGCCTGCTCAATTCGCAGCCGATGGGTTTCTACGCACCTGCGCAGATCGTGCGCGACGCGCGCGAACATGGGGTGGAGGTGTTGCCGGTGGATGTGAACCGCTCGGATTGGGATTGCACGCTGGAGGTGATCGGGTCGGAGAAAGGTGCCCACCCCGCTGCGACTGGCGAGCAAGCTCGCCAACCCCTCCCGCATGCGGGAGGGGCAGTGGAGCTTGGCGAGCCGAAGGTGAGCTGTAGTGAAGCCGGGTGGGCTTCTAGGGCGCATGGCCGACAGGATCGCCATATCGCCATGCGACTGGGCCTGCGCCAGGTGGATGGTTTGCCGGAACACGTGGCTGCCGCTCTCGTCACTGCGCGCGAGGAGGGCGGGCCTTACGCCGATGTTGCCGAACTGCGGGACAGGGCTCGCGTACCGGTGGGCCATGTGGAGCGGCTCGCCAGCGCCGACGCCTTCGGTTCAATGGATATGTCGCGGCGGCAGGCGCTGTGGGATGCGCGCAGTCTGGTGGGCGGCACGGACCTGCCGCTGTTCGCCCATGCCGACGAGCGTGACGAAGGGGCCGAGCGGGGCAGGGCGATCCTGCCAAAGATGCCGCTGAGCGAAGAGGTGGTCGCCGATTACCAGACCACGCGTCTCAGCCTGAAAGCGCACCCCATGGCCTTCCTTCGCGCCAGCCTGGCAGAGCGCGGCTTCGTGCGGGCCTGCGACCTGAGATCGCGCAAGTTCCGCTCCATGGTGCATGTGGCCGGCGTGGTGCTGATCCGTCAGCGGCCCGGCAGCGCCAAGGGTGTATGCTTCATCACGCTGGAGGACGAGACCGGCGTCATCAACCTGGTCGTCTGGCCGGACCTCAAGGAAAGACAGAGGCAGGTTGTGATGGGATCGCGGCTGATGGAGGTGCGCGGACGGGTGGAATACGATGACGAGGTGATCCATGTCATCGCGCATCACATGACGGACGCGACGCAAGACCTGCATCGCCTGTCAGACGATCTGCTGAATGCTCCTGTCGCCCGCGCCGATCACGTGAACAGCCCGCTTCCCGGCAAGTTCAACCCGCGCGATGACCTGCGCAGTGAAGCGGGCGATCCGGCCAATCCCGCAATCCGCCCGCGCGATCTGGTGGATCAGTTGCCGAACGCGGATGCGCCCGCAACACGCAGCCATCCGCGCAATGTCCGGATCATTCCCCGGATCATTCCAAAGTCACGAGACTTTCATTGATGTGACCCGCAAGAAAAACTGGCCCGTTCCGCCCACAGATGATCGCAAGGTGGCAAGTCTGCTCATCGTCATAGCCCTTTTGCTGGCGGGGCGTGTTTACCTGGCCGAAAATCCACAAGACAACCCTTGGGCACCGCTGGATCTGCGCGACGAGCGGGGCTGGGCGACGACCACGAAGCTGTCGGGACTGCGCGGTGATATCGAGGCCTGCCGCGCCGTGTTGGATCGCAGCGAAGTGGCGTTCACCCCGTTGCCGGCCACGGGGGAGGGCGAATGCCGCCGCGAGGATCGGCTGACCCTTTCTACGATGCCCTTTGCTCCGCGCTTCCCGCAGCTTACCTGTCCCGTGGCGGCAGGAATGGTGCTGTGGCTGGAGAAGGACGTGCAGCCATCGGCCGAGGAAACGCTCGGCAGCCGCGTAGCGCGTATTCAGCAACTGGGCACATACAGTTGTCGCCGCATGTATAACGACGACGATGCGCCATGGAGTGAGCATGCAACCGGCAATGCCATAGATATTGCAGGCTTCGTGCTGGAAGATGGTCGCACGATCAGTGTGCTGCGTGACTGGGAAAGCGAAAGCAACGATGAAGAATCCCGCTTCCTGAAGGCCGCGCGCGATGCCGCCTGTGCCAGTTTCGGAACCGTGCTATCGCCGGAATACAATGCGGCCCATGCCGATCACTTCCATTTGGATCAGGGCCGCAACCCGGCGATGGGCGCCTGCCGCTAGACCGGCTCCAGCGCGTAACCTGCAGAGCGTACGGTACGGATCGGATCGCGGGTGTTCTCTACTGTAATCGCTTTTCGCAGACGGCGAATGTGCACGTCCACGGTGCGTTCCTCGATCTCGCTGCCCGTGCCCCAGACTGCATCCAGCAACTGCCCGCGTGAGAAGACGCGGCGCGGATGCTCCATGAAGAACTTTATCAGCCGATATTCGGTCGGGCCGATCTGCAATTGCCGGCCGCGCCGTTCAACCCGGTGAGCCACGGGATCGAGTTTGAGGTCTCCTACCTCTATCGTCTCGCCTGCAAGTGCGGGGCGCACGCGCCGCAGAACAGCAGCAACGCGCGCCAGCAGTTCGCGCGGCGAAAACGGCTTGGTCAGGTAATCGTCGGCGCCCGTTTCCAGACCGCGCACACGGTCATCCTCGGCCTCGCGCGCGGTCAGCATGATGATGGGGACGTGCGCTGTGGCCTTGTCGCGGCGCAGTCGGCGGCAGACCTCGATACCGCTGGTTCCCTCGATCATCCAGTCGAGGATAACCAGATCGGGCGCATCTTCCGAAGCCATCAACAAGGCATCGTCGCCGTCGGCGGTTACGCGAACGTCGTAGCCTTCGCTTTCGAAGCGATATTCCAGCAATTCGGCCAGCGCGATATCATCTTCAACGAGCAGCAATTTTGGCGTGGACATGCAAGTGGGCCCCTTCGAACTGCGGCACGGTAGCAATGCCGTGGGGCCTGCAGTATTTCAATCTTGTGTCAGATTTGTTGCAAAGCGCGCTTTTGATTATGCGCCTTGCAATATTACCGCTCGATATCGCTGGGATAAGAGCCGGTGGCCGAATAATGGACCATCTCGGCGACGTTCGTAGCATGGTCGCCGATCCGCTCGATATTCCGAGCGACGAACAGCAACTGCGCAGCGCTGCTGATGGTGGAAGGGTTTTCCACCATGTGGCTGACGAGATTGCGGAAGATACTGTCGTAAAAGGCGTCGACCTTTTCGTCGCGCTCAATCACCTCGCGTGCCACGACGGGGTCGCGCGCGGCGTAGGCGGTAAGCACGTCGTGCACCATTTCCGAGGCCACTTCGCCCATTGCAGGGAGCAGCAGTAACGGCTCGAACCGTGTCCGACCTTCGATCCGGCCGACGCGCTTGGCGATATTTTTGGCATAGTCCCCTATACGCTCCACCACGCCGCCAATCTTTAGCGCAGCGACGATTTCGCGAAGGTCGTCTGCCATCGGTGCGCGCAAGGCCAGGATGCGCACGGCCATTGCGTCCACTTCTGTTTCCAGCGCATCCAGCTTCGTATCGCGCTCCACCACCTGGGCGGCCAGTTCCTCATCGCCATTGACCAGCGCCTGCAGAGCTTCGTGAATCGCAACTTCGGCAAGGCCGCCCATCTCGGCGATCAGGCCGCGCAGACGGGTGATGTCCTCGTCGAATGCCTTGACTGTATGTTCGACCATTATCCGTACCGCCCCGTGATGTAATCCTGCGTGCGCTTTTCGGCTGGATTAGTGAATATGTCCGACGTGTGTCCGTATTCCACCAGATTGCCAAGGTGGAAAAACGCCGTGCGCTGCGACACGCGGGCCGCCTGCTGCATTGAGTGGGTAACGATCACGATACCATAGCGACCGCGTAGTTCGTCAATCAGTTCCTCGATCTTGGCCGTGGCGATGGGGTCGAGCGCGGAGCATGGCTCGTCCATCAGGATCACCTCGGGATCGACAGCGATGGCGCGCGCGATGCACAGGCGCTGTTGCTGACCGCCAGAAAGAGCTGTGCCTGAATCGGTCAGACGATCCTTCACCTCTTCCCAAAGCCCGGCGCGGCGCAGGCTTCTTTCCACCACCTCGTCAAGATCGGCCTTGGAATCCGCCAAACCATGTATCTTGGGCCCGTAGGCAATATTGTCGTAGATCGACTTGGGGAAGGGATTGGGCTTCTGGAACACCATGCCCACGCGCGCGCGCAGTTGCACCACGTCCATGCCACTGGCGTAGATGTCCTCTCCGTCCAGCTCGATCTTGCCAGTGACGCGGGCAGAGGGGATCGTGTCGTTCATGCGGTTGAGCGCACGCAAGAAGGTGGATTTTCCGCAGCCGGAAGGGCCGATGAAGGCAGTTACGAATTCGGTGTAAACGTCGATATCGACACCATCGATCGCCTGTTTGGAGCCGTAATAGACGTCGACGTCACGAGCGCGCATCTTCGGCTCACCGGTTTCGATGTTCTCGTTCTCCAGCGATCTCTGCGCCTGGTTCGCCAAAGGGCTATTGGCGGTGGGGCTGGCGTCTGCTTGGGACATCACCATTTCTTCTCGAATCGATTGCGCAGATAGATGGCGAGGCCATTCATCAGCAGGAGGAATATCAATAGCACGATGATCGCCGCGCTGGTGCGTTCCACGAAACCGCGGTCGATCTCGTCCGACCACAGGAAAATCTGCATGGGCAGAACCGTGGCGTTATCGGTGAAGCCGTCGGGCGGACTGGCGACGAAGGCGCGCATGCCGATCAGCAGCAACGGCGCTGTTTCACCCAGCGCGCGGGCCATGCCGATGATGGTGCCGGTGAGGATGCCCGGAAGCGCCAGCGGTAACACATGATGGAACACCACCTGGATAGGCGAGGCACCGATAGCCAGTGCGCCATCGCGGATGGACGGCGGCACAGCCTTGATCGCGTTGCGTCCGGCAATGACGATAACCGGCATCGTCATCAAGGCCAGCGTCATGCCGCCGATCAGCGGAGCGGAACGATAATTGGGAAACAGCCAGAGGAACACGGCGAGGCCGAGCAGGCCGAAAATGATGGAGGGGACGGCGGCCAGATTGTTGATCGACACCTCGATAAGATCGGTCCAGCGGTTCTTGGGCGCGTACTCTTCAAGATAAAGCGCTGCCAGCACACCGATGGGAAAGGCGAGAAGAAGTGTAACGACCATCGTCAGGATAGAGCCTTTCAGCGCTCCCCAGATACCCACCAGTTGCGGATCGGTGGCATCGGCGCGTTGCAGGAAACCCGCATCGAAACGGTCGGCCAGCAGCCCCCGCTCCGCCAGATCCTGCGCCAGCGGCTGAAGGTCTGTAATACCATCACCGGCATAGGCGCTGGCCAGTGCCTCGGTCGTTGGCAGAGAAAAGGTATTCTCGCCGCGAAGCAAGGAAGGGTCATTCGCCAATTTGACAGCGACGATGCGCCATGCCTCGCTGTTCAACTCCTCCGCCGCATCCTCACCCAACGACTGCTGAGCGCTGAATTCCACCACCGCGGGCAGGCCCTGCGCTTCCAGAGAACGAACGATAGCCCGCTCGTCATCGAGCGAGGGATTTACCGAGAGGCCGGCTTGCGTGAAATCGATCGGCACGGTCATTTCTGCGCGCTGGAAGCCGCCAATGCCGTTGATCGTCATGTTCACCAGCAGGAACACCAGCACGGCGACAGAGAAGACGATTGCAGAAAGGCCGGCAATCTTGAAGCGACGCTCTGCCTGATAGCGCTTCTTCAACCGTGCCTCGAACGCCGGTGTGCGTGTCGGGCGGATCTTTGGAACGGTGTCACTCATAAGCTTCGCGGAACCTCTTCACGACACGCAGAGCGATGATGTTGAGAACCAGTGTCACCATGAACAAGACGAACCCGAGAGCAAATGCCGCGAGGGTCGCCGGATGATCGAAACTGCCTTCACCCGTCAGCAGGGCGACGATCTGTACGGTCACCGTCGTCATCGCTTCCAGCGGGTTGGCGGAGAGATTGGCGGCAAAGCTGGCGGCCATTACCACGATCATGGTTTCGCCAATCGCACGGCTGATCGCCAGCATTATCCCGGCCACGATGCCGGGCAGGGCTGCGGGAACCAGCACCCGCTTGATCGTCTCGTTCTGCGTGGCGCCCATGGCCAGCGAACCGTCCTTCATGGCCTGCGGAACGGCGGCAATCGAATCGTCAGCCATCGAGGAGACGAAGGGAATTATCATCACGCCCATCACCAGGCCCGCTGCCAGTGCACTTTCGCTGGAAGGGTTGGAAACACCCAGCGACAGGGCAAGATCGCGGATAGCGGGCGCAATCGTAAGCGCGGCGAAATAGCCGTAAACCACCGTCGGCACGCCAGCGAGAATTTCCAGCATGGGCTTGATCCATGTGCGCACCCTGGGCGCTGCATACTGGTTGAGATAGATCGCACTCATCAGCCCCAGCGGAATGGCCACGATCATCGCGATAACCGCGCCGATGAACAGCGTGCCCCAGAACAGCGGTATCGCGCCATAGCGGCTGGCATCGGGTTCGGTCGCGCTGCTCATCGGGTCGGGAGACCAGTTGGTGCCGAACAGGAAATCGACTGGAGATACCATGCTGAAGAAGCGCACGGTTTCGAATACCAGGCTGACAAGAATGCCCAGCGTGGTAAGAATTGCCACCAAAGAGGCTATCAGCAGCGTTGCCAGCACGGCGCGCTCCACCCGTGTGCGGGCACGAAAATCGGGTTTGAGACGGAGGAAGGCAAAAGCCGCTCCGGCAGCGGCTACCAGCAAGGTGACCACGAAACCGACGATGCGGTAGCGGAAGATCGCTTCTTCGAAAGGCTCGACAAGCGCCGCTGCCTGGGGGTTGAATACACCCGATGCGGCGCCAGTGGCAACGTTGCGCGCTTCCAACAAAAGGTTCTCGCGCTGCATCCCGAACGCGGGCAGATCGGCCGCGGCCGGGCTGCCAAGCACGTGCTGGATGATAAGCTGTTCGGAGATGGGTGCCCAGATCAGGGCAAAAAGGACCGTGGGAACGACGATCCACAGCGCGGCATACCACCCGTGATAGACGGGCAGAGACGCGATGCGATAGTCCTTGCTCTCGCGCCGGAACATTGCGGCGCGAGAGCGAGCGACCAGCCAACCGGCCAGCCCCAGTCCAAGGACGAGAAGGATTAGGGTGCTGGCCGACATATCCGCAAAGAGGTTTCCCTACTTGAGATCGGAAGCTGAGAGCGGGGTAAATTCGCTCGCAGCGGTGTTGTTGCGCGCCATAGCGTCTTGAGGATTGGGCACAAGCCCAACCTCTGCCAAAGGTCCGCCCGATCCCCAGTTGTTTGCCCATTCGGCAACGAATTCACGTAAGCCCGGTATCGCATCGAGGTGTGCGTTCTTCACGTAGATGAACAACGGCCGCGCGCCGACATAATCGAAGCTCGCGATGTTTTCGTAAGTGGGCTCCACGCCATTCACGGTCAGGCCATGCACACGATCGGAGTTCGCATCGAGGTAGGAGAAGCCGAAGATGCCGATAGCGTCGGCGTTGCTTTCGATCTTCTGCACGATGAGATTGTCCTGCTCACCCTGCTCGACATAGGCGCCATCGTTGCGCAGTTCTGTGCAGGTTGTTTCGAAAGCATCTTCGTCCTGCGCTTCCAGTTCGGCCATGCCTTCACCCGATTCGCAGCCAACCATCAGCACCAGTTCGTTCAGCGCATCGCGCGTGCCCGATGTGGACGGCGGACCGTAAACGAGGATGGGCTTGTTCGGCAGGGAGGGATCGATGTCGCTCCACATCTCGTTGGTCTGCGCCTCGCCATAGGGATTAGCGGCAATCGCCTGATAGACGATCTCCGGCGTGAGGTCGAAATCGATGCCGTTTGTGGCGCTGGCAAAGGCAAGGCCATCCATGCCGACCTGGATCTCGGTCACGTTCTCGACGCCATTTTGCTGGCACGTCTCGAACTCACTTGTTTTCATGCGGCGCGAAGCATTGACGACATCCGGGGTGTCGGGGCCAACACCCTGGCAGAACAGCGCCATACCGCCGCCGGTGCCGGTCGATTCGATGATCGGTGAAGCGAAATCGTGGTTGCGGGTGAAGCTTTCCGCAATGCGGGTAGCGAAGGGATATACGGTTGAAGAGCCAACGGCACGCACGCTGTCGCGCGTATCGCCGCCGCCGCCGGCATTGTTGCAGGCAGCCAGTGCCACCAGAGCGAGAGCCGAAGTGGCATTACGAAAATTTAGTTTCATGGTGTTCCTCATTTCGGTTCAGATGGCAGATCGCTAGGTCTGCTGTATGACGCCTATGCGACAATCAATCGTTCGGAGCGTGACCGAATGTCATGACTGGCGCCCGTGCTGGTTTGGTCGATGCATCAAAAATCGATCTGCGCCCGCATTCCCAGCACATCGACGGAGTAGTTACGCGATCCCGAAGCGGCCCTGTATATGGCATCGTCGTATTCCAGACGGCCATAGTTGAAGGTGAGGCGGGTGTAGTCGGTCGGCACCCAGATCAGAGAGGCGAAATAGCCGTTCTGCGTCCCGCCAATAATGCCTGCACCTGTATCGGTAAGGTCGAGATAGTCGTAGCGCGCATTGATCTGAAGGGCACCGATGCCGCCTTCATCGATCGGACTGGCCGGACGCGTGCGATCGAACTTGCCGCCTTTGTATCCGCGGCTGTCGCCTCGCGTCAGGAACATGCCGGCTTCGGCATAACCGCCAAAGAAATCTGCATCGCCCGTCAAGGCATCCGGGCGATTTGCCGTCTGCCAGAATGCTTCGCCAACCGCGTGGAACGGGCCGCTGATGAAGCCCGCTTCAAGACCGGCACCAAATTCGCTGTTGGCACCGATGTCGCCGGTGTTGATGAAGCGTTCGGAAGTGAAATGCACGAGCGGGCGCTGGCGATAACGGACAGTGTCGCCATCGGGCACATCGGTGTAGTGGACTGAGCCGCCAAGATGCAACTGCGCATCGCCCACCTTGGGGCTGGCGATGAGGCGCGCATCGCCGCTCCAGGTGTCGCCGGGAAGGTCTGAAATATTGTCGGTGAAGACACCCGCCTGCAGCAGGACGCCATCGCTAACGTCGATCTGGGCGGAGACTCCCAGGCGACGTTCGAAACCGAAGGCGTCGGTAAAGGCGGCGCGCTCCATGAAGGAAGACCAGCGGCTGCTGGTGAGTTCTTCCAGCGACTGGAAATTGTTGTGCTGGCCGACGGTCAACGTCAGTGGACCATCGTCGTAGGTGATGATGGCATCGGTGACGGAGACTTCATCGCCGGCAAAATCCACTTCGAGCTTGTAGCCGAAGCCGCCGGGGATATCGCCGGTCAAGCCGAGGCGTGCACGGCGGATTTCACTGCCGAAACCATCGTCACGATCCGTGTAAGCGGGGGCATCGATCGTACCGCCATCGATGTTGAGGCGACCAAAGGGTTTGAAGGACCATCCGTCTTTGCCCTCGAGTTCGGGTGCGCCTGCCCAACTGACCTCGGTTGATGAGGATGCGGGGGTGCTTGGCGTGGCAGATGTCAAATCGCGTATCGTTTCTACCTGCATTGCCATTTCGGCCTGTCCTGCAACGACGCGGGCATGCTGCGCATCTGTTTCGGCCTGTTCGGCTTCCAGTTCGGCAAGCCGCTGGTTCAGCCGCGCAATCTCGGCGGCGAGGGCAGCGACCTGGTCTTCCAGCGAGGCGGTTTCCTGCGCCATCGCCGGCATCGGGGCGAGGGCGGTTCCAGCAAGAACGGCACCCGCGAAAAGCTTTCTCATGATAATCGAGTTTCACTTTTGTTACGAAGTTGTGTGCCCGCTATGACCTGTTTGTGACACCTATGTTACAAAGCGTGCATCCGCTCTTCGCGACGGTAGAGAATCGATCGAATAGTAGAAAGCTGGTCGCGGCGGTTTCGCCTTTCAGGCGCTGTCCTGCACCAGGGGCAGACGCACTGTTACAGTGGTGCCTTCGCCCTGCTTGCTATCGATATCCAGCCGGCCGCGATGCCTTTCTACGATATGCTTGCAAATCGCAAGGCCAAGGCCCGTACCGCCTGCGGCACGGCTGCGCCCCGGATCGGTACGATAGAAACGGCGGGTAAGGTGAGGAAGATGTTCGGGCGCGATGCCTTCGCCGTGATCGCACACCGTCAGTATTGCCATGTCTCGCTCGCCGCGGGCGAGGCCAACCTCAACCGGCTTTGCGTCTCCGCCGTATTTCAGCGCGTTGTCGACGAGATTGCGCACGAGTTGCTCCAGTTGCCGCGTATCGCCGCGCACCTGCAGCGGCTCGTCACCCATCGTGAAGGTGACCCGCTCGAACCGATCCAGCCCGGCACCGTCTCGCGATGCCTGGCGAACCAGCGGAGCGATAGGCAAAGGTTCACGAGGCTGATCGTGCTTCTCCGCTTCGACACGGCTCAGTGACATCAGGTCCTCCACCAAGGTCTGCAACCGGCGGGCTTCGCGCAACACCGTGGCGTAGAATTTGCTGACCTGCGTTGGAGGAATATTCTCTCCATCGTCCTCCAGTGTTTCCATGTAACCGATGATCGAAGCCAGCGGCGTGCGCAGTTCATGGCTGGCATTTGCCACGAAATCGGTATGCGCCTGGCTAACATCAGCTTCCGCCGTACGGTTGATCAGTTCGACCAGTGAATAGCGTTCATCAATTTGCTGGATGCTCATCTGCCAGTTGCTCTTCGGCCCGGTCAGCCCCTGCACAGTGATGCTGCCGCCGCCTTCGCGTGAAAGCAGATCCACCGCCGCCGGGTGGCGCAGCGCCACGCGCGCATCCTGCCCCATGATGTGCTTTCCCACGGCTTCGCGCGCGTTGGCATTGGCGAGAATGATGCGGTTGTTGTCGAGCAGCAGCAGCGGCAGGCCCGAGTGCTCGATGAGATCGCGCATGCCTGAGCGGGTGATCTGAAGCGATTCGACAGGCTTGGCACGCGCCTCCGGCGGCGGTGGTGGTACAAGCCAGAATGACAGTATCCAGACGCCGACCAAAGCCAGCGCAAGCCCGATGCCGACGCCTGCGAAAACCAGAACGAGGCCGCTGACTATGGCGAGCGCGACTGCCGCGGCGGGGATGCGGAAACCTTCCATGGCGTGTGTCCATGGGCGAGAATTGTGACGGTTTCCACCATGAAGCGCGAAAGATCCACGCAACGCTGTGCAGAATTGTTGCGTGGTGACCCCTACGGGAATCGAACCCGTGTTTCAGCCGTGAGAGGGCCGCGTCCTAACCGCTAGACGAAGGGGCCTTAAGCCGATGCATTTTCGGATGAGCGCCCGAAGCGCGCCACCGCTGGTGACCCCTACGGGAATCGAACCCGTGTTTCAGCCGTGAAAGGGCCGCGTCCTAACCGCTAGACGAAGGGGCCGTTAGCGTTGGAGCGGCGCACTTAGGGGGGCTGCGCTTTGCGGTCAAGCCTGACTTTGGTGATATTTCGGAAAGCTGCCTCAATCAGCCCAGGCTGCATCCTCCAAATGCAGTTCCGCAGCCGGGCGGCTGCCCCAATCATCAATCTTCGCGCGGCCCGCCAGCCACAGCTTGCGTCCCCTTGTTCCGTGGAGCAGTGCTTGCCCCATATCGCTGGGAGCGGCACGAAAGGCGATCGCCTTGAAGCGCGCTCCATCCTGACCAGCGGCGATCAGACGCAAATGATCATTTCCCACAATATCGGCCTTCACCAGTGTGACCGGGCCAATGGCAACACGCGGGCCTGGCCAGCCCACGCCATAGGGCCCAGCTGCATCAAGCGTTTTCACCAGTTCTGGCGTTAATCCACCAGGTGCCAGTGCAAGGTCGAGCAGGATCTGTTGTTCTGCACTGGCGCGCGATACCGGGCCAGCGAGCCTGTCCCCGATCCATTCTGCAAAAGCATCGAGCTTGTCGGCGGCGATGGTAAGGCCCGCTGCCATCGCATGGCCACCACCCTTTACCAACAGGCCCGCATCGGTGGCGCCAATGATGGCTGCACCAAGGTCGACACCTGCAATCGAGCGTCCCGAGCCCTTGCCTTCCCCAGTTTCGCTATCCAGTGCGATGACAATGCTGGGTTTGCCCGATTTTTCCTTGATACGCCCCGCGACGATACCGATGACGCCCGGATGCCAGCCTTCACCGGCACACATAACCACCGGGCGATTGTGCTGGGAGGCAAGCTGTTCTTCCGCCGCTTCCTGGACAGCGACTTCGATGGCGCGGCGCTCGTCATTGAGAGCAGAGAGTTGTTCGGCGATGGCACGCGCCTCGTCAGGGTCCTCGGTCGTCAGCAGGCGCACACCAAGCGTCGCCTCGCCCACGCGACCGCCGGCATTGATGCGCGGGCCAAGGGCGAAGCCGCAATCGCTGGCAGCTGGGGCCGATTTCAGCCGGCTCGCATCGATCAGCGCCGCCATGCCAATATTGGCGCGCCTCGCCATTATTTTGAGCCCCTGCGCCACGAATGCCCGGTTCAGGCCGCGGATCGAAGCGACATCGGCTACCGTGCCAAGCGCGACAAGATCGAGCAACGAGATGAGATCAGGTTCAGCGCGGGTTTCAAAAAAGCCACGCTGGCGCAGCGTGCGCGTGATCGCAACGGCCAGCAGGAAGGCAACGCCCACCGCGGCCAGATGGCCGTGATCCGCGCCAAGATCGCTTTCGTCGAGGCGATTGGGGTTCACCATGGCAAAGCTGCGCGGCAATTCAGGAGAACATTTGTGGTGATCGACCACGATCACGTCGATCCCCGCATCATATGCCATGCCCAGCGCTTCATGCGCCATCGCGCCGCAATCGACGGTGACGATCAGGCTTGATCCGTCCTGGCCAATGCGCAGCAGTGCTTCACCACTGGGGCCATAACCTTCCAGCAGACGATCGGGGATGTAATGGCGCGCATCATGGCCAAACATGCGCAGCAGGCGAATGAGAAGTGCTGAACTGGTCGCACCGTCGACATCATAATCGCCATAAACCGTAACTGTTTCGTTTCCGATCACAGCCTCCGCAATGCGTTCAGCGGCGCGGTCCATATCTGCAAAGACGGAAGGATCCGGCAGGAAGGCGCGCAGGCTTGGCGCGCGATGCATTTCAATGTTCTCACGCGCAACGCCGCGTGACAGCAGCAATTGGGTGATTATATCTTCGTCCAATGTGCCCACACCGGCGCCCAGATCCATATTGCCGCCCCGCCAGCGCCAGCGTTTTCCCGATAGCGAGTGTTCAATTCCAAGGACGGCAATGTTGGTGGTCATGCCCGATGGCCTATCGCGCCAGTTGATTCCTGCAAAGGTTTGTGTGCCAAATCTCGACAGGAATTCGTACTCAGCCTGAAATTGACAGGCTGGTATGTAGATAAGAACCATGATGGTGCGGGTTCGACTCGACGGCGATGGTTTTTGAAGCCATCATCAAAAGAGGAACAAGAAAGGGTTAAATTCCATCGCGAGCGCGCAACACCTTGATTCGCAAAGTCTTGTTTCAAGTGTATCGCTGCTCTTTCGAGCAGGGGAGAGGCCCCGTGCGCAGGATGTTCGTGAACTGGCGCACGAAAGTGGGCAATTTTCGCTGAGCATTGACCCTGCGAAAGAAGGAGGCGTGGATGAGGGCTGGCTTGAGCTGCTGGCCACCGGCTTGACGTTCGATCTTACGGGCCTTTCCCCGCATAAAGCGCATCCAGTTCCTGCCAGTGCGCATAGTTTTGCATGTGCGCGCGATTTCGATCAGTCAGAGCTGGAAGCCATTACGCTGTCCCCGGGGCCGCATCTTGTGTCGTCGGGTGTCATCATGTTTCCGGTGGTGCGCTGCCTGGCATTGCTAGCGGCACGATTGACGCAGCTTTCAGGCGTGCAGGCGGTTGCATGGCATCCGGCAAGGGCAATTAGCGCGCCCGATTACTTCCGGCGGGGCGTGTTTGGCTGGGTTGACGGCGGGGCATTCCCTGGATTTGGGCTGACCGCACTTGTCACCAATCCCGACGGCAGTCTGCAAAGTGAAGGGCTGGACATATTCACCGGTCAGGAATTGCTGCTTCCAGCAGAAATGTGCGCAGACCGATCACAGGCCGCAAAAATCGCGCTGCGTCTGCTGAACTGGCTTGTCGAACATGGCCGGATCGAACAGACATTCGCTTTCACCGGACCTGACGGAGAGCCTTTAGTGCTTGAACCTCAAGGCGAAACCGGCTTCCTGCATCTGTGGAGGGGCGCAACTTAGTCACATTCGCTGATGAGGCGGAGGTCTTGCATGTCACCGTTAGGCGGCGGCTGCCCTTTCGCGCAGTCAATCGGCCCGATATGCCAGGCTATCGCAAGGACATGCAGCGTCACCATCTGCTGCCCCGGCAAGTGCTGCGAGCCAAGTGTTTCAACGCCATGTTCACGGCCATCGGATGCGAACGCATCGGCTTTGAAGACTTTCGGGCCAATGGCCTGCTCCTCCCTGCCAGCGCCGATGCGGTTTTGGCAACGGGTCTGCCGCTTCATCGCGGCCCGCACCGTATATACAATGATCTCGTTGCCGAGAGGGTAGGGCAGATGGAGGCGCATTGGCGTGGGGCCAGCATTCGAACGCCAACGCTTGCGCGCGAAGATACATTGCTGCGCATCGATCTATTGCAAAGGGCACTTCGCAGACGACTGATGCAAGGCGAGAAGCGGGGATTTACGCTCAATCGTTTCGATCCTTTTCGCGCGGGGGTAGATTTTACCGAGCTGGACGCGATGGCGGATGTATTATGGTCGGCAAGCGCAGATGATTGATTAGTTTAGAGAAGCGACACCGCGTGTTGAAGAGACTCTTTCGAGGAATCCCTTCATTGTCTGGCCCGCATCGGCGATAAGTTGCACCTGAGCTTGGATATTTTTGTCACGATTATCGGCCAGCACAAGCTCTGCCAGGCCGATCACGCCGTTCAATGGTGCTGCCAGTTCATGCCCGATGCTGGCAAGCGCCGTTTTGGCGGCGCACGCCTCCGCCCGCAGGCCTTCGCATGCCTCCCCAAGAACCACTTCGCGTTGCTTTGCTGTGTCGATGTCGATGACGAGACAGGTATAGACCACAGGCCCGCCATTCCGTCTCGGATGGGGGTTGCCAAGGAACAATGCCCAAGGGGCGCTGCCATCGGGCCTGAACAAGCGCAGTTCCGCACGAAAACCCGATTCGCTGGCGACTGCCTTTTGCCACGCTGCCTTGCCTTGCTCCTGATCGTCAGGGTGCAATGCATCGGCCCAGCTCCATGATGGGCCTTTCGTGTCTTCGAACGCCACCAAATCCTGCCACACTGAATTGGAATGGATGACCGCGCCATCCATCCCCGCCTGCCACAACGCTATACCCGGCAAGTCGAGCGGCTGATCGGTATAGGCACTCTCCCGCCCCGATTTGATCATGGCACGGGCGCAAAGCGAGATGGCGCAAATGGCGAGAAGGATGAGCGCAATGAGGGTAACGGCAACAGGCAATGTCATGGCTGACGCAATAGCGTGCGATGGCTATCGTCCGCCCAAGACGACTATTCGCAATAACCCCTATTAATGCACCATCCAGCCGATCAGAAGTGCGGAGTTCCCGGACCATGAGATACGCTGTTTGCCGCACTCAGCAACGCGCGAATGCCAGCCGTGGCTACATCGACATCCAGCCCGACGCCCCAGCCCGTGGTACCGTCCGGCTTGGCCCATTCGATATAGGCGGCCGCCCGCGCATCGACACCGCTTCCCAGCGCATGTTCCGAATAATCGGTGACTTCAAAATCCAGCCCGAACGTTTCGCGCATGGTCGCCGCGACCGAAGATATCAGTCCATTACCACGTCCCGAAACGCGCTGCTCCTCGCCATTCACCTCAACAGTGCCGGTGAAGATGCGCGTTCCATCGCTGGCGCGGCTTTCCTCGTAGTCAATCAGGCGAAAGCGCCGCTGGTCGACATGCAGATAATAGGTATGGCGAAAACACTGCCAGATGTCGTCGGCATCAAGCTCACGCCCCTTGTCGTCAGCCATGAATTGCACGTGTTTGGAGAAATCGGCCTGCAGGCGCTTGGGCAGTTTCAACCCCTGGCTCTGCTGCAAGACCCACGCAAATCCGCCCTTTCCGCTTTGTGAATTGACGCGGATCACGGCTTCATAATCGCGGCCCAGATCGGCCGGATCTATGGGAAGATAGGGAACGCGCCATAATTCATCATTGCGCTGTTCCTGCGCTTCAAAGCCCTTCTTGATCGCATCCTGATGGCTTCCGGAAAAAGCCGTGAATACCAGATCTCCGCCATAGGGGTGGCGCTGGTGGACTGGCAATTCATTGCAATATTCCACCGTTTCTATCACGCGATCGATATCGGAAAAATCAAGGCCGGGATCGATGCCTTGCGTATACATGTTGAGCGCTACGGTAACGAGGCAGCAATTACCGGTGCGCTCACCATTGCCGAAAAGACAGCCTTCAACGCGGTCGGCCCCGGCCATTATGCCCAATTCGGCTGCCGCAACGCCTGTGCCGCGATCATTATGCGTGTGCAGGCTGATTGCTGCTGCCTCGCGATTGGGAAGATTGCGGCAAAAAAATTCAATCTGGTCGGCATAGATATTGGGCGTCGCTGCCTCGACAGTGGCGGGCAGATTGAGGATGATTGGCCAGTCTTTTGTTGGGCCGACGATCTTCATCACCGCTTCACACACCTCCAGGCTGAAATCGAGTTCAGCGGTCGAGAATGTTTCAGGCGAATATTCGAAATGCCATTTAGTGTCGGGCCTTTTGGCTGCTTCATCCACCAGCATCTGCGCCCCGCTGATGGCGATGTTCTTTACATCCTCGCGGCTCATCCGGAACACGATTTCGCGCCATGCCGGGCTGACGGCATTGTAAAGATGCACAATGGCCGAATGCGCGCCGTCAAGACTTTCGAAACTGCGCTGGATCAGATCCGCGCGTGACTGGGTGAGCACCTGTATCACCACGTCTTCCGGCACCTTACCCGATTTCACCAGACCGCTTATGAAATCGAATTCCGTCTGGCCCGCTGCGGGAAAACCAACTTCGATTTCCTTCACGCCAATGTCCACCAGCAGATCAAAGAATCGGTTCTTCTTTGCCTGATCCATCGGATCGATGATCGACTGATTGCCATCGCGAAGATCGGTAGAAAGCCAGCGGGGCGGGGCAGTGATGACCTGGCTGGGCCATTGACGATCCGGCAATGGAACCTGCGGAAATGCGCGATATTTCGCACTGGGATTCGGGAGCATGGGCATGTTCTTGCAGCCTTGTTCGACTTCAGTGCGCACGGCAACAGGCCTTGCGCAAAATTCAACGTTGAGGATGAATGGCCCTTAGGCGAGTTCCCCGCTTGTGCGCAGGAAGAATGGTACGCCTAAGGGCGTGTTAGTCGAAGCAGGGTTAGGCAGTAGGCCTTGCTCATGACGTTGGATGCTAGTCTGGAAAAGTCCATAGGTCCAGTGTGGAAAAGGCTTCAACCGGTTTTTTTTCGCCAGGACGCGCCCTGATGACGCGCCTTTATATGGCCGGATCATCACCCGGATGGGGAGACCCGGCCAGTGCGCAATTGTCAGTTCTTGTCCTTGTCGACCAGCTTGTTCGCGGTGATCCACGGCATCATGGCCCGCAGCTGCGCACCAGTCTGCTCAATCGGATGTTCTTCCTGCCGCTTGCGCGCTGCCTTCATTTCCGGATTGCCGATAGCATTATCGAGCATGAAACGCTGTACGAACTTGCCGCGCTGAATATCGTCCAGGACGCGCTTCATTTCGGCTTTGGTTTCATCGGTGATGATGCGCGGACCCGTGTGATAATCACCATATTCCGCAGTGTTGCTGATCGAATAGCGCATGTTGGCAATGCCGCCTTCATACAGCAGATCAACGATTAGCTTGGTTTCATGCAGGCATTCAAAATAGGCCATTTCCGGCGCATATCCGGCTTCTACCAAGGTTTCGAACCCGGCCATGATAAGGTGGGTGACGCCGCCGCAAAGCACGGCCTGTTCGCCGAACAGATCGGTTTCGCATTCTTCTTTGAAATTGGTTTCGATTACGCCCGAGCGGCCACCGCCGACGCCGCTGGCATAGGCGAGGGCGACATCATGGGCATTGCCGGTCACATCCTGATGGACCGCGATGAGGCAAGGCACGCCGCCACCGCGCTGATATTCGCTGCGTACCGTATGGCCCGGACCCTTGGGTGCGATCATGATGACATCGATATCGTCGCGCGGTTCGATAAGGCCGAAATGGACATTGAGACCATGGGCAAAGGCGAGTGCGGAGCCCGGCTTCATATTGTCCTTGAGATCGGCAGCCCAAATGGATGCCTGATGTTCGTCTGGTGCCAGCACCATCAGAATGTCGGCGCGCTCTGCTGCCTCTTTGTTGCTCAACACTTCAAAGCCGGCAGCTTCTGCCTTCTTCGCTGTGGCAGAGCCATCGCGCAGGGCAATCGCTACATTTTTGACACCGCTGTCACGCAGGTTCTGTGCGTGGGCATGGCCCTGACTGCCATAGCCGAGCACGACGATCTGCTTGTCGGTGATAAGGTTGAGGTCGGCGTCGGCGTCGTAATAAACTTTCATGTGTCGTCCAATCAGATCTTAATCGCGTAGTGAGCGAGGAGCACAAGCCCCCCGATGAGAGTGATGAGTGGCCAGCCAATATGCTGTCCACGGGTGAGAATTGCGTCGGCCACGCCAGCAACGCGACGCCAGCAACAAGGTGCGCTGCGCCAATGCCGAAGATAAGCCATGGCGCATCAATATTGCCATATGCGGCAACGGCCAGCACTGCGGCTATGCCAAGCCACAGCATGGTGGTCCAGTGCCATGCAAGACGCGTGACCTGCCGTGTGAGAGAATGGCGTATCAATGGAATTTCGCTTGCCATAATCGGGGGTAATCAAACGCTTTTCGTCCAGCACAGAATGCACAATCGCGGTGATGGCGATCAGCGCGGCCGCCATTAGCAGCAGGAAAATTGCATCCAGATATTGCATCACGCGCCTTCTGCGCCGCGCATCATGCCGACGATGCCTGATCTGCCTACTTCAACAAGACCCAGCTCACGCATTAGCGAGATAAAACCGTCCACCTTGTCCTTCGCACCCGTCAGTTCGAATACAAAGCTTTCTGTCGTAGTGTCGACGACATTGGCGCGGAATACCCCAGCAATGCGCAACGCTTCCACCCGGTCCTCACCCTTGCCCTTGACCTTTATCAGTGCAAGCTCGCGTTCCACATGCGGGCCTTCTTCTGTAAGATCGATGACGCGGTGGACTGGGACGAGCCTTTCGAGCTGTGCCATGATCTGATCGATCACCTGCGGCGGACCGCCTGTGACGATAGTGATGCGGCTGATTGCGTGATCTTCCGAAATATCGGCCACGGTCAGGCTGTCGATATTGTAGCCGCGCGCCGTGAACAGGCCCGTGATCTTGGCGAGGATGCCCGGTTCATTGTCCACCGTTACGGTGAGAACATGCCTTTTGGCTTCGCGGTGTTCGATTTTCATACCCATCTTGCTCTACACCAAAGCCTTGGCTTCGTCAGCCATCGTGCCGCCATGCTGATCACCGTGGAGCAGCATTTCGGTATGCGCCGCACCGCTGGGGATCATCGGATAACAATTGGCGTTTTTCGCCACCTGGCAATCCACGATCACCGGCCCGTCATGCGCAAGCATCGCTTTAATTCCGGCATCGAGGCCTGCTTCCTCGGTAATGCGGATGCCTTTCCAGCCATAGCTTTCGGCCAGCCGGACGAAATCAGGCAAGCTGTCAGAATAGCTGTTCGAATAACGGCTCTCATAGGTCAGTTCCTGCCATTGGCGGACCATGCCCATATATTCATTATTGAGGATAAATATCTTGACCGGCAGGCGGAATTGGGACGCGGTGCCAAGTTCCTGAATGTTCATCTGGATGCTGGCTTCACCGGCAATATCGATTACCAATGAATCAGGATTGCCCAATTGTGCACCGATGGCGGCAGGCAGGCCATAGCCCATTGTGCCGAGCCCGCCGCTGGTGAGCCATTTGTTCGGGCCCATGAAACCAAAATGTTGCGCCGCCCACATCTGATGCTGCCCCACCTCTGTAGTGATGATGGGGTCGCGGTCTCTGGTCAGCGCGAACAGGCGTTCTATCGCCAATTGCGGCATGATGGCATCGCCGCTGGGCGGGTAGGCAAGGCTGTCACGCGCCTTCCAACCTGTGATGCGCGCTTTCCATTCACCAAGATCGCGCGGTTCGCGCTTGCCCCAGCATTCGATCATCTGTTCCAGAACCGCGCCACAATCCCCGACGATACCGAGATCGACAGGCACGACCTTGTTGATGCTCGAACGGTCAATATCGATATGGACCTTTGTCGAATCGGGAGAGAATGCGTCGAGCCGCCCGGTGACGCGATCATCAAAGCGCGCGCCGACGCAGATCATCACATCGCACTGGTTCATCGCCATATTGGCTTCAAACGTGCCGTGCATGCCGAGCATGCCCAGCCAGTCCGGATCATCCGCGGCAAATGCGCCCAATCCCATGAGTGTGGAGGTAACTGGCGCGCCGCTTAACTTTTGCAATTTACGCAATAAGTCAGAAGCTTGGGGGCCAGAGTTGATAACGCCACCTCCGGTGTAGAGAATGGGCCGCTCAGCATTGCTGAGCAGGTCCACAACCTCGGCTATTTCTTCCGGCGCAGCCACGGTGCGCGGACAATATCGTTGGCGCCTCTGAGCTGGACCGTCGGCCATCATTGCAGTGGCGATCTGCACATTCTTGGGAATATCGATCACGACCGGACCGGGGCGACCGGTGGTGGCGATCTCAAAAGCTTCCTCGATCGTATGGGCGAGGTCTTCAGGGTCCTTGACGAGATAATTATGCTTGGAACAATGCCGTGTCAGGCCGACGGTATCGGCTTCCTGAAAGGCATCGGTGCCGATCAGATTGGTCGGCACCTGTCCGGTGATCACCACAAGCGGGATCGAATCCATAAAGGCATCGGCAATGCCGGTGATGGCATTGGTAGCGCCTGGGCCGGAGGTGACTAGGACAACGCCGGGCCTGCCGGTAGAGCGGGCATATCCTTCGGCTGCATGCGCCGCGCCCGCTTCATGCCGGACGAGAATATGGCGGACGCGATTGTCGGAAAACAATTCGTCGTAAATAGGCAGGACGGCACCGCCGGGATAGCCGAACACGAATTCGACACCCTGCCGCGCCAGGCTTTCGACCAGTATCGCAGCGCCGCTGCGTTCTTGGGACACCGTATTGCTCCTCAATCAACGTCTGACCCTGTTGGATCACTCTAGGCCCCCGTTCGGGAACCTGAAAAAAACGGACCCGGCAAGATTGCTCTCGCCGGGCCACACTCCACTTACCGAGGAGAGCACTAGGTAACATAAAATGTCTTGTCAACCGCTAATCAAGGAATAATGTTTCAATTTCATTGTCTAAATTGATATTTTCTGGTGCGAGACGTGGCCAATCTTCCGGGAGCTGGTTTCGCAGCCATGTGAACTGGCGCTTTGCATAATTGCGAGTCGCTTGCTGTGCGCGGACGATGGCATCTTCACGAGACCAATCCCCGCGCAGCCAGCCAGCAATTTCCGGCACACCTATCGCACGCATAACGGGCAGGTCCCGCGATAGTCCGCGCTTCATAAGCGCTTTCACCTCCTCCACCGCTCCGCCATCCAGCATGGCAATAAAGCGTTCGTCGCATCGCGCGTATAAAGCCTCGCGGTCAGGCAGGAGGATCAGGGGGGCAATCTTTACCGAGCCGCCAATCCCGCCTTCGCGGTGCATTTGCCATTCGCCAAGCGTTCGCCCCGTGCTGCGAACCACTTCCAGCGCCCGCGCGATGCGCTGGCTGTCACGCTGGTTGAGCGCAGCTGCGCGGACGGGGTCTTCCAAGAGCAGGGCGGCATAAGCATCGGCTGCCGGCATTGCCCGCACGCTGGCGCGCAGATCGGGATGGATTTCGGGGATGGGTGCAATGCCATCGATAAGCGTGCGCAAGTAAAGGCCGGTGCCCCCCACCAGAATGGGGACAAGGCCCGCGGCATGTGCACCTTCTACCTCGCGCCGCGCAGCTATTGCCCAGTCGGCGGCAGAACACGCGGTTTTGCCGTCCCAGGCCCCGAACAGGCGATGGGGAATGCCGCGCATTTCTTCCTCGTCAGGGCGCGCAGATAGAACGCGCAGATCGGCATAGACCTGCGCACTATCGGCATTGATGACGACCCCGCCACAACCCTTCTCATGCAATTGCAGCGCAAGTCGCACGGCGAGATCGCTCTTGCCGCTGGCGGTCGGCCCTGCAATGAGCGCGACCTGTTTTAATCGCGCCTCATGCGCAGGAGTTTCCGCAATGCTCATTGCCCGGCTGATAGCAGAGCCATCCTTGATCGAGAAAGCCCTCGATACCTTGATCGCCACAGTGGCCAATACCGATGTTCCGGTCGCCCATGCCGCCATGCTCGATTTTTGCGGCGATGTTCTTCAGATCGAATCGCCGGGCGATGACATGACCAGGTTCCGAACCGCGCTGGATGACCATTTCGGCCAAAGCGATACGATTATTGCGCGCGAACCGTTCCGCATGCCCAATGTCTTCGTTTCGGACATGGATTCGACGATGATCGGTCAGGAATGTATTGACGAATTGGCCGATTACGCCGGCATAAAGCCACAGATTGCCGCAATCACCGAACGCGCCATGCAGGGCGAGCTCGATTTCGAAGGCGCACTGCGTGAGCGGGTGGCCTTGCTGGAAGGGCTTGATGAAAAAGCAATTACGCAATGCCTTGATGAACGCATCCGGCCTATGGATGGCGCGCGTGTTCTTGTGCAAACCTTGAAGGCCAGGGGCTGCCGCACGGCCTTGGTGACGGGCGGGTTCCACCATTTTGCAGATCCGGTGGCCCAGAACCTCGGCTTTGATCGCGTAGTGGGGAATTGCTTGGAAGTGGCAGACAGCAAGTTAACCGGCGGTCTTGTCGGGGAGATTACCGACAGTTCAACCAAACGCGCCGCGCTGGAACATGAACTGGCCGAGCTTGGCCCCAATGCTGTTGGAATGGCGGCCGGTGATGGCGCGAATGATATCCCCATGCTGGAACTTGCGCATTACGGTGTGGCCTACCGCGCGAAGCCCAAGGCGCGGCTTGCAGCCAATGGCTGGATTGAACGTGGCGATCTGACAAGCCTGCTCAGACTGTTGGAAATCCCAGAAGCGGAATGGGTGTCCTGATGAACACGATCCCCCAAGGCTTTGCCGAAATGGCCCCTTATGGTGCATTCCATGAATTGATCGGGCCGCTTTACCGATCAAAGCGCGGCCAGAATACCGTGGTTGGTATGCATTTTGAAAAAAAGCACTGCAACGCCATCGATACGCTTCATGGTGGCATGCTGATGTCGCTGATCGATACAGCACTTACGCTTGCTGCATTCGAGGCCGCACCCGAAGGGCAATATGCCGTTACGCAGGGATTAAGCGCCGATTTTCTGTCGCCTGCCCGAATAGGCGATTGGGTAGAGGCCGAGGTTGAAGTCCTGCGTGCGGGAAGGGTAGCAATCAGCCTTGACTGCCGCGTTCGGAAGGATGGCGGTGAAGGCAAGCTGCTCATGCGCGCAAGCGGCCTTTTTCACGTCGTGGCGCCCCGATAGGCGCTACAGCCAGCTCGCAATTTTTTCGAGCGGCTTCTTCTTCATCGCGTGATCGGGCACGCTGGCATCATTTGCCGGATGACCCGCCACAACGATCATCAGCGGTTTTTCATTCGCCGGTCGACCACATACTTCGCGCAGGAAGCCCATGGGTGAAGGTGTATGCGTCAAAGTGGCAAGCCCCGCCGTGTGCAGCGTCGAAACAAGCATGCCGCAGGCGATGCCCACGCTTTCATTCACGTAATAATTCTGCGTTTGCCCGTCTTCCTCGATACCGCCGGTGCGCTGTGCAAAGCAGACGATCAGCCATGGCGCGGTTTCCAGAAACGGTTTGCTGGCATCGGTGCCGATGGGGGCGAGGGCATCCAGCCAAGCCTCGCTGGCCTTGGGTTTTGCGCCTTCAGCACCGTAGAAACACCGTTCCTCTGCCTCTGCGGCCTCGCGTATGGCGCGTTTCGTTTCTGGTGAGGATATTGCGGCGAAATGCCACGGCTGGTGGTTTGCGCCGCTGGGCGCCGTTCCTGCTGCACGGATCGCAAATTCGATTACCTCACGCGGCACCGATGCATCGCTAAAGGACCGGCAGGAATGGCGGTTCCGTAATTCTTCGTATGCAGCACGGGTACGGGCCACACGTTCATCATCTGTCAGTTCGGGCAGGTCGGGGAAGGGATGCTGCCTTTCAGTCACCGCAATTCCTTGCGGACCACCAGTTTGATACCTGACCAAATTTCATCGACGGCGCACGCCTTGGTATCGACGAGACCCAGGGGGAGGCATGTCTCGCGAATGTTTTCCTCTGAGATATCGGTTGGCACAGCGGAGGGCGGTTTGGGCCAGCTGACCCAGATTTGTCCATCGCCCGCAATCTGGCCGCGCAAACTGCTGAGCAGGGTGACGAGCTCAGCCTTCTGGGTTACGAAGATATGTGCCGCATCAATTCCCTCGGCGGGATCGGCTACGAATAGAAGATCCAGCGCATATTCACCGATCTCCTCTGCCACCGCATCAGGCATTTCGGAAAACCACACGCGCTGACCATCCCGCAAGTTCAGCTTCTTCGCCAGTGGAGTTTCGGAATGGCCTGTAGTCATCAGTTCTCCATCCATTCGGAGAAGAAGCTTAAATGGGCCGCGCGCAAATCTTCGATTGTTACGCCCAGAAGGCTGCTGCCACCTGTGGTGCCGATACGGGTGAAACCTACCGCTGCCGTTTCGTCATCCTCCGTGCCCTTGGCCAGCACCTGATTGAAAGCCTCGGTATCGGGTACAGTGACAAGGTAGCGGCCCTGGTCTTCGCCAAACCACCATTGCGCCTGAGTAAAGCCTTCACCGCCGGCCACTTCGGCGCCGATGCCCCCGGCGATCGCCATTTCGGCAAGTGCCACGGCAAGGCCGCCATCGGAAATATCGTGCACCGCGCTCACCAGACCTTCTGCGATGAGCTGGCGAACAATCCGTCCGGCAGCCTTTTCCAGTGTCAGGTCGGTAGGCGGAGTGCGCCCTTCATCACGCCCGTGAATTTCGCTGAGCCACAGCGATTTGCCCAGATGCGAACGTTCCGGATCGGGCGTAGCCCAGGCTTCGGGCGCGATGATGTAAATCGTCTCGCCCGCTGCCTTGAAAGGCATGGTCATCATCTTGGCGTAATCGTCAATCAGGCCAACCCCGCCGATAGCGGGTGTCGGGAGAATGGCCGAGCCGCCGCCCGTTGCCTTGCTTTCATTGTAAAGAGAAACATTGCCGCTCACGATCGGGAAATCGAGAGTGCGGCAGGCATCGCCCATGCCTTCCAGCGCGTGAACGAATTGCGCCATGATTTCTGGTCGCTGCGGGTTGGCGAAATTGAGGCAATTGGTCACTGCGAGAGGCCGAGCTCCTACTGCGCATAGATTGCGATAGGCCTCGGCAATCGCCTGCTTGCCGCCTTCATAGGGATTGGCATGCACATATCGCGGTGTGCAATCGGTGCTGATGGCAAGTGCCTTTCTGGTGCCATGAACCCGCACCACACCCGCATCGCCACCAGACTGGAGCGTATCTGCGCCCACCTGGCTATCATATTGCTCAGCAATCCATTTGCGTGACGAGAGGTTGGGGGATGCAAGCAGCTTGAGAAGATCTGCGCCAGCATTTTGGGTATCGGGCCGCTGGGTCATGGGCTTGATACCGGCCCATGCCGTATATTCCTCTCTCGACAGATAGGGCCGGTCATATTCCGGGGCATCAGCAGCAAGCGGGCCAAGCGGGATGTCGCACACGACCTCGCCATCGAATTCGAGCACCATGTGCCGTGTATCGGTGACTTCACCGATGACAGCGAAATCAAGCTCCCATTTGTGGAAGATCGCTTCGGCCATGGCTTCCTTGCCAGGTTTCAGCACCATGAGCATCCGCTCCTGGCTTTCGCTCAGCATCATCTCATAGGGCGTCATGCCGTCTTCGCGGCAGGGCACCTTGTTCATATCAAGACGGATGCCCGCCTTGCCATTGGTCGCCATTTCAACGCTGGAACTGGTGAGGCCGGCCGCGCCCATATCCTGGATCGCCACAATGGCATCAGTGGCCATCAGTTCAAGACATGCCTCGATCAGCAGCTTTTCGGTGAAAGGATCGCCAACCTGCACGGTAGGCCGCTTGGCATCTGCATCTTCCTCGAAATCGGTGCTGGCCATCGTGGCACCGTGGATACCATCCCGCCCGGTCTTGGAGCCGACATAGACGATGGGATTGCCAACGCCTGTTGCCGCAGAATAGAATATCCTGCTGGCATCGGCCACGCCAACGGTCATCGCGTTGACGAGGATATTGCCATCATAGGCTGGATGAAAATTGGTTTCGCCGCACACGGTCGGCACGCCCACGCAATTGCCATAACCGCCAATGCCTGCGACCACGCCCTGGACCAGATGTTTCATCTTGGGATGATCGGGCCTTCCGAAACGCAAGGCATTGGCATTGGCAACCGGCCGGGCGCCCATGGTGAAAACATCGCGCAGGATACCGCCGACGCCCGTGGCCGCACCTTGATATGGTTCAATATAGGATGGGTGGTTGTGGCTCTCCATCTTGAAGATCGCCGCCTGGCCATCACCGATGTCGATGACGCCTGCATTCTCGCCCGGGCCACAGATAACCCACGGCGCTTCTGTGGGCAGTTTCTTGAGGTGCAGGCGCGAGCTTTTATAGCTGCAATGCTCCGACCACATGACTGAGAAGATGCCCAGCTCGACAAGATTGGGCTCACGCCCCAATGCATGGAGGACGCGCGCATATTCCTCATCGGAAAGACCATGCTGGGCGACGATGTCTGGAGTAATTTCGCTCATGCCACGCGCCTTAGCCCCGCCGTCGCGCAATCGCCAGCCCCGCGCTGGCGAGTTTTGCCCAATTCACCGCAGGAATATCGGCGAAAAACGTCGCCAATGCATAATGCTGTTGGGGAAGGCAGCTTGACCCTGCGCCGCTGCACCGTCAATGGTCGCGCCCATGGCAGAGGATAATGCGCAAATCGCCGATTTGAGCTTCGAGGACGCTTTGCGTTCGCTTGAAGATGTTGTGCGACGTCTTGAAGGTGGTGATGTGCCGCTGGATCAGTCCATCGACCTTTATGAACGTGGCGAGGCATTGCGCAGGCATTGTCAGGCCCGGCTGGATGCCGCGCAGGAGCGGATCGAGAAAATCGTGCAGGGTCCCGATGGCAAACCACAGGGTACTGCGCCCTTTGACGCGGGCTAGGGGCAAGGCGGGATGGGGCTTGTTATCGCAGATGATTTGCTTGGACGTGGTCTTCAGCGCATCCAGCGCGAGATTGATCAGGCGTTTGATCTCAAGCTTCCAGTGCCGGATGATTCACGTGCATCATTAGTGGAGGCGATGCGCCATGCAGCCATTGGCGGTGGCAAGCGTGTGCGCCCCTTGCTGTTGTCCGCCGTGGCAGAAATGTATGGTGTCAGCCGCCCCGCAGCTGTTTTGGCAGGATGCGCGATCGAGGCGATTCACGTTTATTCGCTGATCCACGATGATTTGCCATGCATGGATGATGACGATCTGCGCCATGGGAAGCCCACGGTTCACAAGGCCTTTGACGAGGCGACAGCTGTTCTGGCGGGCGATTCGCTCCATGCGCTGGCGTTCGAGATACTTGCTGGCAGAGAGGTCAGCACGGATCCCTTTATCCGCGCGGAACTGGTGTATGCGCTTGCCAGCGCCAGCGGGCATACGGGCATGGCTGGCGGACAGATGATGGACATGGTCGCCGAAGGTGAGGCATTCGATCTTCGCACGGTCACCCTCCTTCAGCAGCTTAAAACGGGTGCATTGCTGGGCGCTGCGGTGGAAATGGGTGCAATACTTGGCAAGGTCCCTGAAGAAGGCAAATCGCATTTACGCGCCTATGCCCGCGACATCGGCCTCGCGTTCCAGATCGCCGACGATTTGCTGGACGAAGAAGGCGATGAAATGCTGGCCGGCAAGGCGCTGCGCAAGGATGCCCCTGCTGGCAAAGCCACATTCGTATCGCTGATGGGCGTCGATGGTGCCCGGCAACAGGCCCAAGCATTGTCCCAACAGGCCATCGGACATCTCGCCAGTCACGGCAAAGAAGCTGATCTGCTTCGAGCACTGGCAAAATTCATTGTGGAGAGAGACAGGTAATGGCCAATCGCATCGGACTTTATCCCGGCACGTTTGATCCGTGCACACTTGGCCATACGGACATTATCCGGCGCGGAGCAAAACTGGTCGACAGGTTGATTGTCGGCGTGACGACCAATCCTTCCAAGAATCCCATGTTCACCCCTGACGAACGGATAGACATGATGGAGGTTGAGGTAGCGCGGCTTGGCCTCGATAATGTCGAAATTCGCGGCTTCGATGCGCTGCTGATGAAATTTGCCGAACACGAAGGTGCCAGCATTATCATCCGCGGACTGCGCGCGGTCGCCGATTTCGAATATGAGTATCAGATGGCTGGTATGAACCAGCAGCTTAATGACAGGATTGAAACCGTCTTCCTCATGGCTGATATCTCTCTACAGCCGATTGCTTCGAAACTGGTGAAGGAAATTGCCATTTATGGTGGTGAAATTGGTCCATTTGTCAGTCCGGATGTAAAGAAACTGGTCGATGCCCGCGTGAAGCAAAACGGCATTCGCGGTCAATTGTGACCTGATGGAACATGTTCATTGAACTGACATGCGCTTGTCCTTAGGACGCAGGACCATTCCAGCAATTGAACCCGGACGGGATTATGTTTCGCAAATTCGCGCTGACGGCACTAGCCGCCACTCTCTCTGTTTCCGCCCCTGCCGCTGCGCAGGACGTTTCGCTTTCTCCGGCGGTTGAACGCACTGAAGCAGTCAACGAAGCTGTCCGTAATGTTCCGGTCGCCGTGAATTTCGATGCGACGCAGGACAAGGAAAATATCCTGCTTCTCGATCTGTCGAGTGGTGAGCGGGTAGCAATCAGACTGGTGCCGGAATGGGCGCCTAGCCATGTTGAACGGGTCAAATTGCTGGCGCGAGAAGGGTTTTACAATGGCAATCCCTTCCACCGCGTGATTGATGGTTTCATGGCGCAGACGGGCGATCCCACCGGCACCGGTCAGGGTGGCTCAAATCTCCCCGATATTGAAGCTGAATTCAATCATTTGCCGCATGTTCGTGGCACGGTTTCAATGGCGCGCGCTAATGATGAGAACAGCGCCAACAGTCAGTTCTTTATCGTGTTCTACCCGCGCTTTGCGCTGGATCGCCGCTATACGAATTTCGGTCGGGTCATTTCCAATATGGCTGCTGTGGATGCGATTGCGCGGGGCGAGCCGCCCAGCAATCCTACGCGCATCCTTCAAGCGTCGATCGCAGCGGACAACGTTGCGCAAAAGATGCCGCAGGCTGTGAGTGCAGAACCGGAGCGTATCACGCTCGACATGCTGAACGAAGCCGTCTCTGAATGACCTTGCAGTAGGAGGCGCGTATGCGCGTCGACCTGTTTGATTTCGATTTGCCGCAGGAACTGATCGCGCTGCGCCCCGTGGCGCCGCGTGATTCGGCGCGGATGCTGGTGGCATGCGGCGAAAGTGGGCTTGAAGATCGCGATGTTTACGATCTGGCTAGCTTGCTCCAGCCGGGCGATGTGCTGGTATTCAATGATACGCGCGTAATTCCCGCTCAGCTAGAGGGGCGGCGTAGAGAAGCGCGCATCGGTGCGACCTTGCACAAACGGCTGGACCTGCGCCGCTGGCAGGCATTTATCCGCAATGCAAAACGCCTGCGTGAAGGTGACACGGTAGAATTTCCTGCGGGTGTCAGCGCAGTGGCAGAGCAGCGCCACGGCGATGGTTCCTTCACCCTGGCATTCGCAGGTGATGAACCGGTGGAAGTGCTGCTGGAACGGGCAGGACGCATGCCCCTGCCGCCCTATATCGCAGGCAAGCGCTCGACGGATGAGCGCGACAAGGTCGATTATCAGACCATGTTTGCCCGGAAAGACGGCGCAGTTGCGGCGCCAACCGCAGCGCTGCATTTTACGCCGGAATTGATCAAGACGCTGGATGCACGCGGTATTTCACGCGAAACGCTGACGCTGCATGTGGGGGCTGGCACATTTCTTCCGGTGAAGGCTGACAATACGGACGATCACGCCATGCACAGTGAGTGGGGGCTGATAGAGTCCGCCACAGCAGATCGGTTGAACGCCGCACGGGCATCTGGCGGGCGTATCATCGCCGTGGGTACGACAAGCCTGCGCTTGCTTGAAAGCGCGACAGGGGAGGATGGCGTGATCCGCGCCTTTGCAGGCGATACAGCCATTTTTATCACCCCGGGTTACATATTTCGCGCTGTCGATGGGCTGATGACCAATTTCCATCTTCCCAAATCGACATTGATGATGCTGGTATCGGCGTTGATGGGCCGTGAGCGTATGATGGGAGTTTATGCCCATGCCATCGCTCAAAAGTACCGCTTCTACTCCTATGGCGATTCCAGCCTGCTTTTGCCGCGATAATTAGCAAACATGGACCAATCTCGGCTTGGAATTGCAGAGGTGACGTTCCATCTACCGAACATGGGCACAATTCTCGAGCTTCGCGGACTGGAAAAAACCTACAAGGGCGGCGTAACCGCTTTGAACGGTGTCGATCTCAGCATCAATCGAGGCGAGATATTCGCGCTGCTTGGTCCCAATGGCGCGGGAAAGACCACGCTGATCGGTGCGGTTTGTGGTCTTGTCCGGCCCACGGGCGGCATGATCGAGGTTTTCGGCAAGGACATGGCAAAAAGCTGGAAGGATGTGCGGCGCCGCATCGGGCTGGTGCCGCAGGAACTCAGCTTTGACATCTTTGACAAGGTCATCCGGCAGGTCCGCTATTCGCGCGGCATGTACGGCTGCGCGCCCAATGAAGCGCGAATCGAGGAGGTGTTGCGCAGTCTCAGCCTGTGGGACAAACGTGATCAGCAAATCCGCTCGCTATCGGGCGGGATGAAACGGCGCGTGATGATCGCCAAGGCGCTGGCGCATGATCCGGAGCTTCTGTTTCTTGATGAACCCACTGCGGGCGTGGATGTCGAGTTGCGGCGTGATATGTGGCGGCAGATCGATATGTTGCGCGAACGCGGCGTGACCATCATTCTTACCACGCATTATATCGAAGAGGCTGAGGAGATGGCTGACCGTGTCGGCGTCATCAACAGGGGCGAGATCCTGCTGGTGGATGACAAGAACGCTATCATGGCAAAACTTGGCCGTACCGAGGCGCAATTCACGCTGGCAGATCCGTTGACCGAGATTCCGGCAGCGATTGCATCCTATCCCCTGCATCTGGAAGACGCGGGCCACGGCCTTGTCTATCGTGGTGGCGACGGAACGGGGAAGGGCAAGCGGGAAGTGGCGGAGCTGGCCCAATTGATGGTGCGCAATGGCCTTACCTTCACCGGCTTGGAAACACGGGAGAGTACGCTGGAGGATATTTTTGTGGACCTTGTGCAGGATCGGCCCGAAGTGGTGGCGGCAGCATGAGCTCCATTATTAACTTCCGCGGGGCGCTGGCTATTTTCCGAAATGAATTGATGCGGATGTTCCGCACGATCTTCGGCTCCATCCTTGCGCCCGTTATCACCACATCGCTGTATCTCGTGGTTTTTGGTGCCGCCATGTCGGAACAGGTGGAGGCCGCGATGGACGTGTCTTACGGTGCCTTCATCGTTCCGGGGCTTTTGATGCTGACCCTCCTCAGCGAAAGCACCAGCAATGCCAGTTTCGGCATTTACATGCCCAAATTTACCGGCGCAATTTACGAATTGTTGTCCGCCCCTGTTGGTGTGGCTGAAACATTGATCGGCTTTGTCGGTGCGGCAGTAGTCAAGTCGCTGATATTAGCCGCAATTATCCTTGTAACAGCGGCGTTGATCGTCGATTACGAGATTGCTCATCCCATCTTCGCGCTGGGATATATTATCCTTGTGGCGGCCACGTTTTCGCTGCTCGGCTTCATAATCGGGCTGTGGGCTGACGGATTCGAGAAATTGCAGGTCGTCCCGCTGCTCATTCTGATGCCGCTGACTTTCCTTGGCGGGACATTCTATTCTATCGACGTATTGCCTGAACCCTGGCGCTCGGTCAGTCTCGTCAATCCGGTTGTCTATCTGGTCAACGGGCTACGCTGGACCTTTCTTGGCTCGTCGGACTTCCCGATCGCCGTGTCGCTCGGCTTCACGTTGGCATTCTTGCTGCTGTGCGTCGGTATCATCGCGTGGATATTCAAGACGGGGTGGCGATTGCGCGAATGACGCGCTAGCGAGCCGCGCATGAGGAAGAGCTGGATATTCGCTGCGCCATTGATGGCATGCGCCACCCCTGCCGCGGCTGAACTGCCTGAGGCTGCGCGTGCCATGATCGAAGCTGCGATTGCCAATGGCGATGCAGAGGCTGTTGAAGCTGTGCTGGCGGCTGCCCGCACAGCTTTTCCTGCCGATGTGGCTGAAATCGAAATGATCGAGCAGGCTTACGCGGAAGAGCAGGCGCTGCTGGCGACTTCACAGGCAGCTGCCGAAGAGGAGGGGATACGCAGTGCGGGCCTATTCGATAACTGGAGCGGGGAAGGGCAGATCGGCGGTTTCCAGTCATCGGGTAACAGCGATGAAATCGGCACCACCGCGGCATTGCAGCTGACACGCGAAGGAATTGATTGGGAACATCGCCTGCGGCTTTCGGTAGATTACCGACGCAGTGACGGTGTGACGTCACGCGAACAGTTTCTTGGCCGATATGAACCGCGCTACCAGATCAATGACCGGCTTTTCACCTACGGCCTTGTCCAGTTTGAACGTGATAAACTCCAAGGATATTCGGCACGCTATGTCGCATCGGGTGGATTGGGCTATCGCGTGATTGATACAGATGCGATAGATCTTTCGATCAAGGCTGGTCCCGCCTACCGGATCACCCATTTCATCGATGGTGGCAAAAACAGCCGACTTGCCGGATTGCTCGGATTGGATTTCGACTGGCGTCTGAGCGATTCTCTCAAGCTGACACAGGATGCCAATGCCACTGCCGAAACGGGCGGAGAAGCCGTGGTGATTGTTGATGGGTCCAATACCAGCCTGTCCGTCATCACCGGGCTGGAAGCGGGGCTGTCAGACAGCCTGACAGCGCGCGTTTCCTACTCGGTGGAATATGACAGCAATCCTCCCGATGGCAGCGTCAGCACCGATACATTGACGAGGTTCACGCTGATTTATGGCTTCTGATACACCTCGCTTCGCATTCACGTTGGACGCGACAGACGGGCGCGCGCGTACCGGACATATCGAGATGCGTCGCGGCACCATTCGCACGCCCGCCTTCATGCCGGTGGGCACCGCTGCGACGGTAAAGGCGATGAAGCCTGAAGATGTGCGCGCGGGCGGTGCGGATATCATCCTTGGCAATACATACCACCTCATGCTGCGGCCGGGAGCGGAACGCATGGCGCGGCTGGGGGGCTTGCATTCCTTCATGCGCTGGAACCGTCCCATCCTGACAGACAGCGGTGGATACCAAGTGATGAGCCTGTCCGATTTGCGTAAATTGACCGAGGAAGGCGTGGAATTTCGCAGTCATATCGACGGTTCCAAACACATGCTGACCCCCGAACGTTCGATGGAAATCCAACGACTGCTGGGCAGCGATATCGTGATGGCTTTCGATGAATGCCCGCGCGCAGACCGTCCGATGGCGGAAATAGAAACGAGCATGGAACTTTCGATGCGCTGGGCGCAGCGCAGCCGTGATGCTTTTGCTTCAGGAGGTGATCACGCAGCCAGCAGCGCGCTGTTCGGCATCCAGCAAGGCGCGCTTGATGAAGGGTTGCGGGCCCGCTCGGCAGAGGCGCTGCGGGCCATCGGTTTCGATGGGTTTGCGATCGGCGGGCTGGCCGTGGGGGAGGGGCAAGAGGCAATGTTCGGTGTGCTCGATTATGCGCCTGCCATGCTGCCCGAAGATGCGCCGCGTTATTTGATGGGTGTCGGAAAGCCGGATGATCTGGTGGGCGCCGTGGAGCGCGGGGTCGACATGTTCGATTGTGTGCTCCCCACCCGCTCGGGTCGCAACGGGCAGGCCTTTACGTGGAACGGCACGGTCAATTTGCGGAATGCGGGCCATGCGGAAGACACCGGCCCGCTGGACCCGCGCTGCATATGCCCGACCTGCGCCAGCTATTCGCGGGCCTATCTGCACCATCTTCATAAATCGGGTGAAATTCTTGGCGCGATGCTGCTGACGGAGCACAATCTGTCGTTTTACCAGCAATTGATGCAAGCCATGCGCGATGCCATTGCCGAAGGCCGTTTCGCCATATTCGCAGAAGATTTCAGAAGAGACTATTCATCGCGTAGATGATATGCTTTTGTGGTTCTGAATCCAAAAGGGGATCATGAAATCAGAAACTTGTCTTCGGCAGTCGCCGCTCTCGTCGCAGTCGCATTCAGCCCTGCATTTGCACAGGAAGACAATGCAGAGGAGCTCGCAGCCCGCTTTGGCGCGCGTGCTTCAATGCTCGATATCAGCCTTTCACCTTCGGGTAACAAGCTTGCCTACATCTCCTCGGACAATGCCACTACAGAGATGTTGTATGTAATCGACCTCGAAGGGTCGGCAGAGCCGCAGGAGGTCACATCGCTGGCAGAAGGCCATTCCGAATTGACCGAGTGCGACTGGGTGAATGAGGCATGGCTGATTTGCGAAATCGTGGGGATAGTCCGCGTCGATGGCACGGTTCCGATCTACATGACGCGGATGATCTCTGTTGCTGCAGACGGTTCCGACATGAACCTGCTCACCTCGCGCCGCTCTTCGCGTGCCTATGGCGTTCAACAGGATGGGGGTAGTGTAGTGGCGCTGGACATTGAAGGAGAGGAGAACCGCATCCTGATGACGCGGGAGTTTCTTGCCGAAACCACGATCGGCACTCGGCTGGCGAATGAGGATGATGGGCTTGGCGTCGAAATGATCGACGTCTCCCGCAATAGCCGCAGGACAGTGGAAGATCCCGACAGCTATGCCACTCGTTATGTTGCGGATGAAGCTGGTGAAATTCGTCTGAAGGTGCGCCGGCCTCGCAATAGCGCCGATCTTCTGACGGGGGAAACGCAATATTTCTATAGGGTGCCCGGATCCAGCCGTTGGCAAGCATTCGACAAAGGCCTGGCGGGTTTTTTACCAATGGCTGTCAGTGCGCAGGAAAATGTTGCCTACGGATACAGAAGCGAGAATGGTTATCAGGCGCTTCACAAGGTTGCTCTCGACGGATCAGGCGCAAGCGAACAGGTTTTGGCGCGCGCTGATGTAGATATTGACCGGCTGATCCGTGTTGGCCGCCAGCGTCGTGTGGTCGGGGCCAGCTATGCAACTGAAAAGCGCCAGGTCGAATATTTCGATCCCGATTTCGCCGAAATTGCGCAGCGTCTGAGCGCCGCTTTGCCCGGCAATCCCTTGATTGACATTGCCGATGCCTCTGCCGATGAGCGCACGCTGCTCATCGTCGCATCGAGCGATGTTGATCCGGGCATGACCTATTTGCTTGAACAGGATACCAATACGCTTTCGCCTCTCCTCCCCTTGCGTGATGCACTGGTGGATCGGTCGATGGCACCTATGGAGGCGATCAGCTTTTCCGCAGCCGATGGCACGCAAATCCCGGGTTATCTGACCCGCCCGTTGAATGCAGAAGAGCCGGTTCCCGCAATTGTCTTACCGCACGGCGGGCCAGGTGCGCGCGATGAATGGGGTTTTGACTGGATGGTGCAGTTCTTCGCCGCCCGCGGCTATGCGGTGCTGCAACCCAATTTCCGTGGATCTACCGGATATGGCGATGCATGGTTCGGCCGCAATGGCTTCCAGGCGTGGGAAACTGCGGTGGGCGATGTGAATGATGCCGGTCGCTGGCTGGTGGCAGAAGGGATTGCCGATCCTGAGCGGATGGGCGTTGCCGGCTGGTCTTACGGTGGATATGCGGCGCTGCAATCACAGGTGCTCGACCCCGATCTCTACAAGGCAGTGGTCGCCATCGCGCCCGTTACGGACTTGGATTTGCTGGTGGAAGAAGCGCGCGATTACACAAATACTTCGCTTGTGCGCCGCTTTGTCGGCTCTGGTCCGCATGTTGAAGCAGGTAGCCCTGCCAACCACGCAGACAAGTTTCGCGCACCCGTCCTGCTGTTCCACGGCACGGAAGACATGAATGTCGGTCACTTCCAGTCACGCCGCATGAATAGCCGTCTGGAAGATGCGGGCGTCAATGTCCGCTATGTGGAGTATGAGGGACTTGACCACTATTTGGAACACGGCCAAGCGCGGGGAAACATGCTGCTCGCTATCGACGGCTTCCTGAGCGAACATCTCGCCCCCTGAACGGCGCGAATATTGTGACATTCCGAAAGGCTTACCCTGATGCCCCTGTCTCCCGAAGATTGCACCTCCATGGAAGAGGTGCGCGAAGGCGTAGATGCGCTGGACCGGGAACTGGTCAATCTGTTGGCCAAGCGGTTCGATTATATGCGCGCAGCGGCACGAATAAAGCCGGATCGCGGGATCGTGCGTGATGAAGGGCGTAAGGCGGCTGTCATTGCCGCAGCGGTCGCAGAGGCGGAGGCGTGCGATCTACCCGGCACGATTGTAGCGGATATGTGGGAACAGCTTGTCGAAGGTTCAATCGCCTATGAGATGACCGAATGGGACCGGCTGCATTCCTGACGCAAATGCTGCGAAGATAATGCAACGAAGAAGGGCGGCCCCGCAGGACCGCCCTTTTTCAAACTGTAAGCGGCGAACCGATTAGCGTGAGTAGAACTCGACCACCAGATTGGGTTCCATCTGCACAGGATAAGGCACTTCATCCAGCGTGGGCACGCGGTTGAAGGTCACCTTGTCATTACCATCGGTCGCGACATATTCAGGAATGTCACGCTCGGGCAGGCTCTGTGCTTCGATAACCAGTGCCATTTCCTTGGCCTTGTCGCCCAGGCTGATGGCATCGCCGAGGTCACAACGACGGCTCGGAATGTTGCACTTCACGCCATTGACCTTGATGTGGCCGTGGTTGACGATCTGGCGCGCGGCGAACACAGTCGGCGCGAACTTGGCGCGGTACACGATCATGTCGAGGCGGCGTTCGAGCAGACCGATCAGGTTCTGGCCGGTATCGCCCTTCATGCTGCTGGCAGCCTTGTAGGTCGCCTTGAACTGCTTTTCGGTGACGTCGCCGTAATAGCCCTTCAGCTTCTGCTTGGCACGAAGCTGCAGACCGAAATCGCTGATCTTGCTCTTGCGGCGTTGGCCGTGCTGGCCGGGGCCGTAAGAACGCTTGTTCACGGGGGAATTGGGACGACCCCAGATGTTTTCACCCATCCGGCGGTCAAGTTTGTGCTTCGCACGTGTACGCTTCGACATACGTCGTTTCCTTCGATTTGCTGAGCTACCCCAACGGCAGCCATTTAACCCGGCATCGCACCACCATTCCGATATGAATGATGCGGCCACCGCTTCACCGGGGTGCGGGGCCAATTTGTCGCGAAGGCGCGCATGTAGCTGCGCAGCGCGCGAAGTCAAGCGCGAAGCGGTACCTAGCCGTCGTCCCGCAGTGGCTTGTCGAGGTGGGAAAGCACGCCGCGCAAAGTCCGCACTTCGAGATGGTTCCAGCCCGGCTTGGTCAAGACGCTACGCAAATTCCGTCGAGTCATCTCCCGGCGGCCCTCGGGGTGAAAATAGCGTTTGGGTTCCAGCAGGGTTTCAAAATGCTGGATCAGGCCTTCAAGTTGCTCTTGCGGGGCAGGGGGGAGTACCTCCTCGACTGTAGGCATGAAAAGCTCGCGGTGCTTGGAAAGCTCATAGGCAATCAGGATGACCGCCTGCGCCAGATTGAGCGAGCCAAATTCCGGATTGATCGGAGCGGTAACGATGGAGCGGGCAAGGGCGACATCCTCGCTCTCCAATCCAGATCTCTCGGGGCCGAAAAGAAATGCGCTGCGTCCGGTCTGCAATGGCACAGAGCGGGCGGCTTCTTCCGGTGTCATGACCGGCTTTGTCACGCCGCGCTTGCGCACTGTCGTAGCGTAGACATGCGCGCAATCAGCAACCGCCTCTGCAGTCTTTCCATACACTTGTGCACGTTGCAACACCACGTCAGCGCCCGCTGCGGCAGGTCCGGCAGAAGGATTGGGCCAGCCATCGCGTGGGGCGACGAGCCGCAATTCAGCTAGGCCGAAATTCAGCATGGCGCGCGCTGACTTGCCAATATTTTCGCCTAGCTGCGGCCTGACAAGAACTATGACGGGGGTTTGTGTCTCAGTCGCCATCCTGCGCTCCTGCTTCCTGCACAGTGCTGGCGAATTCCTCGAAATCGCGCGCTTCACTGAAATCGCGATACACAGAAGCGAACCGGATATAGGCGACGGAGTCCAGCTGGCGCAGGCCATCCATTACCATTTCACCGATGCGGCTTGCGGGTATTTCACTCTCGCCCGCTGTTTCCACCTGTCGCTGGATGCCCGACACCAGCCGATCAATCCGCTCTTGCTCAATTGCGCGTTTGCGGCAGGCGAGTGAGACGGATTGTTCAATCTTGGCGCGATCAAAAGGCTCCCGTCGCGGTTCCCCGTCCTTACCGCCGGATTTCATCACTGTTATATCGCGCAATTGCACGCGTTCGAAGGTGGTGAATCGTGCGCCGCAGCCTTCACATTGCCGCCGCCGCCGGATCGAGGTGTTGTCCTCTGCAGGACGCGAATCCTTTACCTGGCTGTCTTCATGCGCACAGAAAGGGCATCGCATATATAATGTCCGCTTCGGCCTAGGGGCGAACGCGTTTGTAGAGCATGTATCCAGCCCCGGCGACACCGCCGAAAATAGGGCCGATGATCGGCAGGACCAATCCTGCTACCGCGCCAATGGCTGCACCGGTCATAACCGGCTTGGTGGAAGGGTGCGCCATGCCTTCACGGCCAATGCCCTTGGCTTCTTCCATGGCATCTACCAAAATCGTCCTGTCAATCGGATCGGGCTTGTCGTCCTTGGGATCTGTCATCATGTCCTCCCGGGATATACTGGAAAAGCGGTGCACATTTCACCCACTTCACAGCGAACCCGCTCTTCAATCTGGGCATCTCCGTCATCGCCATTACGGTTTATGCCGGACACCACATCAGCGATCATAGCACCGATCTGGGTGAATTCCGCCGGACCAAATCCGCGGGTTGTGCCAGCAGGTGTGCCCAAGCGAATACCGCTGGTGATGAAAGGGCTGCGCGTGTCGTAGGGGATGCCGTTCTTGTTGCAGGTGAGATAGGCACGATCGAGGCCTTTTTCAGCCGCCTTGCCAGTCACGTCCATCGAGGTGAGATCGACCAGCATGGAATGATTGTCCGTCCCGCCCGATACGATGCGCAGGCCGTTTTCCTGAAGGCTGGCGGCAAGTGCGCGGGCGTTTTCCACAACGCGGTGAGCATAGGTTTCGAAATCGGGGCGCAGCGCCTCGGCAAAGGCGACGGCCTTGGCAGCAACAATATGCATCAGCGGGCCGCCCTGCATTCCGGGAAAGACCGCCATATTGAACGGCTTGGTATATTTCTCGTCATTCCACAGAATCACGCCCGAACGCGGACCGCGCAGCGATTTATGCGTGGTGGTGGTGGCGACATCGGCAAAGGGGAAGGGCGAGGGATGCGCGCCGCCGGCAACGAGGCCGGCGATGTGGCTCATATCCACCATCAGATAGGCGCCGACTTCGTCCGCGACCTTACGGAACGCTTCCCAGTCCCACACGCGCGAATAGGCCGTGCCGCCCGCGATAATGAGCTTGGGCTTATGCTCTTTCGCGATGGCCATGACCTCGTCCATGTCGATGCGCTCGTCTTCCTGACGAACGCCATAGGCAACCGGATTGAACCATTTGCCAGACATATTGACTGGGGAACCGTGGGTGAGGTGTCCGCCCGAATTGAGATCGAGGCCCATGAAGGTATCACCTGGTTCGAGCAGGGCCAGAAACACCGCCTGGTTCATCTGCGAGCCGCTGTTCGGCTGCACATTTGCAAAATTGCAGCCGAACAATTCGCAAGCACGTTCGATTGCAAGGCTTTCGATTACATCGGCATATTCGCAGCCACCGTAATAGCGTTTGCCCGGATAGCCTTCTGCATATTTGTTGGTGAAAACGCTGCCGGCGGCTTCGAGCACGGCGCGCGAAGCGATATTTTCACTCGCGATCAATTCGATGCGGTCGCGCTGGCGGGCAAGTTCATCGTCGATAGCGGCGGCAATATCGGGATCCGCCTCGGCCAGTGAATCGCCCCAGAAACGGGTGGTGTCGGATGCTGTATCTGCAGGTGCTGTGCTCATATCAGGAACCTTGGTTGGATAGCTTGTCAACGCGCCGGCGATGGCGACCATTTGCATCACCGGCGTCAGCGAATTCTGTTTCGAGGAAGGCGGAAAGACAGGCCTTGGCCATGTCTGATCCGGTTAGTCTTGCGCCCATGGCGATGACGTTGGCGTTATTGTGTTCCCGGGCGAGCGCAGCGGAAAACGGTTCTGTGACCAGTGCACAGCGCACAGCCGCGTTTCGATTGACCGCGATAGAGATGCCGATGCCACTGCCGCAAAGTGCTACACCGCGCTCTGCCGTGCCATCTGCAATCACTTCGGCCAGCTTGAAGCCATAATCGGGATAATCGACATTCTCGCCAGTTTCGGGTCCAAGATCGGCCACGTCGTGACCTTGTTCGATAAGCCAGTCGCACAATTCGGCCTTGAGGTCGGTTGCAGCGTGGTCGGAGGCAATGGCGATACGCATGGCGAGCCACATAGGGAATCGCAGGCCGACTCGCTAGCCGTAAAAACGGGCTTTTGTGCTTTGTCCCCCGCAAGTGAATTTGCGGTCTAGATCCAAAGTCTGCTGAATTGTCAGGGCAGCGCGCTACGCGCAGCCGCTTCTTCATTGCGCACTTTCTGGCGCTTCTTGGCAATAAGAGAATATCGTAGCTTTTCAGATGGACGGTCTACGAGAAAATAGAACAGCGCTGCAACCGCTATGGCCAGGACCATGGAAGCGACCTTGGTACCCATGGTTAACGCGACGGCCGTAGAGACAAATTGGATCACAGAAAAGTGAACAAGATAAAAGGGATAGGTGAAATTGCCGAGGTGGCGATCGAGGCTGTTCGACTTGCGCTTCAGCGATGCCGCAACATAAGGGATCAGCGGAATAAGCCAGACAAATGCGTAAAATGAAACACCCTGATATCTCGCAAAGTTCGGCAAATGCGCTGCGGTTTGCCGATTGCCACACTGCCGACGGCGCGCTGGGCATTATCATCAAAAACTGTGTCCTGTGCGGCGAGATGTGTATTTTTGTCGGCTTAAACCAAGCGCCATTGACCGGGCTGCAGGCAGTTAAGTGACCAGTCACCCACGCTCCAGCGCACGAGACGCAATGTTGGATAGCCCACGGCCGCGGTCATACGCCTCACCTGACGGTTGCGTCCTTCGCGGATTGTCAGGCGCAACCAGCTATCGGGAACGCTTTTGCGAAAACGCACGGGCGGGTCGCGCGGCCAGAGGTCGGGTGCGTCGATAGCCTCCACTTGTGCCGCGCGCGTCAACCCATCCTTCAGCTCCACTCCGCGAGACAGGTGAGTAAGCGCGCCAGCGTCAGGCTCGCCCTCAACCTGCACAAGGTAAGTCTTGGGCAATTTGAACTTTGGATCGGCAATACGCGCCTGTAATTTGCCGTCATCTGTCAGCAGCATCAGTCCTTCGCTATCGCGATCAAGCCGTCCTGCGGGATAGACGCCGGGAAGGTTGATATAGTCTGACAGGGTGGCGCGGCTGGTCGGGCTGCCACGGTCCGTAAACTGCGACAATACGCCCATCGGCTTATTGAAAAGGACTAGGCGGGACATAGCGGTGTCCCGCCCAAACCTTGATTCACTGATCGAGGAAAGAGCGCATCTTGCGTGAACGGCTAGGGTGCTTGAGCTTGCGCAGCGCCTTTGCTTCGATCTGGCGAATACGTTCGCGCGTCACGCTGAACTGCTGGCCGACCTCTTCCAGCGTGTGATCGGTATTCATGCCAATGCCAAAGCGCATTCGCAGCACGCGTTCTTCACGTGGAGTAAGCGATGCAAGAACGCGGGTGACGGTTTCCTTGAGATTGGCCTGGATCGCGGCATCCACGGGGATGACAGCATTTTTGTCCTCGATGAAATCGCCGAGATGCGAATCTTCCTCGTCGCCAATCGGCGTTTCAAGGCTGATCGGCTCCTTGGCGATCTTCATCACCTTGCGCACTTTTTCGAGCGGCATGGACAGACGCTCTGCCATTTCCTCTGGCGTGGGTTCACGGCCCTGCTCATGCAGGAACTGGCGGCTGGTGCGCACCAGCTTGTTGATCGTTTCGATCATGTGCACCGGAATACGGATGGTGCGCGCCTGATCGGCGATCGACCGTGTTATCGCCTGCCGGATCCACCAGGTCGCATAGGTGCTGAATTTGTAACCGCGACGATACTCAAATTTATCGACCGCCTTCATCAGGCCGATATTGCCTTCCTGAATGAGGTCGAGGAATTGCAGGCCGCGATTGGTGTATTTCTTGGCGATGGAGATCACCAGGCGCAGGTTCGCCTCAACCATTTCCTTCTTGGCAATGCGCGCCTCGCGCTCACCCTTCTGCACCATGTTCACGATGCGGCGGAATTCATTGAGGCTCATGCCGGTCTGGCTGGCAATATCGGCGATTTCCGCGCGGATACGCTCAACCGCGTCAGCTTCCTTATCGGCGAAGGCAGCCCATTTCTTGTCCTTCTTCGCGCGTTCCTGCAGCCATGTTTCGTCCATTTCGTTGCCGATATAGGACTGGAGGAAGTCGATGCGCTTGACCTTGTGCCGTTCGGCAAGGCGCAGCATCTGGCCACCCAGCGCGGTCAGGCGGCGATTGAAGGCGTAAAGATTGTCGACCAGATATTCGATCTTGGTCGCGTGGAACTGCACCGATTCAACTTCAGCCGTCAATTCCTCGCGCAGGGATTCATATCTGTTTTCCTTGGCCTTGGAAAAAGCTTCTCCGGCACCAAGAACATCAACACGCTCGGCCTGCAGTTTCTCAAATTTCTTGAACAGATCGGTGATGCGGGCGAAACGTTCAAGGGCATCGGGTTTGAGCGCAGCTTCCATCTGCGCAAGGGACATGGTGTTGTCCTCTTCCTCTTCCTCGTCGCGCTTGCTGCCAGAGCCTTCGCCATCCTCATCATCATCGTCTTCGGATTCGTCATCATCCTCGTCATCATCGCGGATGGTGGGACCGGCAGTTTCTTCTGAAATCTCGCCGTCATCATCCTCGTTTTCCTCCTCCATCTTTTCGACGGGAGGTTCCTTCGACAGCATGGCGTCGAGATCGAGAATTTCGCGAAGCTGCATCTCTTCATTATTGAGCGCTTCTGACCACATGATGATGGCGTGGAACGTGATCGGGCTTTCACACAGGCCCATGATCATCGTATCGCGGCCAGCCTCAATGCGCTTGGCAATGGCGATTTCGCCTTCTCGGCTGAGCAGTTCGACCGCGCCCATTTCGCGCAGATACATGCGCACAGGGTCATCAGTGCGGCCTTCACCGGCGACGCTTTTCTTCTTTTCAGGAACGTTCTGCTTGTCTTCGGCCTGCGATTCAGAGCCAGTCGGTGCGATCTCTTCGGGACCGTCATCGTCTTCCTGCGCTTCTTCATCGCTTTCCACGATTTGCACACCCATGTCGCTTATCGCGGTCTGGATGTCCTCAATCTGGTCGGCGCTCATCTGGTCCGAAGGCAAAGCTTCGTTCAGCTCGTCATAAGTGACGTAGCCCTTGCGCTTTGCCTTTGCGATCATCTTTTTGATCGACGCCTCGTTGAGGTCGATCAGGGGCGCATCATCGGAGGGCCGGGTGCTTTTTGCCTTGGAAGCCATATTCAGATCGTCAGTCCGTTTCCTGTTCGCCCGCAGCGGTATCGGCTACGCCGGGCGATGAATATTTATCTGCCGCCATCGCGGCCCGTTTTCTTGCCATCTGCCCGAGACGCGCCTCAATTTCCAGCTTTCGTTTGCGCAGTCTTTGCTGCTCTTCAAAAGCGCCATCGGGATCGGCCTCGAAACGGCTGGTCGCCGCAGCAATTGCCGCATCAAGCGCTGGCCTTTCGACCAGCAGCGAAACTGCTTCGGCAAGATCCTCCCTCGCGTCGTCCGGATCGGAACCTTCAACGAGGAAGGAGAAACGGGCGTTATCCGGCGTCGCCGGAAGAATTCCTTGCGCTGATATGGGCGGTTCCTCGCCCGCTTCAAGCATTTGCGCGTATTCGAGTAGAAAATTGACAGCTTGTGCGACTTGTCGGTCACTATCGGAAAGGCTGAGCAGGCTGTCTGCATGGCGATGAATCTCGCCGGGATATCGGGCCAGCCCGACAAGTACGGCCTGCGACAGCGTATCGCGAATAGCGCCGCTTACCGCACGGCGCAGGCGCTCTGCAACGTATGGCGGGGCGCGTTCCTGATCCTGCTTGCGATTGAAGCTGCCACCGCTGCGATTTTTGCCATGCGGCGTGAATTCGCGCTTAGGAAAGGCGAAATTGCCATATCGTTCCAGCAATTCGCGGCGATAAAGCGATTTGATGTCGGGATGCTGGATTGTGTCGACATGATCCATCAGACGCGCTTTCAGCCCCGCCTTATCCTCTGGCGAAGACAGCGGCTGGGCCGAGCGCTCATGTTCCCAGATCAGATCGAGTAGCGATCTGGGCAATGCGAGTAATTTCTCGACCGCGGCAGGGCCATCGCGCTTGAGCAGATCGTCCGGATCAAGGCCCGCAGGCAAGGTGACAATGCGCAATGAATGGCCAGGGCGCAGGAGCGGCAGTGTCCGCTCTGCAGCGCGCATGGCGGCACGCACGCCAGCATTGTCCCCATCAAGGCATAGCAAGGGCTTATCGGCCATGCGCCACAGCAATTCTATCTGATGTTCGGTAAGAGCGGTGCCCATTGGCGCAACGGCATCTTCAAAACCCGCCTGCGCCAGCGCAATCACATCCATATAGCCTTCGACAGCGATGACCCTGTCCGCCTTGCGGCTGGCAGGCGACGCGCGGTGAAGATTGTAGAGGTTGCGCCCCTTGTCGAATAACGGCGTATCTGGGCTGTTGAGATATTTTGCCACGCCTTGCCGGTCTTCCAGAATGCGCCCGCCAAAGGCGATGACCCGCGCGCGCGCATCCTGAATGGGTAGCATTACCCGCCCGCGAAAACGCGAATATGGCAGCTTGTCATCGACGCTGATGAGCAGGCCGCATTCGACCAGCATTGCCTCGTCAAACTGGCCGAGCGCCTGTTTCAGCGATTGCTTGTCATCGGGGGCGTAGCCAAAGCCGAATTGTTCAATGATCCGCTGCGACAGGCCGCGCCGCGCCAGATATTCACGGGCGCCGACACCTTCATCCGAATTGAGCCGCGCCACGAACCATTCCTGCGCGGCCTGCATCACGTCATGCAAAGAAGCGCGCTTTTGCGCTGCCTGCGCCGCGCGCGGATCGGGCGCAGGCACGTCCATTCCGGCTTCGGAGGCCAGTTCCTTCACCGCATCCATGAACTCCATGCCGCGCTGGCCCATCATCCAGTCGATTGCGCCGCCATGCACGCCGCAACCAAAGCAATGATAAAAGCCCTTCTGATCGTTGACGGTGAAGCTGGGCGTATTCTCATTATGGAAGGGGCAACAGGCCTTCCACTCGCGCCCCGCGCGCTGCAGTTTGGTGGTGCGCTGGATGAGCGTGGACAGGGTTATCCTGCTCTTGAGTTCATCCAGCCATTGCGGGGAAAGCGCCATCGCCTGCTCCTACAGATCCGAGCGATTCGTGCCTAGCGGGACGCGCTGCCTGTCCCCGCTTCCCCTGCAGGTTTTTCGGGCGCGGGGAAAGGGCCGGTGAGGTCAGCAGTGCCGGTGTAGCTCTGCACTTCAAACGCTTCGGCAGGGCCGGCAGGGGGCATGGTCGATTGCCAGAAAAAGGTCAGTTCCTCGCCTTCACCCCAGCCATCGCCTGCTTCGATCCGCCAGATCAGCAAGCCTGCATCCTCTGCCACGCCGATCGTATAATCGTGGCCAAGCGTGCTTTCTGCCTGCAAGCGGTCATAGCCGATAACCTTGGCAAAGCCGCTGGCCGGGCGCGTTGTGCGAAAGGCGAAGGGCTGCGCTTCTGTATCCGCGCCTGTCGAGGTGATACGATGGACATAGGTGTAAATCGTGCTCGCCGGCATATCGGCAGGCACGCATTCTTCTGCAGCTGCCTCGCCCTCGGCAGGGGCGGGGCAGGCGACATAGCTGACCATGCGCGCGACAGGCTGACCTTCAAGGCTGATCTCGGAAGAGACTTCGGGACCCTGCGGACCGACGATCTTGGGGCCAAGGCTCTGCGCGCTCAGACCCGCTGCGACCAGCGTGCGCTGTCCCATGGTGGCAGGGCTGCGCTCTGCCCTGGTTTTAGGGGCTGGTTCCTGCTCTGAAGAGCATGCCCCGAGCAATAGGGGCGCAGCCGCAGCAAGGCTGAAAACGAAAGCCTTCATGAAAGTGATTCCTTTACCCAGCCGCTGGCACGGCCCATGTCCAATTGTGTGCCATGCCGGCCCTTGAGCTCGCCCATAACGCGGCCCATGTCCTTCATGCCGTCAGCGCCAAGTTCGGCCTTGATCGTTTCGATCGCGGCCTTGGTTTCTGCCTCGCTCATTTGCTGGGGCAGGAATTCCTCGATCACTGCCAGCTCACCCTTTTCCTGGTTCGCAAGTTCAGTGCGGCCAGCATCTTCATACATCTGGATCGATTCGCGGCGCTGCTTGGCCATTTTCTGCAATACATCGATCACCATCGCATCATCATTGCCTGAACCGCTTTTGGTTCGTTCTTCGATGTCGCGGTCCTTGATCTTGGCGGAAATCAGGCGCAGCGCGGCGACGCGCGGCTTATCGCCCGCCTTCATCGCGGTAATGGTCTCGGTCTTGATGGTATCCCTCAGCATGGGGTGTCTCGCAGTCTTTTCCTGTGGATGATTGCGTCCTACTTAGGCCACAGCGCAACAAAGCCAAGCCTTGTGCTTGACGGGAGGCGCAGCGGTGACTAGCCGCTGGGACTTAGCACACATCGCCGGTCCATTGATTCAACGGGAGCCTCTATGGCCTTTCTCGCTTCCTCGCACGCGCAACCTAAAGGAGCGACGGGCATTCTCGTCCTGGCCGATGGCACAGTTGTCTGGGGCAAGGGCTTCGGCGCCACCGGCAGCGCGGTGGGCGAAGTCTGCTTCAACACGGCGATGACAGGGTATCAGGAGGTGCTGACAGATCCTTCCTACGCCGCGCAAATCATCACCTTTACCTTCCCGCATATCGGCAATGTCGGCGCGAATGACGAGGATGTTGAAAGCGCGGTAGAAGGCGCGGTGGGCTGCATCGTGCGCGAGGAAGTGACGCTGCATTCCAACTTCCGCTCCACCTCCGAATTCGTGCAGTGGATGAAGAATCACGGCAAGATCGGTCTTTCGGGCGTGGATACCCGCGCGCTTACCCGCCGCATCCGCATGAATGGCGCGCCCAATGCAGTGATCGCCTATGACCCGCAGGGCCAGTTCGATGTCGATGCGCTGCTGCAACGCGCGCAGGAATGGCCGGGTCTGGAAGGCATGGATCTTGCCCAGCGCGTGACGCGCGGCGGGCAGGAAAGTTGGGAAGGCGGATTCTGGCGGCTGGGCCACGGCTATGGCCGCGCGCCCCGCGATGCCAAGCCGCACGTCGTTGCCATAGATTACGGCAGCAAGGACAACATCTTCCGCAACCTCGTGAAGGCAGGGGCGCGGGTGACGGTGGTTCCGGCCAAGACCCCGCTGGACGATATCATGGCGCTATCCCCCGATGGCGTGTTCCTTTCCAACGGCCCCGGCGATCCCGCGGCTACGGGAGAATATGCGGTGCCCGTGATCAAGGCGCTGCTGGACAAGGACGTGCCGCTGTTCGGCATCTGCCTCGGCCACCAGATGCTGGCGCTGGCAGCCGGCGCAAAGACCGCCAAAATGCACCAGGGCCACCGCGGCGCGAACCATCCGGTGCAACGCGTAGGCGAGGGCTGGGGCGAGACTTCGGGCCTTGTTGAGATCACCAGCATGAACCACGGCTTCGCGGTCGATGGCGACACCCTGCCCGAAGGCGTGGAGCAAACGCATGTTTCGCTGTTCGACGGCTCGAATTGCGGGATCGCGATTAGCGGCAAGAAGGCGTTCGGAGTGCAATATCATCCGGAAGCGTCACCGGGGCCGCAGGACAGTTTTTATCTGTTCGAGAAGTTTGTGGGGATGTTGGAAGGCGAGTAATGGCGATCATAAGAAATTTCGACGAGCTAGAACCCAAAACTAACGTGCGTCATTCGGAAACCCACGACGGTTGGTCTCTCCAAGGGCAAGACGGGGAGAAGTTTATTCAAATCAACACGATGGGTTCTGCGGATCGCGAAATCCTGGGTAAAGTCTCTCAGGCGCTTCGGTTGAGCAAAGAAGCGGTCGAGCAACTTGCTGAACTGGCGAGAAAGTACCTTTAATGCCCAAACGCACTGACATCTCCTCCATCCTCGTCATTGGCGCTGGCCCGATTATTATCGGTCAAGCTTGCGAGTTTGATTACTCCGGCACGCAGGCCATCAAGGCGCTGCGCGAGGATGGGTATCGGGTAATCCTCGTCAATTCCAATCCTGCCACCATCATGACCGATCCGGACATGGCGGATGCGACGTATATCGAGCCGATCACGCCCGATATCGTTGCCAAGATCATCGCCAAGGAACGGCCCGACGCGCTTCTGCCCACGATGGGCGGGCAGACTGCGCTCAACTGCGCGCTGGCGCTGGATGCGGACGGAACGCTGGAGAAATACGGCGTCGAAATGATCGGGGCCAAGGCCGACGCCATCGACAAGGCGGAGAACCGCCAGCGGTTCCGCGATGCGATGGATAAAATCGGCCTCGAAAGCGCGCGCAGCGGGGTGGCCAACACTCTGGAGGAAGCGCGCGAAATCGTCGAACGCACCGGCCTACCCTCCATCATTCGCCCCAGCTTCACAATGGGCGGCACGGGCGGCGGCATTGCCTACAACACTGCGGAGTTCGAGCGGATCGTGCGCGAGGGGCTGGACGCCAGCCCGACCACCGAAGTGCTGATCGAGGAATCGTTGCTCGGCTGGAAAGAGTTCGAGATGGAGGTCGTGCGCGACAAGGCGGATAACGCGATCATCGTCTGCGCGATCGAGAACATCGACCCGATGGGCGTGCATACGGGCGATTCGATCACCGTCGCGCCGGCCCTGACCCTGACCGACAAGGAATACCAGAT
>OJBY01000108.1_pt1 | contig 53203 bp, 37 predicted proteins | sample 1591731 | NCBI WGS metagenome assembly OJBY01 (sample SAMN05416837, study PRJEB24817) | seawater metagenome | isolation source: Sea water | place: Canada:Atlantic | collected 2013-07
ACTGGCCCTGTGGGCCCACGATGTGATTTATGATCCCCGCGCCAGCGATAACGAAGCCCGCAGCGCAGACTGGTTTGCCCAGCAGTTTGCCGACAGCGATCTGACCGACCAACAACGTGCCCGTGTACACGAACTGATCATGGCCACCGTCCATCCGCACCCACCCACGGACCCGGACATGGCACTGCTGCAGGATATCGACCTGAGCATTCTTGGGGCGGATGCGAAATTGTACGACCGATATGAAGGGTGGATTCGGCAGGAATATGACTTTGTGCCGGAGGCGGCGTTTCGGAAAGGGCGCAGTGCTGTGTTGCAGAGTTTTCAGGATCAAGATGTGATTTATCACACCGCTGATCTAAGGGAGAAGCTGGAGTTGCCAGCCAGAGAAAACCTCAGTCGCGCACTGGAGAATCTGCGAGATTAACGCCCTATCCGTAGGAGCGTCGCTCACGGCGCTATTTTCAAAAATCGGGATCAGATCTTGAATGTTGCAATCAAACGCACGATGCAAGACCTGCCCCTATTTCCGCTTTCTGACTTCAAGAATAATTGACACCAAAAAAGAAAACACAACCACTACTCCATTAATCTCAATGTAATCGTCTAGTGTCACATGGTCACCCGTCCTCGCATTTATCATAGGGCTATTCATCTGCCAATCAGCCACACTAACGATGGTCAGCATAACGCCCAGAGCAAGCATCAAGGCTGCATTTGAAGATGCCATCAGGCCGCTTCTCGTCAAAAACTCCAACAACCCCCAAGCGAAAAGTATTCCCAAAAAATACAGAAAAACCGTGTGCATATGATTATCACTACCTTTGTCTAGCCAACAGGTGCGGGCCACCCATTTTCCAGGCTGATGGAAATTGGGAGACCTGACCCTATTACTGGTGACCCTAGCACCTTAACCTTACCAATAGCTCTTGAGCCTTCATTCATATTAATTTCGCGCCCCACACTCAGACAATGCGGGTAATACTCTGGAGATAGCAGCTTTACATAAGCTCGCGCAGACTCTCCCGGCATCAACAAGTCATCTTCAAAGAAAATCTGCTCACCGCTAGTGAGAACATCAGCGGTGACTTGGTGCGCAGGCCTAACGCCGCTGGTTATAGGCCAGCCCCTATCGGAATTTAGTGATACGAGGCCCATAAAGTCGGGTTGATATTGATCGAAATTGAATCGAGAGCGCCGTTCTTTTCCCGCCTCAATTACGTCTTTAATTGTGTAGCCAGATGGATGCTTCATATGCTAACTCTAGGGCCAGGCCTTGCCTTTTGCTACTTGATGCACGGTGCAAGACCTGACCCCAAATTCAGTGAGGCCCGCTTGCTAGTCGCGTACATATCCTTGTTATGTCAAACTTCAGTATGGAGCTCATCGTAGTTAACATTATCTTGATATTTATTTATAAAATCCGCCAAATCCTTACCCACCAAAACGCAGAAAACCTCTTCTCCTGAAAAGGATTCGACAACCACTTTAAAATCACACACTTCATTAAAAATACTAATTATTTCATTAACGGCACTATAGTATGCCAATGGATATATTCGCTCTTTTATTAAAACGTTATTTCCATTGATCCTTAGCAACACCTCATACTCACCATCATCACCTTCACCCTCTCCGAGAAGCTCTATTTTCATCCTTCCGTCTGCTATGGGATAAAATGCCTCGACAATCTCATCAGCCGAGTCATAGCAATCAGGGGAAAAGCAAACACTTTCAACCCCTTGAAGCGTAGAAATTGCACCAACCGGATAACTCGCATCCCTAAACTCACAAGTTATATCTGATTCTTTTAATAGAGACTTAGAAACCAGCTGATCAATAAATTTTTTAATGTATAAATTCAAAATCTCACCTTTAATATATAATGCCAGCCATTGGGGTCAGGTCATGCGCCGTGCCCCCAAAGAACCAAGCCAAACCCCTTCCCCAAACCCGAAATTCACTTTATCTCAGCAACTTACAAAATATGTAAGCCATCTCCTACATATTCAACTGACGCGCGAGTGAAAACGGGTGGGGATTTGATAGACACACAGAAAAAAAGGGTCAGAGCTCACATTTCACATTCTTACCAGAAACATTCACATGCCAGCTGGCTACCAACGACTAAAACTCTTACCTGGGCCATGCCAAAATGCCGTGCAGGTCCGTGAAATGTGGGGTCTGACCCCGCGACCCACTCACGCAAAAGGGCTCTACCCCAATTGAAAAACCTTTGAATATACTGCACCTAGGCAGATATCAAGCTAGATTTTAATAGTTAAAAGTGTATGCATTCTCTTAACAACCATCAAAATGGTAAGCAAAAGATTAGTCACCACCATCAAAATTAAAGGAGATAAAAAATAACGCTTAGCATCCAACTCAAACACGTAATCAGAAAACACAACCATGAAAGGTTCATCAGGGAAAAAAGTATAAACCAAGCAAAGAAAAACCAAGAAAACCGATAACACGACGGAATAGCATATATTGTAATAAAGCTGCTCCAAAAGCTCTTTTTTCAACCCCACCTGAAGAGATTTTCCCTCATTAGTAATTTCACCAAGCTTCTCACCTTGATCGTATACCAACACCAACACACTCAACAAAAGAGCCGTAAATATTGCGCCAAAATTAACCAGCATTGAATTCGCTCCATCGGTCACAATCACGTCAAGAATAGCGAAACCAAGACCCACCGATGCAGGAAAGACAAAAAATGTAATGCAATCCCAAATGCTAACCTTTCCATTTGAGGCATCTTTCATCGTACCTACATGCCCCATAACAATTGACCATATATTAATTTTAGAGCTCATCTAAGCCACCCTTACATTCAGCCCCGGATACATAGTTTGAGCAAATTCCGCTATTACTCCTTTTACCCACGCATTAATTCTTTCCAAATCAGGCACCCCGTCCCCATCAATTACCTCATCTTCCACCTCTATTTCGCACAGCGCACTAGTTCTATTCCTACCAACGCTGAAAGTTCGCCTTTTACCATCCATCTCCACAACCGTTTTCACTTGCGAACCAAAGTCGCCCATAATTTCAACAGCTTGTCTGTGCGGACTGTTAGGATTCAGATAATCTCTCAGCCTACCCATCCCCCCTCTCCTAGGCGGCTTTATCACTAGCTCTTGCTCTCCATGCCCAAGCAATCTCACCTGATCCGCAATATCATTAAGCCCAACAAATTTGGTCAGCCTAACCTCCTTAGCGGTTGCATCTAGCCATGCATTTACTGCGTTATCATAGGCCAACGGGTTCATTTGAATAACAAGCCCTGTGGCTTCCCTAAAGTATTGGGAAAACAATGTATAGAATAGTGTTTTTACACCAACCCCGCGGTACGAATGCATGAACGCCATAGCCTCATTAAATCCACGCGGGATAAAATAATGAACATAATGCTTTATTATTTCTGCATTATCTTGAGCCTTCTCAAAATCCACAGCTCCTGTAGAGACGTTAATTATATCTGTCTTCATCCCATAATTTCCGACGTTAAACCAACCAAATATCTCCCTGCTATCCTCATTGACTTGAACCCCCTCGAATTGATAGACCTGTTTTGAATCCTCAATAATGTTGTAAGCCCCTGTATTCTCTTGAATAAAATTACGTAGAAGAAAGAAAAGGTCGTGGTTCCCCAAGTTATCTAGCGTGCTATATCTTTGCTCTACTCTTCCCTCTAGCCCCCTATTGAAACAACGAAAAAGATACGGTGCGACTGCATGCATTTGTGGCCCCCTATTAAACCGTTACCGTTATCGTGCCAACCCTATTCGGATCAACCTTTCCCCAAAAGACCAATTCGCTCACGAAACACTTACCAAGCCTCATGATTGAGTCTTACTTGCAGATCGAAGCATTTATGAATAGCTCCAACCCGGTCAAAAAAACACACTACCTCAACTACTTACAAATTTATGTAAGCCATATCCTACAAATTGAACTTGCGCGCGGGTGGGAACGGGCAGGGATTCGATTAACGAAGGGGCCGGGCAGGAGTTTCTTGGCGGCAAAGATCGCCCGCTTTTCTAGCGGGTTTCGCCTTGGTGCTGTGATTTCGGGAGACGCGGTGAATCCGGGTAATTTCTTAAGAGTAATACCGAACGTGCGCTACCGATTCACCAACCGCCTGGCCTTCCAATAACGCTGACTCCAATAGGGATTGTTGAGCGACGACTGCATGACACCACTACTCACCGAGGCATGCATAAATTCATCCCCACCCATGTAAATTCCCACGTGGCGATTGCCCGGTCCGGTTTTGAAGAACACCAGGTCGCCCACTTCCAGTTCGTTGCGGGCGACGGGTTCGCCTTCCTGCATCAATGCCGAAGTGGTGCGCGGAACTTTCATGTTCAGCTGCGAGAGGAAGGTGAGATAGACGAAGCCAGAACAGTCCACGCCTTGCGGGCTGAGGCCACCGTATTGGTAAGGCACGCCCTGCCAGTCTTCTTTCTGGGCGAGCAGGCTATCGAGGATCAGGGATTGCTGGGGCGGAAGTTCCAGCGGTACTTCGGCAATGTCAGGTTGGGGGGATTGCCGCTCGGCGGGCACCAGGCTACACGCTGTCAGGCTGACGAATAGCAGCAACAGGGAAGGAAACCGGACAGGAATGGCGGTATAGCGGGGCATGGCGTGATAGTGATGGCTGACTTAAGGAGTCTGGCAGCCGGGCGGCGAGAAGGTTCCATAAGAACCATCTTGATGTAGGAGCGCCACTTGAGGCGCGAACCCGAGCCTTGGCGAGGGCATTCAACCGATCCTTCGCTTTAGCTCAGGTTCGCGCCTCAAGTGGCGCTCCTACAATGGGTTCGCTGTTAGGCTTCAGCCAGCTCGTCGCGCATTTGCTGGATGACGGCGGCGTAGTCGTCTTTGCCGAAGATGGCGGAACCGGCCACGAAGGTGTCGGCGCCGGCGGCGGCGACTTCGCGGATGTTCTTTTCGGAGACGCCGCCATCCACTTCCAAGCGGATATCGCGGCCGCTGGCGTCGATCAGCTGGCGCACGGCGCGGGTCTTGTCCAGCGTGGAAGGAATGAATTTCTGGCCGCCGTAGCCGGGGTTCACGCTCATCAGCAGGATCATGTCCAGCTTGTCCATCACGTATTCCAGGCAGTCCGGGCGGGTGGCCGGGTTGAGTACCAGGCCGGCCTTGCAGCCGTAGCTCTTGATCAGCTGCAGGGAACGGTCCACGTGCTGACTGGCTTCCGGGTGGAAGGTGATGTAGCTGGCGCCGGCTTCGGCGAACATGCTGATCAGGTCATCCACCGGGCTGACCATCAGGTGCACGTCGATGGGGGCGGTGATGCCGTGGTCGCGCAGGGCCTTGCAGACCATGGGGCCGATGGTCAGGTTAGGCACGTAATGGTTGTCCATCACATCAAAATGGATCACATCGGCGCCGGCCGCCAGCACCGCATCGCACTCTTCGCCTAAACGGGCAAAGTTGGCGGCAAGGATGGAGGGGGCGATCAGATAGTCCTGCTTGGGCATGGGGCATCCTCAGTGTAAAGACAGTTGCGAGTGACGAGTTTAGAGTTGCGAAAACCCAAGACCAAAGGCGAATGTTTTGCCTTTCGAAACGCGTTACTCGCAACTCGTCACTATGGTAATCACGCCGCCACCGAGCGCAGCGAAGGAACGCCTGCAGGGCGACCCGAAGGGTGAGCGTAGCGAATAACCGACGCTCCGACAAAACCATTTTCGGCGCTGGATCAGGTGCTCTTGAGTAACCGATCCAGTTCGCCCAGGCGTTCCGGGGTGCCGATATCCCACCACTGGCCGCGGTGGTGTTCACCGCTGGCGGCGTCTTCCGCCATGGCCGCCCGCAGTATCGGCGCCAGTTTCGCTTCGCCGTCGGGCAGGTTGGCGAAGACGACGGGATCAAAGCGGCCAATGCCGGCATAGGTGAGCCTGGGCTCGGCATTATCGCGCAACCGACCGGCGTCTGTCAGATGAAAATCCCCTTGCGGGTGGTGCGCCGGGTTATCCGCCAGCACCAGATGCACCGGGTCCGGGCGATCCTCCACCAGCCGGGACAGGTCAAAATCGGTCCAGATATCGCCGTTCACCAGCGCAAAGGGCTGATCGCCCAGCAACGGCAGCGCGCGCTTGATGCCCCCGGCGGTTTCCAGCGGCGTGCCTTCGTGGGAATAAACGATGGGAATGCCGTAGCGGGCACCGTCACCCAGCGTGGCCGCCAGCGTCTCGCCCAGCCAGCCAGTGTTGATCACCAGGGACTCGATGCCGGCATCACGCAGTGCCTCGATGTGGTATTCGATCAGCGCCTTACCCCCCGCCTGCAGCAGCGGCTTGGGGGTGTGATCGGTAAGTGGGCGCATGCGCTTGCCGTAGCCGGCGGCCAGGATCATGGCCTTCACGCATCGTCCTCCAGTTGATCGAGCACCCATTCCAGGTCCGCCAGCTCCGGGCGACGGGCAATGACCGTGCGCAGATAGGCAAAGAAACGGGGCACATCGCCCAGGTACTTGGGCTTGCCATCGCGATGGCAGATACGCGCAAAGATGCCGATAACCTTGAGATGGCGCTGGGCGCCCATCAGGTCGCAGTCGCGCAGGAAATCCTCAAACGCCGCGGGGACCGGCAGCCCGGCTGCCGTGGCCTTGTCGAAATACTCGCGCAGCCAGCTGAGCACGCGCTCTTCCGGCCAGCTCAGGAAGGCATCCTTGAACAGGCTGATCACGTCATAGCTGATCGGCCCGGCCACCGCATCCTGGAAATCGATCACCCCGGGATTCGGGTCGGAAACCATCAGGTTGCGCGGCATGTAATCGCGGTGCACAAACACCTGGGGCTGCGCCAGGGCAGAACGCATCAGCACATCGAACACCCGGTCCAGCCGCTGACGCAGCTCCCCGGTGACCACCTTCTCGCGGTGGCGGAACAGGTACCACTGGGGAAACAGCTCCAGTTCCCGCTGCAACAACGCCTCATCGTACTCCGGCAAGCCGGTGGTATCGGTATGCAATTGCTGGGTAATCAGGGCATCGATGGCGGCGCTGTACCAGTCGTTGGCATTGGCTTCGGTCAGGGCATTCAGCCAGGTCTGCGTGCCCATATCACTGAGCAGCAAAAAGCCCTGCTGCAAATCCTGATGGACAATGGCCGGCACGTGCAGGCCAGCCTGTTTCAGGCGCCCGGCGATGTCCACGAAGGGGCGGCAATCTTCCTGTTCCGGCGGGGCATCCATGGCCACCAGGCTGGTGCCACCCTGAAAATAACGGAAATAGCGACGAAAACTGGCATCCGCCGACGCGGGCTCACCGGTCACCGATTCACCCAGGTACGCACTGACCCACTGGTCCAGAGCGTGCTTTCTCGGGTCCGGGGTTACTCCGGATTTACTTTTATCAGGCTGCATTGCCTTCCTTGTTCGATTACACTGCCGCTTTTGGTGGACGGAAAGTCTCGCCCGCCATAAAGCGGCCTTTTTACCTGTTCTGAGCAGCTGATGCCACTGCCCATACCACGATTATTGATTCCTGCCCTGCTGCTTGCTTCAGGGGCCAGCCTTGCGGAAAACGACCTGAACTGGGTTGACCGCGAAGAGATGGCCACGTTCCCTGCCGTGCAGCAGCGCCCGATACCGGATTGGTGCGGCGGCATTTACTATAACCCCAGTATCGGCACCCCCGTAGCGGGCAGCGATACAGTGGTGACCGCTGATCACTCCACGCTTACCCAGGACGGCTTGATCAAACTGGACGGCGATGTGCTGATTGAACAGCCCGGCCGTCGCATTACCACCGACATTGCCGAGCTCGATCAAACCACCGGCAAATTCGAGCTGGAAAGTGGCATGCGCCTGGAAAGTGACCGCGCCACCTTTATTGCCGACAACATGAGTGGCCAGACTCGCCGCAAGGAAGGCAGCCTGCAAGGGGTGCGCTACTCCATGTTCGACAATGGCGCCCGCGGCAACGCCGATTATATCTTTCTGAACCAGAACACCACCACCATCACCAACGGCACCTATACCACCTGCGCCCCCGGTTCCAACGGCTGGGTGATGCAGGGCGACCGTATTTTTCTGGACCGGGACAAGGGCTGGGGCGAAGCCAACAACGTGGTGCTGAAGGTCAAGAGCATGCCGATCTTCTGGCTGCCCTGGATGACCTTCCCCATCGATGACCGGCGCAAGAGCGGCCTGCTGTTCCCGACCCTGTCCGTGGGTGACAGTGGCGGGCTGGATATCTCCCAGCCCATTTACCTGAACCTGCACCCGCAGTTCGACGCCACCATCGCCCCCCGCTATATCGACGGCCGTGGCAGTGGCGTGGACAGCGAATTCCGCTACCTGTCCCGCTGGGGCGAAGGCAGCCTCAGCTATGGCGTGCTATTCAACGACCGCAAGTTCGACAACGAAAATCGCCAGGTGGGCCGCTGGACGCATAACGGCAACATCAACCGCTGGAGCCTGGAGACCGATTTCACCTATGTCTCCGATGACTTCTACTTCAAGGATCTGGATACCGGGCTGGAAATCAGCTCCCAGACCCACCTGCCCCGGCTGGCAGAAGCCCGTTACTACGGGCGCACCTGGCAGGTACTGGGCCGGCTGCAATCCTGGCAGACCATCGATCCCACCCTGGACGACGCCGACCTGCCCTACCGGCGCCTGCCCCAGCTGCAATTGACCGGCGACCCGACACTCTACGGCCCGGTGAAAGGGCTGTGGCTGTCCGACGTTACCGCCTTCGACCGCAGTGACTCCGACGACAGCGGCAAAGCCACCGGCCTGCGTGGCCACATGGCCCCGGCCCTGAGCATGCGCCTGCAAAAACCCTGGGGCTACGTGGAACCCCGCACCCGGCTGTACCACACCCAATACCAGCTTGATAACGTGGACGCCAATGCCGAAGACAACCCGGACATGACCACCTGGGGCGCCAGCCTGGACTCCGGCCTGTTCTTCGAGCGCCCCGGCAACTGGTTCGGCTCTACCTATACCCAAACACTGGAACCGCGCCTGTTCCTCAACAAGGTGGCCTACGAAGACCAGAGCGAACTCCCCAACTTCGATTCCGGCGAGCTGACCTTCTCCTACAACTCGCTGTTCCGGGAAAACCGCTTCATCGGTTACGACCGTATTGGCGACGAAGAAAAATTGGCGGTAGGCCTGACCAGCCGCTTCCTGCATGATGGCACCGGCCGCGAGCAGCTACGCTTGCGCGTGGCCCAGGGCTTCTATTTTGAAGACCGCAAAGTGATCACCGACCGGGCCGTGGAGGACCCCACCGACGACCAGACCCCGGTTATCGGTGACGCCCGTTGGAACTTTGCACAGGATTGGTACCTCTACTCAGAAGCCCAGTGGGATACCGAAGAGAACAAGCGCGAACGGTCCAACTTCCAGATTGGCTATAACGACCGGGAGCGCCGCGTCGTCAACCTGGGCTATCACGACCGCCCGGCAGACGACATCCGCGAATCGGAAGTCAGCGCTATTCTGCCGGTTCACCGACACTGGCGGCTGGTTGGCCGCTGGATGTACGACCTGGACAACCAGCGCACACTGGAAACCATGGCCGGTGCCGAATACCGCAATTGCTGCTGGAAGCTGCGACTGCTCAGCCAGCGCGAGCTGGTAGATGACAACGGCGACGGCAACCTCGAGGCGGACAGCACCATCTGGTTCCAGATCCAGATGATCGGCCTGGGCGGCTTTGGCGGCCAGGTGGATTCCCTGCTGGAGCGCAGCATTCCGGGATACAGGAGACAGTATGATTGATAGAACGCTGCACGCTGCACGTCGCACGCTGCATGCCAGACACACCCTGCTTGGCCTGCTGGCCATGGCCGTGCTGATGCTGCCGGCCTGGAGCCAGGCCAAGGTGCAGATGCTTGACCGCATCGTCGCCGTGGTTAACGACGGCGCCATCATGGCCAGCGAGCTGGATGAGCGAATCAACACCATCGCCCTGCAGTTTCAGGAAAAAGGCCAGCAACTGCCGCCCCCGGCGGTGATGCGCGAGCAGGTGCTCGATCGCATGGTGCTGGAGCGCCTGCAGCTGCAACTGGCCGAACGGGGCGGTATCAAGGTCGACGACGCCAGCCTCAACCAGGCCCTGGCCGGCATCGCCCGCCAGAATGGCATGAGCCTGGAAGACTTTGCCGCCGCCCTGCGCCAGGACGGCTACGACTGGCCCCAGTTCCGCGAACAGATTCGCGAAGACATGGTGATTTCCCGCCTGCAACAACGCAGCGTGGCCTCACGCATTCAGGTAACCGACCGGGAAGTGGATCGCTTTCTGAGCTCGGAACTGGGCAAGCAGATGTTCCAGGAAGACTTCCACCTGGGCCACATCCTGGTCCGCGTACCGGCTGAAGCCAGCCCGGAAGACGTCACCCAGGCCCGCAGCAAAGCCGAAAGCATCGTCAAAAAGCTCAATGACGGTGGCGACTTCCAGCAACTGGCGGTGGCCGAATCCGATGGCCCCAAAGCGTTGGAAGGCGGCGATCTGGGCTCACGCCCGGCGGCACAATGGCCCACCCTGTTTGCAGAAAATGCCATCAACCTGCAGAAAGGCGAGATTTCCGAACCACTACGCTCCGGCGCCGGCTTCCATATTCTCAAGATGATCGACCGCAAAGGCGGTTCCGAGAAAGTCGTTACCCAGTATCAGGTCCGCCATGTGCTGATTAAAACCGACGCCCTGACCAGCGCCGAGCAGGCCCACAAGCAGGCGATACGGCTCCACGACGAAATCGCCGCCGGCGAGCGACAGTTCAGCGACACCGCCGCCGAATTCTCCGACGACCCGGGCAGCGCCCGCAGCGGCGGCGAACTGGGCTGGGTCAACAAAGGGGAAATGGTCCCGGAATTCGAGGACATGATGCTCAACACCCCCGTGGGTGAGCTGTCCCCGGTGTTCGAAAGCCAGTTTGGCTGGCACTTCCTGCGCGTGGATGACGTACGCGATGCGGACATGAGCGCCGAATTCCGCCGCATGCAGGCCACCCAGGCCCTGCAGAAACGCCGCTTTGAAGAAGAGCTGGAAACCTGGGTGCAGGAAAAACGCAGCGAATCCTATGTGGATATCAGGCTATGAAGGAACGCCTGACGCCTAACGCCGGATGCCTGACAACGCTTGGCCGTGCTAAAACGCAACGCCATTCCCTCCTGCACAAGGTAGAGGGTGCCCTCTCCCGTTTGCGGGAGAGGGACAGGGAGAGGGAATTGGCGTCCGGGGCCCGGCCTCAGGCATTCTGCTAACCCATGTCTCTCGCGCCGCCATCACCTATCGCCATCACCTATGGTGACCCGGCAGGGATCGGGCCGGATCTGGTCCTGACCCTGCCGGATACCTTTGCCGATGCCCCGCTGGTGGTTATCGGCGATCGCCAGGTGCTGACCGAACGGGCGCAGCAACTGGGGCTGACGGTGCCGCTGGGCGACTGGCAACCCGGCCAGCCACTCCCCACAGACTGCCTGCCGGTCTGGCATACCCCCGCCGGCGCCAGCGTCACCGCTGGCCAGCCGAATCCGGCCACCGCCACCACCACACTCACCATGCTCACCCGCGCCGCCCAGGGCTGCCTTAACGGCACCTTCTCGGCCATGGTCACCGCCCCGGTGGCCAAGAATGTGATTTGTGAGGGTGCCGACCCGGCCTTCACCGGGCACACCGAGTTTCTCGCCGAACAGGCGGGGGTGGCGCAGGTGGTGATGATGCTCACCGCCCCGGCCCGGACGCAGGATCTGCGGGTGGCCCTGGCCACCACTCATCTGCCCCTGAGCCAGGTTCCGGCGGCGATTACCCCGGCGGCCCTGATACGCACCCTGACCATTCTCCGTGACGATCTGATCGGCAAGTACCGGATTGCCGAGCCTCGCATCATGGTACTGGGGCTCAACCCCCATGCCGGCGAAGGCGGGCATCTGGGGCGCGAAGAGCTGGATGTGATCATTCCCACCCTGGAGCAACTGCGCACGCAGGGCATGGCCCTCACCGGCCCCCTGCCCGCCGACACCGCCTTCCAGCCGCACCTGCTGGAGCAGCACGATGCGGTGTTGGCCATGTATCATGACCAGGGCTTGCCGGTGCTCAAATACGCCGGTTTTGGTGAAGCCATCAATATCACCCTGGGGTTGCCGTTCATTCGCACCTCCGTGGACCATGGCACCGCCTTCGACCTGGCAGGCAGCGGCACCGCCAGCGCCAGCAGCCTGATCGCCGCCACACGCCAGGCATTGGCGCTGGCCTCAGCGCAATGTGACGCCTGACGCTGCGCTGACTGCGCATTGATAAAACACGATAAGACACACCACCCGGCCCCGACCTGAGACCCGCTATGACAGAACACCGCACCCGTAAACGCTTTGGCCAGCACTTCCTGCACGACCGTAATCTGGTCGACCGCATGATTCGCACCCTGGGCCTGCAGGCGGGCGACACCCTGGTGGAAATCGGCCCGGGCCGGGGCGCGCTGACTTACCCCTTGCTGGAAGAGATCCCGCATTTGCATGTGGTCGAGCTGGACCGGGACCTGATCGCCCTGCTGCGCCAGGAAAACACCCCCGACCGGCTGAGCATTCACGAAAGCGACGCCCTGCGTTTTGATTTCCGCGCCCTGAAACCAGCGGACAAGCCCCTGCGAGTGATCGGCAACCTGCCTTACAACATCTCCACCCCGCTGATCTTTCACCTGCTGGCCCAGGCTGACGCCATCAGCGACATGACTTTCATGCTGCAAAAGGAAGTTGTCGAACGGCTCACCGCCAGCCCCGGCACCCGCGACTGGGGGCGGCTGTCGATCATGGTGCAGTATCACTGTCAGGCGGATTACCTGTTCTTTGTACCCCCGGAGGCATTCAGCCCCCCTCCCCGGGTGGACTCCGCCGTGGTCCGGCTGATCCCCCACGCCAGCCCGCCGCATCCGGCGGATGACGAAGACCACCTGCGCAAACTGGTGGCCCAGGCCTTCACACAGCGGCGCAAGGCCATCCGTAATGGGTTAAAATCCTGGGTTAGCGCCGAGCAATTCGAAGCGCTTGGCATTGATGCCGGCCTGCGACCGGACCAGCTGTCCGTGGCCGATTATGTGGCACTGGCCAACATCAGCCGCCCGAACGCCGACGAAGACAAGGGAGAAAGCACGCCATGAGCGTCACCGAACAAGGCAACAGCGATACCGCCAACGGCGACTCCCGCCACGACATCCGGGTATCCGTGGAAACCGAATTCCTGCCAGACCAGAGCGACGCAGAGAGCGAACGCTGGGTCTTTGCTTACCACATCAGCATCCACAATCAGGGCTCCGTCAGCGCCCGCCTGCTGACCCGTCACTGGGTCATCACCGATGGCGAAGAGCGCGTACAGGAAGTCCATGGCGAAGGCGTCATCGGCGAGCAGCCCCATATCGCCCCCGGCCAGACCTTCCGCTACACCAGCGGCGCCATACTGGAAACCGAAGTGGGCAGCATGCGTGGCAGTTACCAGATGATTGGCGAAGATGGCATCCACTTTGACGCACAAATCCCCGCCTTCACCCTTGCGGTACCGCATGCATTGCATTGATTACGCAGGATGCCTAAGGCCTGACGCCCGACGCATGGCCGTTCCGGCCATCATTTTTCAAACCCGCGACAGCGGGAGCGTCAGGCATCAGGCATCCTGCGTCCGGCTTATCACCGGAGGCGCCTTGTGAGCGACTACGCCATTGGTGACCTGCAGGGCTGTCTGGGGGCGTTTGACTGTCTGTTGGAGAAAATCGGCTTCAACGCCGACCGTGACCGCCTGTTTCTCGCCGGGGATCTGGTCAATCGGGGGCCGGACTCGCTGGGCACCCTGCGCCGCGTTCACGCCCTGCGTGACAACGTGCATACCGTGCTGGGCAACCACGACCTGCATCTGCTGGCGGTGGCCAACGGCACCACCCACAGCAAACGCAAGGACACCCTCAGTGAGATCCTCGACGCACCGGATCGCGCCGAACTGCTGGGCTGGTTACAACAACAGCCCCTGCTGATTCCCCTGCCGGAACATAACGCGGTGATGACCCACGCCGGCATCCCGCCATTGTGGTCACTGGAGCAGGCCAGCCAGCGGGCGGCAGAAGTGGAAACGGTGCTCCGCAGCGACTCCGCCGACGCCTTCTTCACCCATATGTACGGCAACACCCCCGCCGGCTGGGACGAACAACTCAGCGGCACGGACCGCTGGCGCGTGATTACCAACCACTTCACCCGCATGCGTTTCGTGGATCAGGCCGGCGAACTGGACCTGACCAGCAAAGGCGAGCCCGACCAGCCCCCCGCCGGGTTCATGCCCTGGTTCCAGCACCCCCGCCGGGTACTCACCGACACCCGCATCCTGTTCGGCCACTGGGCCGCCCTGGAAGGTCACAGCGGGGTCGACAAAGTCGACGCACTGGATACCGGCTGCGTCTGGGGCGGCACTTTGACAGCATTGCGTCTGGACGATCAGGTACGCATCCAGTGCGACTGCTAGCCCCCTTCACCCGTTACCCACTGACGCCCGGATAACACCGGCAAAATCGTCCCGCCCACCCCGACAATACGCCTGATCAACGTTACCGACACCTCGTCATTTTTTTAAAAAAAGTTGCCCGCTTTTCTTTGACTTGTTCCGCCGTTTGGTTCCATGCTAAAGCCAAGACATGCGTTCAGGCGGCGATGACGCGCAGCCCGTTTCACCCTCTCTTAACGCCATAGCCGACTGACTTTTAACGAGAAAGGAAAAACCCTGCATGTAGTTTTGTTGTGACAATGTGCGTTCCGCCAGGAGGAAGCAGGCATGAGTATAATCAGCCACTACCAGGCCCGGTTTGATGCGACCCAGCAAGAGGAAATGTCGCTGGAAGAGTACCTGGAACTGTGCAAGGACGACCCCAGCGCTTACGCCACTGCCGCTGAGCGCATGCTGATGGCCATCGGCGAACCGGAAATGGTCGACACCGCCCAGGACCCTCGCCTGTCACGCATTTTCTCCAACAAGATTATCCGCCGCTACCCCGCCTTCGACGAGTTCTACGGCCTCGAAGAAGTCATCGAAAACATCGTCAGTTATTACCGCCACGCCGCCCAGGGTCTGGAAGAAAAGAAACAGATTCTCTATTTGCTTGGGCCGGTGGGTGGCGGCAAATCCTCCCTGGCCGAAAAGCTCAAGGCGCTGATGCAGAAAGTGCCCTTCTATGCCCTCAAGGGCTCGCCGGTAAACGACTCCCCCCTGACCCTGTTCAACCCGGAAGAAGATGGCCCCATCCTCGAAGAGGAATACGGCATTCCCCGCCGTTATATCCGCACCATCATGTCGCCCTGGGCGGTCAAGCGTTTGCATGAATTCGGCGGCGACCTGAGTCAGTTTCGCGTGGTAAAACGCTACCCCTCCATTCTCGACCAGGTCGCGGTGGCCAAAACCGAACCCGGCGATGAAAACAACCAGGATATTTCCGCCCTGGTGGGCAAGGTAGACATTCGCAAGCTGGAAGACTTCTCCCAGGATGATCCGGACGCCTACGCCTTTTCCGGGGGGCTGTGCCGGGCCAACCAGGGCCTGCTCGAGTTCGTGGAAATGTTCAAGGCACCGATCAAGGTGCTGCACCCATTGCTCACCGCCACCCAGGAAGGAAACTACAACGGCACCGAACACATGGGCGCCATCCCTTTCGATGGCATGGTGCTGGCGCACTCCAACGAAGCCGAGTGGCATACCTTCCGCAACAATAAAAACAATGAAGCCTTTATCGACCGTGTCTATATCGTCAAGGTGCCTTACTGCCTGCGCGTCACCGAAGAAATGCAGATCTATGACAAGCTGCTGCGCAACTCAAGCCTGCGTGATGCCCACTGCGCACCGGACACCCTGCACATGCTCGCGCAATTCTCCACACTCACCCGGCTGAAAGAACCGGAGAATTCCAGCATTTATTCAAAGATGCGCGTTTACGATGGCGAAAATCTGAAAGATGTGGATCCCCACGCCAAATCCATGCAGGAGTACCGCGACATGGCCGGCGTGGATGAAGGCATGGCCGGGCTCTCCACCCGCTTTGCTTTCAAGATTCTCTCCAAGGTATTCAACTATGACCACTCGGAGGTAGCGGCCAACCCGGTTCACCTGATTCATGTGCTGGAGCAGCGCATTGAACAGGAACAGTTCCCCCAGGAAAAATCGGAACAGTACCGCCGCTTCATCAAGGAATACCTGGTGCCCCGCTACGTAGAGTTCATCGGCAAGGAAATCCAGACCGCTTATCTCGAATCTTACTCGGAATACGGCCAGAACATTTTCGACCGCTACGTAATCTATGCGGATTTCTGGATTCAGGATCAGGAGTTCCGCGACCCGGATACCGGTGAAATTTTCGACCGCCAGGCGCTCAATGAAGACCTGGAAAAAATCGAAAAACCGGCCGGCATTTCCAACCCCAAAGACTTCCGCAACGAAGTGGTCAACTTCGTCCTTCGCGCCCGCGCCAACAACCACGGCAAGAACCCCAGCTGGCTAAGCTACCAGAAACTGCGCGATGTGATAGAGAAAAAAATGTTCTCCAACACCGAGGACCTGCTGCCCGTCATTTCCTTCAACGCCAAAGGCAGCGAGGACGACCAGCGCAAGCACAATAACTTTGTGCAGCGCATGGTATCGCGGGGCTACACGGAGAAGCAGGTAAGGCTGCTATCCGAGTGGTACCTGCGGGTGAGAAAGGCGCAATAGCAATAGGAGACGCAGCATGCTTCACGTAACACGCAACAACACGACATAACGGTTTTAGCGTTACGCATTGCTCTCTCCGCGCATTAGCGCGATCGCGGAGACAACGTCAAAAGCCGCTCAAGCCCCACCCGCGTTGTTGCGTCAAGCGTGTCGCGTGAAGCTGCTTCCGGAGGAAGCCCATGAGCTACATCATTGACCGTCGCCTGAACGATAAACGCAAAAGCACCGTGAACCGGCAGCGCTTCCTGCGCCGCTATCGTTCGCACATTCGCGATGCCGTCAACGATGCGGTCAGCCGCCGTTCCATCAAGGACATGGAACAAGGCGAGCGGATAAGCATTCCCCGCAAGGACCTGTCCGAACCCATTTTCCATCACGGCCCCGGTGGGCAACGCAGCATCGTCCACCCGGGCAACCAGGAATTTCATCAGGGAGACCGCATTCGCCGCCCGGACGGTGGCGGCGAAGGCGGGCCCGGCGAGGGCCAGGCCAGTGATCAGGGTGAAGGCAATGATGAATTCGCCTTCGAAATCGACAAACAGGAATTCCTGAATTTCCTGTTTGAAGACCTGGAGCTGCCCAATCTTCTCAAGCGTCACCTGGAAGGGGCACAGATCTTTCAACACCGTCATGGCGGCATCGTCAGCCAGGGCATGCCCGCCAAGATCAATATCGTCCGCTCCATGCGCCAGGCCTCCATGCGCCGCCGCGCCCTCACCGCCGCCACGCGCAAGAAAATACGCACCCTGAAAGCCGAGCGGGATGCACTGCTGGAACAGGATCAGTCGCCACAACGGCAAGCACGTTTGCACGAGCTGGATGAGCAGATCGCCCGGCTGGAACGCCGGGTGGAACGCATTCCTTTTCTGGACACGGTGGACCTGCGCTATAACCACCACGTCAAAGTCCCGGTACCCGTCAGCCGGGCGGTTATGTTCTGCATCATGGATGTGTCCGGCTCCATGAATCAGGACATGAAAGACCTGGCCAAACGCTTCTTTCTGCTTCTTTACCTGTTCCTTGAGCGTAACTACGAGCATATCGAGGTGGTCTTTATCCGCCACCACACCAGTGCCAAGGAAGTGAATGAAGAAGAATTTTTCTACTCCCGGGAAACCGGCGGCACCATCGTATCCAGCGCGCTGAAGCTGACCCGCGACATCATCGAGGAACGCTACCCGGTTGACGAATGGAACCTGTATGCCGCCCAAGCCTCGGACGGTGACAACTGGAACGATGACTCACCCGCCTGCGCCAAACTGATCGAAGACGAGCTGCTTCCCAAGCTGCAGTACTTTTCCTACGTAGAGGTCATGCCACGGGCCCACCAGGCGCTCTGGGACCATTACCAGAACATTATGCAGCGGCACCCGTCTGCCTTTTCCATGGCCCAGATTGATGAGCCCGGGGAGATTTATCCGGTATTTCGCGAGCTGTTCAAAAAACGCATGGAGACCTGAGCATGTTTCTTTCAGAGGGCTCTGACTGGGATTTTGAATTACTGGCCCGCTACGATGAAGCCATTGCGGATCTGGCCCATAACAAATATGGCCTCGACACCTACCCCAACCAGATCGAGGTCATTTCGTCCGAGCAAATGATGGATGCCTATTCTTCCGTGGGCATGCCGGTAGGCTACAACCACTGGTCATTCGGCAAACAGTTCGTGGAAGTCGAGGGGCGTTACCGGCGCGGGCATATGGGCCTGGCCTATGAAATCGTGATCAACTCCGACCCCTGCATCGCCTACCTGATGGAGGAAAACAACATCACCATGCAGGCGCTGGTCATCGCCCATGCCAGCTATGGGCATAATTCATTCTTCAAGAACAACTATCTTTTCAAAACCTGGACGGATGCCTCCTCCATCATTGATTACCTGGTGTTCGCCCGAAACTATATTGCGGACTGTGAGCAACGCCATGGCGTCAAGGCCGTGGAGGAAACCCTGGATTCCTGCCATGCGCTGATGAACTACGGGGTGGACCGCTACAAGCGCCCTTCGCCCATTTCCGCCGTGGAGGAAAAACGCCGGCAACGGGAGCGGGAAGCGTCACTGCAGAAACAGATTTCTGAACTCTGGCGCACTTTTCCGCAGTTACAGCCTGCCGTTCAATTACGCGAGGAGCCCCCGAACTTTCCGGCTGAGCCCCAGGAAAACCTGCTCTACTTCCTCGAAAAAAACGCCCCCTTGCTGGCACCCTGGCAGCGGGAAATTATCCGTATCGTGCGCAAAATGGCCCAATACTTTTACCCCCAGCGCCAGACCAAGGTGATGAACGAAGGCTGGGCCTGCCTGTGGCACTACACCTTGCTCAATGACCTGTACGACCAGGGGAAAGTCACCGACGGCTTCATGCTCGAATTTCTCCAGAACCATAGTCAGGTCATTTACCAGCCGCCATTCACTGCGCCCTTCTACAGCGGCATGAACCCCTACGCCCTGGGCTTCAACATGTTCCAGGACATCCGCCGCATCTGCGAAAACCCTGACGACGAAGACCGGGAATGGTTCCCGGACATTGCCGGCTCGGATTGGTTGAGCACAGTGAAATTCGCCATGGAAAGCTTCAAGGACGAGAGTTTTATCCAGCAGTTTCTGTCGCCGCGCCTGATCCGCTATTTCAAGTTTTTCCAGATCGCCGACGATGACCGTAACGACTACGTGGAAGTAGGCGCCATTCATAACGAACAGGGTTACCGCAAGGTCCGTGATGCGCTGGCCGAGCAATACAACCTGAGTATTCAGGAACCCAACATCCAGGTAGTCAACGCCAATGTGCACGGCGATCGCACGCTGACCTTACGCCACCAACGCAACAGCGGCCGGCCACTGGATGAAAACAGTGCCCGGGAGGTACTACGCCATCTGCACCGCTTGTGGAAGTTCGAGGTCCGCCTGGAAAGTGTTGAGCACGGCAGCGTACTGAACGAATTCAGCATGCCACCGCCCACCGTTATTTCCTGATCCGGGCCGGGCTGACATCACGGCACCGGATCGGGGGTAGTTTCTGTCTCCGACTCTGCCATTTGCTTCAGCTGGCGGCGCACCTTGTGATCCCCCAGCAAGAAAAGCGACAACGCGAGCACAATCAATGCGGCGCCTGCCAGCACCAAGGCACCAAGGCTTTCGCCGTTGAACAGGCTGCCCAGCGACAGCGCCAACACCGGTGTTATCAGCGTCACCAGCGCCACGGTGGCCGCAGGCAAGCGCGCCAGTACCTGGTAGTAGCAGTAAAAACCCAACAGCGAGCCAAACACCGCCAGATACAGGATGGCGGACAAGCCCCGATAGTCACCGCTAAAACTCAACGTCTGCCCGGTAATCAACATACCGGCGGCATAGCAGGGTAACGACAACAGCAAGCCGCCCACGGTTTGCTGCATGGGCTGCAGCCCGGCGGCCACACGTTGCACGGCGATGCCACTGCCGGCAAACAGGGTCACCGCGCTGAGCATCCACAGCAAGCCGACGCCCCGGTCCCCCATGCCTTGCCCGGCGACCAGCACCTGCAGGCTGTCATCAAACACCAGTGCCAATCCGGCCAGGCCAATCAGGCAGGCACTCCAATGCCAGCGGTTGAGCCGTAACCCACCCGGCAAGCCTTGCAGCATCAGCCCGGAAAGTAACGGCGCCAGGCCAAAGATCACCGAGATCAACCCGGAAGGCAGGTGCGCCGCCGCCATATAGCTACAGCCCATGGCACCGAAAATACCCGGCAGGGACGCCAGATAGCTGAGCCGCGCCCGGCGATGCAGCGGCAACGGCTGGCGTTTCATCCACAACCAGCCCAGCCCCAGCAGCGCAGCGATGCCCATACGCACACCGGCTGCCGCCAGCGGCGCCATGGCCTCACCACTCCATTTAATCCCCAACGGCGTGGTTGCCCACACCGCCACCACGATCAAATACGCTGCCAGGGTTGGCATGATTTTCTCCGCTTCAAGCTACACGCAACACGCATCAACGCGCTCATCGTTGCCTTTTGATTTGCCACCTCAGCGCCCGCGCTCAAACATTTGTGCGCGGGCAGTGCTTCAGGACTCCGGCTTGCGTTGATTCGCGTTGTTGCATGGAGCCTGTTGCGTGAAGCGGCCCCATAAAAAAGGCCGCAGGTCGGGGGACGCTGCGGCCTTTTTTGCTAACTGAAACTTTCAGTCACACAGCCGTCGTCCCTGCGCACGCCATTTGCGTGCACAGCGGTCTGCGACTAGAGAGTTCAGTTTCAGTACGATAGAAAGCATGCGACCATTCTGCTCAAGAACTCACAGGCAAACAAGATGAAAGTGTATCTGGTGGGCGGTGCGGTGCGGGACTCCTTGCTCGGCCTCCCCGTGACAGAAAAGGACTGGGTCGTGGTTGGCGCCACGCCGGAAGAAATGGAAGCCAACGGGTTCCGCCCCGTGGGCAAGGATTTCCCGGTATTCCTGCACCCCGACACCCAGGAAGAATACGCCCTGGCCCGCACCGAGCGAAAATCCGGCCATGGCTACGGGGGCTTTACCTTCCATGCCGCCAGCGACGTCTCCCTGGAAGAAGACCTGATTCGCCGCGACCTGACCATCAATGCCATGGCCCGTTCAGAAGGTGGCGAGGTAGTCGACCCTTTCCACGGTAAGATTGATCTAAAAGCCCGCTTGCTACGGCATGTTTCCCCCGCTTTTGCTGAGGACCCGCTACGGGTATTGCGCGTGGCACGATTCGCCGCCCGTTATCACTGGCTCGGTTTCCGCGTCGCGGACGACACCCTGACACTGATGCGCCAGCTCAGTGACAGCGGCGAACTGGATTACCTGGTGCCCGAGCGGGTTTGGAAAGAAACCAGCCGGGCCCTCATGGAACCCGCTCCCCAGGTTTTTTTCCAGGTCCTGCATGTCTGTGGCGCGCTGGAAAAACTGTTCCCCGAATTGGCCGCACTGGATGGCGTTCCCCAACCGGAAGCCCACCACCCGGAAGTGGACACCCTGGTGCACCAATGGCTATGCCTGGAAATGGCTGCCAAACTCAAGCTGCCGTTGACGGCCCGTTACGCCGTGCTGTGCCACGATCTGGGTAAAGCCAAAACACCACAGGCAGAGTGGCCCCGGCATATCGCCCACGAAATTCGCAGTGCCCGACTGTCACGCACCCTGTCGAAACGGCTGCGGGTTCCCCGTGACGCCGCTGACACCGCTGCGCTGGTGGCCGAATACCACACCCACTGCCACCGCGCTCTGGAGCTGAAACCGCAGACCGTGTGGAAACTGTTCAAGGCACTGGATGTGATCCGCCGGCCCGAACGGTTGGAAGATTTTCTGGGCGCCTGCGAAGCCGATGCCCGTGGCCGTACTGGCTTCGAAGACCGCGACTACCCCCAGGCAAACTACCTGCGCGGTGCGGCCCAGGCGCTCCAGTCTGTGGACGTGGCCGCCTTGCGCGCTCAGGGTATTGAAGGGCCCGCCCTGGGTGACGCCATCGAAAAAGCCCGCATCCAGGCCATCACCACTTTCAAACAACAGGAGCTCAATCCCTGATGACAGCCCCCGTCGCCCTGGTTACCGGCAGCGCCCGCCGTATCGGCGCACAGATCGTTCGCACCCTGCACCACCACGGCATGCGGGTCATCATCCATTACCGTGGCAGCCAGCAGGAAGCCGAAAGCCTGGCCGCGGTTCTCAATCAGACCCGCCCGAACAGCGCCGCCGTGCTACAAGCCGATCTGGACCAGCCGGCGGCAGTACGCCAGCTGGCCAGCGATGCACTGGCCTGTTTCGGCCAACTGGACCTGCTGGTGAACAATGCCTCCAGTTTTTACCCCACGCCCATTGATCAGGCCGACGACGCCGACTGGGAAAAATTGATTCACAGCAACCTGCGCGCCCCCTTTATTCTCAGCCAGCAACTGACGCCGGCCCTGCGCCAACAGCACGGCTGCATTATCAACATTGTCGATGTCTACGCAGAAAAACCGCTGCAAACCCACACCCTGTATTGCATGGCCAAGGCAGGACTTGCGATGATGACAAAAAGCCTGGCGCGAGAGCTAGGCCCGGAAATTCGCGTCAACGGCGTGTCGCCGGGGCCGATCCTGTGGCCGGAGGCGGGGCAAATGAACCAGCAGGCCATTCAGGATGCCACCGCGCTGAAGCGCAGCGGCGACCCGGATGACATCGCCAACACGGTTTACTGGCTGGCCACAGCCGCGCCGTTTATAACAGGTCAGATACTGGCCGTGGACGGGGGACGTTCACTGGCCTTGCAGGGAAGCTAAACCACACAACACGAGACGGATACTCGGGGGAATGATGAGATTAATCGGGGGAATAATTCTGTTACTGACGGTCATGTCTGCCAGTGCAGAAATCTATCGCTGGAAAGACGCCAACGGAAACTGGCAATTCGGGGACAAGGCGCCAAAAGAGCAACATGACACTCTCGACGTGAAAGCTCCCCCAAAAATTGGTCAGGAGGATGCACGCGATATTCATGCCCGCACCCAGCGCCTGCTGGAAAGCCAGCGCACCCAGGCCCGGGAAAAAGCCCAGGCTGAAGAAGCCGCCCGAAGACAACACCAGGAACGTTTTGCCAAACCCTGCGCGGAAGCACAAGACCGACTGAAAATGCTCAAAGGCCCTTTCGAATACATTGAAGAAGACGGCTCACGGCGTGGCGCAACGGCAGACGAAGTTGCCGCTGACCAGAAAAAAACCCGCAAATGGATTGATGAACATTGCGATTTCTAGCGCTTGCTCTCACCCTCAGCCTCCTGCTCGGCGGCATCGCCCGGGCAGAAATTTTCCAGTGGCGTGACGCCAACGGCAAATTGCATTTCGGTGACCGCCCGCCGGAAGATGCACAAACCCAAACCGTCACCCCGGATATCAGCCCGCAACTCAAAGAACTCGAGATCAACGTCAAACGTCAGGACTTCACCCTGTCTGGCGACTTGCAGCAACAAACGCTGGATAACATTAGCAACATCTACCAGCGCTACCGCCGGGACTTCGGCCTGGACCTGCATGGCACTGCGGAAGTGAACCTGTACCTGATTGAGAAACAGGACGACTTCCAGCAATGGATGGTTGACCGGATTGGTACCAGCAGCCGCCATTATGCGGGCGTCTTTATTCCTGCCACCAATGAAGTGGCGGTGTGGCAATGGGCCGAGGATGAACGGCAAGTTGCCCAGACTATCCTGCATGAATCCAGCCACGTTCTGCTCTACCAGTTATCTCCCTCGGCCCCGGTCTGGCTGCAGGAAGGCCTGGCACAATATTTTCAGACCCTGGAGACGCAACCGGACGGCCGCCTGAAAATCAGTGCGCTGCCGGATGCCCAGCAGCGGGTTCAGACCTGGATCGAACAACAGCGCCTGATTACTCTGCGGCAGTATCTGTCCCTGGACGATGCGCAATGGCGAAAAATGGCCCACCAGCTCAACGCCATTCCCTATACGGTTGCCTGGGCCACTACCGCTTTTCTCATGTCCAAACCCGTGGGCCGCGCCACCCTGCGACAAATGCTTCAGGACCTGGAAAAAACCCACCAGCGTCCAACATTACAGCGTATCGAGCACCTCTATCCGGGTGGTATTTCGCGGCTGGAATACGATTTCTTTCGTTGGGCCCAAAGCGATATGGCACCGCATTGGTATTAAGAGAGACGCAACACGCTTCACGCTACAAGCTGCAACGCAAGCCAGGTAACCCCTGAAAAACTCCCTGCATCACTGATTTTCTGTGGGAAGAGATGCTTGCATCACGAATAACGACGGTGCGCTACAGGCACTTTCGCGATGCGAGCATCGCTTCCCACAGTGGCGCTGGAACTCCTTGGGAGAGACGGCATATTAAAAACCGCCGTTATTCATCCTCGAACGGCACCACCCACAAATTCTGCCCACTGAAATCTGCTGCTTTCAGCAATGCCTGATAAGACGTTTTTGTTTCGGGATGCAGCGCATCCGGGGCCAGATCCACCAGGGGTTTCAACACAAAAGCATGTTTGAGGATTTCATCGCGGGGCAGCTGGACGCCATCCACTTCCCCCACACAGTCGTCGTAGGTAAGGATATCGATATCCAGGGTTCGGCTGGAAAACTTTTTCTCGCCTCGCACCCGGCCATGGTCTTTTTCGATGTCCTTCAGGCAAGCCGCCAGGTCCCCGACACTCAGACTCGTCTTCAGCCCCACCACCAGGTTATAAAAAGCATCGCCGTCGAAACCCACCGCTTCACTTTCGTACACCGGGCTGATTGCCAGCGGTGAAAATACCCGGGCCAGCGCTTTCAGCCCAGAGCGGATATTGTGCTCACGGTCGATATTGGAGCCCAGGCTAAGGAATACCTGAGCCTGAGACGCGTCACCTTCCAGCGCTTCACCCATCGGGACGTTCACCCCGCTCAATGATCACACCCACATCCCGTGCCCCACGCAGAGCGCCCGGTTTGCTGAGCCGCAGCTTCAGCCACGGCACCTGAAATTCCTTGAGGACCAGCTGCGCCACGTTCTCGGCCAGCGTCTCAACCAGCTGAAACTCGCTGCTTTCGATAAAGGCAATCAACCGCTTGCCGATAGCCTTGTAGTCCAGGGCATCGTCGATGTGATCCGATGCTGCCCCCCTGCGAATGTCCGCCGCCATTTCCAGGTCCAGACTGACGGTCTGGCGAATACGGCGCTCCCAGTCAAAAATGCCGATCACGGTATCCACTTTCAAATCATTGATATAAACAATATCCATACTCGATCTCTTGGCGTGGCATTCACCGGCACCTACGCTGACACAGGGCCTCTGGCGGATGAATCCCATTTCAGGTAATCAGATGTTACGCTTGCAGCGCAGGCAATAACGCCCTGCTGTGTACAATGTCACCCCATGTATTACAGGGCGCAAATTTCGCTGCCTCAGCGATTGAAGGGAGATTATAGCCGGTGCAAGCAGGGACATTACAGGACGTCTGGTTTTGGCTGCTGCCATTGTGCGTAGCCGGCTATCTGATGGGCTCCATTTCCAGTGCCATTCTGGTGTGCCGACTGTTCGGCTACCCGGACCCGCGCACCGAGGGCTCCAACAACCCCGGGGCCACCAATGTGCTGCGCATTGGCGGTAAACCGGCGGCCGCGCTCACCTTGCTCGGTGATGTACTCAAAGGGGTCATTCCCGTGGTGCTGGCCCGCTCTCTGGATATGGGGCCCTTTGTCGCCGCCCTGGTGGGAACCTTCGCTTTTCTCGGTCACTTGTACCCGGTGTTCTTCCATTTTCAGGGTGGCAAGGGCGTGGCCACGGCTTTCGGGCTGTTATTCGCCCTGCACTGGCCCAGCGGGCTGCTTGCCGGTGGCACCTGGCTGCTGGTTTTTGCCCTCAACCGCATTTCTTCCATCGCCTCACTCAGCGCCTTTGTGGTGGCACCGGCGTGTATCTTTGCCTGGTTGCCCCAGGCCTTCTGGCCCATGCTGGCCCTGTCACTGGTGATGATCGCCCGGCACCGCAGCAACCTGCAGAAAATCCTGCGCGGGGAAGAACTGGGGTTCAGAAAGAAAGACTAAAAAAGTGACGAGGTACGAGTTTCGAGTCCCGAAAACCAGACTGTCCCGGGTTTTGACTTTCATAACTCGTCACTCGCCCATCGTGGCGCCAGCGGCGCGCCCACGGCAAGGCAGCTGGTCGTTTATAGAGAGGCCAGTTCCGTCAGCGGCCAGCGCGGGCGGATCTTGATGGGCAGGGCGGCCTGCTCACCGGCCTGCAATCGCAAGGCACCGGCAAAGGCGATCATGGCGCCATTATCGGTGCAGTACTGGGGAGCCGGGTAGTAGACGTCCACGCCACGCTTCTTCATCTGCTCCGCCAGCTTCGCGCGCAACGACTGATTGGCACTGACGCCACCCGCCATCACTAACCGTTTGTGCCCGGTCTGCTCCACCGCACGGCGGCATTTGATCACCAGGGTATCCACCGCTGCTTCCTCGAAGGCACGGGCAATATCGGCCCGGTCCTGCTCGCCCAACGCGTCCTTGCCGCCCAGATCATTAATGGTGTTCAGGGTGAAGGTCTTAAGCCCGGAAAAGCTCATATCCAGCCCCGGGCGATCCGTCATCGGGCGGGGAAAACGAAACCGCCCCGCCGTGCCCTGCTGGGCCAGCGCAGCAATGCGTGGCCCACCCGGATAACCCAGCCCCATCATTTTCGCGGCCTTGTCGAACGCTTCACCTGCAGCATCATCTACCGATTCGCCCAGAATGGCGTAGTCTCCCAGCCCCTGGGCATCCAGCAGCAGGGTATGCCCGCCACTGACCAGCAGGGCCACAAACGGAAACGCCGGCGCATTGGGTTCCAGCAACGGCGCCAGCAGGTGCCCTTCCATATGATGCACCGCTACCGCAGGCACATCCCAGCCAAACGCCAGTGAACGGGCCACGCCGGCGCCCACCAGCAAGGCGCCGGCCAGCCCCGGGCCGGCAGTATAGGCAATACCATCGAGCTGCTCCGCCCGCGTATCGGCGGCATCCATGACTTCACGCACCAGCGGCAGAACCCGCTGCACATGGTCACGGCTGGCCAGCTCCGGCACCACCCCGCCATAACGGGCATGCATCTCCACCTGACTATAGAGCGCCTGGCCCAGCAGGCCCTGCTCGGTGTCATAGATGGCCACGCCGGTCTCGTCGCAGCTTGATTCAATACCCAATACGCGCATGGTGCTCAACCCTGTGAAATTGCGGCGCCATGATAGCGCCAGACGCCCGGATTTGCATTTATTCCCCACTCAGGTAGAATCCCCGCCTCGCCGCACCCCGGGACCACCTGAGCCCGCGGCGAACCCATAAACTCTAATTTCTAGGAAGGTGATTCTTCATGCCTCAGGTGAAGGTGAAAGAAGGCGAACCGTTTGATGTGGCCCTGCGCCGTTTCAAGCGTGGCTGTGAAAAAGCGGGTATTCTCTCTGAAGTGCGTCGTCGCGAGCAATACGAGAAGCCCACACAAGAGCGTAAGCGCAAGCGTGCCGCAGCCGTCAAGCGTCACCTTAAAAAACTGCAGCGTGAGCAACTCGCACGCAAACGTTTGTACTAAGGTATAGACGTCTGATGAGTGCGCTCAAAGAGCAGCTCACTGCAGCCATGAAAGACGCCATGCGTGCCAAAGAAAAGGCACGTCTTGGCGTTTTTCGTATGGCGCTGGCAGCGATCAAGCAAATCGAAGTGGACGAGCGCATCGAGCCCGATGATGCCCGTGTACTGGCGTTGCTCGACAAGCTGATCAAGCAGCGCAAGGATTCAGCCACACAATACCGTGATGCGGACCGGCCCGAACTGGCGGAAACCGAAGAAGCGGAAATCGTGGTACTCCAGGAATTCCTCCCCACCCAGCTCAGCGATGCCGAAATCGATTCCCTTATCGATGACGCCATGGCGCAAACCGGTGCGTCCGGTATGCAGGATATGGGCAAGGTGATGGGCATTCTCAAGCCGCAATTGCAGGGTCGTGCCGACATGGGCGCCGCCAGCGGCAAGGTTCGCGCCAAACTGGGCTGAGCCAGACTCCAGCAACAACACTTAGGTCTCCCCCCCTTATTCGTCCATTGACGACGAACGCTGTTTCCCTGCGTCTACGATACGCACAAACACCGCAGCCTACCTGCGATGCACCGTAGGTCGGCTTAGGCCGAAGGCCGTAAGCCGACAAGCAGCAATTTAACGATAGCCGCCAGCAAAGACCGGCTCCGCCACGCCAGCGGCAACCGCATTGGCCTGCATCACCTGAGGAGACGGCAACACCAACAAGCCGCTATCGAACTCACGGATTGCCGTGGGCCGGTTCTGCTCAGTGGTGGCATCAGCCAGGCGGACGATAGCACTGTCATCTGTGTCCTCCTCCCGGGCCTCATCCTCTTCCGGCGGGTAGGCAATAAAGCCCTGCAGAAGATGTTTGTCTGCCAGCTCCTGGCGGTGCTCCGCCAGCAGATAGAACCGCACCAGCTGAGTCCCCTCGATCTGGCCCGAATAAGCCTGTCGCAGCACCGTTTCCTCATCCAGGTAGGTTTTGCCCGGGTCCTTTTCCTGATCCTCGTCGTCCTCGTTATCCAGCGCCACATCCGGCAACCAGACTCCCAGCGTCAGCGAAAAAGGGCGCGCTTTTGCTTTTTCGGACAAGAAGCCCATCCCCAGATCATCCAGGCTGGACAGGGTAAGAATGCCGTTGGATTTACCGTTGATGAACATCCCCGCCGGCTGCTCCACCAACACCACGGTAAAGTCACTGATATCGTCTTGATACAGGTCATAGAGCCCCTGAGACGTGGCAATGCGCAGGTCTGTGGCTGGCTCGCTGGTTTGGGCCTCGTCGGCACTGGCCACTGCTGCGACGCTCAGACTGGCCAGCAACAGCATATGTTTAAACATTGCAGTCATCTTGATTCCTTTCATCACAGCCTTCATCACTTCACCGCCTTGCGGGTTGCCGCTTCATCCTGCAACTGTTCCGCGTGATAGATATCCCATTGCCTTACCGACTCGTACTGAGGCGGCCGGGTCACCTGAACAATGGTTCTGCGCTGACGCTTGAACAGGCGGTGACGAACCAGTTCATCCGTAAAGATGTAGTCCTTGAGCTGTTCACCGTGAACACCTCGATTTAGCAATTCGCCGGAAATGGCTTCGGCCCGGCGCTCACCCAGCCGCTGGTTATACTGGATGGTCCCTTCCGGGCTGGTGTCCCCGACAATCGCCACCTGGCTGTCCGGTGAACTCAGCACATCACGGGCAATCTCATCCATCACTTCCTGCTGATCATCACGAATCAGCGACTTGTCGAAGTCGAAAAACACAAAATACAGCTGTTCATACCCTTTCCATTCCCATTCCGTGCAGCCTTGCCCATCGGCGGTGACGCCCGCTGGAGAGTTGGCGCACTGATCCCTGGCATCCACCACACCGTCACCATCGGCATCGGCCAGTTTGAATGGCTGCGAGCGCTCCAAAGTCAGGGTTTCCGGAACAGAGGAGCTGCAACCCGCCAGCACCAGCACGACACTCAACATCATCATTCCGCGCATGCTCATCATTCTTCCCCTCTCACAAAACCTTCCGGATACGCAACGCGCAACGCATAGCCCAGCTGCCCGGTGGCGTTCATCAGTCGGTAGGATGAATTGATCTGGTCGTAATTGGCAGCCAGATAATTCTTGCGGGCCAGGAACAACTCCACCTTTGCGTTCAGAACATCCAGCAAGGTACGGCGCCCCAGCTCATATTGACGGATATAGCCTTCCTCTGCGGCAGTCGCAGCATCCACGGAGGTACGCAGCACGTCCTTCTGGCTGGCCAGCACCGCACGGGCCCGCCAGGCCAGCTCCACCTCATCCTTGACCTGACGCAGCGTACCTGAGCGCACCGCCTTGGCTTCGTGCAGGCGCCACTGGGACGATGCAGAACGGGCAGTATCGCGGCCGCCGGCATAGAGGTCATATTCCATCACCAGCAACAGACGGGCATCTTCATCGCGCCCTTCAAAACCGCCGATGTCATGGCCTTGCACCGCATCGGCTTCAATGGAAAAACGCGGCCAATAACCCGCCTTGTTTACCACCACTTCCTGCTCAGCTGCCTGAATGTCCGCTTTCGCTGCATCCAGCTCAGGGTGATTATCAAACGCCCGCTGCAGCGCCAGCTTCGGCGTTGCCGGAATCACGCTTTCATCCGGCACCGGCTGCACCAAAGTATCGATATCGTGACCGACCAGAGAGCGCAGCTGGGTGCGCTGATCTTCCAGGTTATTGGTCGCGGCCAAAAGCGAGCTACGCGCATTGGCCAGGCGTGCCGCCACCTGGGCAATATCCGATTCACTGGCCAGCCCCCGCTCAGTGCGGCTGGTAATGAATTCCAGAATATTTTCGTGGTCCTGAACGTTGTTGAATGTAAGCTCGGCGATGTCCTTGGCCTTGAGGGTTTCCAGATACACACTGGCCACATCCAGCGCCAGGTTTTCTGCTTCACTAATCAGCCCCAGCCGCTCGGCTTCCGCTTCCCGATCCAGGCGCTTCATGTTGGCACTGGTGCGAAAGCCGTCAAAAATCAGCTGCGACAACCGCACACCGATTTCATCCTGGGTCAGTTGCTCATCAATTTCCTGACCGGTCCGGTAATTGGTCCACTCCTCGCCCACTTGCCCGCGAATGGAGAGCTGGGGCAGATAATCCGCCGTGGCCGCACGCTGATCCCGGTCCACGGACTGGTAACGGGCAAACCGTTCCTGAATTCTGGGGTGGGTATCGATAGCCTCGGCCACCGCCTGTTCCAGCGACAACGCGCTGACCGACAACGGTGCGCATAAAAGCGATACAGCAAGCCAAACCGTTCTCATTCTTCCTCTCCTTGAAGGCAACAACGTTTTTTCCATCTTCTAAGGCTCCCGCATGGCAGTCTGTCTGGCGCGCAACAGCGGCTTGAGCCAATAGCTCATCACCGTCCGTTTGCCCGTCATAATATCGATAGTGACCTGCATCCCCGGCATGATCGGCTGATCAGGCTGACTCAATCCCTGCAGCGCCACCTTAACCCGGTAATAGGGGTTATCCTCTTCGTCACGCAGCACATCCGCACTGACATATTCCACCTGCCCAGGCATCCCCCCGTGGCTGGTAAAGTCATAAGCGGAGAATTTCACCTGCGTGTCCAGCCCGGCTTTTACCCAGGCAATGTCTTTCGGGCTGACCCGTGCTTCGGCGATCAACGCATCCTCAACCGGCACAATTTCCATGATCGCCTCCCCCGGGCGAATCACTCCGCCCAGGGAACGAAAAGCGATGTTTTTCACGATGCCACGCAGCGGTGCGACCATGGTGGTACGGGTTAACTGATCCTGCAGGGCCGGCTGCTTTTCCTGGGCCTGAGCCAACCGAGTTTCCACCTCAATCAGTTCCGCCTGGGACTCGGCCCGGAATTCCGCGGCGATACTGCGACGCTCTGCGATGGCTTGCTGCAGCGCAGCGCCATACTGAGCGATTTGCAATGAGGCGCGATCCACCTCGCCCTTGAGCGCCACCTGATCCCGCTTCGCCTGACGGAATTCGGAAATCGGCAGCACGCCATCATTCACCGCCGATTCCAGTGCCTGCAGGTCCTGGCGCTGCAGCGCCAGACTTTGTTGCTGGGTACGCAGGTTGCGCTGGGCTTCCTGCTGAATCTGGCGCTGCTGCTCTACCCGACGATCAGCTTGAAACAAGCGGCCTTGCAAGGACGCCAGGCGGCCCGCCAACGCAGCCCGCTCCGATTCCCAGCCCGGCGATGGCGTCGCCGGTTCTGCCATGGGAACCGGGCTCACCAATACATCACCGTTATCAATAGCCACGCTGGCCAACTCGGCCTGCAGGCGTGCCTGGGCAGCCTCCAACCCCCGAATGCTTTGCCCCGCCTCTTCAACACTGGCCCGAAAGCGGGTGTCGTCCAGTTCCAGCAGGGGCTGGCCCGCTTCCACCATCTGCCCCTCTTCCACCAGCATGCTTTTCAGAATGCCGCCCTCCAGCGACTGAATTTTCTGAACCGTGCGTGTCGGGATCATCTGCCCCTGGGCCACCACCACCTGGTCCAGTTGCGCGAACACCGCCCACACCAGGACACACACGATCAAACCACTGGCCAGCCAGGTAACCTGCCGGGCTCGCCAGGCTTTGCGCAAACGTTCGGTGGGGCTCAATTCGCTCATTCGCTCCCCTCCCCGTCTTTATTCGCCGGGTCGCCGGTCTTGTCACCGCAGCTTTCATTTCCTTTGCGCAAGGTAACCCGTGACGCTCTGGCGGCAGAGGCCTTGCCGGCACGGGCCGCACCGTCGGCCTGTATCCTGCCCTGATCGAGCATGATGACCCGGTCACACAAGCCCAGTAATGCCGGGCGATGGCTGGCAATTACCACAGTGGCATCGGCGGGGAGACGTGCCAGCCCTTTCACGACCTGCTGCTCCAGGGTCTGATCCATGGCACTGCTGGGCTCATCCAGCAAATAGACACGGGCCGGCTTGAGCAGCGTACGGGCCAGCGCCACGGCCTGACGCTGGCCCCCAGACAAGTGCTGACCAAACTCCCCCACCTGACATTGCAGGCCGTTTTCTATGCGATCCAGAAAGCTTTCGACGCCACTGTCACGTAACACGCGCAGCAAGGTTTTTTCATCCAGTTGCGACTGCCCGGCAACGATATTTTCCAGCAGGCTACCCCAGAACAATCCCGGCGTTTGCCCACAGCAGGCAATCGATTCACGCAAACGCGGCATGGGCCACAGATTACGCTCCACCCCGGAAAACAGGACCCGGCCACTATCCGGTTCCATCTGCCCGGCCAGCAACGACAGCAAGGTGGATTTGCCGCTACCGGAGGCGCCACACAGTGCCACCCGCTCTCCCGGACGGATCTGCAGATCCACGTCCCGCAATGCGGGCGATTGCGCTTCCGGCCAATGGAAGGTGACGTTCTGCAGGCGCATATTGCCGTCGAACCGCTGGGCGCCAAACTCGGTGGCCAGTTGTCGCTCCTGCGGCAGCGCCATGATGGTATCCAGCGCCGACAGCGCCGTTTTCATGTGCTGGCCGCGCAGTAACAGCATGGACACCTGATTCACCGTGCCGCCCATGCGACCGGACAACATGACCACCGCAATCAAACCGCCCATGCTCAAGTCACCAGCGGCGATGCGATAGACACCGAAGACAATTAACAGGACGGTAACCAGCCCCTGAGTCGAGCTGATGGCATGGGAAAGTGCATTGATCGCTTCCCGAGAGTCGATGCTGTTATCTGCCAGCGAGGCCACCAGATTGCGCCAGCGACGCTTGTGGCTGGCCTGCATGTTGGTTTGCTTGATATCCGGCAGATTTTGCAGGGTTTCCATCAGCATGGCCTGGCGCTGGGAGCTGAACCGCGCGCCATTTTCGATGGCAATGGCCACCCGCTTGCGTAGCACCCAGGCATAGGCCGTCAGCAGCAACATGGCCCCCAGTGGCACCAGAAACAGCGGCCCGCCCAGCCAGGCGATCAGTGCGATAAACAAAATACTGAACGGCAGATCCACCAGTGCCACCATGGTCGCACTGGTAAGAAAATCCCGCACCGAATCGAATTCCTGCACCTGTTTGGCAAACACCGCCGCGGATTGCGGCCGGTTACGCAGCTCCATGCCCAACAGCTTCTCGAACAGGCGCTGGGACACGGTGATATCGATTTCACGCCCGGCATAATCGGTAATCCGGGCACGGGCGCCGCGCAGCAGCCAGTCGAACAGCAACACGATCAGCACCACGGACACCAACACCCACAGGGTTTCGATGGCCTGGTTAGGCACCACGCGGTCGTAGACATTCATGGTAAACAGCGGCACCACCAGCCCCAGCACATTCACCAGCACCGACGCCAACAGCAGATCCCGGTACCAGCGACGCTGCCCTGTGAGTAAGCCCCACAGCCAGTGACGTCCCTTGCCCGCGTGCAGTTCTTCGGCCCGCCGGTCGGCCGGATCAAGCACCTGAACATTCCATAACTGCGCGATCTGCTCACGCGGCAGCGTAGCCGACTGCGCCTCATCACCCTGCGGCGGCAACAGGCCAGTCTCAGCGGTGAACCCCACCAACACATGGGGCAGACCGGCGTTATCCACGACCAGAAAAATACCGCTATGGGTGGCCGCTTTTTCACAACGCGGCGCATCGGTTTCCGTGAGCTGAACACCACGCTCCGCCAACAACGCGGCCAGCGCAGGCGCGTTCAACGAGGTCTCACCCGTCTCGGCCCTGACAGAGACAAAATCCTCGCAAGGCAGATCCGGCAGAGGACAGGCGAGCTCCCTGGCCAGCGCGGCAATCGCCTGCTGCCAAGGGGCCAGCGGTGACGGCGCAACGCCGGGGATGTCTTTCGGTTTTGCAGTCATCAGGTAATCAGCACCTGGTTATCCAGCAATTGTTGAAGCATTTCCGCCTCGGTAAGACCACTCACATCACCACCAAACAACTCAGTTTCCGAAGTGTTATCCAGGGTAACGACCTGGGACACCGCCTGGCCGTCCGGGGAGATAGTGAACACCACACTGGTGCCGTTATCCTGAATGTCGATCACCGCATCCAGTTCCGTCCCGTTCGTGGCAGGCGTGCCCGCCAGCAAGTCACTCAGATCCAGGCGATCATTATCCGTGACGGAAAAGTCCGTAATGGTGTCAGAGGCATCGTTGCCCGCGCCGAGCAAATCGGCCTGGCGGAACACAAAACTGTCCGCCCCGGCACCGCCGGTGAGGGTGTCATCGCCATCACCACCAGCGATCCAGTCGTTCTGGGCCGTTCCGGTAATCACCGTGGCGCCGGCTCCGTGCACGCTCACATCCAGCGTCTGCGGGTCACCCTCTGCAGCCTCCCCATCCAGCTCGGAACGACCATAGACTGTCAATGTGAAGTCCGAGACGGTGCCCGGATTCACCAGTGCCAGCCCGGGCACCTGATCCGCCGGCACTTCCCAATGGCCATCCACCTGGGTACCGGCGCTGAGCTGTATATTGTCGGGAACACCCTCAACAATAAGCGTGGCCTCTTCACCCGGTGCCGGGTTCAGCGCTTCCATATCGATGGCAAGCGGCACATCGCCGGCACCGGCTTCCACATAAAAATTATCAAAGCCCAGATCCACATCCGGCGCATCCGGCAAGGCAGTGAGTTGCACACTCACTTGCTGGAGCTGCGGCGGGCTGATGGCATTGACGGTCTCTCCGTTCACCACCGCCTGATCCGTGCTGGCGATACGGATATTCAGGTCCAGATTGCCGAACGCCAACTGACCGGTGAGCAGCTCGAAGGAATCCAGTACACGGCCATCCGCCAGCTCCGCCGCGGACAGCGCCATAATCGCCACGGTCACGCCCCCCACCTGCTGGAAAGACACCGTGCGCTCGCCTACGCGAATACCCTGCAAGCCCAACAGCGCCGTCGCCTGGGAGGTATCCGCCACCTGCACGGTCAGCACCATCCCTTCATTGCCATCACGGGGGTGGCCATCGGTGACGTAATCCGGCTCCAGGGTTTTCGCATTCACCTCAATGGTGACGTCATCGCCTTCCTGGCCACTGGCAGACACATCCGCCCCGTTGAACTCCACACCATCTCCCACCGGATTAACGAACACGGTGAAATCCTGGGACGCGGTACGCACGTCGTTGGTCCCGGTCTCGAGGGTTACGGCTTGCAGGGTTAGCGGAATATCGCCACTGAAATTGGCCGGCGGACGAATCACCGCATTGGCCAGATCCGCCTGGGGCAGACTCCACTGGAACGTCGGTTCGCCAAACAGGCTGCCGCCATCCGGGCCGTTGTTGGCCACCGGCACACCATCCACCAGAATCACCGCGTCCTTGGGCACCCCTTGCAGCACCACGGTGAGCGTTTCGGAACCGTCCTGGTCCACCAGTTCCGCCTGAAGATCGCCAAGGGGAATGTCAGAATCTTCCGCCCCGGTAATATCCGCCGCTGTCACCGTTCCTGGATCGGTCACCGGTTCGATTTCAATCTCGATGCTGCCGGGCACGGTCTGGGTGTCAGTATTGCTGACCACCGTCAGGGCGCCGGACACTTCATCCAGAATGGTCAGCTCCATGTTCACATTGAACGTGCCGGACAGATGCTGCGGAGGCAGGAAATAAATATCGCTGATGCGTGAAGGATCGGACAGGGTAAAGGTGCCGTCGCCGTTGTCGGCAAGCAGGCCTTCCGGATCCACGAAAGAGCCTTCCGGCAGCGCCAGGAACGTAATACTCTGGACACTCTCAAGCCCCTCGGCGCCATCGGTGGAACGGTCCGCCAGCAACGCGTCCAGATCCACGTCCAGTGACGTGGCCACGTCTTCCAGTCCACTGATACCCGGAATCTCGTTGACCTCGTCCACCACCGGCGCCAGCTCAATGTCCAGGCTGTCCTGGGTGGTGACGGTATCGCCGGAAGGGTCGGTAGAAACGCTGGTCACCGGAATGGAAATCACCCCGGCAATGTCTTCGTCGATGCCAACCACGGTCAGGTCATTGAGGGTTGCCTGGGTGAAGACGTATTCCACCACGGTCTTGCCGTCGCTGCCATGCAGCACCCGAATATCGGTACCGGCCAGCGATGCCCCCGGGGGCAGATCCGCCGCATCCACCCGGAACGACACCTGATCATTGGCATCCCCGGCGGCACCGGTGTTGAGGTGGCCGGCAGTGTCCACCGTCTCCCCTTCCTGGCCGTCGATGATGGAATCCTGGATTGAGTCCACCGCCTGGGCGGTACCGGCGGCGCCACCGGTGAATTCCACATCCACTTCGGCACTGATCATTTCGGCGTCGCTGCCATCCAGTGCACGCGCCTGGACCAGAATGGTTTCCACTCCGGTGGCGGTTTCCGAATAAATGGTGACACCGGCCAGCAGGTCCAGACCATTTTCCACCGCGGTGTCACTGGTCAGGCCGGCAGCCGGAATCAGCCAGTTGCCATTACCATCGTGAACAGCACCGTCAGGGTGTTCCACGAACCAGCCATCGGCGGCGGGCATGCGAATAACGATGTAGTCCAGGGTTTCCGAGCCGTCGATATCGTCTTCAACAAACAGCACCGAGCCGCTCAGGTCGAGCCCGGAACCATCATTGGTCAGCACCGCATCCGGGCCTTCCAGACGGGTCAGGTCGGGCAGGTCTTCACCGTCCACATCCACCTGTGCGGACACATCCACCTGCAGGTTGCCGGTGTAATCGGCCACTGCGGTTTCACCGGTTTCCGAGGTATCGGTGATCTGGTAAGTCACCGGCACACTGAAGGTACCACTGGCATCTTCCGGCGGCCGCCAGGTAAGCCGGCCACTGTTGGCGAGCTCCATCAGGGTGAGGCCTTCATCCGAGGCCAGCTGCCCCAGATCCAGACCGCCGGGAGGAACGCTGATCGTTTCCCCGTCGAACATGAGCTGGCCCGCCCCCTGGCCGGTAATCACCAGCTCAGTCAGGGTTTCACTGCCGTCACTGTCCAGCAGGTTCGGTAGCAAATTAAGCGTAACGACTTCGTCTTCCACGCCACTGCTGACAATATTCTCGCCATCCTGGGTATCCACCACCGGCAAGTTATCCAGCATCACGTCATGGCTGAAGCTTTCACTGTCACCGTCCGGTTCGGAAATGACCTAGCGAATGGTGAACGCCGGCTCGGCACCGCTGAAATCCGCCTGTGGGCGCAGGTAGATATTGGCCAGCTGGCTGGCCGAGACCTGGTAGATCAAACCATCGCCGTTCTCACCCACTACCTGCAGGGCAATTGGATCACCGTTCACGTCTACCAGGTCGACGTTCGGGTTCAGGTTACCGATCACCAGGTCCGACCGCTCACTGCCGTCGTCATCACTGGAGCCCAGCATAAAGCTCAATGACAGCAGGCTGTCCTCATCCAGGGTGCCGGTGAGGACACTGTTATCCACGTCGCCGTTCCAGGTCCAGGCGCCATCCTGATCCGGCGTAAACTGTGGATCGTCCACCACACCGGTCAGCTTGATATTCACTGTGGCCGTGTTGGATGTCGCCGTTTCCGGATCCGGGTCCAGGCCATCCTGTGTACTTTCCGTGGCCACCGCTGTCAGGTTGACCTGGAACAGGCCACCGGGGACAGACACCGAACTGATGTCTTCCTTGGGAATCAGCAGCACATTGCCCGCTTCCACATCGGCCATGTCCGCCAGATAACGGCCGGTTTGCGGATTGCTGACCACCGCCCCGTTCTGGCCGATCACGCTCCAGCCTTCCGGCACGTCCAGCCGCAATTGCAGGGATTCAGAACCGTCCACATCGTTGAGCGACGCGCTGACCAGCCGGGACACATCAATCTGGGCATCTTCCAGTTCGTTCAGGGTGCCGGTGGGGCGCAGGTTCGGCGGATCGGCCACCGGGGTCACCGCCACATTCACGGTATGCGCGGTTTCCGCCGTGTCGCCATTTTCCTGTTCGGTGGAAATTGCGGTGACATCAAACTGGTAATTGCCGGCCACGCCATCCTCGGCGCGCACGGTAAGGTTGGCAAAGTCGGCCCCGCTCAGTGTGGCACCCGCGCTCAGCACGCTGCCATTGAGCTCCAGAATCAGCTCATCATCGAAAGAATCCAGACGGTAACTGAGGGTTTCCGAGCCATCCGTGTCGAACAGCTCCGCACTGATGTTCACCGCTGTTGCCGGGTCATCTTCGTGGAGGGCCACCTCACTGGCAGGCGTATCCCACAGCGGGGCATCCGCCACAGAATGGACAGTGATCGGCTCACTTTCTGTGAACTCCCGGGTAGAGCCGTCGGACAGAGACACGTCCACGGTCATGTCCAATTGTGGATCCAGGGTCTGCAAGGAGGAATTGAGCGCCGGCGTGAACGTGAGCACACCATCCGGAATCACTGCGCCGCTGCCATCAGGCACCAGTGACGACTGATCCAGGTAAGGGTTGCCACTACCATCCACCGGCAGTGGTTGGCCATCCAGCATCAGGGTGCCGCCTTCCAGGGCGGCATTATCAAAAGTGATGCGGGTAATCGTATCGCCTTGGTCCAGGTCACCAGGATCCGCGCGCAGGTCCACCGTCAGGGCAGTATCTTCATCGCCTTCAACGGGTTGCACGACCAGGGTGCCATCGGCATCCCGCACATTCAGGGTTAGATCCAGATTGGCGGTATCGCCATCCCCGTCCGTAACCACGGCCTGCATGGTATCGGTATCAAACGCGCCACCGATATTGAATACATCGTCCGTATCAACAGTGAAATTCCCGTCACTGTGCAACGTCATAACACCGTATTGATTGTCGGTGACGTCGGTCAGGATAATAGTGACCGGGTCTTGCGCGTCGAAGGTGTAATCCACTCCCCGATAGGTCACCTGGGTCAGTAACCCGCCGTCGGCCCCGACGGTGTTGGCGTCGGCCAGTAGATTACCTGCGATGTCATCACCTTCAGTGATGGTACGTTCCAGGGTGGCCCCCTCGGGCACATCATCCGCCACATGAAATGTCAGGTGAGAATCACCGGATACATCGTTATCCGCATCAGTCACCGACACATCAAAAGACACATTGATCGAGTCGCGGGTATTATCCCCTTCCGGGTGATCCAGCGGGCCCAGCAACTGCATGCTCGCGCTGCCATCAGTTTCCACTCGTACCTGGAACACCGCATCACCCGCCGAGGTGGTCGCTACCCACCAACCATTGGCATTAGCGGAAGCCGCCAGCGTCACCGCCAGGCCACCGCTGGTCACCACGGAGGTCATGGCAACGGTCGTCGCCACTACCTGATCACTACCCGCCTGTACCTCCACCGAGGATGTCCCCTCAGGCGTGGCGCCATTTTCCAGACCATCTTCATCCAGCACCCCAGGCGGGGCGGGGTGCACGGTGGGATCCCGCCCGTCAGCAATGTCCACGGCCACATCGGCCAAGGCCATGCTGCCATCCGCATCAATGGCCGCCACCGGGATAGTCAGGGACATCAGGTCGCTGTCCAGATGATCCACCGGGCCGAGAATCTCCAGATCCAGGGGCACGGTACCACTGGAGCCCGACGCAATTTCCACATCCGACGGCAGCGTAAAACGCAGCACTGTCTGGCCATTGACCCGGGCTTCCAGGGTCTGGTTGTTGGCCACATACCATTGCAGCTGGACGCCATTCTGGGTAACCGGCTGGCCACCGGCATCCATGACATTGGTGCCGTTGCCAACCTGGAAGGCCACTTCCACCACCGGATCTTCAGAGGCGGTGATGTCCACATCCACGCTGTCGGTGCCCGTCAGGTGGCTGCCGTTCTTGGCCGGCAATTCGCTCACATCCAGCGTATCGATAATCACCGCTGCAGGATCGTCCGCATCGCTGATTTCAATACCCAGGTTCAGGTTCACCACATCACCGTCGCTGTCTTCCGTACGCAGCCGTAACGGTACGGGCAGCGGGTCCTGCCGGTTACCATTACTGTCGAGCTGATCCAGTGCCTGATACAGGGTGAAATCGTAGTTGATGGTGCTGTCCGCCTCACCGGCTACCGGGTCCAGTAGCGTGGCCACAAACACCGGGTTGTTCACATCATCGGTATAGGCGGTCAGCGTCTGGCCATCGGCGCTGAGCTGGTATTGCAACGGTTCGCCGCCACTGGAGAGACCGGGTTGCGAAGAGCCTGCGGCAAACCCCAGTGACTCAATCCGGTCACTGCCCACGGCCACATCCACCGTTCCCTGAGCAGAGATTGAGGGTTGGCCATCCAGGGAATCTTCGTCCAGAGCCACGCTGGTGGATTCATTCAGGATCGGGTTCTGGCCATCATCAATTTCCAGCTGGAACAGGCCGGGGTCGACGTCGGTGCCATCGGTATCGGTGGCAATAATGGCGAACGGTAGGTTCAACTGATCGCTGTTGAGATGATCCAGCGGCCGGCGCAGGTCCATCTCCAGACCAATTGTCAGATCACCGTTTGCCTGCGCCACCGCATCCAGGGTGGCCACAAACACCACCACACCACCGGCCATGGCAGTAATGCTGCTGCCATCCGCCGCCACTTGATAACTGAGCGGCTGGCCCAGGCTGGTGAGCCCCAGATCATTGAGCAGGGATTCCTGCTGGCCGGCATCGTTGTAGAAGCGGGCCGTATCGGCCACCAGATCATCCGAGCCGGCTTCAATGGTGACAGTGGTTGCCGGCTGGTTGAGTTGGGTGATCACCGCTTCCGTGATCATCCCGTTATCGCTGATGGCCACGCCGGCGGCACCATCCTTGATAGTAATCAGCACATCCGCGGAGGAGGAGTCACCATCCCCGTCGCTGCCGGTATAGCTGAATGCCAACTCCTGCACCACCTGGTGATCCAGGTTGCGAGCCGCGTCCAGGGTCCAGGAACCATCCTGATAGACCGTGAGGGCTCCCTTGTCGGTATTGACCACCGCCGGGCTATTCAGGGCGACCGCGTAATCCACTCCGTCCAGGGTAATGACGTCCAGCGTAAAGGGCGCTTCCAGCCCGGTATCGTTATCGAACAGATTGCCACCGGCGGAGGTATCCTCGATCACCTCGGCGGTGTCGTCTTCGGCGAAGGGGCTGGAGTCATTCACGACCAGCTGGATGTTGGCAGCAATGGTTTCCGAGGTCCCGTCCGCATCATTCTGGGTGGCATTAATGGCCACCTGGAACAGGGACTTGTCCAGCGCCGGACGCTGATCCACCGGCAACAACAAGGAGGCATTCACGCTATCGCCGGCCGCGTTCAGGGCCAGCGTCATCACCGTCTGCCCGTCGCTGTCGCGGATCACACTCAGGGACTGACCGTCCGGGGCCACCACCACCGTGACCGCACTGCTTTCCGAGGTCATTGCCGCCAGGCTGTCCTGGGTCGCAGAGAAGGTAACCTCATCCGCCTCCTGAATGCGGATATCCCCGGAATCCTGATCGATCCCTCCTGTTTCCAGCTGGGTTTCCGACAGGACCACCGCCTCCGGCTCAATCAACGTGGGCGTGGAATCCGCAGTGGTGTTACCCGCCAAATCCGTCACCTGGGCATTGAGAGTCCACTGGGTTTGCAGGCTCAGGCCGGAGGCATCCACCGGCACCGTCCAGGCTCCGCCGGACACGGTGCCGGTGAAGGTATTGGTGGTGGTGCCGTCAGACAGGGTCACGGTCACGATCTGGCCATCTTCCGCATCCGTGGTGCCAGTCAGCTCATCCACCGCCCGCAGCAGGAAAGGGGTCAGCGGCAAACCATCGGGGCCGGTATCAATGTCGATAAAGACGCCCAGGTCGATATCCGCCTGGGTGGATGCCGTGGCCGGGTTACCGGCCTGGTCTTCGGTGCTCACTTGCGCCGTCAGGCCACCGTCCACAAAGCCGGTCAGGTCCACCGGCCCGGCACTCCAGGTGCCACCACTGACGGTGGCATCCGGCACCGTGATCTGGTTGCCGGCACTGTCGGTGAGCACAATGCTGACAGTCTGTCCGTCTTCCACGCCGGTGACGGTGCCCTGCAACTGCACCTCGCTGACGCCGGCGGCGTTGTAAACGATTTCCCCGTTCGGCCCCAGGGTGGTGTCCGCATCATCCAGAAATTCCACGGTCACCTGGGCCAGGGTGTCCTTGTCCACGGTGTCCGACGCCGTGGCCGGGTTACCGGCGCGATCGTCACTGTTGAGGGTGACGGTGAGGGTGCCATCATCCAGGCTGGACAGGTCCAGATTGGTCAGCGTCCAGGAACCGTCGCTGGCCACCGTGGTATTGAACGTCAGGGTAGACGTTCCATCATTGAGGGTGACTTCAAGGGGCCGGCCCTGCTCAATCTCTGCGGTGGTGCCGGACAGGGTAACGCTGGTGGCTTCGGCCGCGTTGATCACCACGCCCGCGGACACCTGTACGGTATCGTCGATACTGGCAAGCGTGTCGTGAATGATATCGTCGGAGGCCGACACCGGGTTGCCGGCCTGGTCCGTCACCGTGGCGGAGACCGTCAGCGGCCCCTCTTCCAGGCCAGACAAGTCCAGATTATCCAGCGACCAGGCTCCGCCAGCGACCATGGCTGATCCAGTCACTTCGATGCCGGCAGAATCGGTGATCACCACCTCCACGGTCTGGCCGTCTTCCACATCGGTGACCGTGCCGGACACGGTGGTGGTGTCGTCTTCATCCGCGTTGAGGTAACCGCCAAAGCCGTCATTGATGAAATCGTCCTCGAACATGACGGTGATTTCAGCGGTGGCGTCCTTGGTCGCCGGATAGCTGTTGGTGGCTTCGTTGCCAGCATTATCGAAGACGCTGACATTGATGGTGATCGGCCCATCCGCCAGACCACTGAGGTCCGCCGGGTCCGCCGACCAGGACAGGTCGCCCTGTACCTGGGCCGTGGTGGTGACCGTGGTCACCCCATCAGTGATTTCCACCTGAACGGTACGGCCAGGCTCCACATCGGTCACGGTGCCGTTAACCACCGTGGCCAGCGATTCATCCGCGTTGATCACATCGCCTTGGTCCAGGGAGATGACCGTAATAACGGCATTGGGGTCGTGCTCAATGGTGGCGGTCGCGCTGGCCGGGTTACCGGCGTTGTCCACGGTGTCTGCGGTCAGGGTGAGCGTGCCCGGCGCCAGACTGCTCAGGTCCTCGGTGGTGGACCAGGTGCCATCGCCCTGCACCTGGGTGACAAAGGTAAGCTGCCCGCCCTGGGTATCGGTGACCGTCAGGTTCACGTCGTCCCCGGCCTCCACATTACTCACCGTGCCGGACAGCACGGTGGCGTCATCTTCCGCGTCATTGAGAATGCCGGTGTTGCCTTCGAATACCTGCGCATCTTCAAAGCGGGCAGTGATGGTGGCCTCGGTATCCTTGTCGAAGGTGAAGGTCTGGGTCGCTTCATTACCGGCGATGTCGGTACCGGTGAGCGTCATGGTCAGCTCACCGTCGGCCAGGGTCGTCAGGTCCACGCCATCCAGGGCCCAGTTATTCACGCCGTCCAGGCTCTGGTCACCATTGACCGTGACCGTGGTGGTCACGCTGTTGCCGCTCTGGTCGGTAATCTCCACATCCAGAACCCGGCCACCCTCAATACCGGTGACTGTGCCGGACAGGTCCACCCCGGCGGCGACTTCAGCGGCATTCAGCACGCCATCGTCCAGTGCCGGGCTGGCCAGATCAGCATTGATGCTGGCCACCGGATCGTAGATGAAGTTGTCTGTGGCCGTGGCGGTGTTACCGGCCTGGTCGGTGACCGTGGCGGTGAGGGTCAACTCGCCCAGCTGCAGGGACGACAGGTCCACATCCGCTGCCGACCACAACTCACCGCTCACCGTTACGCCCGGCACGTTCACCGTATTGCCGAATGCGTCTTCCACGGTGACGGTCACCGTCTGGCCGTCTTCCACCAGCGGCGCCGTGCCCTGCAGGGTCACGGTGGGGAATTCCGTGGCGTTGTAGTAACCGCCCACGCCGTCCGGCACCTGTTCGTCCACGAATTCGGCGGTGATTTCCGCCTGGGTATCCTTGGTAAAGGTAGCCGTCTGGGTGGCCGGGTTGCCGGCTTCGTCGGTGGTGCTGGCTTGCAGCGTCAGCGAGCCATCATCCAGCCCGGACAGATCCACGTCAGCCAGCAGCCAGGTGCCATCTGCCGCAATGGTGGCGGTGCCTTCGACACTATTGCCGCCGCTGTCGGAAATCGTGATGGCCACATCCCGGCCGCTTTCCACGTCGAACACGGAACCGGTGAAATCCACGTCACCCTGTTCCGCCGTGTTGATGCTGTTACCGGCATCGGACGCGATGTCCGCCACCAGCTGCGCCACCGGATCGTACTCGATGGTGTCGCTGGCGGTGGCCTCATTGCCGGCCACGTCCTGAGCCACTACTGCCAGCACCAGCGCCCCTTGCGCCAGCGAGGACAGATTGGCACCGCTGACTTGCCAGGCACCGCCGGTGACGGTGGCCGAGAAGGTCAGGGTGTCATCGTTGATATCGGTAATGGTGATGTCGACAGTCTGGCCGTCTTCGATACCGGTGACCGTACCGCCGAAGCTGGCGCTCTGCCCTTCCACCGCGTTCAGGTAGCCGGTGATGCCCTCAGGCTGCTGGGGGTCGTCGTACAGCGCGGTGATTTCCGCACTGGTGTCCTTGAGCACCGTATCGGTAATGCTGGCCGGGTTACCGGCCTGGTCCACGGTGTCGGCGGTGAGCGTCAGGTCGCCATCATTAAGACTGCTCAGATCTGCGTTAGGCACGGACCAATTGCCGGCGGCATCCAGCGTTGCCTGAAACGTCAGATCCGAGTTCACCCCATCGCTGACGGTGATATCCACCACCGCGCCGGGCTGCACGAATTCGAAGCTGCCGGAAAGAATCGTGTCCGGGGACTCATCGTTGTTGAGCACATCATCGGCCCCGGTGTCGGCGGTAATGCTGATACCGTTGGCCAGGGTGTCTTTCAGGAAAGTGTCGGTGCGGGAGGCATCGTTGCCGGCAATATCGGTACCGGTCAGGGTCACCGTCAGGGTGCCGTCTTCCAGGGCAGACAGGTCCGCGTTGGCCAGCGTCCAGCTGCCATCGGCGGCAATGGTCACCGTATCCGTAAAGGTACCGCCAAGGCTGTCCTCGATGAGGACATCCAGCGTGCGTCCGGGCTCGATATCGGTGACGGTACCGGATAATTCCACGCCCGCCGCCACTTCGGCGGCATTGACGGTATCGTCGCCAGGCTGCGGCACTGAAAACGCCGGGCTGGTGATGTCATCATTGATGATCGCCACCGGATCATAAATGAAGGTATCGGTGGCAGTGGCCGTGTTTCCCGCCTGGTCAGTCACCGTGGCAGTGAGCGTAATATCGCCCTGCTGCAAGGCCGACAGATCCACATCCGGTGCCGACCAGGTTTCGCCACTGACGGTGACACCCGGCACATTCACCACATTGCCGAATGCGTCTTCCACGGTGACGGTAACCGTCTGGCCGTCTTCCACCAGCGGCGCCGTGCCCTGCAGGGTGACGGTGGGGAATTCCGTGGCGTTGTAGTAACCGCCCACGCCGTCCGGCACCTGTTCGTCCACGAACTCGGCGGTGATTTCCGCCTGGGTATCCTTCACGAAGGTAGCGGTCTGGGTGGCCGGGTTGCCGGCTTCATCGGTGGTATCAGCAGTGAGAGTCAGGGTGCCTTCATCCAGGCCGCTGACGTCCACATCTGCCAGCAACCAGGTGCCATCCGCCGCGATGGTGGCGGTGCCGGTCACCGTATTGCCACCGCTATCCTCGATGCTGATGGCCACATCCCGGCCGCTTTCCACATCGAAAACCGAGCCGGTGAAATCCACCTCACCCTGTTCCGCCGCATTGATACTGGTTCCTGCATCAGCGGCAATATCCGCCACCAGCTGCGCCACCGGATCATATTCAATCACGTCGCTGGCGGTGGCCTCGTTGCCCGCCGTGTCAGACGCAACCACGGTCAGTGTCAGGTCGCCTTGCGCCAGCGAGGACAGGTCTTCACCGTTCACCTGCCAGGCGCCACCAGTGACAGTGGCCGAGAACGTCAGAGTGTCATCGTTGATATCGGTAATGGTGATAGCGACGACCCGCCCGTCTTCGATGCCGGTAACGGTACCTCCGAAGCTGGCGCTCTGGCCTTCCACCGCGTTCAGGTAACCGGTAATGCCTTCCGGCTGCTGCAGATCGTCGTAGAGTGCGGTGATCTCTGCACTGGTGTCTTTAACGACCGTGTCGGTAATAGACGCCGGGTTGCCCGCCTGATCCACAGTCTCGGCGGTCAGCGTCAGGTCGCCGTCATTGAGGCCACTCAGATCCACATTGGGCACGGACCAGTTGCCGCTGGCATCCAGGGTCGCCTGAAACGTCAGCGCCGGGTTCACCCCATCGCCAACGGTGATATCCACCACCGCGCCTTCCTGTACGAAGTCGAAACTACCGGACAGGACGGTGTCGGGGGCTTCCTGGTTATTCAGTACCGCATCGGCGCCGGTATCAGCCGTGATGCTGATACCATTGGCCAAAGTGTCTTTCAGGAAATTGGTGATCTGGGTCGCTTCGTTGCCCGCGATATCGGTGCCGGTGAGCGTCAGGGTCAGCGGGCCATCCTGGAGCGTGGAAAGGTCAGCGCCGGTGAGACTCCAGCTACCATCAGCGGCAATGGTGACGGTATCGGCAACACTGCCACCGGCCCCATCCTCAATCAGCACATCCAGTGTGCGACCGGCTTCGATATCGGTGACCGTACCGGAAAAATCCACACCCGACGCCACTTCGGCGGCATTGACGGTGTTGTCATTCACCACCGGCACAGAAAACGCCGGGCTGGTCACATCATCGTTGATGATGGCAATGGGGTCATAAATAAAGCTGTCTACCCCAAACGCCGGGTTACCGGCAAAATCCGTGGTGCTGGCCAGCACAAAAATCTGGCCCGGTTCCAGGCCGGACAGATCAACGTTATCCGCCTGCCAGGTATTGCCCGAAATCGTGACCCCGCTCACTACCACCACGTTGCCGAGAATGTCGCGAACCTGGATATCCACCGGAAGCCCGTCACTGATGAAGTTGGCACTCCCCTGCAGGGTCACCCCATCGGAGGCCTCATCGGCATTGTAGTAGCCGCCGACACCATCCGGGGTCTGCTCATCGACGAACTCGGCGGTCAGGTCGTTAAGGGTATCCTTGAAATAAAAGGTCTCACGGGTGGCTTCGTTACCGGCCAGATCCGTGGTGGTCACCGATAACGTCAGCAGGCCCTCCTCCAGCCCGGTCACATCTACACCGGTGAGAGACCAGCTGCCATCAGACTGCACCGTTGCGGAACCGCTGGCACTGTTGCCGTTGCCGTCCTCGATGACGATGTCCAGCTCACGGCCGGGTTCCACGTCGTTGACCCGGCCATTGAAGTCCACGTCGGCGACTTCAGCGGCATTCAGAATGCGTCCCACATCGGACGTAATCGGACGCGGAATTTCGGCGACGGGATCGTAAATAATGGTGTCGCTGGCGGTCGCCGGGTTGCCGGCCACGTCTTCCACGCTGGCTTCCAGCGTCAGCTCACCAGGCGCCAGTGAAGACAGGTCCTGATTGTCGAGCTGCCAGGCGCCACCGCTGACCTGGGCAGTAAAGGTAAGACTGTCGCCGGCTTCATCAGTGATGACCAGAGTCACCGTCTGGCCATCTTCAACCTCCGTGACCGTGCCGGTGAAACCGGCCATCTGGCCTTCCGCGGCATTCAAATAACCGCCCACGCCATCCGGCTGCACCGCATCGACAAACTCGGCGGTGATGGCCGCCTGGGTATCCAGGTCCACGGTATCGGTGATGGTCGCCGGGTTGCCGGCCTGGTCCACGGTGCTGGCGGTGAGGGTTAGCGTACCGTCGTCGAACACGTCCAGATCCACGTCGGGGATCGACCAGTTGCCACTGGCATCCAGCGTGGCGGTCAATACCAGATCCGCGTGCCCGGCGCCGCTGACAGTCACCTCCACGTCGGCTCCCGCCTGCACATCGGCAAAGGTACCGCTAAGGGTGTTATCCACCGCTTCCACCGCATTGACCACATCATCAGTGCCGGTGGCGGCTTCCACATCCACACCACTGGCCAGCGTATCCTTGATGCTGTCGTCGGTGCCGGTAACCCGGTTGCCGTAAGGGTCCTGATAGGTAGCGACCACGGTGAGCGGCCCTTCCGCCAGTGAACTCAGGTCTGCATCGGGCACCGAGAAGCGGCCATCCTGCACCACGGCCGTAAAGGTGACAGAACCGCCCTGGCCATCCAGAACGATCACATTCACCACGGTGTCATCGAGAATATCGGTGGTGGTGCCCACCAGATCCACCGCATCCTGCTCAAAACGGTTTACGTAACCATCGCCGCCATCCTGAATCTGGATACTGATAGCGGCATCATTGGGGAGCAGGTCCGGGGGCGGACCCTGCCTGGTATCACGGGAATGGTCCCCGGCATCGACCACGCCACGGGTCTGGTACCCGGAAGCCGGGATATCACCTGCACCATCACGGGAAACATTGGTGAAGAAAGACGCCAGTGAGGACTGGCTTGAAGAGGACGCCAGATCGGCTTCCGGGCTGCTGCTCTCCGGAAATTCCAGCAAGGGGACATCGGGAAGAACCGCTTCTCCAGGTTCCAACGGAACCAGAGAACCATCCTCCATCAACTTCCATACGACCCCATTCAGGTTCAAATACGCCTGAATAGCCACTGCACTTCCTTCTGCCATGGCCCTACCCTTTATTGTGGTGACGTCATTGCATTATTCACGCATGAATTCAGTTCTGCCAGTGATGTCAGCCTTAACATCGTGCATAAATTGTTGCGCAACAACAGCAACCTGGTATCAAATCCAGCAGCCCGTCGACTCTGTCACAACGCCCCAGTTTCTGGTTGAATACCGTCCCTTTCTGGCAGAAACCACCCGGCCTGTCTACACTACTATTGCTGCTGTGCCGGAAGAGTTTTTCTGAACCTGTTCGACGGGGCACACGTCCAGCCACGCCGTTTTTTGTTATCCGCCCACTTAACCGTTGCGCGCGAACGCCTGGCCAGGATTCGGCAGGGCGATTGAGATCACTTAACAGACCCTTATATGGCACGCATTCCGGAAAATTTCACACATGATCTGTTGGCCCGTACCGACCTGGTAGAGCTGATTGATGCCCGCGTGCCCCTGAAGAAAACCGGCCGCAACTACAGCGCCTGCTGCCCCTTCCACCAGGAAAAAACGCCCTCCTTCACCGTGGCTCCAGACAAGCAGTTCTATTATTGCTTCGGTTGCGGCGCCTCCGGCAATGCGGTGGGCTTCCTGATGGAATACGAGCACCTGAGTTTCCCGGAGGCAGTCAAACAGCTGGCCAGCCGGGCCGGCATGGAAGTGCCCGAATCCCGGCCGGAAACCGCCGCCGACCGGCAAAAGAAGGACCGGCTACAATCGCTTTACGACCTGCTCAGCCGCGCCGAAAAGTTCTACGCGCAGCAGCTGCGCCAGGCGCCAGAGCGACAAAAAGCAGTAAACTACCTTAAAAATCGGGGATTGAGCGGCGAAATTGCAAAAAAATTCGCGATTGGGTTTGCACCACCCGGTTACGATAATTTGATCAACGGCCTGTCACTCACCGAAACCAGCCTGGAGCACGCCCTCACCGGCGGGCTGCTGGTACGCAAGGACGACACCGGCCGCACCTACGACAAATTCCGCGATCGCATCATCTTCCCGATCCGCGATAGCCGCGGGCGCACCATCGGCTTCGGTGGCCGGGTGCTCGGCGACGGCAAACCGAAATACCTGAACAGCCCGGAAACCCCCGTTTTCCACAAGGGCCAGGAGCTTTACGGGCTGTGGGAATGGCGCCAGAGCCGCGACCGCAGTGACCGTCTCTATGTGGTGGAAGGCTACATGGACGTGATCGCCCTGACCCAGCACGGCGTCCCCAATGTGGTCGCCACCCTGGGCACTGCCACCACCGAAGATCACGCCCGCAAACTGTTTCGCCAGGTCAACGAAGTGATTCTCTGTTTCGACGGCGACAAGGCCGGCGTCCGCGCCGCCTGGCGGGCTCTCGAATCACTGCTGCCGGCGCTGGATGACGGCAAACAAGTGCGCTTCCTGTTCCTGCCAGACGGCGAGGACCCGGACACACTCGTGCGCCAGCAAGGCCCCGAGGCGTTGCGAGCACTTACTGACAAGGCCGACACCCTGTCCACTTACCTGTTCCGGCACCTGTCCGAAGGGCTCGACCTGGACACCGTGGACGGCCGTGCCCGGCTGGCCCGACTGGCCCTGCCATTCCTGGACAAACCCGCCGGCCCGGTTTACCGCGCCCTGCTCACCGAAGAGCTCAGTCGCCTTACCCGGCTGGACAAGGAATCGCTGATCCAGCTCAAACCCGCCCCGGCGGCGCCTCGCCCAACAGCCGCCCCCGCCCCCTCAAAGCCCCCTCAGGATGCCACCGCGTACGGTTACGAGAACGCAGGCTATCCGCCGGCGGAGGACGACCCTGGCATGCCCTACCCGGAAGACTTCGGTTTTGCGGACGACGGCAACCAGGGCAATGCCGGCTTCAACGGCGGCAGCCCCAATCGCACACGCCCCAACCCACGCCAGAACAGCGGCCGCAAAGGCCCGCTCACCCTGGCTGAGCGCCTGGTGTTGGTGCTGCTGGATTACCCTTCACTGATTGACCAACACCCGCTGCCCGAGGGCATCGACACGCTCCCGCTGCCGCATATCGACCTGCTGGTCCAGGTAGCCGGCCTGTGCCGGCAAAGCCACAGCGCCGCCGCGCTGCTTGGCGCCCTGATGGCGCTGGAGCAGGGCGAAACCCTGTCTCGCCTGCTCAAGGCCAGCCTCAAGCCGCCCATGGCCGAAGAAATGGCCACCCGGCTATGGCTGGATGCCCTGTCACAGCTGGAAGTGACCCGGCTGGAGGCCGCCCTGCTGGAAGTGGAACAGGCCGGCATGCCTGACCCGGCACACTGGCAGGCACTGCACAAAGCCCTGGCCGAAGCGCGCCAGCACGCCCGCAAACCCTTCGACTAGGCCGGCCCATGCAACACCCCCAGGGTTGCATTGACTGGCCGTAGCCCCCACATCCCGGTATAATACGCCGTTTTCCCACGCCACCATCACGCTGGCCAGCGCAAGCTTCCAGCACGACGTTACGGGCTTTATTGCATGACGACTCAAAAGCAGCAGCAACAATCTCAGCTGAAGCAGTTGATCGCACTGGGTAAGGAACAGGGCTACCTTACCTACGCCGAAGTGAATGACCACTTGCCGGATTCCATTACCGACACTGATCAAGTGGAAGACATCATTCAGATGATCAACGACATGGGCATCACCGTGGTGGAAAAAGCCGCCGATGCCGATCAGTTGACGATCGATGAAAGCGCCGACAGCACCGACGAAGTCGCCGCTGAAGAAGCCGCTGCCGTGCTCGCCTCCGTAGAAAACGAACCCGGCCGCACCACCGACCCGGTGCGCATGTACATGCGCGAAATGGGTACCGTGGAGCTGCTGACCCGCGAAGGCGAAATCGAAATTGCCAAGCGTATCGAAGAAGGCACCCGTGAAGTCCTGCACGCCCTCGCCTTCTGGCCCGGCGCCGTCGACATGGTGATCGACGAATACGCTCGCGTGGAAAACGAAGAACGCAAGCTCACCGACATCATTGCCGGTTACCTGGACCCCAACGACGATGGCGCTGCGGCAACCAACGTCAACCGGGATCCTGCCTTCGCCGAAAAAGCCAAGAAAGCGGCGGAAGAAAAAGCCAAGGCCAAAGAAAAAGCCAAGGAAGAAGGCACTGACGACAAAGACAGCGACGACGATGAAGAAGAAGATGAAGGCGGCCTGGATCCTGTTCTGGCGGCAGAGCGTTTCGAGACGCTGAAAAAGCTGCACGAAAAAGCCGAGCGCTCACTCAAGCGCAACGGTCGCGATCACGCCTCCAGTGCCAAGGCTCTGGAAGCCCTGGCCGAACACTTCACCCTGTTCAAACTGGTGCCGCGCATTTTCGACGGCATGCTGGTTGGTGCCCGCGACAACCTGGACCTGGTGCGTAAATTCGAGCGTCAGATCATGTCCGCCACCATTCGCCGCGGCGGCATGGATCGCAAGGATTTCATCAAGGTATTCCCTGGTAACGAAACCAACATGGACTGGATCGATGGCCAGCTGAAAACCAAAAAAGGCAAAGCCATCGCCGACAAACTCGGTGCAGTCAAAGAAGATGTTCAACGTGCCCAACGCAAGATCGGCACCATTGAAGACATCATTGGCCTGCCCGTGGGCGACATCAAGGAAATCAACCGTCGCATTTCCATCGGTGAAGCCAAGGCACGTCGCGCCAAGAAAGAAATGGTGGAAGCCAACCTGCGTCTGGTTATTTCCATCGCCAAGAAATACACCAACCGTGGCCTGCAATTCCTCGACCTGATTCAGGAAGGCAACATCGGCCTGATGAAAGCCGTGGACAAGT
>OJBY01000110.1_pt1 | contig 52692 bp, 47 predicted proteins | sample 1591731 | NCBI WGS metagenome assembly OJBY01 (sample SAMN05416837, study PRJEB24817) | seawater metagenome | isolation source: Sea water | place: Canada:Atlantic | collected 2013-07
AGACAGAAACAGGGAGTATCCACATATGCCGTCAGGCCTCGCCGCCCTTCTGGACGACGTTTCCATCATCGCCCGCGCCGCTTCGGCGTCGGTTGACGATATTGCCGCTGCCGCAGGCAAGGCCGGGTCAAAGACCGCTGGTGTCGTTATTGACGATGCGGCGGTCGCGCCAAGTTATGTCACTGGCCTTTCACCCGCGCGCGAATTGCCGATCATCTGGGATATCACCAAGGGAAGCCTGAAGAACAAACTGCTCATACTGCTGCCCGGCGCGCTTTTGTTGAGCGAATTCCTGCCGCAAGCAATCATCTTCATCCTGATGTTGGGCGGCGCCTATCTTTCCTATGAAGGTGCCGAAAAGGTGATGGAAAAACTGAGCGGTCAGACGCACGGTGAGAATATTGGAGGCCCTATCAGGGACCCAGTGGCCTTTGAGAAGCAGCGGGTAGCCGGCGCAATCCGCACAGATCTTATTCTTTCGGCGGAGATCATGGCGATTACGCTGAATGAAGTGTCTGCAGAAAGCCTCATTACGCGCGCTGGTGTTTTAGCATTGGTAGGCATCGCGGTGACAGTGGGCGTTTACGGGGCGGTTGGCCTGATCGTGAAGATGGACGACATCGGCCTGCATATGGCTGAAAGAGAAAGCGATTTTTCCAAGCGTTTTGGCCGGGGTCTTGTCAACTTCATGCCTGTGCTTCTGACTTCTCTCAGCGTGATCGGCACCATCGCAATGCTGTGGGTCGGCGGTGGCATAATTGTCCACGGGCTGCACGACATCGGCATGTATTATCCCGAAGAGAATATCGAGCAGGCGCAGCATTGGGTTGAAATGATGAGTGGCGGCCTGGGCCGCATTTTCGGCTGGCTCACCTTTGCAGCTTTATCAGCGCTTTTCGCACTCGTGCTGGGATTGGTGATCAATTTCGTGCTGCATAATATCTTCAAGCTTGGGCATTCCGAGGACGCAAAAGCAGCGCATTAAGCCTTTGCTGTCATGCAGCGTGGCGGCGGTTGCGGCGTTCCTCTGTCAGCCACGCATCCTTGCTGGCCCAACTGCGTCCGTCATTGCTTTCCACCCGTCCATCTGGATGGATCACGAACCACGGGTTTTCGTCAGCAGCGCGCGGGTCCAGACACATGGGCGTCAATCGCCGGTCCTTGCCGACTTGCCAGCCGAGCACGTTGCAATAGACCAGATCGACCTGGTTATCGTCAAAATAGGCGGAGACGAGATAGGTGCCGGGCAGCGCATCCAGCATGCCGACGCCGCCTTCGCGGTAATTTTTCTGCACCTGTCGCGCCCTCCATATATGCGTTGAAGGTGTGATAATGGCCTACAAACGTTGCAAAAGGCTTTCAGCAAACTCGGTCAACGTATCATCGCGCGCGCCCATCACCGCGATACGATCGCCGGGCTTCGCGTTTTCAACGATGAGATCGCCGCAGCCTTCGCGTGTGTTAATGTGGAGCGCCTTTCCACCAGCCTTGGCGATCAGGTCCACGATCCGCTCACTTCCTTCGCTGCGATCTACCGTGCCGCCGAAATACACAGGGTCGCACAATACGGTGAGGTCTTCGCGGCCGAGCTCTTCCGCAAAAGTCTGTGCCAGTTCATGCCCCATCTGCCGCAAGGGGCCATAGCCATGCGGCTGGAAGAAGGCGATCACGCGCCCCTCATGCGCCTTGAGCGTTTTCAATGTGGCGCGGGCTTTTTCCGGATTATGGCCGAAATCGTCGATCACGGTAATGCCATTGGCGCTGGTGCCGACAATATCGAAACGCCGCGCAAGACCTTTGAAATCGGCCAGAGCGGCAACCGCTTCGGCCACCGGCACGCCGGCGCCATTCGCGGCGGCAATCGCTGCAAGCGCGTTGGACAGATTGTGCCGCCCCGGCATGGCGAGGCGCAGCGCGTGCTCGCTGCCATCGCGCCGGTCCACGATCATCGCGGCCTGTTTGGTCGGACCGTCGGCAATGCTGCCATCGACCACGCCGAGTGCGGCGCAGGTGTTCGTAATTCCGAAGGTGAGCGGGTCCTTTGCTCGGGCAACAAGGCGGAAAGCTTCCTCATCATCTGCGTTGACGACCCCGCGATCTGCTACAGCAAGAAAATCGCCGAATAATGCGCGCAGTTCATCCATGCTCTTGTGATCAAGGCTGACGTTGAGCAGCAGGGCGACGCTGGGACGGTAAAGCGCGATGGAGCCGTCGCTTTCATCGACTTCACTGACAAAGACATCACCATCGCCCACCACGGCGCTGGCAAACGGGCGTTCTTTCGAGACAAAATTCTTCATCACCGCGCCGTTCATGATGGTCGGTGCGCGGCCTGTTGCCTGCATGATCCAGCCCAGCATTGCAGTGGTAGTCGATTTGCCGCTGGTGCCACCGATGGCGATGCTCTGCGACGCAGCATTGAACAGGCGCGCGAGCAATTGGGCGCGGGTCAGCCTTTCGCAACCAAGCTCTGCCGCGCGGGCGACTTCGGGCACGGTATCCTCGATTGCGGCGCTGGCGATCAAAATTTGCTCGCCCGATGTAATTCCGCTGCCATCCTGCGGGAACAGCGCAAAGCCCTGCCGTTCTAGCGCGGCGAATTTTTCGGCCGCGCGCCCCTGATCAAAACTGCGATCCGAACCTGCGACCTCTGCGCCAAGCCCCTTCACGATCTGCGCCAGAGGCAACATGCCCGATCCGCCGATGCCGCAAAAGAAATAGGGGCGGGCGGTTACGCTGGCGGTGTCGCGATCAGTTTCGTGGGGGGAGCTATCATTCATGGGGATGTGCCTATGCGGACAGTGGCGGTTTGTGAAGCGGATGTTAGAGACAATTGCATGACGACGCGCATTGCCATTGTTTGTCCCGGAAAACCGCTACGCCGCGAGCGGGCGGATGCCGTGCTGGCGCTCGCCGAAGCTGAGTTTCCGCAGGTTGAGCTGGCCTTCCACCCGCAATGCTTCATCAGGACGGGCCACTTCGCAGGTGATGATCCAACGCGGCTGGCGGCATTTCTGGATGTGGCCAATAATCCGGCGGTCGATGCCGTGTGGTTTGGCATGGGCGGATATGGCGCCTGCCGCATTGCCGGGGACGCGATTGCGGGACTTGGCGATAACGCAGACGGTAAAAGCTATCTTGGCTATTCGGATGCGGGCACCTTGCTTGGCGCACTCTACCGTCACCAGATAGGCAAGCTGGTTCACGGACCGCTGGCAGGCGATATCAGGCGCGACGGCGGGGACGAGGCGGTGCGGCGGGTGCTGCGCTACCTCTCTGGCGTGCCGGTAGAATTGGAGGCTGGGCTTGATGACCGGCCAACGGCCGCGTTCAACCTCATGACGCTCGCCATGCTGGCAGGGACCGATTTAATGCCCGATCTTGCTGGCCATGTGGTGCTGGTGGAGGAAGTGGCAGAGCATCTTTACGCCGTTGATCGCCTGTTTTTCCACATCACCCAGCATTTGCATGGGGTGGCTGGCATTAGGCTGGGGCGCGTTTCCGATGTGCCGGAAAACGACCGGCCTTTCGGCTCGACCGCCGAACAAATCGCCAAGGACTGGTGCGCCAGATCGGGCATTGCCTATCTCGGGCGCGCCGATATCGGCCACGATGCAGATAACGCACTGGTCCCATTCGGTATTGCCCCGCAGCGCGCCGGCGCATAGGCCCGCGCGCGAAGGAGAATTTGATGATCGCATTCGTTTTTCCCGGTCAGGGCAGTCAGAAAGTCGGCATGGGCGTGGAACTGGCCGAAGCCAGCAGCGCTGCGCGCGAAGTATTTGAAGAGGTAGACGAGGCGCTCAAGCAGAAGCTCTCGCTACTCATGCGTGACGGGCCGGAAAGCGAATTGACGATGACGGCGAATGCCCAGCCTGCAATTATGGCCAATGCGCTGGCGGTGGCGCGGGTGCTGGAAGCTGGCGGCGTCTCGCTTTCCGAAAAGGGCGAAGCGGTTGCTGGCCATTCCCTTGGCGAATATTCCGCGCTTGCCAGCGTCGGCGCGTTCAGCCTGACCGATACGGCCAAGTTGTTGCGGCTGCGCGGCATCGCCATGCAAGACGCTGTTCCCGTCGGTCTTGGTGCCATGTGCGCCTTGCTGGGCGCCGATCTCGAAAAGGCGCAGAGGCTGGCCGATGCTGCGGCGCAAGGACAAGTGTGCGAAGTCGCCAATGACAATGACCCGGGGCAGGTCGTGCTTTCGGGACATGCGGAGGCAATTGATCGCGCCGTCGAAATGGCCAAGGACCATGGTTGCAAACGGGCAATCAAATTGCCCGTTTCGGCACCGTTTCACTGTTCACTTATGCAGCCAGCTGCGCAGCGTATGAAACTGGCGCTGGAAAACACGCCGCCGCAGGCCTTCCGCCTGCCGGTCTATGCCAATGTCACCGCCACGCCGATCACCGATGCCGTTACGCAGAAGGATTTGCTGGTCGAACAGATCACCGCCCGCGTGCGCTGGCGTGAATGCGTGATTGCCATGCGGGATTCGGGTATAAACCATTTTGTCGAACTCGGCGGAAAGGTGTTGGGGCCGATGATCCGCAAGATTGCGCCCGATGTATCGGTCACAAGCGTGGTCGGCATGGACGATATAGAGGCTTTTGCCAAAGAGCTTTGAACAAGGGGGGAAAGTGATGGGGCGCAAGGCATTCTGGACAATCACGGCCGCATTGGCGCTGCCACTGGCGGCGAATCCAGCATTCGCGCAGGGCCAGGGCGTTCACTGCATGCAAGGCCAGTATTCGGCGGAACAGACCGAGGAATTGAGGGAGCTTGGCCCTAATCTCGTAACCGGATCGCAAATACATCAGGAGGTGTTTGATCGGATGGGCGATATCGCGATGACCGCTGTGCAAAGTTGCGGTCGAAGCAATCGCTGGAATGAAGAACAATCGCGTTTCGCCACCCTTTACGAACTGGGCCGGATCAATGAAATCACTTATCGAAAATCGGGCCGTCTGACTGAAGACCAATTGCAGCGCCTCGATAGCGCGCTGGCCACGGGCAATCATGAAAGGCTCTGGTCGATCATCGAAAACAGCGTTTATCAAGGCATGAACGAGGGTGATGGCGCGATGGGCGAAGGCGATGCGATGGTAATTGGCGCCTTCATCGTAAGCGCGGGCCTGAACACCGGTTCCGAAAGCGAAGCCGTGGCCGAAAGGATCGGCATCATACTTGGCTTCATGGGCCTGCAACGCATCGGCCGTCGCGAGTTTGACACGCTGCATTGAGTTACTTTTAGCTCGCGACACCGTCCTGCAAGAGGACTATCAGCGCAGATGCGCGATGAGTTTGTGAAACCGCGATTGGATGGCAAAGTCGTCAGCGAAGTTTGGCGCACCGACTTTCCCCAACGATGTCGCCCACGCCCCGATCGCGGCGGTTGACCAGAGGCGCAGTCACGCGCAACAGACTGGCGCAACGCAATAACTAAAGGACTGCCCGGCCCATGTTCTCACTCGAAGGAATGAACGCCCTTGTTACCGGGGCGAGCGGCGGCATAGGCTCTGCCATTGCTCGCGCGCTTGCATCGCAGGGCGCACGACTGGCGTTATCGGGTTCCAACGGGGAAAAGTTGCGCTCTTTTCGCGAAGAACTGAATAGCGAATTCAAGCATCACGATCATGATGGACATGTGGAGATCACCTGCAATCTGTCGGATACGCAGCAGGTCGAAGAACTGGTACCTGCAGCCGTGGATACCTTTGGCGGGATCGACATTCTTGTAAACAATGCTGGCATCACGCGCGATAATTTGGCGATGCGCATGAAGGATGATGAATGGGATGACGTGATCCGCATCAATCTTGAGGCGAGCTTTCGCCTGATGCGCGCAAGTGTGCGCCCGATGATGAAGAAGCGGTTCGGTCGCATAATCAGCATTTCCAGCGTGGTGGGCACCACGGGCAATCCGGGGCAGATGAATTATACCGCCGCCAAGGCCGGTCTGGTCGGCATGTCGAAAAGCCTTGCACAAGAAGTCGCCAGCCGTGGCATTACTGTCAATTGCGTGGCACCGGGCTTCATCCGTTCGGCCATGACAGAGGCGCTGGATGACAAGCAGAAGGATGCGATCAATGGCCGCATCCCGATGGGCCGCATGGGCGAGGGCGATGATATCGGTGCTTCAGTTGCCTATCTGGCCTCGAAAGAGGCGGGTTATGTCACTGGTCAGACGATTCACGTCAATGGCGGTATGGCGATGTTGAGCTAATCGATTCCGTTGCATCGGCGGGGCAGGCGGGCGAAACTGGAAAATCTTCCACTTTTCCCCAAGGAATCCCACCATGTGACGGCGAATCCTTGCCCGCAAACGCCCCTGCGCTAAGGGTAAGGGAGCAATTTACCGGCGCTGGTGGGCGATTCCGGGCTTTCCCGGTCACTCCCGCGCGCGAATGGGGAAGTATCTGCAATGAAGGTCACCATCGAACGCGCAGAGCTGCTTCGCAGCCTGTCCCACGTCCAGTCTGTGGTGGAGCGGCGCAACACCATCCCGATCCTCTCTAACGTGCTGATAGAGGCCGAAGATGGGGGCCATCTGCGCATCATGGCGACCGATCTGGATCTGCAGGTGGTAGATAATCTGCGCGCCAGTGCGGTGGAAAGCTCCGGGGCAATCACAGTGTCGGCCCATCTGTTGTTTGATATTGCGCGCAAGCTGGCGGATGGCAGCCAGGTTAGCCTCGAAACCGCTGAAAACAGGATGACGGTCAAGGCCGGACGCAGCCGCTTCTCGCTGCCGACCTTGCCGCGTGACGATTTCCCGGTGATCGTGGAAGGTGATTTGCCCACCAGTTTCGAACTGCCTGCAAAAACGCTTGCGGACATGATCGACCGCACCCGTTTTGCCATCTCGACTGAAGAGACGCGCTATTACCTCAATGGCATATTTCTGCATGTGGCAGATGAAGATGGCGGCGTGTTGAAAGCAGCTGCAACCGATGGGCACAGGCTTGCCCGCTTCACCATGGCCCGCCCAGAAGGTGCCGATGGCATGCCAGATGTGATTGTGCCTCGGAAGGCCGTGGCCGAATTGCGCAAACTGTTGGAAGAAGCGACCGAGGGCAATGTTCAGATAGACCTCAGCCCCTCCAAGATTCGTTTCACCCTGGGTGGAGAAGGCGGTGTCGTGCTGACGAGCAAGCTGATCGACGGTACATTCCCTGATTACAGCCGCGTGATCCCCACCGGGAATGACAAGTTGCTCAAGGTTGATCCGAAAAGCCTGTTTGCAGGTGTTGATCGTGTTGCCACCATCGCCACAGAAAAAACCCGCGCGGTCAAGATCGGTCTGGATACCGACAAGGTAACGCTGACTGTCACCAGCCCCGATAATGGCAATGCTGTCGAGGAAGTGTCCTCGCAATATTCATCCGACCCGCTTGAAATCGGATTTAACGCAGGATATCTGAAAGATATCCTGCAACAGTTGAGCAAGGAGACAGTGGAATTGCACTTCGCCGATGCCGGCGCGCCGACACTAATCCGTGAAGATGAAAGCAGCCCTGCGCTCTATGTGCTCATGCCGATGCGCGTCTGATTGTTACCCGTTGCACAGAAAGGCGTGAATGCGCTGGGGGCTAGCCCAGCGCCTTGATCATCGCTTCCACGTCGACGAATTTTTCACGCGGAGCGCCCTGACGGGCGGCAGCGGATTCGGCTTGCTCGATCTTCTTCCAGTCCTTGAACGTCACTATGTCGAGACCCTTGGCGGCGGCGAATTCATCGAAACCTTCGCGCCCCTTTTTGCCGCCATTTCCCAGCGTGCCCTCGGCTATATCGGCGGCGATCTGCGCCACGATATTCGCGCCATCAGGCCGGTTGGTGCCGATTGTGCCGGACGGCCCGCGTCTTGCCCAGCCGACGCAGTAGAGCCCCTGTAGGATTCGCCCTTCATCATTGGCGAAGCGGCCTGCCCGGGTATCGAAGGGGACACCTGGAATGGGCGCGGTCCGATAGCCAATGCAGGAAATGACAAGGCTGGCGGGAATGCGCTCTATCTCGCCCGTGCCGACCGCTCGCCCCTTTATCAGCTCTGTATGTTCGATCTCGACCGCTTCGACCTTGCCATCGCCAATCAATGCGCCGGGCTGCGCGAAGAACGCAAATTCAATAGCGATGCGCTTTTCCGCGCGGATGTGTTCGGGGGTTGCGGCATATTCGCGCAAAAGCGTGACTGATTTGCGCTGGCCCGGCTCCAGCATGGCATCTTCCGCCTCGTCAGGCAGATCACTTCTGGACACATGCGGGGCAGCATGATCGAGTTGGCCCAACTCGCCCAGTTCCTTGGGCGTCATCATGATCTGATGCGGTCCACGGCGGCCGAGAATCACGATGCGTTCAATCTTGCTGGCGAGCAATGCGTCTAGTGCATGGCCGACGATGTCGGAGCCTGCAAACTCACTTTCCTTCTTGGCCAGCATGCGCGCGACATCAAGGGCGACGTTACCCATGCCGATGACCACCGCCGTATCGCCGGAAAGATCCGGATTAAGAGCAGCGAATTCTGGATGACCATTATACCAGCCGACAAAGGCAGCGCTGCCAAAGACATTGTCCAGATCATCGCCTGGTAAGCCTAGTTCGCGGTCTTTCGGCGCGCCTGTGGCAAGCACCACGGCATCGTAAAGTTCCTGTAATTGCGCCACTTCAATATCGCGGCCAATGGCGATATTTCCCACGAAACGCACGTTTTCGGTCAGCGCGGTTTTTTCATATCGTCGCGCGACACCCTTAATCGATTGATGATCCGGCGCCACGCCTGTGCGTATCAAGCCATATGGCACCGGCAGCAGGTCGAACACGTCGACTCGCACTTCATCGCCAAATGTCTTCAGCGCTGCTTCCGCAGTATAATATCCGGCCGGGCCTGAACCGACGATCGCGATATGGCGCATGCGTTCTCCAAGAGACATTTGTCCGCAAGAACATAACCGTTTTTCCAGCTTCGTCCAATGGAGGCGGGCAGATTGCTTCGCTATCCACGTGTGATCACCTCAACATCGGCACACTTTGCCTGTGGTGCATAGAAACATAGCTTACTCATACTAGTCGCGGGATCTGCACGATGAGCTAATTTTCTAGAGATTATGTCAACGTTTTCGCCCGGATTTAGGCGTTTGGTAAGCAAACCACTCTATGATCACACGTGAAACCTTTTTGACCGCCGGACCAAGTGAAAGGCGCTATTTGGAGAAGCGACCTAGTGGGCGTCCGTGGCATGTTCAGAAATAGAGGCGGCATCTGCGCCGATAGTGCCCGCGTGCCCGATGCTGAGGCCGCAGCCTTTGCCTCGCAATTCGACGATAAATACAGGCTCGAACTCCTCGAATCCTTTGAACGCACGGGCGTAAGCTGGTTCTGGGCTACGGATCCCGATGGCGTGCTGATTTACCTGTCTCCGAGCGCAATCAGCAATTTTCCCGAAGGCTTGCCCGTTCTTGGCCGACATTTGGGCAAAGTGTTCGAAACTGCCGATACAAATAGCGGTGATGGTCGGTCGAGGCCGCTATCCTTCATGTTGAGCGCGCGCACCACATTTGACCACCACCCCGTCCATCTGATTTCACCTGAAGATGGTGCAGCTATCGAAAATGACGTCTGGTGGTCACTGACCGGAAAGCCCCATTTCGACGAGAAGGATGGCTTCCTTGGGTATCGGGGCATCGCACAGGACATCAGTGATTCCTACCAGCAGGCCCGTGCTTCATCGCGCGCCGCTGTCGTCGATTCCCTCACCGGGCTGGCCAATCGCCATCACATGACAAATCGTCTGACTGCGATGCTCAATGCCTATCGGGTCGAAAAAAGATCATGCGCCCTGTTGATGCTCGATCTCGATCGATTCAAGCAGGTGAATGATACGCTGGGCCATCCGGCTGGTGACGAGCTTCTGCGCCAGGTTGCGCAGCGGCTTCAGCGTATCGTCCCGGCATGTGCAGAGATCGGCCGCCTGGGCGGCGATGAATTTCAGGTCATCGTTCCCGATCTGGATGATCGCGGCGAGTTGGGTGAATTGGCCAATCGCATCATCCAAATGATCTCGCAGCCTTATTCCATCGAAGGCAGTCGTGCGATTATTGGCACTTCAATCGGTATTGCCATTGCGCCCTACGACGGCATTGAACCCAACGAACTGATCAAGGCGACCGATCTTGCGCTCTATGCAGCCAAGGGAGGTGGGCGCGCCCAATTCCGCTTTTATTCCAATGATCTGAAAGAATCGGCGGATGACCGCCGCGAAATTGAGGAAGACCTGCGCGATGCGCTAGCACATGGTCAGCTCGAAATGCACTACCAACCCTTCGTGGGCGCAAAAGATCACCAGGTCCGCGGGTTTGAGGCGTTGATGCGCTGGGAACATCCCGAACACGGTGCCATTAGTCCGACGGTTTTCATTCCGATTGCCGAAGATAGTAACCTTATTGATTCCCTGGGCGAGTGGGCCTTACGTCAGGCCTGCCTGGACGCGGCGAAATGGCCGGGCGATCTGGCGGTTTCCGTCAATGTTTCCGCTCAGCAATTCCTCAACGAAAATTTGCCCGTCGTTGTTGACAACGCACTTGCCGCGTCAGGTCTGTCGGCCAAGCAGCTTGAGCTAGAAATCACAGAAAGCGTCTTTATGGGTGATGTCAGCGCGACCGATGTCATGTTCAAGAAATTGCGCAAACTGGGCGTGCGACTGGCGCTGGATGATTTTGGCACAGGCTATTCATCGCTTTCATATCTGCGACGCGCGCCTTTCGACAAGATCAAGATTGATCAGAGCTTCGTGCGCGGCTGCACCGAGGGAAACAATAATTCCAATGCGGCAATCATCACCGCCATTGTCAGCCTGGCGAAGGCGATGGGCATGCGCACGACTGCCGAGGGGGTCGAGGCACTGGACGAGCTGGAACGCATCGGGGCGTTGGATGCGGACCTGGTGCAAGGCTTCATCTTCTCGCGCGCCGTACCGCAAAGGGCGGTTATGGAAAAGCTGGCAACCGGTGAATTGCACTATGAACCTATCGGTCCAGCCAGACATCGCGCAGATCGCAAGACCTTGTTCCGGCGTGTCGGCATAATCCACGAAGATCACCACTACACCGCGATGCTGCGGGATCTGTCGCGCAGCGGTGCGCGTATCGAAGGGCTTGTTGATGTTCCTGTCGGTACGCAGCTTGTGCTCGATCTGGGCGAGGGTCAATTGGTGGTTGGCACAGTGCGCCGGTCGCAGGATGCAACGCAGGGCCTGTCATTCGAAAAACCGCTGGTTAGTGATGGAGCAGGGGGGCTGGTCACACGCCACCGCGTTTCGCCCTATATGCTTTCTGCAGCCGGGATGCCGCTCCGCGCCCTTCCGGCAGGGCATCACACGCCTCCTCGCGCTACCAGAGGGCAGTCGTCCTCCCCGCGTTTTCTTGAAGTTGACATCATGGCTGGGTCGTTGCGCGCAGGCTGATTGCTAATTACAATGCTTATCTGTGCTGACAGGGCGGGCGCGGACCGCTAGAGGGCGCGCATGTCTACCGATCTTTCGCTGATCCGCAACTTCAGCATCATAGCTCATATCGACCACGGCAAATCCACTCTGGCCGACCGCCTGATTCAGGTCTGCGGCGGACTGACGGAGCGTGAAATGTCCGAGCAAGTCCTTGATAACATGGACATTGAAAAGGAGCGCGGCATCACGATCAAGGCGCAGACCGTGCGCCTTTCCTATACTGCCAAGGACGGCAAAACATACGAACTCAACCTCATGGACACGCCCGGCCATGTCGATTTCGCCTATGAGGTGAGCCGCAGCCTGGCCGCATGTGAGGGCGCGTTGCTGGTGGTGGATGCGGCACAGGGTGTCGAGGCGCAGACCCTTGCCAATGTCTATCAGTCTATTGAGCACGATCACGAGATCGTTTCGGTCATCAACAAGATAGATCTACCAGCGGCCGAACCGGACAAGGTCCGTGCTGAGATTGAGGACATTATCGGCCTTGATGCATCCGATGCCGTGCTGACAAGTGCCAAGTCCGGTATCGGGATCGAGGATGTGCTCGAAGCTCTCGTCACCAAAATTCCGCCACCAAAGGGCGATCGCGATGCGTCGCTCAAGGCCATGCTGGTTGATAGCTGGTATGATCCCTATTTGGGCGTCGTCATTCTTGTTCGGGTGCTTGACGGGGTTCTGAAAAAGGGTCTCGATATCCGCTTCATGCAGGGCGGCACCCAGCATCTGGTTGACCGCGTGGGCGCCTTTACCCCGAAGCGCGTTGACCTGCCCGAAATCGGTCCCGGCGAAATCGGTTTCATCACCGCGCAGATCAAGGAGGTCGAACAGGCGCGTGTCGGTGATACGATCACCACGGTGAAGGGCGGGGCCGAAAAGGCACTTGCAGGTTACAAGGAAGTGCAGCCGGTGGTGTTTTGCGGGCTGTTCCCGGTTGATGCCGCCGATTTTGAAAAGCTGCGCGAAAGCATCGGCAAACTACGTTTGAACGATGCGAGCTTCAGCTATGAAATGGAAAGCAGCGCTGCGCTTGGATTTGGTTTCCGTGCCGGTTTTCTGGGCTTGCTGCATTTGGAGATTATCCAGGAACGGCTTAGCCGCGAATATGATCTTGATCTTATTACTACCGCACCTTCAGTGGTTTACCGCGTACACCTCGCCCATACAAAGAATGAGGACGCGGCCGTAATCGACATCCATAATCCAGCCGATTGGCCAGATGTGAACCGCATTGAGATGATTGAGGAGCCGTGGATCAAGGCGGTCATCTACACGCCCGATGAATATCTCGGCGCGATACTCAAACTGTGCCAGGACCGGCGCGGCGTGCAGATTGATCTCACCTATGTCGCGGGTCGTGCGCAAGTGACTTACGAACTGCCGTTGAATGAGGTCGTATTTGATTTTTACGATCGGTTGAAGTCGATCAGTCGTGGATATGCCAGTTTCGATTATGAACAGGTTGGCCTGCGCGAAGGCGATCTGGTGAAGATGAACATTCTGGTAAATGCAGAGGCCGTGGATGCGCTTTCGCTGATCGTCCACCGCAATGTTGCCGAAGAACGCGGCCGCGGTATGTGCGAACGGCTCAAGGATCTTATCCCCCGTCACCTTTTCAAGATTCCGATTCAGGCCGCTATTGGCGGCAAGGTCATTGCCCGCGAAACTATTGCTGCACTGCGCAAAGACGTGACCGCCAAATGTTATGGCGGCGATATCTCGCGCAAGAAAAAGCTGCTGGAAAAGCAGAAGAAGGGCAAGGCGCGCATGCGTGAATATGGGAATGTGAGCATCCCGCAGGAAGCCTTCATTGCTGCCTTGCGGATGGGAGAAGAATAGGTTTCAGCTCAGGCTTTTGACACGGCAACTGTCAAACCTTTGTTGTCTTCTTGATCGCAAACATTCGCCTGAAAAATTGCGCACGCCTGCGCCATCCGACTGTATTGCCGCCAATCATCTTAGCGGCAGGCATATCGAACAGCAAGGATACGACGGTAAATGCATGCATCGTCCATTCGCGTCCGATTTGCCAAAACCGCCGCTTCACCTGTAATCTCGCCATCGGTCCTGCCGAAAAGCGACGTTGCGATGGGATGTCAAACAGATGCTGCAAAGTAAGCATTTGTGTCGATAACGCACGCCGCGCTACTCTAGGAGGGAAAAGCGGCAACATATTTTCCGAGACCAGTCCATCTGCATCCGCAAACATGTTTCGCAAATCGACGAGGTGCCTAAGATCGATTAGCCCACGCCAATAATCCCGCTCCTGTAGTTGGTCATGTGCAATCAGGATTGCTGCCTGCAATTCAGGCGAAGGCACTAAAACTGAAGCACCTTCAAAATCGGACTCTCGGCACAGCGCTTGAATGTCTTCATAGGTCCGTTCTCCTTGAAAGGTTCGTAGCCGGTAGTGAATATCGAGTCCGCCAACATCGCGATGTCGCTGCAAATTGATGCCATGCGTGGGCAATGTGCTTGATGGATATTCGGTAAAGCCGATCCTCCCGAGTGCCTCAATGGCAGCGTTCGCACTATCGTGCAGCAGCAGCAGGTCGATATCTGCGCAGAGCCTACCAGCATGCGCGGAATGACCGGATGCGAGAAACGAAGCGCCCTTGATCAATATCGGGACAATACCACAGTCAGAGAGCGTCTTGACTGCCTCAACGAGTTGTTGGCGCATCATCGTGTTGCGCAAGTGGGTGCGCTCTGCGATTAGAGTGACGAACTCCTTTACTTCGACTGGCACTTCCTCGCTTCGATCCATTATGTCAGCCAGTGCAGGCGTTACTAATGTCCTGTTTGCCAATGCGAGGGTTTTCTCCCAATCGGTTCCCGGTAGGATATTGCCGTCGAAAGCGCTGCACAAGGCAAAGAAGGTCGCATGATCAGGTCGCAAATTGTTGACCCAGCAATTGGCCCGCCTCCGCCGCCTCGCGATAGGATAAACGCAGCGTTTCCGCCCTTTCTACTGTGGTAATCATCGCTGCGACATCACTCGCCGACGCCTTGCCCGAATGTGATTTGGCTTCACTGCACAAATGGCGCAGGCAATCGATTTTTGACCAGGGGGAAAGATGTGCGGATGCTCCGCTTCGATCAAGCTGGATGAGTGCGCTGATTTTCATTGGCTTTGCATGCTGCGGGTCCTGAAGCGGGAGATAATACACAATCTCACCATCCTGACGCAGTTCTGGCTTCGGGTGCATTTCATCCCAAGTGGTTCCATCAATCATCGGCCAGCTCCCCCGCTTCAATGTCAGGGGTAGTGCCATGGGCATCACCTCGCCGCTCTGCGTATTGAAAAGTGCGATATCGTCTCCACCCAGACGCAGGCCGTGCTGGCTGGCAAACATCGCAAGTGTCGATTTGCCAGCACCGGGCGGGCCCATTAACAATATGGCGCGGTTCGCGACGACAAGACAGGCGCAATGAAAGGCAATGCCGGTGCTCAGGTCGAGTGCAGCTTCTACAATGCTGAAGCGAAAGCTCGCTGCAAGAAGCTTTCGTGGGACCAGCCTTGCAGGTCGATCTGGCAGCTTGGCGATGCCAAGGTCACCCCACGCCCACGCCTTCGCCACAATTTTGGGAGTGAGTGTCTGGTGAAGGTGGCGATAGGAATCGAACCAATCCGAGTCGGCATCATAGGCTCGAAGTGTGATAGACGCATCGATGAGAGGCAGGTTCGCTGTCGCAGCGGGCATCGACGGAGGCGCTTGCCTATCCTCGAACACATCAATCATGCCGGTAGAGGACCATTCGCAAAGCAAGCGTTCAAGTTCTGGACGTCCGCCGGCAAGCGATGGCGATATTTCATCGCACAGCGTTGTGAATGGAATAGGGGTGTCGAGCAGGGCAAGGATAGCTGCAGCCGATGAATTCGGCTGCAGTATCAACTGGCTCGCCTCTGAAAACACAATTGGTTTTCCATCGAATGCGGTAAAAGCGGCGCTTTCGCTAAGCCCTATCAGAGGCAGGGCCGATTGCAGCGCGGTCAATTCATCGTCATGGGGCAGGAAGTCAGCCAAGCAAACTATGTTTAAGGACGCTGATTACCACCACCACGGCCATTTCCACCACGACGGCCGGGATTTCCGGGGCCGGTTCCTGGTCCATCATTGATCGGCGGGTTTCCGGGAGGCGGCGGATCAATCCCATTGCCTACACCATTATTACCCCGTGGGCCTCCTGATCCGGATCGCGCGATGGCGGGAGAGGAAAGAGACGTCGACAAAAGAACAGTCATAACCGGTGGAACGGTAAGCGAATACTTCCCGCAGGCGCTCAGAAAAGCCCTCCGATCACTTTGCTTCACGTCCTTAGCTTCATTTACAGAATCAACCATGAGTTTAACTCCCCCTGGAAATGCGAATAGATGCTGATTCGATGAAATATGCAAATTGAATCTGTCTTTAGTTGAGGCATTAAGCCTAAATAGTCAGACGAACGCTTATCTCGTCTTTTGAAAGGTGCGCGCCAAATCTTGCTTGCAGCGTCATTGCGATGATCAGCGACGCGTTTGTAACGCATCCCGGGGCACAACAAATTTGATTCCCCGCTGTTCTATACTGCGGTGCGCCACCGGCTGATTTCCCAGCGCAAGAGTGACATCCAGGTGCCCGACGACAGTTCTGCGTGCCAAAAATTGCTCGTAAGTGATGCTGATTGCGGGAATTTTACGGATGTAGGTGGCGCTTTTGACCGTGATGCAGCGCAGGTGTCACAATTGTTTCCAAAATGTCACACTACAATCGTTCCGTATGTAACCTGTCCATACAGTGATTGTGCGAGAGCATATGTCGTGCTTTGGCGCATCCTCAGGAAGGAGGGTTAGGTTGCCAGGCAACAAAGACGGATCAATCCGCAAGTCCGGTGCCTCCTTTCAGAGTATTTTCTCCCCCTTACCAGGAGTCTATTATGTTTAATCGCAAGACCAAGGCCTCGCTCCTCGCGAGTTCCGTGATCTTCGGGTCGCTCGTTGCCACTCCTGTGGTGGCGCAGGACGATCCCACGATCGAGCCCACCGCAGCTGAAGACGAATATATCGTCGTCACCGGTTCGCGCATTCAGCGTCGCAACATTGAAACAGCAGCGCCTGTCGCAGTTGTTGATGCCGAAGAATTCTCCCTGTCCGGCGCGGTGAACGTTGAAAACGTTGTCAACTCGCTGCCACAGGTTGTCCCGGGCGTTACATCGTTCTCAAATAACCCCGGGAACGGCACTGCTTCTCTGAACCTTCGCGGTCTTGGCGAAGAACGTACTATGCTGCTGGTCAATGGCCGTCGCTGGATGTTCTACGATGCCAACCAGATCACCGATCTCAACACGATTCCGCAGTTCCTGCTGGAATCTGTTGAGGTTGTGACCGGTGGTGCTTCGGCCGTTTACGGTTCGGACGCACTTGCAGGTGTTGTGAACTTCCGTCTGCGTGAACTCGACGGTGCCGAATTTGGCGGCCAGTATGGGATCACCGATCGTGGTGATGGCGATCGTTGGCAGATTCACGGCGCAATCGGTTCCGATTTCGCTGACGGCCGCGGTAACGTCACTGTCTTCGGTGAATACTACAATCGTGAGGAAATCTACCAGGACGAACGTAAGTTCTCGGAATTCAACCTCGGCGGTAACCCACTTGTGCAGGGTGGTTCGTCCTTTGTTCCGCAAAGCCGTCTTGCTTATCAGGGTAATGGCGATCCGACCGGTACGAGTTTCGAGGACCTCGGGAACGGCTTCTTTGAAACGCCTGGCTCTATGCGCACCTACGTCAGTTCGACGGACTTCTACAACTTCGCGCCGGCGAACTATCTGCAGCTTCCGCAAGAGCGCTATCTGTTTGGTGGCTTTGCCAGCTACGAGATCGCAGAGGCCGCAGAAGTCTACACCGAACTTACCTACGTCAACAACCGCGTCGATTCAGAGCTCGCTCCGACACCGGTGCAGTTGAACGATGTTGCACTTCCGTACGAAGATCTTCTGGCCGCTGGTTTCATTGATCAGGCCACTCGCGACCAGTTTGCACAGCTCGATGCGTCGGAAACCGGTGTCGAGGCCAATGATGATGCCGTTTTGGTCCAGTTCAATCGTCGACTGCTCGAAGGCGGCAGTCGCGCGAATCTTGACGAGCGTAACGCGTTCCGCATTCTGGGCGGCGTGCGTGGTGATATCACGGACTACCTGAACTACGATGCGTATTACATGTATTCACGTACGCGTAATTCCAACATCCAGCAGGGCAACGCATCGCTTTCGCGTCTTCGGGCTGGCCTTGAAGGCACCGGCGACGTTCTGCTCAATCCTTACGGGTTGAACCAGTTGACCCCTGAGATGACTGATTCCTTCATCATTCAGGCTCAGAATGGCGACATTTCCGAACTGCAGGTTGTCTCCGCAGTGCTTTCGGGCACATTTGGCGATTTTGCCCTTGGCGCTGCAGAACCAGTCGGTTTCGCAGTGGGTGGCGAGTATCGTGAAGTCAGTGCGCGCTTCCTTCCTGACGAATTCCTCGCATCGGGCGACGTAGCTGGCTTCAACGCCGGTGAGCCGACCGAGGGTGGATACAACGTCAACGAAATCTTCGCCGAGCTGAACATTCCGTTCGAAACCGAAAACGGTATGCGCTTTGAACTGTCGGGTGCCGGTCGTTATTCTGACTATTCGCTCGATGCTGTGGGCGGTGTGTGGACTTATGCCGGTGGCATCGAGTTCTCCCCGATCCCAGACATCACCCTGCGCGGTCAGTATCAGCGTGCCGTTCGTGCTCCGAACGTCAACGAGCTGTTCCAGGGTTCGGCTGTCGGCTTCCCCGGCGCGGTCGATCCTTGTGCCGGTAACGGTACGCCAAACGGTGGTCCGACCCCAACGGGTGCATTGCTCGATATGTGTATCGACAATGGCGTTCCTGCCGGTAACATCGGGATTATTCCGCCTTTGGGTAATGGCCTCAACCCGGTCATCCAGCCCGATCCGCAGGTGCAAGCCCTGTTTGGCGGTAACCCTGATCTGTTTGAGGAAACCTCTGACAGCTACAGCTTCGGTGTCGTTCTCCAGCCGAGTGCAATCCCGGGTCTGACCATCACGGCTGACTATTTCGACATCCAGATCGATGACGCAATCGTCACCATCAGCCTCCAGACCGCGCTGGAGCTTTGCTTCCTGACGATTCAGGATCTCGATGCTCCGCAGTGCGCTGGCTTTGTCAACACTCGCGACTCTAACGGTGCCTTCACCCGCGCTAATCCGCCGCAGCTTGGCGGTGCGAACGTGGCTTCGTTGGGTACCAGCGGTATCGATCTCCAGGTCAGCTATGACATGGACCTGCCGTTCTCACTGTTCGGCAACGGTGCTTCGGACCTCAACCTCTCGTTCCTCGGAACGTGGACGGAGTCGAACTTCTTCGCTCCAGATCAGCTCGACCCGACCAATGTTGTCGAATGTGCTGGCCAGTTCGGTGTTGAGTGCGGTGAACCTCAGGCGGCGTTCAAGTGGACGTCGCGTGCCAGCTACGTCGATGGTCCGCTGACTTTCTCGACCCGCTGGCGTCACCTTGCCGCAGTGGACGACGATGATCCCACTTTCGACTACTTTGTCGAACGCGTTGCAGCATATGACCTGATCGATCTGACCTTGTCTTATGACTTCAACGAAATGGCGACTTTCACCGTTGGTGTGAACAATTTGTTCGACACGCTGCCGACGAACCCGGTCTTCGACGCGAACGGAGTTGTCACAAACAACACCAACACGTTACTGATGGGTGATCGGAACAATGCTGAACAGGCCAACACCTATCCGTCGACTTACGACGTGCTGGGTCGCGACTTCTTCGCATCGGTCCTGTTCCGCTTCTAAGCGAACTGACCAAGCGATTATCGCTTAAAGACGGGCGGGGGACTTCGGTCTCCCGCCCGTTTTTTATTATCTTGCAAGAATAGAATTGGGCAGGGCAGCCACGCTGCTCGCAGCGGGCAGACCTGTTTAAGTTGCCAGTCAGTCCAGAAACTCGCACTCTGCGATCAATGGAACTCTGATTATCTGATCGCGATTTCCTGCTGTCTGCGCAGCTAGCTCGTACGAAACGATGCGTCCTAGCTCGTTTTCCGCTTGCCCGACAATTTTGTCCAGGATCGATGCCACTTGTGCGGGTGCATCATTGCACTTCAGGTGCGGGGTCTGATGTTTCGCGCATCACGTGCCAGCGACTTGGCAAATGCTTTCCAGGCTTCGCCACGCACATGATCAACGCTGCGCCAGCTTTCCGGTGGGCAGCCGCCGCTTTTGCTGCGGACATCACCATGCCGTTGCCAAAAGTGTTCCAGACATCATGCACATTTCTGTCGGTCATGTGGCCCCTTTCTGGCATTGCACGTCAAAGGCAACTGTCATCCGCCGCCCGGATGTGAAGGGTACGGTGCCATGATAGAGCGTACTGGGAAAAAGCGCGAGATAGCCAGCTTTGGGTTGCAGAACATGGAGCGGTCCAAGATCTAGCCGCATATGATCGGGGGGGCGTCCCAGTTCAATCCAGCCGGCCTGACCTTCATGGTTGGCTATGTCCTTCGGCAGGTCGCAATATAGCGCTGACGATACAATTCCTTCAGGATGCACATGCGCGGCATGCCGGTCCCCGCCGCCAGCCAAACGTACGGACCACGATCCCGCGATAGACCAAGGCGCATCGCGGTGGCGCAGCAGCGGATGGTTCTTATCCTTGGCAGGGAGGCCTGCGCGGTAATCTGCGAGGGCGTCGAGAAGCGCTTCATGCAGATGCGTGATTTCAGGCTCGGCCCGGTCGAGCAGTGTCCCCCGTGTCTGCGTGCCGCCGCGAAGGGATTGCGTTAGCGGGAAGGCTGCGCCGTCGTGCAATTGATGGAGGAGGGGGAGCAGGTCTGGCTGCAATACCTCCCACCCGGGCAAGGGCAAAAGATGAACCAACCCAACCTGCCCGTGCAGCCACGCGGCGCGATCATCGCCGCGCATTCGCCAAAGAAAATCGCGCAATGCCCAGCCATCGGTGCTGTCGGGCATAACCGCAAGTGCCCTTTCAAGCAGTATCTCTGCCCTATCCATTTCGCCGCGCCTGATCCTGTGGCGGGCTTCGTGCACCGCGCGATCGGGCGTATCGAGATTAAGAGCGGCGAAGATTTCTTGGGCTGCGTCGTCTTGTCCCGCCATTCCACGCTGCATCGCTTCGAGCAAGGCGAGCTGTTGATCATTGGGAATGCGTAGGCGGGCAGCAGCAATCACTTCGGCCGCTTGCGATGGGTGATCATGGCCTGAAAGGATCGCGGCATGCGCCTGTACGATTGCGATATCCTGTGGGCGCTGGCGTGCGGCATCTGCAAAATGGCTGGCGAAATCGTCGTCACCTGCAGCAAGGCGAAGCTGTGCCAACACCCGCAGCGCGGCAATCCAGTGTGGTGCTTGCGCGACTAATTGCTGTGCCAGCTCTTGCGCGCGGACTGGTTCGCCCGCGGCATCAAGCGCCTCTGCCAGGCCGAGCCAGGCCTCCGCATCCGTTTGGTTGGCGACCAAGGCTCGCTCGAAAAGCTGCACCGCATCAGCTTCGCCACTTTCCAGCGCGATGCGCGCTCTGCCGTGCAGGGCGTTGGGCCGAGTGGGTTCCAGTGCAAGGCCGTGATCGTACCAGATCCTTGCCTGCCTCAGATCTCCAGAAGAGCGATGCGAGGCCGCCCGGACAGAGCAGTAACGCGCATCATTCGCACCCTGCGTTTCGAGAGAGGAGAGCACTTCAACTGCTTCGTCATGACGTTCGAGCCGCGCTAGTGCGATCGCCAGATTGATGGCATATTCGAGCGTGTGCCCATCAATCCTGAGCGCCTGTGCAAAGCATGCTTCTGCCAGGGCGGCGTCGCCAGACCGCATCGCCATATTTCCGGTACTATTGGCAAGTGGCGCATCATTGGGAAAGGCAGAGATCCCTTCGCGCAGCACGCCCAATGCGCCTGTGACATCGCCTGTGTCGGCTAGGATTTTTGCTCGCTGGCGATAATGTTCAGGTGAACTGTTCACCTGTCGCGCAGCCACCCACTGATGGCATAGCGGCCCTTGGGCGCGAATGGTGGCACATAGGTGACCGCATGGGCCTGCGGCACGGCAAAGAGGTTCAGCGTATTAAAGCGCGGTTTGAAGCCGGTTTCAATATTGCCATCCTCATCAAAGAATACGAGATAACCGCCCCAATCAGGATACCAGTCATCTATGGTGAGGTTGAGAACATAGGCAATCCGCCAGCCTTCTGCGACATGGCTATCCATATGGCGGCCAAGAAAGTGCTGCGGGCCAAAGCAACTGGCATGGCCATCAGCCTTGGCGAGTTCAGGAATGTCTGTGATCTGCCGCATCAGACCAAGAAACTCTTCTGCATTCAGATGTTCCAGGAGGATTTCGTGCGGGCCATCAGGGGCCCAGCCGCCCTGCAATGCCTCAACAAGAGAATACCGCATCGACCGATAGGCATAGTCGCGCTCTGCCGCGGCCTTGTCGGTCAGCTGCGCAATTTCCATGGCCTGCTTGGCAATTGCCGGATTGCTTAATTCTTGCGCTCTGAATCCCTGCGGCTTGCCATGTGCCCCGGCCTGCAGGGCAATGCCCCACTGCGTGTGGTGTTGAAGAATGCCGCGTAGTTCGCGTGCCGCCTCTTCTGTTAGAACATCGGCGATCTGCAAGCGGCGGTCTCGCGCAAATTGCCGGGCGAGGGCGGCGCGGTCGAGATCGGGGTTCAGCTGGAAAAGCGCCTTGGCCATGGTTCCAGCCTATAGGAAAAACATGGACGAACCGCTAGCCCAGCCAATCCGCTCCCGGATAGAAAAAGGCCCGTCTGCATCGCCATTCCGATAAAAATCCGGAAGAGGACGATGCAGACGGGCTGGATAGAGGCCTGGCCAGCGATGGACCACATCTTACCCTACGGTCATCGATAGTCAGCCAGGCCCCTCCGCAGAAGCCAAGCGCGGCTCAGACGTTGCGACGCTCGGCTTCCACAAGGGTTGCAATGCGGCGTTCGAGATTGCGTAGATTTTCTGAATAGCAGGCGCGTGCTTCGCGGCTCGGAATGAGGCTGCCAGGTGTACGAATATCCATGCCGCACACATATTGTGCAGCATTGCGCAGGCGGGCATGCAGCTGACGCTGGCCGGATTGGGTCGAGAGATCAAGATCGCTGTAGCGAACCGTTGCGACAGCGACTTCATCTTGCGCGCCGGCAATGGCTGGCGTTGCGGCAGCTGCGCTGGCAAACATGGCGGCGGCCAGACTGGATTTCAAAATAGTGTTCATCGTTTTTCCTCCTCTAGAGCTCCGGGGGCTTGCCTTGGGGCAGGAGCCATGAGGATGTTTCTACGCCGAGCTTGGGCGAAATGATCGTGCGCCTCGACGGGATCGCGTGCAATATCGACAAAGTTCGTGTCCATACGACGACCGTCATATTTTCTTCGACCAATGTCGATCAGGCGGTCCTGCAACGGCTTGTCGCAGGCGAAACACATGAAATTGGGTAGCAGGCGTTACCTTCACTTGGCGTTCAGCGCGGGCGTAGCTATAGGCAGGGCATGATTCCGACCCGATCCGTGCGCGGCGCCTTTGCGGCCGCAGCTTGTGCCCTCGTTCTCACCGGTTGCAGCGGCGGCAGCGCAAATGAAGGCGCAGATGTTGCCTATGTCGCGCGCGATGTGGAATCGCTTTACATCGCTGCTAAGGACCGGCTCGATCGCGGGGATTTGCAAGTGGCTGCTGCCTTGTTTGACGAGGTGGAACGCCAGCACCCCTATTCCCCATGGGCCCGCCGCGCCCAGTTGATGAGCGCGTTTTCATATTACGCTGCACGTCAATATAACGCGGCGATCCAGTCTTCTTCGCGTTTTCTGTCGATCCACCCCGGCAACCGTGATGCACCCTATGCCTATTACCTTATCGCACTCAGCTATTATGAGCAGATCAGCGATGTAGAGCGTGATCAGGCAATCACGCGGCAGGCACTCGCTGCGATGAACGAATTGGTGCGTCGTTATCCGGACAGTCCCTATGCCGCCGATGCGCGGTTGAAGATTGATCTGGTCAATGATCACCTGGCGGGCAAGGAAATGGAAATCGGCCGTCATTATGAACGGACCGGACAGTGGCTTGCTGCGAATTTGCGGTTCCGCAATGTGGTGGACGATTATCAGACCACCAGCCACGCGCCTGAGGCACTGTTCCGCATGGTGGAAACAAGCCTCGCTATCGGTGTGCCGGAAGAGGCGCAGCGTTATGCTGCCGTGCTGGGCGCCAATTATCCCGGCAATGAATGGTACGAGCGCGCTTATGAATTGATGCAAGACCACCAGCCGCAGCGTGTCGGCGGCTAATCCGAAGATCGAATAACATAGTGCCGGATTTTAGCGGCAATCAGGCACGCGGCATATCAGCGCGTGCGTAGATCAGGCGTAGCGAAGTTCACCTTCATTGCTCGCATGGTCGCCGCGGTTTTTGGTGATGATCTCTGACATTTCAGGAAGGTGCAGCGGGGGCTGAAGGCTCACGCCTGCCAGCCCATCATGCGCCCAGCGGATAGTACCCGCGAGTGCCTTGCCGCATTTCGTCATGACCGTAACAGCATCACCGGTTTCAAGCTTGCCTTCACCAAGATTGCTCACCCGAAAGCCTTTTTGCGAAAGCTCAATGAGCAAACACCCGGCTGGCTTGCTACCTTCAGTCTTAATTTTTGCGGGCATCCGCAGTGCGTAGCGGCGATGAGCCCTGATGTTGTGCACCGACATGGCGAGTCGGATCCTTCTGTGGTTGCGACCTTATAGAGACAGACAATGGTTAAAATATTGTCTACCTCCACCGATTAGCGACGAGCTATCGTTGCGCAGCGACAAGTGGAGCCGTATTGACTTCTTACTTGCCATGCTGACAACTCTTGCCATCCGCAACATCGTCTTGATCGAAGCTCTGGACCTCGCTTTCGGCCGTGGACTGGGTGTGCTGACGGGGGAAACCGGGGCGGGCAAGTCCATCCTGCTCGATGCCTTGGGCCTTGTTCTTGGCGCGCGCGCGGACAGTGCACTGGTCCGCGCCGGCGAAGATCAGGCAAGCGTCACCGCCACATTTGAATTCGCCGCCATGCCTGATGTCATCTTGCAAGCCCTGGATGATGCAGAGGTGGAATTGGAGCCGGGGGAACCGCTGATTATCCGCAGGCGGTTAAAGGCCGATGGTGGATCGAAAGCTTTCATCAATGATCAGCCCGTCGGGGTGGCTCTGTTGCGCACATTATCAGCTGCACTGGTGGAGCTGCACGGTCAGCATGATGATCGCGGCTTAGTAAATCCGCGCGGGCATCGCGCCTTGCTTGATCGCTATGCCGGGGCAGATGTTGCTCGCGTGTCGGCCGCATGGGCGGACTGGCGCTCTGCCAAAAATGCCCTTGCAACTGCGCGTGAAGGAATAGAACAAGCGCGGGCGGATCAGGATTTGCTGCTCGCCCATCTCGAGGAACTTACCAATATCGCGCCGGAAGAAGGCGAGGAAGAATTGCTCGCCACCTCTCGTTCTGACATGCAGAAGGGAGAAAAACTGGCAGGCGATCTTGAGGATTTGCGGCTGATTTGGGACGGCAGCGATGCACCGTTGGCGCGGCTCCGCAGCGCGGCGCGCCGATTGGACAGGATAGCGCCGGAACATGCGCTGCTGGCAGAGGCGCTGGCCAGCCTTGACCGCGCAGTGATCGAAGCTGGCGAAGCGGAAGAGAAGCTGGAAGCCGCGGCAGAGGCGCTGACCCATGATCCGCTTGAACTCGACCGAATCGAAACGCGCCTGTTCGAACTGCGCGCACTCGCCCGCAAGCATAATTGCCAAGTGGATGAATTGCCCGAGGTGATGCGCGATATGCGTGATCGGCTTGACGCGATCGAGCAGGGCGATGCTGATCTTGCCGGGCTGGAAAATACTGAATCACTTGCAGGTGCTGCCTATAGCAAGGCGGCAGAGGCCTTGCACAAAGCGCGCGTGACAGCGGGCGCAAAGCTGGATTCTGCGGTGGCGGGCGAACTTGCACCGTTGAAACTGGACGCAGCGCGTTTCCGCACATCCATTACACAGCTGCCGCAAGATCGCTGGGGCGCGAGCGGGATGGATGCGGTTGAATTCCTAATCGCCACCAATCCCGGTGCCGATTTCGCGCCACTCAACAAGATCGCTTCGGGGGGTGAATTATCACGCTTTATCCTCGCACTGAAAGTGGCATTGGCGGAGCAGGGTGGCGCTGCGACGGTAATCTTTGACGAGATAGACCGCGGCGTTGGCGGGGCGGTGGCTTCAGCCATCGGTGAACGGCTGGCGCGGCTGGCAGATGGCGGTCAATTGCTCGCCGTCACTCACTCGCCACAGGTCGCCGCGCGTGGCGGCACACATTACATGATCGCGAAGTCATCGACGGGGACTGTAACGAAGACTTCGGTTGCAAGGCTCGATGCAGAAGGGCGGCAGGAAGAGATCGCCCGCATGCTGAGTGGGGCGGAAGTCACGCCAGAAGCCAGGGCGCAGGCTGATCGTTTGCTGGAAGGGGTTTGAATGAAGGTTCTCGCTTCAGTTCTGACCGCGCTTGACTGACTGCACTCTCCCGCTCAATCATAGTACTGTGTTTGATTTCACCTGTGGAACTGATGATAGGTGCAACGGCTTCGCGGGCTTTGAAAAGGGCAATCGCGTGGCGGGATTCAGCCAATATGCGCTCAAATTCATTCAATATTGGAACATCCCTGTGGTGGATCTCAACATTGTCGTGACAGGCGATCAGCCCTAGCGCTGCAATTGCTTTACGCAGACATTCGAAAGTTTTTGTCATGGACATTTCCGAAGCCGATGCCGCCAATGAATTGATGCGGCTCGCAAAGGCGATCGCGCGGCACAATAAGCTTTATCACGCTGAGGATTCGCCCGAGGTTACGGACGCCGAATATGATGCGCTGGTTCGCCGCAATGCCGAGCTTGAGGAGCAGTTTCCGCATCTGGTGCGCGATGATTCACCTTCCCGGCAGGTCGGCCACGACATTGCTGAATCACCGCTTTCCAAGGTCAGCCATGCGGTTCGGATGATGAGCCTCGACAATGCTTTCTCGGATGAGGAGGTGGGCGAATTTGTTGCACGGGTACGCCGTTTCCTGTCGCTGGATGAGGATGAATCCGTCTCCTTCACAGCCGAGGACAAGATTGACGGCCTTTCGTGCTCGTTGCGGTATGAGGCTGGCAAGCTGGTCATGGCCGCCACGCGCGGAGATGGGCAGGTGGGTGAAAATGTCACGGCCAATGTCAAACATATCGCCGATATTCCGCAGCAATTGCGCGGCAAGAACGTGCCCGAGGTGTTCGAGGTGCGCGGCGAAGTTTACATGGCAAAACACGATTTTACCGCACTCAACAAGAGACTTTTCGATATTGCTGAAGGTGCGCTCGAAATCAAAGCCGAGGATTCAAATCTGAGACGGGTTGCACTCGATAGAATCAAACAATTTGCAAATCCGCGCAACGCGGCGGCAGGTTCATTGCGCCAGAAAAGCTCTGAGGTGACTAAGGCTAGGAAATTGCGCTTCTGGGCGCATGGCTGGGGTGCAGCATCAGCAGAGCCGGGCGAGACGCAGGCAGAGGTCATGCGCGCCATTGAAAGCTGGGGTCTGCCAGTGTCTCCGCTGTTCCTGCGCGCGCAATCGCTGGATGAGATGCTTGATCATTATCGCGCCATCGAGAAGGCGCGGGCGGATCTGCCCTATGATATCGATGGCGTCGTTTACAAAGTGGACAGGCTCGACTGGCAAAAGCGTTTGGGCTTCGTGGCCAAGGCACCGCGCTGGGCGATGGCGCACAAGTTTCCCGCGGAACAGGCGCAGACGACGCTGGAAGCAATTGACATACAGATCGGGCGAACGGGCAAGTTGACGCCGGTCGGGCGGCTCACACCCGTCACCGTGGGCGGTGTTACCGTCACCAATGTCACGCTGCACAATCGTGACGAGATCGAGCGGCTGGGCGTCCGCGTGGGTGATCGCATCGTCGTGCAGCGTGCAGGGGATGTTATCCCGCAAGTGGTCGAAAATCTGACTCGCGATGAAAAGCGCACGGCCTTTCAGTTTCCTGATCATTGCCCCGAATGTGGTTGCGAAGCGGTAAGTGAAGAAGGCGAGGTTGATGTGCGATGCACGGGCGGGCTGATCTGTCCGGCGCAGCGGACCGAACGGCTCAAGCATTTTGTCAGCCGCGGTGCGCTCGATATTGACGGGTTGGGGGAAAAGACGATCGATCAATTCTTTGCGCTCGGCTGGCTGGAAAGCCCTGCCGATATCTATCGCTTGGAGGAGCACCGCGAGGAGATACTGGCGCTTGACGGGTGGCAGGATAAGTCTGTGGATAAGCTGTTGGCTTCTGTGGAAAGCAAACGTTCTCCCGATGCGGCGCGGCTCTTGTTCGGGCTTGGCATTCGCCACGTCGGGACCGTAACGGCACGCGATCTAATGAAGAATTTTCATGAACTTCCTGCGCTGCGCGAAACGGCGCAGAAGGCGCGTGCAGGCGATGAGGACTCGCACCTGTCTCTCACCAGTATTGACGGGATCGGCGATGCGGTGGTCGAAGCGCTGGGTGATTTCTTCCACGAGGACCATAACATCGAGGTGTGGGATGATCTGCTCTCCCAGCTGGAGGTGCCGCGCTATGAAGTCCAGAGCATCGATTCCCCAGTGGCTGGAAAGACGATCGTCTTTACAGGAAAGCTGGAAACCATAAGCCGCGATGAGGCCAAGGCTCAGGCAGAGCGACTGGGCGCAAAGGCTGCAGGCTCGGTCAGTTCCAAAACGGATATTCTGGTGGCCGGACCGGGGGCAGGCAGCAAGCTCAAGAAGGCAGCAGATCTCGGCATCGACGTGATCGACGAGGCGGGCTGGGCAGAGATCGTCAAGGCAGCTGGCTGACCTGCATTAGCCGATCAATCATTGGGCATAAGGTGGATCTCGCGCACGCAGGATGTATCGGGCTGGGAAAGCGCAAACACCACCGCGTCTGCGACATTCTTGGGCTGAAGCTTGTCCGGCTTGGCCTCGTCGAAGAAGGGCGTATCGACCATACCGGGCGAAATGACCGTGCAGCGCCCGTTCCACTCGCGCATTTCTTCCGCCAGATTTCCGGCAAATCCATGCACGAACCATTTGGTCGCGCCATAGATGGAGCCTTTGAAATGCTCACGGCCCACCTTCGATCCGGTGACGATGAATTGCCCCTTTGTCTTCCTGAGATGCGGTAGCGTGGCATGCGCCGTATAAAGCACGCCAAGGATGTTGAGATGGACCATGTCATGCCAATCCGCCGGATCGCCATTTTCAACGCCGGATTGGGCGCCTCCCTTACCCGCATTGGCGAAGACTGCATCCAGTCCACCGAAATGGGATACCGTCTGGCTGACACTGTTTTCCAACGCATCCCTGTCGGTCACATCGCAGGCAATCGCCAGCGCCGCATCGCCAATTTCATCCGCCAGCGCTTTCAATTTATCTTCTGAGCGGGCGAGCAGGGCGACATTCCAGCCCGCTTGTGCCGCCGCGCGGGCGCTCGCCGCGCCGATGCCGGAAGATGCGCCGGTGATAAGAATAGTCTTGGCCATGAAAGTGTCTCGTTCTGCAAGTGGATGTGTATGACGAGAATGGACAAACGCACCTTTGCGTTCCGAGAATATCTAGGGCGCCTGATCGGATGTGCGGACAGGTATCCATTTCATCACACCGCCCGCTAGCGGAGTCCACCAGCCCATCGTGATCCCTGCATCGGCCAGCCGCGAGCCCACCCAGCTATTGCAGGTATTGACCATTGAATAGCCGCTCCGCGCCTCGTAATAGGCATCATTGGCGTAGGTGCCATAGAATTCGCCGCGCTTTGCGCCCGCAGTTATTGGTGGAAGGTCGCGTTCGATGGCCTGGACGAGGGCGGCATATTGCCTGCGGGAAATACGCAGCGGACGATAATCCTTGCCCGCAGCAGGGCGCACATAATGGGCAACGCGCATCACCGCATCCCCGCCAATGGTTGCTATACGCAAGGCTGTGGTGGCGGAAAGATCGCCCCAGGTAGGAACGTGGAGAAATACCTCACGCTCGCCAAAGCCGATGGCTAGATGCGTCGGCAGTTCGGCCCTTTCGCCATAGCCAGTGATAGACTTGGCGGCGCTGGGGAAGGTGGTGCGCCAATCTTTCACCTCGGTCACTACGGGCACGATTATGGATGTGTGTGTGCCATTGGTTTCGATCATGATGTCCACGCCCTCGGCAGGTTCTGTCCAGTCGCTGTTCTGCGGGATCGAACTGCCAACCCATGCTGCCAGAATGTATCCGGTCATCACAACCGCCAGCACAGCAAATATGGCAAGCGTGATGCGAATGAGCTTGCGCATCATCCGGTAAATCGGTGCCTGAGCCACAAGATTGACCAATCACCAATCGTAAGGCTGCGTTGCAGACGGAAGCCCTCCCGGCGATAGGCATCGCGCACAGCTGGCGCTTGCCGCGTGAGCAGACCCGACAGGAGGATGTTACCGCGATGCGTAACGCTGTGGGTAAAATCAGGCGCAAGGTCGATCAGCGGCCCGGCAAGAATATTTGCGATGAGCAATTCGAACGGGGCGGCTGCCTGCAGCCCCGGGTCTTCCATCCCGTCTGCCACGATCATGGACATTTTTCCCGGTCCAGCGCCAAGCCGCACACCATTGCCATGCGCATTTTCCAGCACAGCAGGTTCGCATACCGGATCGATATCCGACGCGGTGACGGCAGCATGCGGCCACAGCGCCAAGGCGGCAAAAGCCAGCAGGCCGGTTCCGGTGCCGATATCGGCGATATGGCGCGGGTTGAGGCCCATGCGGCGCATTGCATCCAGCATGACAAGGCAGCCCGCGGTCGTTTCGTGATGTCCGGTGCCGAAAGCCTGCGCTGCCGGGATGCAGAAATTGGTGATGGCGGGATCTTTGCTTGGCGCATAATCCGGTGTGTGCACATGAAAACGGCCTGCGCGGATCGGCTCCAGCCCGCGCTGGCTTTCGCTCAACCAATCTGTTTCGGGCAATTGTTCGGCCACTAGCCGTGGGGGATTTTCGCCGAACAGCGCGCGCACAGCATTGCGATCGGCGGGGGTTGGGCGGTGCTCCATATAAGCGTCGAGGCACCAGCAATCGGGTTCGTCCGGATCGACTTCGAACCCGGCCAGAACGATCGCTTCGTTCCAGCCTATGATCTCATCCCGTTCGTCCAGCGCAGCCTCAATGGCTGCTTTTGAACTGATGGCGGAAAGCTTCCAGTTCATGACGCATGCGCTTCTTCTGCAATGCGTGTGTCGAGGCGCGCTTCAACATGGGCCGCATATTCTGCGCAGTCCATGCCCGATGCCAGATCACCCGTCAGCAATTTGTCTCGCATACCACTGGCCGAGGGGTGCGGAGTGAGCAGGATATCGCATTTCAGTGTCGCCAGCCGCGCCAGTCCATCGCGATAGGCCTGCACATAATCGGGATGATCTGAGAAGCGATAATCCGACCGGCTGACTGCACTCAGACTGTCGGCATAGACAATGGTCACACATTCGCTGCCTTCGCAGCTTTCCCATTGCCAGCTCAGCGCGCCGGGCGTGTGGCCTGGTGTCTCGACAGGAGTAAAGTCCAGTCCGGCGATATTCAGCGGCTGTCCGGCTGGCGCTGTAGAGACAAATTGTGCGGGCAGGGGGCGCATGGGTGGATGCATGCCCGCCTGCGGGTCTTGCGCATGTGCCGCACCAGATACGATTACTCCACGCGCCTGAGCCGAGGTGATTATCGGCGCTCCAGTATTCTGGTGCACCCACCACAACCCGCCGACATGATCGAAATGTTCGTGACTAGTGAGGATAGCCTTGATGTTTTCCGGCTGGAAACCGAGCACGCGGATGTTTGTGAGAACCTGGCGGGAGCCATTGGCCGTGCCCGTATCGAACAGCACATGGCCAGAGGGACCCGCAATAAAGATCGCAGTTATACCGCAGGTCCCGACATGATAGGTGTTTCCATGAATGCGAAAGGCGGGTGCGCGCTTCTCCCACACGTCCCAATCCTTGCATTCCTGCGCCCAATGAACAGGCGACGCGGCGGCATCGCGCGCGGCCTCCATCACGCCAGAACTTGGTGCCGGAACCGGTTCTTGCGGGGCCACGCACGCCGAAAGCATGATGAGGAAGGCCAGCGAGATTGCCCTAGCGAACATAGCTTGCACCATTGGCATCAATCACTGCGCCAGTCATGCTGGCAGGCGCATCGAGAGCGCAGAACACCGCGATATCGGCAATTTCTTCCGGCTCGGCCACGCGGCCCAGGGGGATATCCGCCAGCAGACCGTCATCGCCCCGGCTTATGAGATAGTCCCCCGCCATCGAAGTATCAGTATAGCCGGGCGCGATAGCGAAGCTGAGAATATTTTCGGCCGCGTAACTGCGTGCAATCGTTTTGTGCATCGCGACCATGCCGCCCTTGGCAGCGGCGTAATGCCAATGCGCCGGTGAATCGCCGCGATAGGCCGCGCGGCTGGCAATATGCACAATCCTGCCGCCATTGCCGTCACCGCCTTCGGCCCGCTTCTGCCAGTGCTGCACGGCAAAGCGGGAAAGCTGGGCAGCGCTGGTGAGGTTGATGCGCATCGTATCTTCCCAGCGATCCAGCCATTCGATATCGCTGGCGTGCAGCGGGCTTTGTTCGAACACGCCGGCGTTGTTGATCAGCACATCAATCCGGCCATCGAGCCGGTCCAGCGCATTTTGCCACAGTATCTGCGCGGCGGGCGGATCAGTGAAATCGGCAGCGATGGTGCGTTCATCCACCGGGCGGGTGGCATGGCCAATCACGGTGCAATCACGCGCCACCAATTGCTCCGCTATGGCAAGGCCGATGCCCCGGCTGCTCCCTGTTACAAGAATATTAGTCATATTCTGCACCCATAGCCGCGCGCGGCAATTGGTGGAAGGGGAAGCAGAAGGCCGCGGTGCAAGCGCCGATCGCCTCACCTGTGCCATACAGAACAAGGTGCGCTTGTCTCCCGCGTATCATGCGCTAAGGAAGGCGCGAAACAGGAATCACCGGGATTTGTGTGGCTGATTGCCAATGCCGCACAATTCCCGGAACATCATCGTGCTGCGATAGGAATTGTCATGGGTAATGGAACATCGATCGGCCGCGTGCGCGGCTTGGGGGCGGCGCACGAAGGACCGCATCACTGGCTGATTCAGCGCTTTACGGCGGTCGGCAATCTGGTGACGGTGCTTTTTCTGGGTATCTCGCTCGCATTGCTGCCTGATTATTCATATCAAACCGTCAGCCAGTTTATCGCGCAACCCATTCCAGCCTTCATGCTGGCGCTGCTGGTCATAACGACCTTCTGGCACGCGCGGCTGGGAATGCAGGTCATGATAGAAGATTACGTCCCGAATGCGGGCACGAAATTTGCCGTGCTTGTTATCCTCAACCTCGTGACTTTTGCCGGGGCAGGTTTCGGCCTGTTCAGCATCGCCCGCCTCGCTTTTGGCGGAGGAGACGCCTGATGGCTCGCAACGAAACTTACGAAATCAACGGTCGCGCATATCCGATTATCGATCACACATATGATGTGGTGGTCGTTGGCGCTGGCGGTTCGGGCCTGCGCGCCACAATGGGCGCAGCAGAGGCCGGGTTGAAGACGGCGAATATCTCCAAGGTCTTTCCCACGCGCAGCCATACCGTGGCGGCACAGGGCGGCATCGCGGCCAGCCTTGGCAACAATACGCCCGATCACTGGTCGTGGCACATGTATGACACGGTGAAGGGCGCAGACTGGCTGGGCGATCAGGACGCAATCGAATATCTCGCCCGCGAAGCTCCGCAGGCTGTGTATGAGCTGGAGCACGCTGGCGTGCCGTTCAGCCGCAATGAAGACGGCACAATCTACCAGCGACCCTTTGGCGGCCACATGCAGAACCGCGGCGAAGGCCCGCCGGTCCAGCGCACCTGCGCCGCAGCCGACCGTACCGGCCACGCCATGCTTCACGCGCTCTACCAGCAGAGCCTGAAGTACGATGCGGATTTCTTCATCGAATTTTTCGCCATTGATCTGATCATGAAGGGCGAGGGTGCGGACAGGCGCTGCGTTGGCGTGATCGCTATGTGTCTTGATGATGGCAGCATCCACCGCTTCCGCGCACATGGCGTAGTGCTGGCGACAGGTGGGTATGGCCGTTGCTATTACACCGCCACGAGCGCGCATACCTGCACCGGCGATGGCGGCGGCATGGTGCTGCGCGCCGGCCTGCCCATGCAGGATATGGAATTCGTGCAATTCCATCCCACCGGCATCTACGGCGCGGGCGTGCTGATAACAGAGGGCGCACGCGGCGAAGGTGGCTATCTCACCAATTCTGAAGGTGAGCGGTTCATGGAACGCTATGCCCCCAGCGCGAAGGACCTCGCCAGCCGTGATGTTGTGTCGCGTTCAATGGCGCTGGAAATGCGTGAAGGGCGCGGTGTCGGGCCGGATGGCGACCACATTTTCCTGCACCTCGATCATATCGATCCTGCCGTATTGGCAGAACGCCTTCCCGGCATCACCGAAAGCGGCAAGATCTTTGCTGGGGTGGACCTTACGCGGCAGCCGCTACCGGTTACGCCCACGGTGCATTACAACATGGGCGGCATTCCTTGTAACTATCATGGCGAAGTTGTCACCGTCGGGCCCGATGGCAACCCGGATCACGTGGTGCCTGGCCTGTTCGCCGTGGGCGAGGCTGCCTGCGTGTCGGTCCACGGCGCAAACCGTCTCGGCTCCAATTCGCTTATCGACCTCGTGGTTTTTGGTCGTGCAACGGGCTTCCGGCTCAAGGAATTGATCAAGGCCGGCACTGCGCATGATGAATTGCCTTCAGACAGTGCTGATCTTGCCCTTTCGCGTCTGGACCATTTCCGTTTTGCAGATGGCGGCTCCACTACCGCAGAACTGCGCGCCGAAATGCAGAAGACGATGCAGAAACACGCCGCCGTGTTCCGCGATTCTGCACTGATGCGCGAAGGCGTGCGCCAGTTGACCGAAACCAACAAGCGGATGCAGGACGTCAAGGTCCATGATCGCTCGCTTATCTGGAACAGTGATCTTATCGAAACACTGGAACTCGACAACCTAATGGCGCAGGCTGTGGTGACGATGCATTCTGCCGAAAACCGCAAGGAAAGCCGCGGCGCCCACGCGCATGAAGACTTCCCCGATCGTGATGACAAGCAGTGGATGAAGCACACTGCTGCCTGGTTTGAAGGCTGGGGCGGTAGTGGTGGTGACGTGAAGATCGATTACCGTCCGGTCCACGAATATACGCTGACTGATGATGCAGAATATATCGAGCCGAAGAAGCGAGTATATTGATGCAGCGGCTTCGACCTTAGATCGTGGCCGAACTGCAAGAAGTGGCGCAATTGAAAAAGGCGGGGGAATATTCCGCCGTCTTTTCGCGGTTGGAACGCGCCCATATCATCAGCTACTATTCCACGCTCCATGATGTGCGTGTCCATTTCGCGATGCTGCGCTGGGCGCGGTGTCGCCATAATGACAGGGAATTGGCCAGACAGGTCTTGCGCCTAATCGGCCCGGCTACAAAGCTCGCGATCGGTTGGGTGCCCGCAGGGAATACTGGCGGCACACATTTCAGCCCGATCAAGCCGATGCCCGATGATCTAGCGGCCATCAATGCAGCCAGGCGGTAAATGCCTCCTTGTGGAATATGCGGCCTGCGGTAAGTTCGTGCAATGAAGCATTTCCTCACAGCCGCAGCACTTGCTGCCGCACCTATCATCGCCACCCCGGCTGCGGCCCAATTGACCGATGCCGAACAGGTGATCGCATCGAATGTAGAGGCGCATTTTGAAGACGATGTGGCGCTGCTGGAGGTGATGACCAACGTCAATTCGGGCACCCACAATCACGAAGGCGTGCGCGCTGTAGCAGACCTGCTCATACCAGAGCTGGAAGCGCTGAACTTCACAACTGAATTCATTGACCAGAGCCACGTCGACCGCGCTGGCCACCTTTTCGCCCGACATAAAGGCAATGCGGATACCACCCGTATTCTGATGATCGGCCATCTCGACACCGTGTTTGAACCTGACAGCCCGTTCCAGCAATTCACCCGTGAAGGCGACATAGCCACGGGGCCGGGCGTAGTGGATGACAAGGGCGGGATCATCGTCATCCTTTCGGCCCTGCGCGCGATGCAGGCAGCGGGCACGCTGGAGGCCGCAAATATCGTTGTCGCGTTGACGGGGGATGAGGAGGACGCGGGCCAACCCATAGAACAATCGCGCGCCGATCTGATCGCTGCTGGCGAATGGGCCGATGTAGCCTTGGGATTTGAAGGCCTGTCCGTGATGGAAGGGCGTGATTTTGGCGTTGTGGCGCGGCGTAGTTCCAACAGCTGGCAGATCACCACCACAGGCCAGACAGGCCATTCCAGCGCCATCTTCCGCGACGAAGCAGGCTATGGCGCGGTTTATGAAATAACGCGCATTCTCGATGCCTTCCGCGAACAATTGCCCGAGGAGAACCTCACCTATAACGTTGGTCTTCTTGCAGGCGGCACACCCGCCGTGCTGGCCGATGACGGGCTTTCCGCCAACACCGCTGGCAAGACGAACATCATCGCCTCTACCGCCGTGGCGCGTGGCGATCTGCGCACGATTTCGCAGGATCAGACCGACCGCGTAGCTACCGCGATGCGGGACATAGTGGGACAGAACCTACCGGGAACGGGCGCCGAAATCACCTTTGAATTCCGTTATCCGCCCATGTCACCCACCGATGGCAATCGCGCTCTGCTGGCGCGGCTCAACACCATCAATGTCGATCTTGGGCTGGAGCCGATGGAGGAATATCCGCCTTCGCGCCGCGGCGCAGCCGACATCAGCTTTGTCGCGCCGCTGGTTAATGCTGCGCTGGCTGGCATGGGGCCGAATGGCGCGGGCAGCCATGCCGAAGGTGAAAGTGCGGATTTATCGAGTTTTACGCGGCAGGCCCAGCGCGCGGCTATCCTGATCAGTCGACTGGCCGTGGAACCGCGTTAAAGGCTATTCCTCGTCAGCCCGCCGGGCCTCCACGATCACAATGGGTGCAGCAAGCATTTGTCCGCGCATCCAGCCTTCACCCTTTTCGGGATCGACCGGTGCTGCATGGATCGCCTCGACCACTTCCATGCCCTGTATGACATAGCCAAAAACGGCATAGCCGCTTTGCCACACCGGATTGTCCGATGCGGGATTGGCATCAAGGCCGGTCTGGTCGCCGAGCATGATTGAAAAATCGCCATTCGCGGTTCCCGGTTCTTCCATGGCCATCGATATTGCGCCGCGCGTGTGGCTGAGGCCAGTCAGGTTTGTGGGTTCATGCGCGATACCGGGTAGCACCCGCTCTGGGTCCCACTGGGTGCCACCCTGTATCAATCCATTGGGCTGATCGCCCCATTCAAGCGGCATGGCGCGGTAGAAAACTGTTCCGTCAAAGCGCCCTTCCTCGACATAGCGCAGGAAATTGGCCGAAGTGATCGGCGCACGCTGCGTTTCCAGCGCGATCACAATTTCACCCATAGTCGTTTCCAGAACGACATCGGTGGTGGCGATGTGTTCCTCCACTGCGACATCATCGAGAGCTTCCGGAGCGGCATCCTGCGCGACCAGCGGGGAGGCGAGACATAGTGCGGCGAATGTGAATCGTTTGAGCATGGCTGCGATTGTGGGGGTATTCTGCATCGTGGCCAAGCCCGAATGGCCACATTCACCAATAATTCAGTTTGTCGCATACTATACACGGTTCATCGTAGAAGCAGGAGGAGTGCGCGATGTCCCGAGAGCGAAGCCCTGGAATGAAGCTCTTGCTGGCGGGGCTTGTCGCTGCCGTGCTGATCGTCCCCTTGGCGATGGTCTATGCGCTGGTTTACGATCGCGAAAACCAATCTGACCTCGCGCAGGCGCAGATTGCCGCGGGATGGGGCGGTGTGCAGGTGGTTGCCGGACCCTTGCTCGTCATTCCCTATCGCGAGACAATTGTCGAAACAGAGACGGTCCACGGACAGCAGCGCGAGATCCGGCGTGAAGTAAAACGGGAATTATTCGTCGCTCCTGCCAGCCAACAGGTTGAAACCGCTATCGATCCAGATCGCAAGGCCTATGCTATTTACGAAAGCGTGGTTTATCACGCGGATATGGCAGGCAGCGCCAATTTTACGCTGGCGGAAGAATTGGAACGGTTGGGTCTAGCCCGCGAAGACCTGCTGCTTGGCAAAGCGGAATTGCGTTTCGGTATTTCTGATCCACGCGGCCTGACCGATGGTGCCCGCGTTACCGTGAATGGGGAGGCGGCGCAGCTTGTCCCCGGCAATGGTCCCAATGCCACCGGCAGCGCGGGATTTTCCGCGGCGATCGAGTGGGATGGTGAGAGGCCTCTGCAGATTGGCTGGGAATATGGGCTGCGCGGCTCCCGCTCGCTGGCAATGGTACCCAGCGGCGGAGATACCGCTTGGCAGGTTACATCACCTTGGCCCCACCCCAGCTTTGCTGGCACTCTTCCGGACGAGCGCGAGGTGACAAGCGATGGATTCACGGCAATTTATTCCGGTATCACCAATCTGGCGCTCGGCCAGCAATTGGTATCGCTGTCCGATCCGGGCGCAAATTATGGATCAGATAGCGCAACCCACGAAGCTGCAATGGTGGAACGTCATGTCGCCAACAGCAATTCTACGGCAAGTCCGGTAAGCATCGGTCTTGTCGATCCGGTCGATCTCTACAGCCAGGTTGATCGCGCTGTGAAATACGGATTTCTCTTCATCGGCTTCACCTTTGGCACTTTCCTGATGTTTGATGTGGTTGGCGGGGCGAGAGTGGCCAGCGCGGAATATCTGCTCACCGGGGCGGGGTTGATCCTGTTCTTCGTCATGCTTCTCGCCTTCGCCGAGATTATCGGATTTGCTGCGGCTTATGTGGTGGCGGCCGCTGCGATTATTGGCCTGCTCACCGCCTATAGCGCGGCAGTGCTGGGCACGTGGCGGCGGGCAGGCCTAATCGCGGCGATGCTGGCGGCGCTTTATGCATTGCTGTTCGTGCTTCTCAATATGGAGACATATGCGCTGGTCATCGGCTCGCTGCTGCTTTTCGCCGGATTGGCGGGGATCATGTATGCAACGCGTAATGTGGATTGGTCTGCCGTGCGCAAGGAGACAGCTAGGAGCGAAGTGGCCTAGGCAATTGATGAAAGATGGGCTGGGTCAGATCACTTCGGCGATCAGGCCCAGCTCCTTTGCCTTTTCGCACGGGAGATACCAATTATCGGGTGCGCGTTTCTGCACGTCCTCGACGCTTACCTTGCTGCTTTCTACCATTTGGCGAAAGCCTTCATCCTCGATCTTGATTGAATGCTCGATTTCGTTGAGAGCGGCCTTGAGCTGCGCGGTGCAGCTTTTAAGTGGTCCGCTGAGATTGATGGTTTTGGTGATCTGCCGTTCATGGATCAGCAGGCTGGTGTTTTCGGTCATGAAGCGGTGTGCGACGGGAAAGCCAGCCATGAAGGTGGCCCCGGCTGAATACACCACTGCCTTGCCGAGAAAGGCGATGGTGCGGCCTGCATCGCGCATCAGCCGGATATCATCTGCCATGGCGCGGGCGACCTCTGGGTTCCCGCCAAGGGTCGTGATCGCAACCACCAGCATGCCATCCTTGGGTGCGGCGTGAAGCTGATTGCGAAATTCTGCATACATTGCTTCATCGACGCTACCCATGAGGCGCAATTGCGGGGCGGCGAGGATCTGGTCGGTAGAAATCTGTTCGGTCATGCACGACCAATGAGCTTGCCCAAGAAAGGGTCCTGCAGTCCGCTATAATCAGCGCCGACGCAGCCTGTCGGAGGTCAGTTGGTCTATCCGGTTTACTCCCATCAATTGCATGCCGCGGCGAATTTCGTCTTGTATCAGGCCGATGGCGCGATCCATCCCCGGCTCGCCCGCCGCTGCCAGCGCATAGAGATACATGCGTCCGCCACTGACCGCTTTTGCGCCGGTCGCCAGCGCCTTGAGAACATGGGTGCCACGCCGGGCCCCACCATCGAGGATCACCTCTACCCGGTCGCCCACGGCCTGCACGATCTCGTCAAGCTGATCGAACGGGGTGCGGCTACCGTCAAGCTGTCTGCCCCCGTGATTTGACACCATGATGGCATCCACGCCGATGTCGGCAGCGTGGCGCGCATCGCCAACGGACATGATACCTTTGAGGCAGAAGGTGCCACCCCACTCGTCACGCAGATTTTCCGCCGCCTGCCAGTTGAGCGAGGGATCAAGCATGGTGTCGAAATAGTCTTGTATCGACAGCTTGGTATCAGTGCCGGTTGGAAGGTGCGGTTCAATATTGGGGAGGGCGAATTTCTCCCGGAACAGGAAATTGAGCGTCCATGATGGATGTGCGGCGTAAGACAGCAGGTTCGATGCATTGATGCGGGGAGGGGAGCCAAAGCCGGTACGCTTGCACCGTTCCCGATTGCCTGAAACAATTGTATCCACCGTCAGCGCGATGGCATCAAACCTGGCGGCCTTCGCCTGCTCCACCAGTGCTGCGTTCAAACCTGCATCGCGATGATAATAATATTGCAGCAATTTCGGCCCGGAATAATTCGCGCCGATCTCTGCAAGGCTGACGGTGGACAGGCTGGAGATGCCGCACCACAACCCGTATTTTTCGGCCACTGCCGCGGTCGCACGTTCACCATGCCAATGAAAAATGCGTTGCAGCGCTGTTGGGCTCAACATCAGCGGCAGCGCGCTTTTACGGCCCATAATGTTAATCGAAGTATCAAGATGCAGCCCACCGGCCAGCACATCGGGCACAAGATCAACTTCGTCAAAGGCGGCAGTATTGCGCGCCAGCGTCACTTCGTCATCTGCAGCGCCATCAATGTAGTGGAACACGGGATAGGGGAGCCGCCGCCGCGCCAAAGTGCGAAAATCGGCAACATTGTGACAGTCGGACAATTTGCGAATGTGACCAATACTCATATTCAGCAGGCCTAACCTGCCCGGCGCCGCTTCACCAGCGCAACAATTTGGGACCCATCAGCCAGCCGATGCCTGCCATAGCAAGAATTGGCAGGCAGTAGAACACAGCGAGATACAGCATCCCGCGTTCAGGACAGAAAGGGGCATAAGCGGTCATAGCCACCGCGCCGCCGAAAAGGCCCGCGACAAGGCCCGCACGCCGCAGTTTGACAGGGGCAAGCACGCGCATTGCAAAAGTGGCCCCGGCAAAGGCAAGCGGGCTAAGAATAGTCATGGCGGCCAGGCAGTGCGGCCATGTTTCGCCCGGAAAAGGCCAGGCATTGATTGATAGATCCAGCACCAGAACCCCGAAGATCAGTGCAAAGGGCAGGATTAAAGCAGGCAGGATCCAGCCGCTTTTGCGCCCTGGCCGGCCCAGCGTCCACAAGGCAACTGGGGCAAGCAACACCAGCGTCAACGAAAAACCCCATTTGACCAGGATCGGGCCCAATCCGGCAATGGCCACGCCGGCAAAGGCACCGTCGATGATTAGCGCCACTGCCGCACAGGCCGCCGCCAGCACGATCACCAGCGGCAAGGCAAAGCGCCACGCATAGCCTGTATCGCGCGTCCCGCCTTCGCTGGCGAGCTGGTCCAATATCTTTTCGGTCCTGCTCATCTTTCCTGCTCTTGCACTATTTCCTTCAGGCGCAGCATCCCGCGATGCACCCGCAATTTCGTCGCGGATATACCAATTCCGATCCGCTGGCCCGCCTCGCGGCTGGTTAGCCCTTCGATATGTGTCAGACGTATCGCTTCCGCTTGTGTATCGGGCAATTCGCCAAGCAATGCGGCAACATCCATGCCTGCAAAACTGTCTGCCGCAACATCCATATCCACATCGTCATCGAACACCAGCCTGCTCCGGCTGCGCTTGCGAAACTGGTCTATCAGCTTATAATTTGCGATCGCATACATCCACGGTGTGACAGGACGTCCGGGGTCAAGCGTGTGGCGCTTTTCGTGCAAGGCGATCAGGCATTCCTGCAACACATCCTCCAATTCGCTATCGGCCCCGATCTTGCGCGCCAGCATTCGGCGAATGCGGCCCGATGCCTCGGTCAGAAACTGCCGATATGCACCGCGATCCCCCTCGCGCGCTGCCGCCATCAGGCGATCGAGGGTATCTGCGCCAAGCATATTCTGATCTTCTTTTCGTTTCATCTGGCTGCAAGGTTACACGGAGTTTCCGCATATATCATCCAGTTCCCCGCCAAGCGTGGCAGGCGGGAGACATCACGTCATCTTGCATTCACCGGCAATTCAGATTACAAATGTAATCGCAAGCACATGAGGCGTAGTCTGTCACGGAGGACATGATGACTGCGAAGGCGAGAAATTTCAGAAGTGACGATGGCATTTCCGGGGCTGAGCGTATCAGCGATGCCGAACATGCCGTGATGGAGGCATTGTGGCGCAAGAGCCCGCAATCCGCCGCCGATGTCTGCGATGCAGTATGCGCCGATCGCGGCTGGTCCATCCCTACCGTCAAGACATTGCTCTCGCGCCTTGTTGCCAAGGGCGCATTGGCGACCCATCCGGATGGCCGCCGCTTTCTCTATACTCCCCTGATCGAGCGGTCTGCCTATGTCGGCACCGAATCCAGGCGGCTGGTTGAACGGCTGTTCGGCGGCCGTGCTGCACCGCTTTTTGCGCATCTCGCCGAGAATGAGGCGCTGACACAGGATGACATTGCCGAGATTGAACGTCTGCTGCAGGAGATGAAGAAATGACCGGGTGGGACATGTCTTTTCTGAGCGACTGGATGATAGACACCTTTGTCTACACCGGTTTGCTGATCGCACTGGTGCTGGTGTTGCGCCGCCCTGTAGCCCGACATTTCGACCCGCAGATAGCCTATGCGCTCTGGGCGCTGCCGCTGCTGCGTCTCGTAATGCCTCCAATCACTCTGCCGGCATGGATGAAGCCCGATGAGGCGCCGATAGCAGGCGCAGTGGGTGATCCCGCTGGGCAATCCACACTTACCATCTTTGCTGATGTGCAGGTGTTGGTGAGCGACAGCGCCGGTGTAGCTGCACCAGTGGCGCTTGCAGCAGAGCCCGCGATATCACTAGGCGTGGTACTGTTGCCGATGTGGCTGGCAGGCGCGGCCATCTTCGTTGTATGGCGCATCCGCGATTATATCCGCATGCGCCGCGATTTGCTGGCTGATGTGCGTCCGGTGGGCGAAGCGGGGGGCGTGCGATTGGTGGAAACCAGCGTTGTCAGCGCACCGGTTGCCTTTGGCGTGTTTGACAAGGTCGTGGCCTTGCCACCCGGTTTCATGGCGCTGATAGATGTGGATGCGCGCGATATGGCAATCGCGCATGAACTGGCCCATCATACCGGAAATGATCTTCTCGCCAATATTGCAGCGCAGCCATTATTGGCTTTGCACTGGTTCAATCCTCTCGCCTGGTGGGGCTGGCGAGCGATGCGCAGGGATCAGGAGGCGGCGTGTGATGCGCGTGTCGTGGCCGGTCGTGCGCGGTCGGAAAGGGCTGCTTATGCGCGGGTGATTGTGGGCTTTGCTGCCGGTGAACATCTCGCGCTGGCCGCTCCGATGGCCTGTCCGGTGCTGGGCGAGAAGTCCATCATCCACAGGTTGAGGAGCCTCACAATGAGAGATATTTCCACCCGCCGCCGTCGCATTGGCATCGCGGCGATCACCACCACTGCGCTGGCTTTGCCGCTGACCGCTTCGATCAGCTACGTTCAGCCAGGACAGGATGCCGATGCGTCCGGTATTGAAACCGTCGATCCCGATGAAGATCAGCGCGAAATGCGGATAGAGCGCCATATTGTGCGTGATGGCGATAGCGATGAGAATATCGAATACGAAATTGAACGCATTGGCGATGGTGAACACAATGCCGCAGTGCATGTCCTGCACGAAGTTGAAGACGGTGCCGATGGCGAACGTCGCATTATCCGCCGCATCACTCGCAATGGCAAGCATGAGGGACTCACCGAAGAAGAGACTGAGCGGATGATGGTCGAAGTCGAAAGGCAACTCGCCAAAGCCGATGCCGATGTCAAAAGGGAGCTTGCCGATGTTGAGAGGCAGCTTGCCCAAGTTGGTCATGAGATGGAGCAGAGTATCCAGCTGGCGATGGAGCACAGGACACAAGCGGGACATCACGATGGCCTGGTCGTGGTAGAAGAAGGGCGGGAAGGCAGCCACATTATTGATGTGCGCTGCGATGGAGAAAATGCGACAGCGCAGCAGGATTTGAGCGATGGCCGCAGGGCAATGGTGATCTGCAACACTGCAATTCAGGCCAATGCTGCCCACGGCTTGCAAGCTGCAATGGGGGCCATATCCGGCAATAGCGCAATACCGCAGGATATTCGCGAGGACATCATTGAAGAGCTGGCGCGCGCGATCCAGGAGATTGAAAGCGCGCGGTCCGCCTTGCGCAGCCTATCTTTCCTCATGCCGTCCGAACCGCCTCCGCCCGCCCGCGCCGGCGCAACCAAGTCACGCCGCGCACCACCTGTTCCGCCTACGCCGCCCGCTTCAATTGCGCTGCGCTGGTCGGGGCGCTCGGTCCCTGCCTTGCGGGTAGAGTCCGGTCCTCCATTCGATCCGGTGGCAGATCCATTGGCTGTTCCTCACGCAGGTGAGGACCAATGCAGCGAAGCAAGCGCAATCGCTGCCGCGCGCATCCATGCTTAGTCGCAGCTTGGTGCGCAGCTAGCCTGCTTGCAGGATTTCTGCATCGCAGCGATCATCGTCAGCCGTTTCGACGCCCAGCCGCAGTGCTGCCATGCGTTGTTGGCTGGTGCCATGGGTAAAGTTCTCGCTGCTAACCCGTCCGCCGGTTAACGTGTCATCGCCGATAGCGGCAGCGGCATTCATGCCTTCCTCGAAATCTCCGGGCTCGATGAGGTTGCGGTTCTTGCCTGCCCAAACGCCTGCATAACAATCCGCGTGCAGTTCCATCATCACTTGCAAGCGGTTACGCGCGCCCGAATTTTGTGATTGCGCGCTGCGGATCTGATCGGAAATGCCGGTGACGGTCTGGATGTGGTGGGCATATTCATGCGCCATTACATAATACCGCGCAAAATCGCCGCCCGCGCCAAGCTGGCGCTGCATGGTGTCGTAAAAGCTGGTGTCGATATAAATACCCTCGTCAGCCGGGCAGTAAAACGGTCCTGCCGCGCTGGTCGCGCTGCCGCAACCCGATCGCACGCTGTCCGAATAGAACCACAGCTTGGGCTGGCGGAATGCGTCGCCCGCGCCTGCCTCCTGAAAACGCTGCGCCCATGTCTGGTCGAGGTTTGAAAGCGCGTTGCAGGCTTCCATCGCATATTGATTATCGTCGCAGATTTCGGCTGCGCTTTCACCCGCGCCGCCTTGCTGCTGCTGCGGAATGCCGCCCGGTGCACCTTCCATCGTGCCCAGCATCTGGGCGGGGTCCACGCCGAAAATCAGCGCGCCGATCAGCACGACCACGATACCGCCGCAGCCCAGCTTGCCCCCGGGCATGCCCCCGCCGCCGCCCGATCCGCGACCGACCCTGATATTATTGGCATTGAACGGTTTGAGCCTCATCGAAATCCTCCGGGCACATGGCCTTGATCTGGTTTTTTGTTGGACCCTTCAGGCAAGGCCATTAGGACAATGGTGAATCCAACACCTATGGAGAAGCAAATGTTCCTCGAAGGCAAGCGCGCACTTGTAACCGGCTCCACCTCGGGCATTGGCCTCGCTATCGCCCGCGCTCTGCATGCAGAGGGGGCCGATGTCATTTTGAATGGCTTTGGCGATGCGGAAGAGATCGCGCAACTTTGTGAGGAGATGGGTGCCACGCATTCGGGCGCGGACCTCACCGATGTGTCTGCCATAGAAGGTATGATGAAGGATGCGGGCGGGGTGGATATCCTCGTCAACAACGCCGGGATGCAGCATGTTGCCCCCATCGATGAATTTCCCGTGGCCAAATGGGACGGGATCATTTCGCTCAACCTGTCCGCCGTGTTTCACACCGCGCGCCTTGCCGTGCCGCATATGAAAAGCGCCGGCTGGGGCCGTATCATCAACACCGCCAGCGCGCATTCGACCACCGCCAGCCCGTTCAAGGCCGCTTACGTTGCCGCAAAGCACGGCATTGCCGGGCTGACAAAGACGCTGGCGCTGGAGCTGGCAGAACAGAACATCACTGCCAATTGTATCAGCCCAGGTTATGTCTGGACGTCTCTGGTCGAAGGCCAGATCCCTGACACGATGAAGAGCCGTGGATTGACCCGTGAAGAGGTCATCAATGACGTGCTGCTTGAACGCCAGCCGACCAAGAAATTCGTCCAGCCATCGGATGTGGCAGCGATGGCCGTATTCCTGTGCGGTGATGCGGCGCACAACATAACCGGCGCAAATTACGAAATCGATGGCGGCTGGACAGCCCAATAGGTCGAATATCACTGCCGCCCCCCTAGCGATTGCCACACAGTGCGGTTACATGGGCCGCCACGAATCATCCGACACAAGAAGTGGCAACCCCAATGCAAATCGTAACCGGCCTAACTTTCGATGACGTCCTGCTGAAGCCGGCCGAAAGTGATATCGTGCCCAGCCAGGCAAGCACGAAAACGCAGCTGACACGCGACATCGCACTCAACATTCCCGTGCTGTCGGCAGCGATGGACACGGTGACTGAAAGCGAAATGGCAATCGTCATGGCGCAAATGGGCGGCATCGGCGTGCTGCACCGCAATCTGACCATAGAAGAGCAATGCGCGGCGGTGCGCCGGGTCAAGCGTTTTGAAAGCGGCATGGTGGTCAACCCCATCACGATCACGCCCGATGCGACCTTGGGCGATGCGCAGACATTGATGGATCAGCACAATATCAGCGGCATTCCCGTCACTGCGCCAGACGGCACGCTGGTAGGCATTCTCACCAATCGCGATGTGCGCTTTGCCGATAACCTTGCCCAGCCGGTGAAGGAGCTGATGACTAGCGAAAACCTCGCCACCGTAAGCGAAGGTGTGACGCAGACCGAGGCGCGCAAGATCCTGCACCAGCGCAGAATTGAAAAACTGCTGGTGGTGGACAAGGCCAATCGCTGTGTCGGCCTCATTACGGTCAAGGATATCGAAAAGGCGGTGCTCAACCCCGATGCGACCAAAGATATTGGCGGACGCCTGCGCGTGGCTGCGGCAACCACGGTCGGCGACAAGGGTTTCGAGAGGACAGAAGCGCTGGTCGATGCCGAGTGTGATGTTGTCATCATCGATACAGCACATGGCCATAACCACGCCGTTGCCGAGGCTGTGGCCCGCGTGAAGAAGCTTTCGAACAGCGTGCAGGTGGTGGCCGGCAACGTTGCGACGGCAGAAGCGACCAAGGCGCTTGTCGATGCAGGTGCGGACGCGGTGAAGGTTGGCATCGGGCCCGGCAGTATTTGCACGACCCGTATCGTCGCCGGGGTCGGCGTGCCGCAGCTTACCGCGATTATGGATGCCGCAAGCGCATCCGGCGATGTGCCGATCATCGCTGATGGCGGTCTTCGCACAAGCGGCGATGCGGCCAAGGCGCTGGCGGCAGGCGCATCGACCGTGATGGTAGGCAGTCTGCTGGCAGGAACCGAAGAAGCACCCGGAGAAACGTTCCTCTATCAAGGCCGCTCTTACAAATCCTATCGCGGCATGGGCAGTGTCGGCGCGATGGCGCGCGGTAGTGCGGATCGCTATTTCCAGCAGGATATCAAGGATCAGATGAAGCTGGTGCCCGAAGGGATTGAAGGGCAGGTGCCTTACAAGGGGCCTGCGCGCGATATTGTTCACCAGCTGGTGGGCGGCGTGAAGGCGGCGATGGGCTATACGGGCAGCGCAACGATTGCCGAGCTTCAGTCACGCGCGCAATTCATCCAGATTACCAATGCAGGCCTCTCGGAAAGCCACGTCCATGATGTGAGCATTACGCGCGAAGCCCCGAATTACCCGACTCGCTAGGGTTTATGGAAATTTTCATCCCCTTCATGTTGTTTTTCCTCGACTGGAAAGATGGCGCACCAGAATTGACCCGTCACCCCGCTGTCTATCAGGATGAGCAGGCTTGCCGTGCCGCTGGCTCTACGATCTTGCCTGATCGCGGCGAGGATGCAGGAGATGCCCGTTTCTTTTGCATCGCCATGCCTGACAGGGAAGAATTTGCGCGTCTGATGCAGGACATCGAAACGCAACACGTCGCCCGGCGCGACATGCGGGATGCCGAAGGCAGCCCTACCGAACTGCGCCCGACGCCATGACCCCTTCTGCCCGGGTTCAGGCCGCCATTGAAATCCTTGACGGAATCATCGCAGCAGCGCGCGGGCAGGGACCGCCTGCAGACCGATTGATTGCGCAATGGTTCAAGGATCACCGCTTCGCGGGATCAAAGGATAAACGCGCCATTCGTGAGCTGGTCTATGATGCAATTCGCGCCTGTGGGCCTGTCCCTTCCAGTGGCCGCGCAGCCATGCTGGGGCTGGCCGAGGAACAGGCAGATTTACGCGATCGGTTCGACGGGTCGAACTATGGCCCTGCTGCCATCGAAGAAGATGAATCGGTTGCGGCGGGCGGTATTGCGCCCGAATGGCTGGAAAACCTGCTGATTGCATCAACTGTCGGCGAAGATGAAGCAAAAGGCCTGCTTGCCCGCGCGCCGCTCGATACACGTATCAATCGCGTCAAATTGCCTGCCGGGTCAGATGGCATCCCTGAAGGCGGAGAAGCCTTGCCACTTCCCGATGCACTGCGGTTTCCTGCGGGCACGCAGGTCATGACATGGGAGGCGTGGAGCGCGGGCCTGATCGAGGTGCAGGATCTCGGCAGTCAGCTTGCTTGCGCTGCTGTAGGCGCGGCTCCGGGCGACAGCGTGATAGATCTGTGCGCAGGGGCGGGCGGCAAGACGCTGGCACTTGCTGCCGCGATGGCGAATGACGGCACGCTGATGGCCGCCGACACCGATCGGCGCCGTCTGTCGCAGCTTCCTCCCCGTGCCGAACGCGCTGGCGCACGGATAGCCGAGACATTGCTTCTTGACCCGGGGCAAGAAGCACAGGCGCTTGAAAGCTGGCAGGGCAGGGCGGATCATGTGCTGGTTGACGCGCCGTGTTCGGGTACGGGCACATGGCGGCGCAATCCTGAAGCGCGCTGGCGGATCACGCCAAAGGAATTGGAAAAGCTTGTGCAGGTGCAGGCGCGGCTGTTGCGGCTGGCGGCAACGCTGGTGAAGTCCGGTGGCCACGTCACCTATGTCACCTGCTCATTGCTGGATGACGAAGGCAAGAACCAGATCGACGCTTTTCTGGCCGAAAACCCCGATTGGCGGGCGGATATGGCTGAATTGCCGCTTGGCACGCCACATGGTGCTGGAGTGCGGCTGTTCCCCTCCACGCATGGAACGGACGGGTTTTTCATCGCACGTATAGGAAGGCCGTGATACGAAGGAGATAGATGGACGCACTTACCGCCTCTACCCCGTCCACGCTCAAGGAGTTTCTCATGCGTTTCGGACCCGCCGCCGCCGCCCTTTCGCTTTTTGTCGCCGTCAGTTCGAGTGTTGGCAATGCGAGCGATTATGCGCCGGATCCTCGGGCAGAGACGCTGGTGGCCGATGGGCAGGCGCAATTGGCAATGGGTGATACACAGGGCGCGATTGACGCGTATGAAGCCGCGCTGGCAATCGATCCAGGCTTCACCGATGTCTATCTTGAACTGGCAGAGGCCGCGCGCGCAGACGGTCTGCAGGGCAAGGCGATCCGTTATTACCGCGAGGCGCGTGAACGCGATCCGGAAAATCTCGCCGCAATTGCGGGCGAGGGTGAGGCGCTGGTCGAGAAGGGAGCCATCAGCGCGGCGCGCGAAAACCTCTCCATTCTGCAAAGCATGTGCGGCGATGGCTGCGTCGAGGCATTGGAACTCTCCGCTGCGATTGATCGCGGGCCCGCTCTGGTGACGGCAGAGGTCGTGTCACCCGATGAGGACGTGACGCAGAACTAGGCCAGTCGGCCTTCAAACGCTGCAAGCACTGCTTCATAGACCGGCTTTTTGAACGGCACGATCAGTTCGGGAAGCAGTTCGGGCGCGACCCATTTCCATTCGCAGAATTCAGGGTGCTTATGCGCCTCGAGATCAATGTCCGTATCCACTCCTGTAAAGCGGACGAGATACCAATTCTGCCGCTGGCCCTTATATTTACCGCCCCACAGCTTTCCGCGCAGTTCGGGCGGTAGATCGTAATAGAGTTCGTCTTCCATGCGGTGCACGATTTCCAGATGGCGCGGTTGCAGACCGGTTTCCTCACCCAGTTCGCGCAACATCGCCGTGTCGAGATCTTCACCATCGTCCACGCCGCCCTGCGGCATCTGCCACCAGTCGCCTTCCTTATTGTCGATACGCTTGCCGACGAAAACATCGCCATCCGTATTGAAAAGCATGGTGCCCACACAGGGGCGATATTGCAAGTGATCGGTCTGTGTCATGCCGGACGATGTAGCCGGTGCAGTGGGCGGGTGAAAGCCACCTATTGCGGGACGGACAGAAAAACTTGATTGTCTGTGGCGTTTTACGCCCTTAGGTGGCACGTCCTTAACAACGCCGAACAGCGCCGCAATTCATGGCGCGGCAGGATGTAGAATGATGGCAACTCAGACGGTCCCAGAACGACCCGATCTTTCAGGACAGGACGCGATCACTGTTCGTTTCGCTGGTGACAGCGGCGATGGAATGCAATTGACCGGCGGGCAATTTACCCTGTCCACCGCGCTGGCGGGCAATGATCTTGCGACCTTCCCCGATTTTCCCGCAGAAATCCGCGCCCCGCAGGGCACGCTGTTTGGCGTTTCAGCTTTCCAGATCAACTTTGGCAGCCGTGAAATCGATACTGCAGGTGATGCGCCTGATGTGCTGGTGGCGATGAACCCGGCAGCGCTAAAGGTGAATTTGGCCGCACTCAAGACAGGTGGCCTGGTGATTATCGACACGGGCGAATTCACCAAGCGCAATCTCGAAAAGGCCAAATATGACAGCAATCCGCTGGAAGATGGCAGCCTTGCCAAATGGGACGTGCTGGCCTTCGATATTTCCGCTCTCACAATTGAGGCGGTAAAGGAATTCGGGCTGGGCAATAAGGATGCGCTGCGGTCCAAGAACATGTGGACGCTTGGTCTGGCATTGTGGATGTTCGACCGCGATCGGCAGCCGTTAATTGACTGGCTTAATGCCAAATTCGCCAAGAAACCGGACATCGCTGCAGCCAATATTGCGGCGCTCAACGCGGGCCATGCCTATGGCGAAACGGCAGAGCTTTCCGGCCCGCTCAAGCAGGTCAGCATGCCGCCTGTTGAAAGCGCGCCCGGGCTGTATCGCACGATCACCGGGGCAGAGGCGGTCTCGCTCGGCCTTGTTGCCGGCGCACAGTTGGCCGAACTGAAAGTGTTCTTTGGCGGCTATCCGATTACGCCCGCCAGCGCGATCCTGCATCATCTGGCGCGGCTGAAAGAATTTGGTGTCATCACCTTCCAGGCGGAAGACGAGATTGCCGCAATTTGCGCTGCCATCGGCGCATCCTATGCCGGCCAGCTCGGCATTACGTCGTCATCAGGTCCCGGCATCGCTCTCAAGGGAGAGGCGATGGGTCTGGCGATCATGGTGGAATTGCCGCTTGTGATCGTCAATTCCCAGCGCGGCGGCCCATCCACCGGCCTTCCGACCAAGACCGAGCAGAGCGATCTCTACCAAGCAGTCTATGGCCGCAATGGCGATGCGCCGATGCCGGTGATTGCTGCATGCAGCCCTGGCGATGCGTTTGAAGTTGCCATTGAGGCGTGCCGCATGGCTACCCAGTATATGACTCCGGTCATGCTGCTGACGGATGGCTATATCGCCAATGCGGCAGAGCCGTGGATGGTGCCCGATCCGGAAAGCTTCACCCCGTTTCCCGCAAAATTCATGGACAGTCTGTCCGATGGCGAGACGTTCCTGCCTTACAAGCGCGACGCGAAGGGTGCGCGCCCGTGGGTCAAGCCTGGCACGCCTGGCCTGACACACCGCGTCGGCGGCATCGAAAAGCACGAGTTGACCGGCAATATCGATTATTCGCCCGACAATCATCAGGCGATGACCGAAGCGCGCATGAACAAGGTGCACGGCATGATGGTGCCCGATCAGGGTGTCGCGCTGGGCGAGGCCACTGGCGATCTGGCGGTCGTTGGCTGGGGCAGCACCTTTGGTCCGATCCATCAGGCAGTGCGCCGGGCGATCAGGGATGGTCGCAAGGTCAGCCATATCCATGTGCGCCATATCTGCCCGCTGCCCGCCAATCTGGGCGAGCTTCTGGCAGGGTTCGATCATGTGCTGGTGCCCGAAATGAACACCGGACAATTCAAGACTGTGCTGCGCGACCAATTGCTGATTGATTGTGAAAGCCTGACCAAGACCAGCGGCCAACCCTTTGCCATCAGCGAGCTTGAAGATGCTATCGGCGTTTATTTCGACGGCATTTCGGGTAATGAAGGCGGGCAGGTTGATGTGAATGACGAGCAATTGCCCAGCCCCGAAGGAGGCGAAGAATGAACGCTCCTGTAAAGATTGAAACCACGCTGAAGGATTGGGAATCCGATCAGGAAGTACGCTGGTGCCCCGGCTGCGGTGATTATGCGATATTAAAGGCCGTGCAGCGCACCTTGCCGCAACTTGGCTGTGATCCGGCAAACACCGTATTTGTCAGCGGGATCGGCTGCTCCAGCCGCTTCCCCTATTACATCGAAAGCTACGGCTTCCACACGATTCATGGCCGCGCGCCCGCCTTTGCCACCGGCATCAAGCTGGCCAATCCCGATCTGGATGTGTGGCTGGTGACGGGCGATGGTGATGGCCTGTCCATCGGCGGCAACCACATGATGCATGTGCTGCGGCGCAATGTGAACATGCAGATCATGCTGTTCAACAACGAGATTTACGGCCTCACCAAGGGGCAGGCATCACCTACCAGCCGGATCGGCACGCCCAGTCCTTCAACACCTGTCTCTTATACACATCTCCGAGCCCACGAGACTAGGCATGATCTC
>OJBY01000115.1_pt1 | contig 51793 bp, 53 predicted proteins | sample 1591731 | NCBI WGS metagenome assembly OJBY01 (sample SAMN05416837, study PRJEB24817) | seawater metagenome | isolation source: Sea water | place: Canada:Atlantic | collected 2013-07
ACGAGATCATGCCTAGTCTCGTGGGCTCGGAGATGTGTATAAGAGACAGGATCCCAACGTCTCCGGCAAAACTGCGACGGCGCTGAATTTTCATGAACGTTCAGTCTCAAACCAGAGCACCTTGCGTTCCAGACCCAGCAGTCGAGAAAGGAGCTTGTGGGAGCGAGAGCCTATGTGGCCGTGAAAGCCATTGGCCCTGGCTAGCGCGAGTGCTTGAGAGCCGATGTCCTTGTAGCCTTGGCGAAAGGCCGAGCGTGACTGGAGGTAGAATCGACGGCCAAGAGCGCGCCGCTGGCCATCAGTCCGAAGAAGCGGCGCGAGGGCTATGAACCCATTGATTGCAGACCTGATCACTTCGGACGAATTGCCCGTGGAGACGCGATTTGGATTTCCCCGGTTGATGTAGAGGCTCTGACCGACGTGAGTTGTTGCCAGTGTTGCTCCGGCCAGAATACCGCGCGCAACGACCTCGATCTCCTCTAGCGTTCTCATGTTCTCGGGATAACCGCCGATTTGCTTGAGGAAGGCAGTGCGCCAAATATGTGAATTGGTCTGCACCGTATGGCCAGCTAGCCATGCTTCCAGAAAAGTATTCGGGTTTGATGGCTCCGGCGGGAGGGTGCGCCGACCGTAACGACTATCAGGTCCGAAGTCCTGCATGGGACCAAAGCCAATGTCCGCGCCGGCGCGGATCATTTCTTCTTCAAGTGCCGATATGATCCCGCCTTCGTAAAGGTCATCGGCATCGAAAAAGATCATGTACGGTGTTTGGACCATCGACAACCCGACATTGCGGGCAATCGAGGCGCCGGAATTTTTCTGTCGGTGCACACGAATTTTTCCGTCGTACCTGGCAAGGACTTCGGGGGTTTTATCGGATGATCCATCGTCAATGACGATAATGTTACTCTCCGGAACCCCCTCCTTTACGCAGCTTATAATTGCCTGCTCGACAAATAGAGCTGCGTTGTAGCAGGGTATGACGATTGATGTTTTCAGCGGCACTGGATTAGTCTTTTGCATGGGCGGAAATGTTCGCAATTTCCGAAATTACCTCACGTGAAAGCAAGTCTGCACCTTTTCGTGAGAGGTGGTTGTCGTCTCGATAAAGGGGGTGTCCGTCCAGGATAGTGGTACAACGTCCCTGCTCATCCGTATCACACAAGATATTCGCTGGTCTGATGCGTGCTAGATTGCGATGTTCGATGCTGTCGAACAGGCCAATTATTGTGGAGTTGCGCCATCTATAGAGTTCGTAAGAGGTACTGAACTCTCTCGTCTCTCCTTGCATGCGTGCTGTGGCTGCCTCTACGGGCAAATCCCAGCCCACTTCCGGCACAGGGTACATCAATACCACGTGTGAGTGTTCGAGCATCTCCAGGATTTGCGCCCTGATTGCTCCTAGAACCCGCTGCTGGCGCTCCTCGTCGGCTTCCCGATTGAAGTCCCTGTTGCCGTCAATCAGGTCAACGGCTGCCGACTGCCTCCCGTCATCAGGCTCGATGCCACCTTCACCATTATCGAAAGACGTCCCAAGTAGATGTTTGGTCCAGCGGGCGGTCAGGACGATGATATCAGGCCGCTCTTCGTTGAGCCACGCCTGGACGGCCACGTTATGCAAGTGGCACTCGGCACCAACATCGTTTTCACGGCGCAAGCCCGGTATCGGGATGCAACCAGGGCGGCTGATCTCGTAAACTCCATAGCCTGCCTCATCCAAGGCGGGATGAAGGCCAGCAGCCAAGGCATTATTGTGGCTGTCGCCGACAAGCGCTACGAATGGACTACCATCGGTAAGGCAAGCGTCGATAGGATGTTGGGCTTGTTGCAGGTCGCCGCGAAAGCAACTTCGCATACGAGGGTTTTGATCAAGCGAAGCAATCGCCAAGTTTCTCACTTCAGCGTCCATCCGCTGAGGAAAGCCTCGCGTGAAATGGCCCGCCAGGCCAGCTGCGCAGAAAACTGAAATACCGACAGCTGCAGACAGGAAAATACGTTTGCGATCGAACCTTTCTCGATGCCGAAAGGGTTGCTCCACGAAGCGCCAACTAATCCAGGCGAGTGGAAAAGTCAGAAATGCCAAGCCGAGTACAAGGAGATCGTCTGGTTCACCGATGCTTCGAATCCGCGCGAACGCAAATAGGGGCTGATGGATCAAGTAAGCCGAATAGCTAATTAAGCCTATCCATACCACAGGACGGAGAGACAATATTCGTGCCGTGCCTGTTTCTCGCGATGCATAGTGAAGGATCATCAATGTCCCGCCGACGGGCAGAAGTGTCCATTGAGATGGGAAAGGCGTCTCTTTGTCGAAGACCAATATGCTATAAATAATGGCGGCCAAGCCAAGTGCTGCCCCGAGATCGTTCTTACCTACAGCGCGGTCACCTGAGCGAAGCTGCCATAATGCCAGGAGAGATCCTGCGAAAAGCTCCCAGGCTCGCGTATGGATCAGGTAGAAAGTGGCCTCCGGTTCTGGTGTGATCAACCAGACGCAAAGAGCCAAGCTGACAAGCGCAAGGACAGATACCACCAACATTACGATTTTCCGCCCAAAACGCCATGCGAACAAAAGCAAAATGGGCAAGGCAATGTAGAATTGCTCTTCGACCGCAAGGCTCCAAGTATGCAGAAGAGGGAATTCTTCTGCTCGTGGGGCGAAATAGCCTGCCTGAAGATAGAAAAGAACATTGGATGAAAAGATGATTACGGCCACGATCGAACGCGAGAAATTCAACATCTCTGACGGCAACATCCAAGCCCATGCAAATGGGATGCAAAGCGCCATAATCACGAATAGTGCAGGCAAGATTCGCCTAGCCCGGCGTTCATAAAACCCGATCAACGAAAATCTGCCAGAGGCCATTTCGTCAGCCAAGATGCCGGTTATTAGGTAGCCTGAAATCACGAAGAAGACGTCGACGCCAACGTAGCCTCCTGAAAACGCCGATGCTCCTGCGTGGAATAGGATGACCGGGACTACAGCTATGCAGCGTAGTCCATCAATCTCGGTACGATATTTCATCAAAAGGCTGCTATCCGTCCCAGGAGTAGCCGAGCTCTTCAAGCGCGGGGCGAAGATGGTGTTCGACCTGGGAAATTCGGGCGGACTCCTCGGGCCTCAACCATTTGTGACTGTTACGACTCTTGACGTTCTCTCTTAGCCATTCATCGCCAGCGCCAGTGGGGACACGATCGAGGAATGCCATGACGGCGTGCCACTGTTTGACTGGTTCCGCAATAAAGCGCTCGTAACGCAGTTCTAGGTAACGGCCTTGTCCCAGAGCTGTCCCATCGTGATGAGCCGCTAACACGGATTCCCGCCATTGCACGACTGCTGCGGCGTCAACACCTTCTTCTAAAAGAAGTTTATCTAGTCCTAGCACTCTTTCGCCGTACATCACCGGGTGACCGTTTAGCAGGGGCAGAACCTGTCGGAGGAGGCTTTCCTTGAGAACAACTGGGATTCGATCTGGAGGCAATGACCCCTCCCGTAGTAGCAGGATCAGAGTCGATAATCGACTTCTCAGGAACCGCAGCTTGCCTCTTAGGTGCGACATCGGATTGCTTGATGAAGGCTCGTTTGGCTCTTGCGCTTTCCATTGTCGTGTGCGCGATAGCAGGTTGTCGCGGCCGTCGCGGACAATGTGGATGAACTTTGCTTCCGGAAAGATGGCCGCGATAAACGGTATGCGGAAAGCATTCGAAGGCGTCTTGTCTAATAATATGCAATCAGCATCACCAATTCGTCTCTTACGCCGCTCAAAGTAATGATGGTAATAGCGTTGAAGGTCCGGTGTTACGTCGTCCGCAGAGCGTCTGTCACTTGACTGCCTTGTTTGTCCTTTAGTCCAAACATAGCGATTTTCGCCCAGATTCACGAAATCATGGCTCTCAGCATCAAAGGCAAAGGTTAGTAGGTTGGTTCCGGATCGGCCGGCGCCTAAGACGAATACCAGCTCCGGCTTCTCTGCGTTCTCCTTAACCATCAGACACTAATCCAATGCCTTAACCACGGTGATCGCACCGGGCTGCAAAGCTAAATCCGAAAGTTGGTGTCCCTTGTAGAATGCACGGATCAAGGCGACGCAATCGCTGTCCACCTGTGTTTTTCGCCCTGGGAATAGCTTGCGCAGAACCCACCGTGCTAGCTGCAGTTGCTTGGGCTTCAAATAACTGCTCGCTGTGCGAGCTCCAAGTATGCGTCGCGTTATCTTTTTATAGCCATGGGAACTTGCATCGCCTGTCTTGCTAGATCGCAATAGGTGGGAAAATTCAGCCGGTTCCAAGACCAAAGCTGCCGCGAGATTGGCCTGTAACAGTGGACATGTGAACAGTCCTTCAAAGGCCGCAACAATTATGTTTTCCTCGCCGAATAGTGACGCATAGAGATCCACTATTTTCTTATAGCGCAGAGACGAAGCCATGTTTTCATCGGCTTGAGCCAGCATTTTTTCCAGCCAAGGCTTGAAGGGCAAGTATTTTCGGTTCGGATCTCGTTCATAGAACGGACTCATGTCGTATTGCGATCTGAGAAGCCCGACTTGGTCCCGAGCCACGATAAGAATTTTCGCCGGCCCAATAACTTTGCGCAAGGTTTTCGCGATTTCAGCTGGCGACCTATAATTCATCACGAAACGCTCATCAGAAATCACGTTTAACTTATCATGATCGCAAAGTGTTAAGAATACCTCTTCCCATGTCGACTGTAGATATGACATATCTGGATTTTGATCATGGATTATCGAATTATAAAAGGTGCGGACTCTTTCCAAATCCAAAGGACGTTTATCGAGTTCAGATTCCAGCGTATGGCCAGCCAAGTAACGGACTCCGGAGTGCTTTGAAAGCACGCACTCCTGCAATGTGCTCGAGCCAGACTTTGGGTAACCAATATGAATGAGGACGTTCGGAGATTTCATTCTTCGACATTCTGAGAAGACTGGTGTTGGAGCTTGAAGTTTATGCTGGTCACGTTTCGGCGTGCCTCACGGCTCGCTTGGCGAGCATAGGAATTAGCGGTCGACAAAATCGCGCCCAGAGCCGGGACCGAACATTTCTCGGTTTGGCAAGCTTCAATAGGGTAAGGGCGAATCGCTCGGGGCTCCAATGGGCAATCGTTTCCTGTGCCCTTAGCCCCAGTGCCTCTCGATCTGCCTGAGCCAGCTTGGCAAGGCCAGTAGCCAGGCCCGCACGATCGGGTTCGACAAGAAATCCGTTCAACCCATCTTTGACGAGCTCGGCAGCCCCAGCCCGAATTGAAACCACTGGCGGGCATCCGGCTGCCATGGCCTCATTGACAACTAATCCCCATTGATCAATTCTTGATGGAAGGATCAGGCCTTGCGCGAGGCCAAGGAGTGCCGGTAATTGTTCGTAGGTAGCGAAGTCACGAAAATGAACGCCTTCCCCTGAAATTCTTGTAATTTCGTTTCGCAAAGGGCCGTTGCCGGTAAGTAACAGATTGCTTGGGCGCCGGTTGGCTGCAATCTCTTGGCTCCTGTAATCGTTGTAAGCTTCCAATAATGTGACCAAGTTCTTTTTCTTTACGAAGCGGCCAAGGTAGAGAAAATAATTGTCGGGCAGGCCCAACTTTTCTCTTGAAAGCGGGTCATTTCGGGCTGCCAAAGCGCCTTTGTAAAAGTGCGCGTTGTCAACGACATCGAACCCAGTTGCAATATAATCGCGTGGCATGCCCAAAGACATTAGGTAATTCTTGTGTTCTTCTCCTGCGACCAGACCAGCTGATGCGGAGCGCACTACCAAGCTCTTGAGGAGTTCTTTGATAGGGTGACGCCGTTCATCGGATGCCCGGCTGTCGGACATAATTATGCATGGGACCTCGTTCTGGAGCGCCCAGCGCAAGCCCAATAGACCTTCCGCAAAACCCCATCCAGGGATAGCCAAGAAATCGGGCCGCCATTCATCTAAAGCTTTTGTCAACCGAACCTTCAATTGCTCGTAGGAGATGTCCTGCTCTCGCGGGAAGAGGGTTCGGCGAACAAAGCTGTGCCCATTCTGAAGATCCCAACTATATGTCTGGTCAATCGCGCAAATTTCAAGACCGAGTACAGCTTCAGAATGGCGCGCTAAGGCGTTAAGCCGAGCAACATGATAAGCGCCAAAGCGCCGAAATATTACGGCTGGCCTCTGTGCCATCAAATCGTGCCTGGGCGTTTGCGAATAGCTCTGTTTGACGCAATTCGTCGCACTTGTCCGCCCGGCAAGATCTCAAAATTGGTTCGACGCGATTGAAGTTGGCTTATAAGAACATAGGCGGGCAATCCAAAAAGCAGTAGCCTGTAGAGCCAAGGGTCTAAAGACTGCATGACTAAGTATACCGAGAATGCTAGCATTATGAGGTAGACGACACGGGCGCCTAGACTTGACCGTGCAGATTTCCATGCTTTGCCAAAGGCCCATCCGATTATCCCAGCTGCTAGCGGAGCGATTGGGCCAAACTCCAGATAAAGAGAACCGGTAAACCCCTCCGCAGAACCTACAGATGGCGTCCAAGTCGATAAGCTTGCCAGTCCGTCGGGATCAACGCCTCCATTCAGCCGCAAATCAATGTCGAGCCCAAGCATATGGGGTAGTTCGACCCAGACGTTCGGCCAAAGAAAGCTTGGCAACAAGCGCCCGACTAGCCACACCAACTCGCGTGCACCATAAAAATAGCCATTTTGGTCTGCATATTGGACAACCGCATTCCCGATTAGGTATTCGTTTGACTCCCATCTCGAGACGAAATCCAGCGGATTCTGGAAACCTGATGACAAATCTGTGCCAAGGTAAATTGAATCACGATTGGCGACTAGGAAGAGCATCGTCAGTCCGACGGCCAGTCCTCCTCCCACCAAAACAGGTAATGAGACGGACTTCCTCATAAAGAAGAAGTAGCCTCCCGCAGCCATAATGACCGATAGGAAGAATGGACCGCGTCTCGCCCCGAGAATTGCGTGTGTCAGAGTTGGAGCAAGGCACAGCGCGATCAGTGCCCAATCAATCCAGCGCATCTTCTTGCCCGTCCGTGACAGATAGACAAAGATTATGCCAACCAGACCAAGATAGCGCATTTCTCTGACATAGCCTGATGAAGCGTAACCACCGCCGTAAGCGCTCCCATAGGCTCCAGACAGTCCCCCTGCATTAAAGACAAGGGTAAGCCAGGCAACAAGCCCGATTAGCCCAAGGGATAAAGCGAGAAGTGTGCTCTTTGAGCTTTGAATTCTCAGCACTCTCCAGCGTGCAGTCTTGCGCGTCACACCGCGAGAACCAATGAGGATGCCGACTACGAGCGCGAACACCAATCCGAATGTAATATATTGATATCGTAAAACAGCATCTTCACCTCCAGCATAGACTAGAAAGCGATCAGGGTCGCTGAGATACAATTCAAGCGGCATATAGCCGTAGAGAAACGACAAGAGCGGGAGGAGTAATATGGCCGGATGGAAAGGATCTTTGTAACGAAGCCAGAACGGCATCGCTATAAGCAGAAATGCCAGCAAAGTTCCAGAATATAAAATATTCATTTCTTTTATCTTCTGGGCCTTCGTTCGCAAAAATCGTCTATAAGGTGATTTTGCTCTCGCTCTTCTAAATTCAATTGGCTTACTGCTCGGAGTAAGCGCGATGCATATGCTTTCTGGCTAAATTCATTTGCGCGTTCTACGGCGGCTTTGGACATGCGCTCCCTTAGTTCTCGGTCCTCGATAATTTCCTGGATACGGGCGGCTAAAGTCTCGGGATCTCGGATCGGTACGACAAAACCATCAATGCCATCGCGTACGATATCGCCGCAGTGCGTAGTGGTTACCACGGGTAGCCCCATAGCCATCGCCTCGATGATGGCGATCCCAAAACTATCGCAAATGGTGGGAAGGGCAAATACGTCTGCTTTGGCAAACTCTTCGACAACTGCGCTACGGGGTACTTGGCCCAGATAAACCGGGCCTTGCATCGCCGGATGTCCTAAAATGTCACCCTCGACAGGGCCGGCAACTCGCACTTCCACCTGGGAACATTTTCTAGCCAATAGCCGCGTGGCCGCTGCTAGATCAGGATGTCCTTTCCTCCTTCCAACTGTTCCGACGCTGAGGACGCGGCCGGGGATCGGATTGTTTGGTCTCCTGAAACGGGTCAAATCGAAACCGTAGGGCACGCGGAAGATGACTGCGCTTTCGGGTGCAAGCTCGCGCACTGCCTTTTCAGTGAATTTCGAAGGGACAAGGATCAGATCCGATACTTCGTATTTCAGTCGATCTCTGGCTCTTCCTGCTTCGACTTCCCGTCGATCGGGAGTGGGCCCCAAGTCGGGGAATCGCTCACACTCTTCGAGCAACAGGAGGCCAACATCTGGGCCAATTATGCACTCATGAATGATCCTGACGCCGCGATCGCGCAATCGCGACATTACGTCAACGTCCTCATTCACAATGACGGTGTAGACAATATCGCCCTTCTCAAATTGCGTTGCTTCCAGATCAGCCAAGAGCCGACTTGTCATGCGCTCAGGTCCACCGAACGGGAGACCTAGTATTGCCGAGATATGCAGAGCGGCCGTCGTCACTGGATGATCCTGAACCAGTTCACGTCGAAGTCCGTCCGGCAATCTCCTTCCAAGCAGTCGCTTCAGAGCCTTTGTTCTGACCCGCTCAGGAATGGCCCAGTCTAAGGTCCGCAACAAGGTATGGTCAGCATGCAAGTCTGTGTGCAGGGTTCTGAGAATTCCGGCTTCCGCGAATACAGCAGGCATCGCATAGTGCAGCCGCGCCCCAGGCTGAATCACGCTGATCTTGGGTCGATCCGTCACCATGAGCCTAAGCGGACTCAAACTTCGACCAGATTTCAGTGACCGCCGCTTGCCATGTTGCGCTCAAGCGGGCCGACCAAGCAGCCATTTTCATCTTGTGGAGCATTTCAGGGTCACTTGATAATTCGACGATTGTGTCCGCAATTTGGTCCACGGGAGCATCTGGTTGGAAAAGCTTGCTGGCTTCTGGGACGACATATTCTGGTGCGCCGCCAACGTGCGGCGCGATTGTGGGCAAGCCCAGGCGGCGGAACTCTAGTAAAGACATCCCTCCCGCCTCAGCGTGTGACAAGAGGCATCCAAGATCGCAACTGGACACCAAGTTTACGAACCTGAATTCCTCGTTCCTCTTGTCAACGAAGCCCTCGAACTGAAGTCCATCGGCAAAAGCAATTTCTTCAGGCAAGCTCGACTTCTCAGGTCCGATGACAACCAGTTCAGCATTTGCTCCACTCGCCCGCGCGATGGAGAGCGCCTCGGTCAATCTGCGCAGTCCCTTACGCTCGAAGTCTTTGCCGACAAACACAAGCCTTAGCGCACTGCCATAGGCCTTTTGGGATGGGGGAAGCGCTTCTTGATCCCACCGGGCCAAGGTTGCGGTGCTAAGGTTCGGTCCACAAATCACGCTGCTTACGCGCGAGGCCTTGACGCCATAACTTTCAATAACGTCAGTAGCAGCCCAGCCGCTTTGCGCAATCACCCCAGTCGCGCATTGGTACTGCTCCGTTTCTCGCGCGATCAATTCGGCCTTAAATTGTTCAGGTAGCAGCTTTGCTTCGGAATAGGTTTCGAAGAGCTGCCTCAGGGTCTGATCGATATAGAACAACTTGGGCCCATTGTGTCCTTCGATCACAGACCGCGGGTAGAGCTGAAAGAAATTGACTAAGGTCTCGCCGCTTTCTGGTGGATCTTGGGCCCAGAGCCTTTCAAGAAAGTCATTAGAGTACTGGTAGCCACCACGCCTGCCTTTAGTGAGCAGTTGCACAACATTCCAAAGGATGCGCCGCCTTCTGCATCCTGGTGCGGTGACGTCAAGCTTGAGGCCGCGAACCGGTAGTTCGAGTTCTTTGGCGGCGGACAATGCATGATAGATCGTTCCGCTGAAGGTCGACACATCATTGGCGTCGCCCGTAAATGCAAACGCCACGCTATCCAAAGCAGCCGGCTCCATCGTTCCATATGCAGCTCGGACGATCTTCTCTTCCAATGACGAAGTCGTATAGCTCGGCAAATGACGCGGCTATCCGCTCCCAACTAAACTTCGAAACGGCGAGCTTATGGCCGGCGGATGTCAATGGTCTCAACCGATCGAGATCCTTGAGATGCTCTCGGAAGGCAGCTGCGATTGAATTGGGATCGAAGCCAATTCTGATCGCTGCATTGTTTGAAAAGCCCTCGGGCAAATTGCACTCGTTCGTCATGAACACGGGGAGCTGGTATGCCCATGCCTCGAGGATCGTCATTGGCAATCCTTCAGAACGAGAAGGCAGCACAAATGCATCGGCATTAGCCAGCGCAGCAGCTTTCGCATTGCCGAAGAGCGGGCCAGGAAAGACAATGCGGCTTTCAGTTCGGCTTGCGAGCTCCCTGTAGTTGTTGGGCCCGTCATCCCATCCTGCAATTGCAAGCTGCCATTCTGGCAGCGCCTCTCTGCACTTGGCGAAAGCTTCTATGAGCTCCGGAACACCTTTCTTGTGATGGAGGCGGCCGAGAAAAAGCAGGGTTGGGCGGTCCATCCAGTCCGGCTTAGGTGGCCGCGGACCACTCGGGAGATCGACACCGTTCGGCACGACAGCAATCGGAGAGGTTACGCCCGCAGCGCGGATGCTACGCGCCTCCTGCTCATTGAGCGCATGCACGAAAACCGAGGAGTTCATATGCTTGCGCTCGAAAGAGAAAAGAGCTGCTTGCTTCTTCAAGCGTCCCTGCTCAAGCGCCCATGAATCAAGCATGCCGTGCGGGGAAACAATGAGCTTGGCACCAGCCTGCTTCTTGAAGGATAATGCGGACATTGAGAGACCGCTCCAAAGCCCGTGTGTGTGAACTATCGTAGGCTCGAGCGCAGTCAAAATGGAATAGCTGTTTGCGAGGATGCCAGAGCGCTTGGTTCTATAGTGCGCCGCGGCTGGCACGACATCGGGTGTGTCGGCGGATATGAGCGCTGTGCAGTGCGACAATCGATTAGCCACGGGCAAGATTGCTGCTGGCAAACCACCGCCCCGATGGGACAACAAGGCACATTGCATTGCTACACTTGGTTTCTGCGCCATGTTGAGCTCAGGAATCCAATGTCATTTATCGCGGCCCCGATCCTGGCGGAGCCCCAAAATCATTGGATCGATCACTCGCATCACTGGCTTGATCATGGCTTAGGACGACAACATGATCACCGATGATCGTGCCCGGCCCAAGGCGCTGGAATGCAGTTATCCAGACACCATCACCTATCGTTATTGGCTGGCTGAAGAATCTGAAATTAGGGTCAGACCAATCATGGTTTCCGTTACCAAGGTAAGCGCCTTGGCTAATGCAGACGTCATTCCCGATGGAAACAAGAGACAGGTTATCTATCCAAACGCCCTCCCCAAGCCAGACATTGTTGCCGAGCCTGAGAAACCAAGGATACTTTATTGAGACACGAGGTTTGCAGACTAAGCCCCTGCCAACCCTCGCTCCGAAAGCTCGTAGAAGGCCTGCTTTTGCGCGGCTTGGCAAGAGCCCTATGATTGAAGACTGAAAGAATATCGCATTGATCAAATACCAGATCGCACGCCACAAGAAATTGCGATTACCCGGGATTTCCGGCTTTGGGAAATGCGCCAAACGTAGTGGCTGGATAGGGCGAGTACGATGCTTCAAGAAACCCTCAAAATGACCGCCTTCTCTGACCGCTCTCAAGCAGCGTTGCCTCTCCTCCCAAATGTAGGAAGGCCGACATAGGTGCACGATGGGCGGTGCTACTTCTCTTCACATATGAAGGACATGCCAGCATAGCCATATTGAATATAAGGCTGGAAATTGAATCGCGCACCTTCACTCTGCAGCACCTCTTCGAAGGCGCGCTTTTCTCCGGAAACGCCTGTTCGGTTGAAATTGAAGTAGTCATCAAAGGCAATGATCATGCCTCCTTGCAAGTCGAGGCTCCAGGAACTTCAGGACGTCCAGGGTAGACGTGTAGAGGTCGCAATCGACATAGGCGAATGCGATCGAACCAACAGGGAAATCGGCATCGCCAAACCTGCTCAGGGATTCTGAAAAGAACCCAGGGACCAATTCATAATTCCTGATCCCGTTGCGCCGACAGTGACGTTCGAATTGCTGGAGCCCAATCGCCATTTCGCCTTCGACCCAAGCCCTATGCTGGTCCCGTTCGGATGTTTCCTGTGGCAAGCCCTCGAAACTATCGAAGCCCCAGAGCTTGCGCAGTAGCTTGGATGACCGAAGGTTCGCCCGATGAGCACATGCGAATGAAAACCCTTCGCCCGTCCCGAACTCGAGATAGTCGCCGGGAATGCCATTGAAGGCGATTGCCGCGAATGCTTTCTTGAAAAAGGCGTTGATCTCGCGCTCGTTGATGATTGTTTCTTCGCCGCGAACTCGGTCGAGGATGCGACGGCCATGCTTCTTCAGGGTGTAGGGTACATACTGCTTCATCCGAGAAACCTCATTGGTACGAAACGATGTCCTGACGACCGTTCGCGCCGACGTAGCTTCGATGGCCGACGTAGCTTCGATGGGCGTCAAGCAAGGTGTGCTATGCGGCCGGCACCGCTATGAGCATGCTATAGGCGTCCGGCGTGAAATCAGCGATCTCTCTTATTTCAAGGCGCTCGCCTAACGTCAGTCTGAGAAAGAGGGCGATCAGCCACCTCGGCGATGGAAAGCGCGCTCCCTTTGCTGACGGCATTCGGACGATTTGGAAAAATCGATAACCAGAATTCTTAAGCTCTTCGATAGCCGCAGAAGAGCCGTCCGAAAAGTCTGTCCGAGATTGCTCAAATAGTACGACTGGCCGGTGGTTGCGCAGCAATTGAGTTGACCCACGGAACACCTCGAGTTCCATTCCTTCGACATCAACCTTGATTAGCGAAACTCGCTCCCCTCCGACCAGCAGGTTGTCGAGTGTGTCGATCCGAACTGTCGACCCAAGGTCGGCCGTGCAGCCTTCTACCAATCGAGCGCGCCCGGAATTGATCGCCCCGTAGTTTTGGGATGCGCATTTCTCCAGGCTTGTCGCTCACTCCAAGATTGTTGCATCGAATGGGGGAGCCCTCGGTGTTAAATTCCAATAGTCGAAAAGTACGAGGATTGGGCTCGATTGCTATCACTTGGCTAAAGTATGAAGTGAAGAAGAGAGAGTGATTACCAATATTCGCGCCAACATCGACGAACAGTCCTTCAAGAGCAGCAGCATGCTGCTCCTTCAAGAACTCGGCAACTGACTCCAAATCCTCTCTTTCATAGAAACCTTCGACGAATATCGAGTTTGAAACAAAATCGTTCGAAAAGCACGCGATGACAGGGATGTTCTCAGCCCGAAACTCTCTCCCAAATTTGTGCAGGCTCCTCTTGATCCACCATCTGTACAACTTGCCGCCAAAACTGAATGCAGTCCCTCTGCGATAGACCTTCCTAAACACTCAGCGGCTCCGAAGTCTGGGGCATGTGGTATTCAAACTGTGGCATGAAGCCTTTTCATGCGCCAAGATCGTGTTGTCCCACGCGCGATAACGTAGATTTGCGCTCATGCAGCAAAGCGGTAGCGCGATAAGCACGAATAGCGCTCAAGCAGCGAAGCGGTAGCGCAGACAAGATGCGCTTGTTGTTCGCACGCCTCCGCGCTCCGGTATCCTCGGCCCTGCCGGGCCTGCGGGCGGGCGGTCGCCCTTGCGGCCCGCTGCGCGGGCCCAACCAGCGCATGCTCTCGGAAATCTGTGACCGTTGTTTGTTCGTGAATTTCATTGTCGTCCGACGGCTACCGCACTGCAGGAGAATCACGCTCCCACAGGTCAAATTGGCATACCCTCAGCAACTTGCTGCAATGCGGCATTACTACACTTGTTACGACTGGCAAGCACTGTCTGATTGAATTCACCAGCCATTCCTGCTTTCCGGTCGAAGACCATGAGCGGTGTCTTTTCCATTGATGAAGTTTTGGCAGCGGCCTTACGCGGTGAAAGCTTGCCTTGGCCGGCGGAACAGCATGATCCGCTTCTGATCAAAGGGTTTAAAACACGAATCCAGTTCCATGGCATCGCTGCACTTCTGGCCCAACAGTATGGCGTACTGCTCGATTGGCCTGAAGAGCTTAAAGCGTGGCTTCGCAACCAGAGTATCGGGCGCGTGATGTGGGAGCATGCCCATAGAGCGGTCCTCTCGGATTTCCTTGATTGCCTCCACCAAGCAGATATCTCCTGCCGGATATTAAAAGGAACTGCGATCGCTTACGCGCACTACCCCGAGCCTGCCCACAGGGCACGGGGCGATAGCGATGTCCTGATTTCAAGAGAGCATCTTGCAGATGTACGCCAGGTATTTGGCAAACTTGGATTCGAGCGCCCTCTTGCAACCCAAAGCTCGTTTGGTGATCTTCATTATCAGGAAGTGTGGCGACACATCGATCGTGCCGGGTTGGTGCACGATATAGATCTGCACTGGGAGGTGACGAATTCGCGAGCGTTACGGGAAATTCTTGATGTCGAGAAGTTCATGGCAGAAAGCTTCCCCCTGCCCCGCCTGTCACCGCTCGCACGAACTGTATCGCTCGAGACCCGCCTTGTGCACGGATTCGTAAACCGCGCGATGCACGGGCCGTTCTACCTCAATGAAGATGCCATCTGCGACCCCGGGAGGCTCGTCTGGGCCCACGACCTTCATTTGCAAGCCGATCAATTATCGGCCGAGAACTGGACCCAGCTGGCAGAGCGCTGCCTCGACCTTGGCGTTGCAGAATTCGCGCACGATGCTCTCGATTTTTCTCGCACCATGCTGGGAACAGAAATCCCAGCGAATTTTGCAGAAACGCTCCGGAATGCGCCGAGAGCGACCCCCGCGGCGCGCTATATTCTAGAACAAAACCCCAATCGCAGAACCCTGTACGATTTTCTGGCAACGCACGGGTTATGGGCACGACTGCGCTTCTTGCTCGCGCGCCTCATTCCATCCCCAGCTCATCTCAGAGCCAAATATAACAACGGCAAGCGACGCCCCCTGCTGCTGCTCCCAGTCCGACACCCTTTTCGAACGACGTAGCCAGGACGATTGATCATGTCCTCGCGGTCTGCTTCATTCGGATATCGTACAATGCGCGAGGCTTCGAACGCCCCGCGACATCAAAGACAGGGGACAAACCAGATGATCGTCAGGCATGGCAGCAATGACCACGGCAAAGTCGCCTCGCGTTGCAACCTCAAGCAGAGTGTGCGGATCTCCTGATGGGCTTCAAGGCGCTTCTTGACCAGGCACGCCCCTACGCGCCGTCGCTTGGCCTGATCGTCCTCCTGTCTCTCCTGAGTTCGCTCGCCTTCCTCGCCCTTCCTGCACTCGCAGCGCGCCTGCTCGGCGGGATCTTCACCGCCCGCGAGATCGACCTCGCCTGGGTCGTGGTGCTGCTGCTCTTCGCGCTACTTGCCCTCGCCATACTTCGCATCCTGAGCGCGCTTGTCGCGGCAAGCGTCGGCACGACCATCGAAGCAAGGCTGCGGCGCGAAATCTATTCGCATGTCCAGCGACTTCCCATGGGCTTCTTTGACCAGAGCCGTCAGGGCGACCTGCTGGCACTGCTCACCTGGGAGGTTTCCAGCCTGAGCGCGTTCATTTCTGGAACGCTGACGAGCGTACCATCGGCGCTAATCGTCGGCGCGGGCGCAATGACGATCCTTTTCACTATCGATCCCCGACTTGCCTGGCTGATCCCTATCCTGCTGCCTGCCTACTATTTTTCCCTTAAATTGATCGGGCGGCGCCTGCGAGTGCTGGCGACGCAGATCCAGCAGGCCGAGGCGGGCGTATTTGCCACGGCTGAAGAAGACCTCGAAATGCTTCCTGCTATCAAGGCATTTGCACGCGAGGACGTGCGCCTGCGCGAGTACCGCAAGGTCGTCAACAAGGCCCGGCGGCTTAAGGTCGAGGATCACAAGATCTATGCCGTACTTGGCCCATCGCTGGAACTGATCACGGCGCTAGGCGCGGTCCTGCTGCTGCTTCTTGCCAACCAGAGTTTTACAGACCAGCGCATCGATGGAACCGAGCTGTTCAGTTTCCTGCTCTATGCCGCCCTGCTGACAAGACCGATCGGGTCGCTGGCAGACCTCTATGGCCAGTTCAACAGCGCACGCGGCACCCTCGAGCGATTGCAGCACGTGCTGCAGGAAGCGCCCGAAGCCGGCTATGCAAGGGCTGACCATCCTGCCCACGGGAAAGGATGGATAGCGTTCGAGAATGTCTGGTTTGCCTATCGCGAGCGCGAAGATACATTGAGAGGCGCGGACTTTGACATCAAGCCGGGCGAAATCGTCGCGCTGGTCGGCGACAACGGCGCTGGGAAAAGCACTATCGTGCGACTTTTACTTGGCTTCTACACACCGCGCAACGGACGCATAACGCTTGACGGACTTGATATCGCGACACTCGATGTCCGTGAATTGCGGCGCAAGATCGGGTATGTTCCGCAGCGTCCACTGTTGCAAAACGGAACGATCATCGACAACCTGACGCTAGGCGAGCACGGGTTCGCGCAGTCCGATATCGAGATGGCATGTTCGCTTGCGCAGGCGCACGACTTCATTCTAAGTCTGCCCGACGGGTACAAGACCGAGATCGGAGATCACGGTCTCAAGCTGTCTGGCGGACAGCAGCAGCGTATCGCTCTTGCCCGTGCCCTGCTCGAAGATCCGCCGATCCTGGTCCTCGACGAAGCCACGTCGATGTACGATCTGGGCGCCGAAGCAGCGTTTGTCGAAGCCTGCCAGACAGCGCTCCTGGGACGGACAGTCATCATCATCACTCACCGGCCAGCAAGCCTTGCCCTCGCCGATCGTATTCTTAAGATCGAGAACGGCGCAATCGCGGAAATACTAGTAGCCCCGTCGGATCTTACCAGGACCCTAGATATCAAGAGCCGGACGATCATCGATCAGTCGCCAAAGGCACCGCGACAGTCCGGCTTGAACTGACTGACTAGACCTTCATCAGGTTTGCGCGTGGCAGCGAGACCTTACGCGGCCCGGAAAGCAGGTCGAGGAGGACCGTCACCCGCTCGCCACGCCTTGCATCAACTAACGTGCCAGTCAGATCGTCGAAAACACTTCCTACCACGCGGATCTCGTCACCCGATTGCAGATCGTCCTCCTCGGCCATTTCGCCGCGCTCCGCGATGCTGCGCATCAACGATTCGATGAACCCTCCCGGAAGAGAAACCGGTTCATCGCCGAACGTTACAAGACGCGAGACGCCAATGGTCCCGTTGATGGAGCGCCAGCGATCCCGATCCTTGTCGAAGCTGACGAAGATGTATCCGGGAAACAGCACCTCGTCGGCCCAGGCTTTCTTGCCGACCGACTTGCGTGGGCGTTTCACGGCAGGAAGGAAGGTACGAAATCCCTGCCTGCCCAGATGCTGTTGGGCCAAGCGCTCCCTGCTCGGCCCACATTGCGCGACAAACCAACGCAACCCTTCACGCGGCTTTCGTGACCCGGTAAGATATTCAGACATGTGTATGCGACGTAATGCCTAAAAGGCAAACAGTCGAGGAATTCAGGCAAGCTCGCCAACACGTTGCATGTTCGCGACATGGCGACACGCTATAGCTCTTCGGCTTGCGCTGCGTTGAGGAAACAGGCAACGGTCCCGGTCATTCATTACCACCTGGGGGCCGCGTGAAACTCGTCTTCATCAACCGTTTCTTTCACCCGGACCAGTCGGCCACTGCGCTCATGCTTGGTGACCTTCTCGCCGGTATCGACCGCACGGCGCACGAGTGCCTCGTTATCGCCAGCAGCAGCATCCACACTCATGGTGACGATATCGATGACGAACTTCCGCAATACATAACCGTGAAGCGAACGTGGGGACTCGCGCAAGGAGGTTCCTCGCTAGCTGCGAGGCTCGTCAACTTTGCCCTGTTCTACCTCGGAGTGCTGACGATCGGCATGCGGCAGATCGGACGCGGCGACCTCGTCGTATGCCTTACCGACCCGCCGCTGATCAGTGTACCTGTGCAGTTCCTGGCGCGCATCAAGGGTGCCCAGGTCGTGAACTGGTTGCAGGACATCTATCCCGAAACCGCCACGACGCTCGGGTTCGGCTCGCAGGACAATGCCTTGATCCGGTTGCTGCGCCTATTGCGAAACCGTTCGTGGAACCACGCGCATGCAAACATCTGTATCGGACAACGCATGAAGGAAAGAGTTGCACACTGCGGAGTGCCGAACGACAAGCTTCACGTCATACCGAACTGGGCCGAGGAGAATATGCTCACCCCCCTTCCCCGCGAGAACAATCCGCTGCGCAGAGAATGGAACCTGCCCGAAGATAGCATCATAGTGGGCTATTCGGGCAACCTTGGCCGTGCGCATGATGTAGGCACCATGCTCGACGCTGGCCGCCGCCTTATTAGAGAGGGTGAGACACACCTGCAATTCCTGTTCGTGGGTGGCGGAGTGAAGCACGCGCTGCTGCCTACGCCCGCTGACGAACCTCTGGTAGCGCCTTATTTCCAGGTGCGTGGCTACCGGCCCAGGAGCGAACTGCGGCTCAGCCTCGCGGTTGCAGATATCCATTGGTTGTCGCTCGAGCCCGAACTTGAGGGCCTGATTGTCCCGAGCAAGTTCTACGGCGTAATAGCCGCGGGCAGACCCATCATCTTCATCGGGGACACAGATGGCGAAATCGCGCAGCTCATATCCCGGGCCGAATGCGGGAGAAGTTTCCGCAAAGGAGATGTCGAGGGCCTCTCGGACTTCATTCGCATGCTTGGGAGGGATGTCCGGTTGCGCGAACGGCTCGGCGCGAACGGTCGGGACTATTGCGAGGCGCACCTAACCCGGACTGCGAGGATCGCAGACTGGAACAGGATCCTGCAAAAGGTCGACGAAGGAACAGCAGTCGCTCCCCAGACGATGTCCTAGCGGGCACCAAAACCCGTCACGAGCACTTTCAGAGTGCGCAAGGCGATAACGACGTCAAGCCAGAGCGAGATGTTCTTGACGTAGTAGAAGTCGTAACAAAGCTTGTCGCCGACATCGTCAACGCTGGTCACATGGCCCTGGTGGACCTGCGCCCAGCCGGTAATTCCCGGGCACACGAGGTGGCGGTAGCGATAGTTGGGTATCTCGATAGCGTAGCTGTTCGATAGCGCCACTGCCTCCGGGCGCGGACCGATCCAGCTCATCTGCCCCTTGATGATATTGAATATCTGCGGCAGTTCGTCGAGCCGCGTGCGGCGGAGGAAGTGGCCCAGTCGCGTGATGCGGCCATCATCGTCGGCGGTGACACTCGCTATCACGTCTTCGCCATTCTCGACCACCGTCATCGTCCTGAACTTGTAGATCTCGAACAGTCGGCCCGCGTCTCCGACGCGTCGTTGACGAAAGATGGCTGGTCCAGGGGAATCCAGTTTGATCGCGAGGCCGATGCCGACCAGGAAGGGAAAGAGAAGAGGCAGTGCGACAAGCGCACTGACCAGATCGATAGCGCGCTTGACCTTCTTGTAGGCGAGCATGGGTACGAGCGCGCCAAAGCTGTTTTCCGAAAGATGATCGAATTGAACCTTGCCTGTCAGGGCTTCGCGCAATTGGGTCACATGGTAGACCGGATGACCTTCAAGCGCAGCCTCAGTGAGAAGTCGTTCCCACTCGGACCCAAGCGACGCATGCATATCAGCCACCACGATCGCCTTTTTTATCCCGGGTAGAGCAGGGTAATCAAGAGCAATCGTGCGCAGCTGATCATTCGTCTCGAAATCAGCACCCCGTCCGACCGGTACCACAAAGCAGACGGCGCGCCTCGCGCGCGCCATCAGGAGAGCGAGTATGTAGAAGCTGACGAGCGAAGAAGCGATGCACAAGGCCAGGAGAATGGTGCTGTAGGGCAATCGCAGAAAAATTGGAATGCAACCCAGCAACCCGATCGACGACGCATAGATCGGCAGGATCCACTTTGACAGCACCAAGCCGAAGTAGCCGCCGATCTGTCGTAGCGCGAGCAGGGTCAACAGCGAGGCAAGTCCTGCCCACCATAGCGTGATCGAAGTCGATGGAAGCGCGATAACACTTTCGCCCCGAAGTGCCACGAGCGCTGCCAGAGGAAGTGCGACCGCCGAAAGCAGTGCGAAGACGCACTGGACACGAAGCGAGTGAAACAAGCTCCTATGCACATGGCGGTCATCGAGGCGAAACTGGTACATCACTTGCTCGGCTGCCTTGCAGACGAGGAAGACGAAGGCTGCGCTTCGACGCCGGTATCCAGGTAATAGCGGTAGGCGTCGCGAATACCCTCCTCTAGTGCGATCCGCGGGGCCCAGCCAAGTTCTACAAGCGCCGAACTGTCGAGCAATTTTCGCGGAGTCCCGTCGGGTTTGACGCTATCGAACTCGAGCTGATCGCGGCACCCGACAATTGCCGCGACCTGTCCGGCGAGAGCGCGGATACTTACTTCCTGGCCAGAACCGACATTGATCGGCAGTTCGCCGCTGAACGTCTTGAGCAGGTGCACGCAGGCGTCGGCGAGGTCGTCGACATGCAGAAATTCGCGAAGCGGGCGGCCGCTCCCCCATACGATGAGCGGTTCGCCGCTCACCTTCGCCTCGTGTGCCTTACGGATAAGCGCTGGCAGGACATGGCTTGTTGCGAGATCGAAGTTGTCACCAGGACCGTATAGATTTGTGGGCATGGCGCTGATGAAGTCGCATTCATACTGCCTGCGGTATGCCTGGCACAACTTGATGCCGGCGATCTTGGCGATCGCATACCATTCGTTGGTAGGCTCGAGCGGTCCTGTCAGCAACGCATCTTCCGAAATGGGCTGGCTTGCATCACGTGGATATATGCACGATGAACCAAGGAAAAGGAGCTTGCGGACCTTTTCCTGGCGGGCTGCCTCTAGGACGTTCATCTCGATTGCAAGATTGTCGTACAGAAATTCGCCAGGGGAATTGTCGTTCGCCCAGATGCCTCCCACCTTGGCAGCCGCAAGTACGACCACGTCAGGGCGGTTGTCGCTAAACCAGCGACGCACGTCCGCCTGTTCGCGCAAGTCCAGTGAACGCGGCGCGGTCAGAACTTCACAGTCCTCGCTCTGTAAACGCCTGAGCAGGGCGGCTCCCACCATGCCCCTGTGACCGGCCACATAGACCTTCAGTCCCGCGAGATCGAAACTCATTTGTTTCGCGCCAGCCGGTTTTCGCTGCGATGGAGGACACCGATCCCGTTGTTGCTTTGTGCAAGCTCGCCACTCACTTCGTCGATCGAATGCGGAACGAAGGGGTTCGACTGCATCAGTCGCAGGTCAGCCTGCACCATTTCGTTCGCGAGTTCGCGCGCGCTAGTCTCGTGCCGCCAACCCAACTTCTCCCACGCTTTGGACGGATCACCCAGCAGAAGGTCGACTTCGGTGGGCCGGAAATAGGCTGAATCGACCTCGACCAGTGTCTGGCCGGTCCTGGCATTTATGCCGATTTCGTCCTCGCCCTCGCCCTTGAACTCGAGATCGATGCCCAGATCAGCGAAGGCCCAGCGCACGAAATCGCGCACGCTGGTCGTTTCCCCGGTCGCAAGGACATAGTCATCGGACCGATCCTGCTGAACCATGAGCCACATCCCGCGTACGTATTCTCGGGCATGACCCCAATCACGTTTGGCGTCGAGATTTCCAAGAAAGAGCTTTTCCTGCATTCCGAGCGATATGGCGGCAGCCGCGCGGGTGATCTTGCGGGTTACGAACGTTTCACCGCGAAGAGGACTCTCGTGGTTGAACAAGATGCCGTTCGAGGCATGGATGCCGTAAGCCTCGCGATAATTTACCGTGATCCAGTATCCGTAGAGCTTGGCCGCTGCGTATGGAGAACGGGGATAGAAAGGTGTGGTTTCGCGCTGTGGCACTTCCTGTACAAGCCCGTAGAGCTCGCTGGTCGATGCCTGATAAAAGCGCGTGGTCTGCTCCAGCTTCAGGATCCGGATGGCCTCGAGGATACGCAAGGTGCCGACTGCATCGGCGTTGGCGGTATATTCGGGGGTCTCGAAACTGACGGCGACATGGCTTTGCGCTGCAAGATTGTAGACCTCGTCGGGCCGGATCTCGCTCAGGAGGCGGACCAGATTGGTCGAATCGGTCAAGTCGCCATAGTGAAGGAACATTTTCTGGTTGAGGGTGTGCGGGTCCTCATAAATGCTGTCGATCCGGCCGGTATTGAAGGAAGAGGACCGGCGCTTGACTCCATGAACCTCGTATCCCTTTTCGAGCAGGAGTTCGGCAAGATATGCGCCGTCTTGGCCTGTCACACCCGTGATAAGCGCTTTTTTCGTCATCGATTAGTCCATTTCCCCCTGCATCAATCGGAAAACTGGTTTCCTTATTTTCGATGCGTCTTGGCGGAACCCATTATGCGGGTGTCGAATGAATGCTGCAAGTGCGAAAGTAGTCGTCAAGATCGCCTATCATATCTGCACCGTCTCAAATGCCACGATCCGACGGCGTTTATTCAAGTCCCTGTGACGGCGAATAGAGATCGACAAGATCCATGGCTCTTTTCCCAAGAACGCATGTTCTGCCATGATTGAGAACGGCGTGGGCAATGAACCCTTGATCGATACCGCGTCCGACCTGGATAGCGATCGTCGTATGGATGCCGAGCCGTCCAAGCCAGCGCTGAGCTGCGAGTGCCTGTACTAGGCAGTCGGAACGGAAAGGTACGAAGCGCGCCATCGCGGAAACACACTTGGCAACACGGTAAATTTCATTCTTGGCCGGTCGAGGGTGATGCGAACGCCTGCACACTGGCCGTGCGTTCAGCTTGGCGATATCGGATGGTACGATCCGCACCAGTCTAGCCCGCGCCAGGAAAAGCTCGAATGTGGCGCGTTGCAGCGAACCCAATTCACCGCTGCGCCACAACCGGACGCCGATCCGCCTCGCTTTCATGCAGAACACTATTGCAATAGCCGAAGAATATAGTCCAGACGCATCTTTATGAAAGCGTAGTCCAAGATGCTTTCCGGTTCAGATCGCACGGCGCTTTTCAATTTCGCTTGTACGCGCGAGGATAACACAGCACATCGCGAATACCGTGCTGATCGCGGCCGTTCGAAGCGGATAATCCCAAGCCGAATGCAAGAGAATAACCCCACTGGCGATGGCCGCGGCGCGGGCAAACGGTTGCGCTTGCCGCAATCGCCAGACAACCAAGATTCGAGAAACCCACCAGGCTGCAAAAGCGAGTATTGCCAGGACCCCGAGCAAACCGAATTCAAGAACAATCTCGAGATAGTCGTTGTGCGCGTGATTGACGTAAACGGGCCGCGCTGACGAGGCGTTCTCGAAGTCGTCGTAAACCTCGCGGAAGGTCCCGAGACCGCTACCCACGGGCCAGTAGTGACGCGTGGCTTCCCAAGCGGTAGAAAAGATCTGCTGTCGTCCGCCCTCGGCAAAAGCATTGTCCTTGGCAAAGACGTTCCCACCTTCCTCGGTCAGGGCGATCAGCACCGCTCCTGCTATGAGCGCTGGAACAAGAGCCACAACCAGAGATCGGCGCCGGCCGGGAAAAATGATGAGAGCCGACATGACCAATACGGGCAAGGCAAGGGCATATCCGGTCAGCGAACCCACCAGCCCTAGTCCGAGCAGGACAAATGCAGCAAGGACGATCGCGAAGAAGGTCAGTTCGCGCTGGCGTTGTGGCTGCGCGTCGATCGCAAAGCGCACGACAGCCGCTAGAAAGGGGAAAGTGACCAGAAGCAGCGTCGCCATATGGTTGGCGTTTGAAAAGAAGCCGACGAGTAGTCCATTGTTGGTAAAGCTGTACAGGTAGGCAGGGGAATCCTTGGGGCCAGAAAACTGGATTAGACCAAGTCCAATGCCCGCAAACGCGCAAGCCACGAGAGCTATTGCCAACCAGTCCAGATCAGGCCTTGGCCTCAAGGCGAGAGCCAGACCGAAACCCATCGCAGGCAGGATCCACACCGCCGACGTGATAGTTTCGTGAAGACTGAGTGTCACGAGCGTCAGCGCAGGAACGACGTCGACAAGGGCAAGTTCCTCTAGGATCGACGTACGCCCAGGTAGCTCTGACCATATGGCCAATGGAAGCGGGATGAACTGAATGACGACAATCGCGATCAACAGCGCGGCGAGCCACTTGGAAGATCGATCAGTCAGTATAGTCGGGTGTCGCCGGGCCTGCATGACTGCACTCGTGGCGATTGCGAGGCCAAGAAGTTGGAGCAAGAGGTTCTCCAGGAAACCACCATTACTTGCTCCTCCCATAAGCAGGCAAAGCGCGAAGTAGATCGGGAGGATCGCGCGTTTTACCGGTTCGACCATCATGAGTCGGATTCGATGCGGATTTCACGAATCTCGAAGGAATTAGCGATCGGCGGATCGAGAGGCCCTCCCACAAGCATGACGTCGAGCGCTGTACAGCCTGTGGGTACAACGAAGAAAAATTCGGTACGCGCGCCACTCAGGCCGACTTCGCCGATCTTCTCCCTACCTCGGCATGCTAGCTCTGCGCGCAACCCAGGACCAGTGGTAGCTGCCGTTACAACGAGGCGATATCGTCCCGGTGCCGCGATCACAGCCTGCCGCGCGAGCACAGCCCGCCGCCGACCATAGTACTCACCTTCCAGTCCCAAATCGCTAACTCTGGCATAGCCAGCGCGATCGCTACCAATCAGCCAACCGAATGGAGCCGGATAGTCTCCCGAAAAGCCGGGATCGATCATCATGTCGTCGCCAGACAATGCATCGGGATAGAAATTTGTCCAGAGGCGCCTCGCGCCTTCCCAGTCACCGTCGTTGAGCAGCGGCGTCGTAATGGCAGCCACCAACGGCGCACGGTCCTCACCCAAGTCGAAATCGATCATCCGTTCGGCAGCATCGAGCAGCATCGACGCGCTTGCACCGTTGCGGGCCTGGCTGCGCAGGATGTGCAGCTTGAGCGACGGTTCGGTCAGCGCCTCGAGAGTAGCCGCGCGCGTTGCTGGTACACTTGCAAGGTATGACAGGATGCCCTGCAGAGTCGAACGCTGGCCGGGCTCGAGCCTGTAGAGCGCTTCGATATGGTTTACAGCGTTACGGGTATCGCCGCGGCGCACAAGAAGATCGGCAAGCAAGAGACGAGCTTCGCGAGAACGCGGGTTCCGGCGCGTCGCAATGCCCAGCAAAGTTTCTGCATTATTATGCTGCGCCTCGACCACCAGCCTTGCCCCTGCAAACACGAAGATATCCTCTTCGAGCGGAGCGTAGGAAGTGGCTTGGCGAACTGCGCCTAAGTCGAGCCCGCTGATATCGCCACGGGACTGACGAAAGATCAGAGTTTCAGTATTAAAAGTCCGGTCCGGATGGGCATTCAGAATCAAGCCGGCAATTTCGCCAGGTACAGAGCGATCGGTCGTCCAGAAATACGCGAGCATGCTGGCGCAGCCGAGGACGAGCGCAAGCGCTGGTGCAATTACAAGTCGGCCTTGTGCCATCGACCGCCCGCCCCATCCGACTCGGACATTGCCTCAATGAGACCGCTGCGTGAATTGCCATCAGCAACCGCCTGCCGATAATAACGGTAGCTATAGCTATAATCTTCTGTCGAAGCCGCCGCTTTGGTCAGTACGGCACCGAGTATGCGCACGCCTGCCATCTGCAGCTGATTGAGGGCAGTTGCCGCCGCATGCGTGCGGGTCTTGCCGCTCTCGACGGTAAACAGAGCGCCTTGGCATACAGAACCCAACAGGAGAGAGTCGGCAAATCCGAGGGTTGGCGGAGCATCGATGACAATTGCGTCGAAATGGGTCTCGAGCTCTTCGAGTATCTCGCGCATCCGTCCGGGTCGAATGATGTTCGCGGGATTGGGAGGAATAGGACCGCTGGGCATCAGGAACATTGTGTTTCGCGATGTCCGCAAGATGTGGTCAGTCGCCGACCCGTCTGACGTCAAAAGCGTGCTGAGCCCATCGCTCGCATGCTGGTCGACCGAGAAGCTAGGCTTGCGCATGTCAGCATCGATCAGCAACACCCGTTTGCCTACAGTCGCGAGCTGCATGGCAATACTGTAGCTCGTGGTGGATTTTCCCTCTTCGGGGTTTGAACTTGTTACCAGCAAGGTTCTTGGAAAACCGCCGGGCGTAGCCAGCTGCAAGGTTGTGCGCAGGTTGGCGTAGGACTCATAAATGTCCGAATGCTGGTCCGCGAGCTCATTGCTCAAATCAACATTCTTTTCCTTTTTCGGTATCGAACCGAGTGCTGCCAGATTGAGCTTCTGCTTAATGTCGTCCTTGGTCTTGATCGTGTTGGTGAAGCGATCCCACAAGATCGCGAGACCCGCACCAAGCGCGAGCCCGAGCAAGAGACCAAGAACTCCATTGCGGAACGTGTTGGGAGAAAAAGGAAATTGTGGGATTTGGCCGCTGTCGACGACAGCGGCCTGCGCCGAGCCGATTCCCGATGCCACGCTCACTTCGTTAAAGCGGCTAAGCAATGCGTCATACAAGGCGCGGTTCGTATCGAGTTCGCGCTGAAGGATGTTGTACTGAATTGAATCCTCACGCTCACTAAGCGCTTCGGAACTCAACTGGGCGACCCGGCTTCTGAATGTGTTCTCCTCGGCAAGAGCCGCTTGGTATTCGGCTCTCAGCGCTGCGACCGAACGAGACGTTTCGGAATTTATCTGTCGCGTCAATTCATCGATGCGTGTTCGCAGCCTAACCATGTCCGGGAAACTATCCTGGAGATATGTTGACTTTTCTTCGTATTCGGCCTGCACGCTGGCAAGCTCCTGGCGTAGCTGAGCAGTACTTGCATTTACTTCGCTAATCGAGTTTGCCTGCCGGTAGCGTTGTTCGGCCGCGATACGCCGTTGCTGGGCTTCGGCGAGCCCTTGGTTGAGAGTAGTGAGAGTCGTGCCGGTAAGACTGCTGGCGCCACCTTCTCCGTCGCCCCCCTCACCACCGATGAGCACGATACCGTTGGCCTGAGCGTAATCGACCAGTTCGCGTTCGGCTGTGTTGACCTGTTCGCGCACCGCAGCGATGCGCTCTGCAAGGAAATCGCGCGCAGCTATCGTAGCTTCGTATTTTCGGTCAAGCGTGAGCTGAATATAGGACGACGCGAAGCCATTCACGAGCCGTGCGGCCTCGCCCGCATCCGGTGAGACGTAAGAAAGCTCGATAAGCCGACTGTTGGCAGCGGGCGCAACCGTAAGCCCCCCTGCAACCGAACTTGCGGCAGCTTGTGTACTCGACTGAGCGCTCGAAGTGCTTTCGCTTGGGGGCGTTACCAGACTGAGGTCCTGCACTACCCTTTCGGCCAGTGCGCGGCTTCGCAAGATTCCAACTTGTGTCTCGCGAAACTCCCAATCGGTCGACGGAACGACCATGTTCTCTGCGGAACCCGAGCCATCTGACATGATCGGGACGGTCGGTGGGTTAAGTTCGATAGTCGCGACCGATCGATACAATGGTGTCTGACTCAAAGAATAACCAAGTGCAACCAGGAAGCCAGCCAATCCAGCTGCGATCAGCCAGATCTTGCGCGCCCAAAGGATAGAGGCGATCTCAGAGATAGAAATCGCTGGATGGTCGTCCTCGGTAAAATTATTGTCATCATGGCGGATAAATTCAGATGGCTCGGGACGGCGCTGCTCGGGCAGACGGCCATGACCCATATCATCGATAAAAGGGAGGTGCTTCAAAATTGCCAGCCTTAGTAGAGACAGGAGATGTTCAAACTGAATTTCGCGCGATGAGTGCGATGATGGACGTCCAGCATAAGCATTGGACGTCCTTCTCGACGCTCAACCCGGAGGAAACTGAAATTCAGACGTGTGGACTCAACAGATTTTTATCAAGCCAAACCGCCTACTAGATCCCTCGCGCCGCACTTAGGAAATTCAAAGCTATACGCGGTCTAAAATCTGATGCGAGATTATCCTGAGGAAGCTTACGTTCCTACACCGATGACATATTTTTATGATACAAATCAAGGACTGACCGGATCTTCGTCGCCTTCAATCGCAAAAACGATACCGCCGGCAACTCCAGCGAATAGGGCAACTGGCGCCGCGTTTCTGATACCACCGGAAACCCCAGCGCCAGCACCAACGCCCTCAACCATCATGGGGCGCGCATTAGGGCAACGGCGCGACTGCAGGAGAGCTTCAAGCTGTGCCTCTGTACTGCGAGGCTGCGCAACCGTACCTGTGTAGACAAAACAGTTACAGCTTCCATCTTCAAACACCTGACGCGTCACATCAAACACCCCCGTCAAGTCGTCTTGACGCTCAACCGTTACGGAACAAACTTGCCCCTGCGACGGCCCTTCCTGACTGGGCTGCGCGCCTGCGCCAGCAGCTACACCAACAACACCCACCGCACCTGTGGAAAGGATCGCAAAAGTTTTCAAGAAACGCATTTCTTATACTCCAAAAAACGCCATCAAGGTCGCTTGTTCTCACGGAACGACCGAGCCAGATAGCCAACGCACAAACAGCGCTAAGCGATCCTTATTTGGCTGGAAAATCTCACAGATAGGTTTAGTTTGCAAGTGCGAATTGTCGGGTCGGGACCTCATTGCGACGCGCTATTTGAAAGAAAGCGACTCGCTCTTCTCCGGTTGGCGATGCTTTGACAGCATACTTCGCCACTGCACTGCTACCCAACCTTGGACCGCTCGGGTCTAGAGTTTTCCGCCTTTCCCAGATCCGGTGGGCTGGTTGCACCGGCTGAGTTTGCCAGCATGATCGGGGGGGATATTCCCGATCATGCTGTGCGGTCGCTCTTCGTTGTAGTGTCTACGCCAGGCCTCCAGCTTTTCGCAAGCATCTTGCAGCGACAGGAACCAGTGCGCGTTCAGGCATTCGCTGCGCAGCTTGCTGTTGAACGCTTCGATGAAGGCATTGTCTGTGGGCTTGCCAGGGCGGGAGAAGTCCAGGATCACACCGCGCTGGTAAGCCCACAGATCCATGTCACGAGAGATAAATTCACTGCCATTGTCCACTCGTATCGTCTTCGGGTAGCCGAGCAGCTGTTCACCATGTTCGCCGAAGACAGCAAGCTGATCCCAGAAGAGAGTTTTACCGGCCTACTCAAAACGCAGCAACAGCATCCCGAACACCTCGCGCCGCAGTTGTCTGCCCTTTGGCAGGCGATGGACAAGGGCGAGTTCGCGCCCGCGCTCGGCGTGCCGGTCTAATGTTTTAACGGCTATTTGTTTAAGGATCGCACGGCGCTAGACCTCAAAGCGGACGAGTTGGAAGTGCTGATACAGGCGGCGGAACACAAGTGGACCGAGGTCGAACCAGCGATCATCGGCACACTGCTGGAACGCGCATTGAACCCAAAGGAACGGGCCAAGCTCGGCGCGCATTACACGCCGCGCGCCTATGTCGAACGATTGATCGCGCCCACCATCATGGAGCCGCTGCGCGCCGACTGGGACGGTGTCCGGACCGCCGCTGCCAGCCTGATCGATGATGGCAAAACGGATACCGCCCGCCTGCTGGTGGAGCAGTTCCACACCCGGCTGGCGGGCACCAAAGTCCTCGATCCTGCGTGCGGCACAGGCAACTTTCTCTACGTTGCCATGGCGCGGATGAAAGAGCTGGAGGGTGAGGTGCTGGACCTGCTGGAGGAACTATCTTCAAGCGATGCCGAGAAGCAATTCGTCGCCGACCTCACCGGTCACACCATCACCCCGGAAAACTTTCTCGGGCTGGAGATCAACCAGCGCGCGGTCGAAATCGCACAGCTCGTCCTGTGGATCGGTTACCTGCAGCGGCACTTCCGCGTGAACGGGCAAGAGCGGATGCCGAACGAGCCGATCCTCACCGGCCTTCGCACCATCGAACGCCGCGATGCACTGGTCGAATATGACGAGAAAGTGCTGGAGCGGGACGAGGAAAACCGACCGGTTTCACGCTGGGATGGTGAAACGATGAAAGCCCATCCAGTTACCGGCAAGCCGGTGCTGGATGAGACCGCGCGCGTGGAAAGCTGGCTCTATCCAAATCCCAGAGCGGCCAAATGGCCCAAGGCCGATTTCATCGTCGGTAACCCGCCTTTCATCGGCTCGAAGCGAATGCGCGAGCAATTGAGCGATGGCTATTTTGAGGCGCTACGAAAGGTACATCCTAAGCTACCGGGCACCGATTTCGCTTTCTACTGGGTCTGGAGGGGGCGGGTCTCGTGGCGTCAGAGGACGTTCGTCGCTCCGGGCTGATTACAACGAATACACTTCGGCAACCTGTCGGCCAGCGTGTGCTGATAGCTGCGATGAGCGGCAAGAAGCGGACATCCCTGGCATTCGCCGTAGCCGATCATCCTCGGCGAGACGCGCAAACGGACGCTGCGGTGAGAGTCGCAATGACTGTCTTCGCACGCGGCGAATGCGACGGTTTGTTGCTGCAAGTGGACGATGATGGGAAGCCTTTGGCTTCCTCAATTGGTCTGATTAACAATAACCTAACTGTGGGCGTAAACACCACCAAAGCGACCGCACTGAAGGCAAATGCGAACATGAGTTTTATGGGGGGCAAATTGGTTGGTGCTGGCTTTCGGCTTAACGAGAACGAGCGAACTGCCTTTGCCAATGTGGGAGCAAATCTGAATATGATGCCGCGTTTAGTTGCGGGCTCCGATGTCACCACACGCAATCAGCACAGACATGTGATTGATGCTTTCGGCCTCAGCGCTAGAGAGCTGGAGAGCGAACATCCCGTCCTATTTCAGCATCTCGTTAATACGGTCCAGCCAAGTCGAATGACCCTTCGCCGGAAGTCGTATCGCGACCTTTGATGGGTGTTTGCCGAACTCCGAACGGCGATGCGAAAGGCTATCGATAAACTCGATCGGGTCATCGTAACCTCAGAGGTTTCGAAGCATCCGACCTTCGTATTCGAAGCAACCGATGGCGTCCAATTCGACGGGTCGATGATCGTGGTCGCGTCGGATGACGCCTTTTACCTTGGCATTATGTCATCACGGATCCATGAGACTTGGAAGCATAATGCGGGCGGCACATTGGAAGATCGCCCGCGGTATCAGGTCGGTAAGACTTTCGACCCATTCCCGTTCCCGGCGGACGTGCCCGAACCGCTTGCATACGCGGTCCGAACCGAGGCGGAAGCACATGACGCGCTGCGCAAGCGCGTGCTCGCCGAACACGACGATCTGACCCTTACCAAGCTTTACAATGTGCTCGAAGCCTTGCGCTCCGGCCGCGCGCTAACCAACATCGAACGGGACATTCACGACCGCGGCCTCGTCACTCTGATCCGCCGCCATCACGACGCAATCGATGCCGTTGTGGCCGAAGCCTACGGTTGGCCGGCAGACCTGCCGGAGGAAGAAATCCTTACTCGCCTTGTCGCGCTCAACCGCAAACGCGCCACCAAGGAATCCCGCGGCCTGATCCGCTACCTGCGCCCCGAATTCCAAGACCCGGGATATCGCGCACCGATCAGCGAAAGGCTTGATCTTGGCGAAGCTGTGGCGCCCTGCCAGACAACGTCATCTCTTGGCCGAAGGAACTGCATGCTCAGATCGGGGCGGTGCAGTCCATCCTCGCGACATCTGCCGAACCGCTGGCTGCACAGAACATCGCACGCGCATTCAAAGGCAAGCGGGCGGCCACCGTTCGCCCTGTCCTGGATGCATTAACAGGCGTTTGTCTGGCGCGTCGCACGGGCGAGGGCAAGTACGCGGCATAAAGAACACCAAGACAGTTTGGACCAACCCGGTTGGTCTATTTCGCAAAATTTTCTAAAAAGGCACTTACAATCCAACGGAGTGCCAGAGAAATGTCTTCAATAAATGAATCCGCCAGACGGTCTTTTCACGACCGGCAAATGGCACAGCTCACTACGCTCGTTCCCGGTCTTGATCCCGATCCGCCAGTACTGCTTTGCAGTGCTACACAACCGTTCGATCAATTCATGATAATGGAACTCAAACGGCATGGATGGCCGGCAACCGGCAAGACCAACGAAGAGTATGAAGCCAATCCGCCGAGCCCGATAAAGGGTGCGGTGCTCGCAAAAAAGCTGGCACGGGGAAACGGGCTATCAGAGGCACATATCGAGTTACTGGCCAAGCGAATTAAATGGTTGCAGCGCAACCGATTCCGATGGGGAGCGCGCGACGGTTATGCCGTTCTTGTTGCGGCCGAGGACGCAGGCGCGGTCGTGCACCAGGCCCCCGACAAAGACCACGCGGCAACTGAAAAGCGGCTCTGCGACACCCACGTGCCTGATGCGATGCAATCAGATCATGAGGGCCATAGCGCACCTGACGGAGGCTTATCTTCTGCCCCTTCCGCCATAGGAAGCATGGCACAAAATGAGGTCGAGGCATCGAGTGTCGAGGAAGGTACAACGCCAGTTTCAGCGGCAAAAACCGGCGGAACCAGGACTGCTGCAGTCGTTCAGAATGCTCCAATCGATGAACCGAAAGACCGTCCCAAAGCACACGCTTTGTCAACTGCGGCGGACAATTGCGACGCAGCGCTGGCGGCGCTCGAGGGGAGTGCGGACGGCGATAGTTCTCTCACGTTTGACGATTACGCCAAGGCCATTGGCGAAGCCGCTTCGGATGAGACAGACGATCGCCTGGTCTCGCTTAGAACCGGACACATCAATTCCGTCGAAGGACACAAGGTTCGAAGCCTTCTTTTCGCAATAAACTACAACAAACCGCGCGAAGAGATCGAACGGCGAGCCCGCGCACTCGCGGCGGACAAAGCACAGCTATCCGCGGCGATGTCCGGCCCGAGGTCGACAAGCGAAGACATCCGGGATGCATTCGCTAAATTAGGGCTCAATTCCGATGCATGAAACATCAGCATACGGCACACCGTTTATAGGGTGTAGCAATAAGCAGGATGGGAACGGGGGCCGTTCCTTGGGGCGTCGTGTCGCTTCGCTTCGGGCCGCCCTTGAAGAGAGAAGGGGAATGCAATGACCGAGTGTTCTTCGGATTCTAAGCCGGATATCGGAACTGAGTCAGGCAAACCATCTTCGGAAGATCGCCGCGACCTTGTTATCAAGGTCCGGGTGAACGCGGCTGAAAAGGCCGAGATTGTCCTACAAAAAGGTCGGTTGAGTCTCGCGGCATTCCTGCGAGATCGTGGTCTTCGTCAAAACGGCATCTATGATCCTACCTACGCCGCCATTGGGGGTGTCTACCAGTCTGCAAGCAATCTGCGCGACAGCGCTGACTGGATCCAGGAAGCGAGCGTAAACCTTCAAAATGCAACAACAGTCTTGGCGAGGCTTGTTGGTCACGCAGCTGACTCCGAACACCCCCTCAAAGCAATCAAAGATTTGCGCGAACTTGCAGCGCAGCTCAACACCGGGGCAGAGCGGATAGAGAACCAAGCGAATGAGCTTGGCGGACAGGCCCGCGAACTCGGACAAAAGCATATGCAAGAGATGCTCAAGCGGTACCCGATGAAAATCATCGAGCCGAGGCCAAGAAGATGATCGCAAAAAGCGTTTCCTATCAACATCTGTTCAGAGGCATTACGGCATTTTCGAGCGCCGATCGCAAAACGCTATTCGCGGCTAGGGCAGTCGCGAAATATGTCCTCGGCCTAGAACTCGATGAACTAGAAGCCATGCTCCTAGGCGAGGCGGTTAATATTGGTGCATATGGCCCCGATGAGCGCGGCGACGACGGACGGGTACTCGATGCGGCGGTTTTCAATCTTGAGAGCGACTCTAAGCACGATCAAGCAATCGAATTTGCCTACCGTGTGGCAGCGTCGGGAAAGAACGCACTGCGACAGATCGTCGTGGCTTACGGAGAAGAACCCGCTCCCGATGAAATGGCGGCGCGCCATAGGGAGGTCTTCCGCCGCGTACTGCGGGCTGAAAACAAGCCGATAATTTATTCGAAACACGGCGACACGCGCTTCGACCATTTTCACCTTGCGGTCTGCACCGCCGACCGCAACTCCGGCAAGGTTGGCGATTGGGGGCAAGAGAAGGAGATCGAGGCGCTTCATATTGCCACGGCGATCTGCGAAGCGCACGACAACTTGAAGCCCGAACCCAATCGCCGCTACGTAGCGGATGAAACCGGTGTCTATCACACTTGGAGCGGTATGCGTATCGCGGAGGCAAACGGCGACATTATCAATCGCGGAACGTTTAGGGCGGTCGAAGCGGAACAGGCCGAGTTCGATACCGAAGTTCTTGCTCCCGGCGATGCTTATGTCGGCCAGGCGCTGCCTACTCATAAAGCGATCAAGCTTCTAGCGCGCGGCGTAGCCGGGAAGGCAAAAACCTGGGACCAATTACATCGGGGACTAGCTCGCGTCGGAGTTCGATATGAACCCTATTACGCAAAAGGTGAAATAGAGGGTGGGCACCTGATAGCAAACGGCGTTCTAGATAAAGAAGATGACCGTATTGCTGCAAGTCATGCGAATGCGGGCTTTGAGCGCCTTTGCAAACGGCTCGGAAACCGGCCCTACGAAGCGCTGGCGAGCGACATCCACGTTCGATCATTTGTCGCCCCGGCTTATCGCAAAATGCAGGAGGATTCCGCGAACGATCTCTCACAGGATATCGACCGGCAGGAGCATATTGAACTGCAAGCTCGTATCAAGCGCGAGCTGCAGGAGTTCGAGCAGGCGTTGCAAGATCGGCGTCAAGCAATCAAGAACGAACGAGCTGAAGCTGCAAGAGCGCGGCAAAAGATGGAGACGCTCGATGAAAAACGGCGTCACCACAACCGTCAACAAAAACGGGAGAGAGCGAGCCGTGAGGAGGCCGAGGAAATCCTGCGCGAGTTGCGACTGACATTCGACCGCGAGGCGGGGCGCAAGCGTAAGGGACCGCGTCCGCGTACCGAGCCTGCAGCCGCGGTTTTATGGGGGGACCCTCCAAACAGATTTTTTGAGCCTAAGAAACGACCGGGAAAGTGGGCTGACCGCTATTCAATCGAAACTTCGGATCATGGTCGCACATACCACCTCGACGGAAAGATAGTCTTCGTCGAAAAAGCCGACTTCATCGCAATGTATTCGGATGACAGCCAGTCAAAGATCGACGCCCTGCGCCGCGCGCACGAAAAATTCGGCAAGGTAAGGATCGTAGGGCCCGCTAGCTTCCGCCGCGAAATGTTGTTGCTCGCCGCTCAAATGGAGATACCGCTCGAGGCAAAGCAAGCGAAGGAAGCCGAAAAGCTTTTGGCAAAATCGAGAACGAAAAAGCCGCAGGACGGCGAGGTGATATACGATAGCACTTGGCTACCACGATCGACGCTCAAAAAGCCCACACTTCCGCCTTGGGAAGAACTCCTCGATCATAGGGAGCGCGAGAAGCGCTGCGACCAGTTTGCCCCGCAAGTCTTGAAAAAATTTCATCGACGCAATGCGCGCGAGGACGAAGAACAAATAGCGGGCAAGCCGAATGCGACCAAAATACCGGTCGCCCATCGCCTCTTGTGTGAGATGGATTGCGACAAGATGCTGCTGTGTGCATCGCGCTTTTCAACGAGGGGCATTCGTTTCCTCGACGATGTGGAACTCCTCAAACAGTTCGGCAAATTGCCGCACACTCTGGTGCGCCCGGAAATTCAGCATCGCTTGGAGGCGATCAGACGAGTCCAGCAAGCCAAACGGGAGTGGATCCTCACGGGCCTTGCCCAAGGAGAATTCAAGCTTCAAAAAGACAAGCTGGTTATCCCAGATAGCTACGGTGCCTGGCCATCAGATTTCGTCGACGGGCAACGCCGCGATCCAGCATTCGTTCGCCATCTGCGAAAGGCGGCCACGGAGGGCTATTCGGACAAGACCGTCGATCTCGCCATCCGCCCTGAGATCTCGGTTTGGCGAGAAGTGCGTGCAGGGGCCGACCAAGACCAGGGTTTCGCTACTTTCATCGTGGATGAATTCATCCGCACGACGAAGCATGCGGATCGCGAGGCGATATTCCGCACCCTGAAATATGACGAAGCAGAGAAGTTACGCCGGACACCAGGCCTCGCGGCAAAAACATATCTGGGATATGTTTATAGGCAGGATGGTGAAAGCGATCGGGCGTTTAAACGCCGCGAAACCACCGCGAAACGAAGCGACAGGCGACAGGGCCGATAGGTTTTCGCGTAAAGTTTATTACTCAGCTTTCACGCTGCAATGACCCGCGATTTTTTGCCACTGCAGTGTGAAAAGTGGACCGCTGGCAGCGGCACTTTGAATGGTGAGAAGGACCAAAGGGGACCTGCCGGTGAAGCCGGCAGGGTGAAAGGAAAAGGGATGCGAAGAGCGCGTCCCGCGCGTCGCCGGTTTCGCTGAAACCGGAGACTAGAAATGATCAAGACCGACCACTTGTCGCCAGACGCCGAAGCGCTGGCGCAGGAACTTGCAATGCATGACGACTACCGCGTGCTGCGGCGCGTGCCGAAACCCTATCCATCGATGCCGCATGCGGGGCCTGTGCCCGATGGAAAATGTGTGGCCATTGTCGACACCGAAACGACGGGCCTCTCGGCCGAGAACGACGTCATCATCGAGCTTGCCATCATGCTCTGCTTCGTTGGCGAATATGGCGAAATCGTAGGACACTTCGGCCCCTTCAGCTGGCTGCAGGATCCGGGGCAAGAACTGGACCCAAAAATTACGCTGGTCACCGGTCTTGGCGCACAGCATTTGAAGGGCCAGAAAATCAACGACACCTTCGCATGGGGCCTGCTCGATCGCGCTGACCTTATCGTGGCGCATAATTCGAAATTCGACGCTGGTTTCATTGAGCGTCGCTATCCTGATCTGGCAGGCAAAGCCTGGGCCTGCTCGTGCAGCGAGGTTACGTGGCTGACGCTGGGTTATGAAGGGCGCTCGCAGTCGGCCCTTTTGGCTCACGCTGGGTGGTTCAGCGATGCTCACCGGGCAGGGGCAGATGTCTGGGCATTGTTCTGGCTCCTGCAACACCGCCAGCGCGATCCAGGCGGCGGGCCGGTCCGCACGCATCTCGCGCGGCTGATCGAGGCTGCCGACACCCCGTCGGTCATGGTCCAGGCCGAACGTGCACCGTTCGCGAAAAAGGAACTGCTGCGCGCACGCGGGTACAGGTGGAATCCGGACGGCCCGTTCTGGCAGATCGAACTACCGCCAGAGAAGGTCGAGCACGAACAGGCCTGGGGCTATCGCAACGGCCTGCCAGCGATGACCACCCGGACCGTCACCGCGCACGAACGGCATCGCTGAACGGCGACAGTCGCTTTCTTAAAACAATCAATCAATCTGCGTGCGCTCGACCCTCGGGCCGATCGCACGCGTCATAAGGAAATACCTATGAGCAACATCGTATCGCTGGATAGCGATCTTGACCGCCTGGCCCGTCAACTCGAACACGAAGCGCGGATCCTCGTCGAACATAAGCGTGACGGCCGGTCCAATACTTCAAAGCGCTGGATCGTGTTCGATCTGGAGTTTCTCTTCGATCGCACCCGCCATGATGCCTACACGGGCATTGAGGGCAAAGAGGCGACAGAGGAGAAGATCCGCTGGCCGTTCCACCAGGTCGCCGCGATCAGCTGGATGTCGCTGGAATTCATTTCCGGCGAACCCGTGCCCCGGATCGAAGGTCCATGCGTTCTAACTGCTGACGACATGGATGAGCGCGCCATGGTCGCGGCGCTGTTTACCGCTATCGAGAACGACCCCACTGCCATTGCAACGACCTGGGGCGGCGAGGTGCGCGATCTTGCGGTCCTGCGCCGCGCCGCAGCCACACATGATCTCCGGCTGCCGTACCAGTTGATCGATGGCTCGCCGCACGCAAAGACACGGCTCGACCTGTGCCGTGCGACGTGCGTTCAGGCCGACAGCGTGCACCTGCCCGAACTGGCGACAGCTGTGGGCGTGCCTTCCAAGCCGAGCCCATCGGAAGAAATCGGTAAGCTGTGCGAAGCAGGCGATTGGTCGAAAGTGCGCGAGCAGGTCATGGCCGACGTCCTGACCACGTCGGTATTGTCGGTGCGCCATCTTGCCGCTCATCGCGATATCGAATGCCATCAGGCCGATACCATGATGGCAATCGCAGAAGCTGCTGTTTCGGCAATGCCCGACAGCGCGTTTGCGCGGCGGGTTTTCGTCCCATGGGCGAGAGGCCAGAAAGCTGCCAGCGGGCTGAAAGGCGTTGTCTACCGCGCCGCTGCCTGAACCGCGCGCATTCTACTTTTGAAATGGCAGGATCGTGTAACCGGAGATGGGGAGGAAAATGATGAATTAGCAGGCAGCAGAACGGGGTCGGCACGCGCCCCGGTTACCAACCACCGTGCCATGTCAGGTCTGCCAAAGTGCAGACCAATACCAAGCCGCCTGTCCATCCCGGACAAGCGGCTTTTTTCGTATCCAAAGGAATTTGAAAATGCCCAAGAAGAAACCCACCACCGGCCGCACTGTAGCGCCCGTGAAAAACACCAATCTCGCCAAATTGCCCGAGCGCATCACGATCGGCGAGCGCGAGGTGAGGCCCGAGCAGCTCTACGTCATCAAGGACCGGCGACCGAGCGGTCAGGGACCGTGGTCGGACGAGCCGTTCGACAAGATCGCCTGGCGCGATGTCAAAACTGGCCTCGACTGTATCCTGTTACGACAAGCATCGGGTGTGTGGGGAGGCTTCGTTGCGGTCGTGCCCGGACACCCGCTCTACGGATACCTGGAAGATGCTATTCCTGCTGCGATCGGCCTCACGCCGCATGGCGGGATCGATTATGCCGAGGCGTGCTCGCGCGACGAGGACGAGGCGGTGCAGGTCTGCCATGTGCATCTCGGTGCTCGGGCCTATATGCACGATGCTCCGACTGCAGATGACCAGACAGCGGACAACGCCTGGTGGTTCGGCTTTGCGGCCGACAGACCGGGTGATTTGGTGCCGTCGGGTTCGAAGCCGGTCCTCGCGCGCGAGGAGGGAGAGGTCTACCGCGGCATCGATTACATGTACGAGGAGACTACCAAGCTGGCGCGCCAGCTGAAGGTAATCGAGGGAAGCAGCGCTCTCGACACCGATCCCGCGCTGCCCCCGATCCCGCCGCGGCTCGGCAAGCCGGGAGGGCGCTGAGCATGGATCAGGAAATCCCCTACGAGCAGCGCCGCAACGCGGCGCTGCCCTTCGGCTATTGGTGTCTCGCCGACCCGGATAAGTATCCGCACCTCATCGACGAGAACGGGCGGCGCTGGCCGTCGCTGCGCGACTACATCTGGTGCGGACGGCTCTGCATGGCGCGGGGTTCCAACTGGGAGTTCATGGCGATGACCGAGTTCCTGCTCGCCGTGCTCGCGGCGATCGACCGGCGCGTGGTGCATACCGAGGAGACAGTGAACGACCTGTTCGCTGGCGCCTGGGATATCGCGCGTCACTACGCCGCCTGGCTGGAAGGACACAAGATGTCCGAAGGTTTGTTCGGAAAGCCAACCCCGGAAGGCCGGGCCATCCTCGTGGCGCTCGCCAGCACGCGCGGCGCGGAGGCGGCGCCGATCCCCATCGGGCTGCCAACAGTCGGACCGTGGCGAGGTCTCGATGGCGGGGTCACCCGCGAAGAGCGCGAACGCGTGTTCAAGGTGAACGAAAGCTTTGCGATAGGTCTGCCGGGCCGGTTCGTGCGCGAGCGGATCTCGGGGCGAGCGGGGATTAAGCTGATCGGCGCACCCGAAGGCGCGAACATTCCGCTTGGCCGCGTGCTGTGGACGATGACCTTCGCCGACGAGCACGCGCGCGACCGCCTGTTCGCATGGTTGATCCACAGGATCGATCGGTGGGAAGCCTGGACGAAAATCGCGAACGAGGACGGGGCGCAAGCCTTCACCGAACATATCCTGCGCCTCCGGTTCTCGGACGAGACCATCGATCTCGGCTGAACGGTCTTCACCAGTACCCAATTCAACCAATCATGCGGCGGGCGGCACCATCACGGGTTGCCGCCCGCTGCGCTGTTCCAAGGATCTACCATGCGATACCCCTATTCAACGAACCTGCCCGAACGCATGATCGTTCTTTCGCTCCTGTTGCCGCCGCTCCGCCAGGAACCGGCAGCGCCGTTCGGGTTCGGCGCGTTCATAGTCACCCGGCGCTGGCGCAATGATGCAGTGTTTGCTTCCCACGCCCACGGGTATGGAGCAGGCTACGATCTGCGGCGTATGCGCATTGATATCGCCAAGCTGTTCACCCCTGAAACCAAGGCGCTGATACATGTTCCAGCGCCTTCGCACTCGCCAGCAGGCAAACTTGGGCATATGCCATTACCATCCCGGTTTCTGGCTTACGTGTCCCGGTCCGGGCTGGCAGCAAATATCCACGCTCGCATCCCGCACGACCAACTGGTCAACGCAGCGAATATCGGCGGCGTTGAGATATGCGGACCAAACCCCTCACCGCTCCAGCGGATTGCGCATATCAGAGACGAAGCGCAGGCTGCGTGGATATTCTGGCTGCTTACGTCATGTTCGCCGCATATTCGCCGGGGCTTGCTCGCCAGCTATACCTCGTGGCGGGCGCTGGAACAGGCGAGGCGGCGACAGCTGACGATATGACTGAAGGGGGCGATCAGAGGGATCGCCTCCTTTTTTTGCATCCGCATTCGCCGCCGAAACTAAAGATAAGCCGTTCACACCATTTTTCACGATCCTCCCCAATAGGGGAATCCTGCACCGGGGGCGTAGTACCGACGGTTCTGTAATAACTACATGATTTATAAGGATTTGATAAGATAACGAAGGTATCAGGTTTTCGATGCGAAAATCCGATATGACCCCGTTCATCAAGCGCATGCGAAAAGGTACATGCCTGCGTCCAGAAAGCGCTCGCGCTATTCTCCACGCAGAGCGTTACGCCTATGCCGCGCGAACGCCGCTCAACGTCTTTATAACGATAAAATTTCCGCCCGCCAGCAGGTCTGGCGAGAAGCCATACCATGTCTTTCGCAAGAAGTTCTGGGGCAACACGAAGCGCCGATGGGACACGATGGTGAAAGGTGCTAGGAAGCATTCGCCATTCGACGCAATTGCCGTGTTCGAAAACCCACCTACACGATCAAAGTCTAGGCTACAGCACCATGGTCCTCTGCACGTGCATTGGATGCTCCGCTGGCCTTTCAGGAAATGCAAGCGCTTAATGTATTTCCTGCGGAGGCAGTACCAGAGAGAATTCTTCGTTGCTAAACCCGGTTCGATTAGAATGGGGAGGGTGCGATATGGCCCTAGAGCGGCCGCCTACCTTGCAAAGGGGATCGATCCTCCATTTGCGAAGCACTTCCACATAGATCATGCGCCCCAAGGGCCGATCGCGCATCGCAGGATCATCATTTCAAGATCGTTAGGCCCAACCGCGAGAAATCATGCGAAAGATGCTGGAAAGGATCCGCTTCCGAAAAAGAGGAAGAGCTATTATAAGAAATTCAGACCGGTCGATCTGCCCGATCTCGTTGCAGGCCTCGAAAGAGTTGCGCCGCTTCAGCGTCCAAAAGCATCCTGAAAGGTTTCCAAGAATCGTCGTCCTCCAAATGCGCATAGCGCATTTGCATCATGGCGGCAGAAGCGCTTGTCGAACAAAGCCAGTCGCTCCGGCATCATACCTAGGTAAGTCGTCGCTCTGACAGGTGGTGGATCGTAAAAGACGCGACGCCCATATCAAGCAGTTGACGGCATATGCTAGGCTCTACTGGTATTGCTGACCTGAAGGCGACTGACCAGTGGAGAAGACACTACCAAGCGTCGAATTCGGAATTTAGGCTGTGAAAAGCATAAGGCTGCCAAAGATCCCCTGTCGGCAATTGGGCCGTTTGCAGACTGTCCGGTTTCAGCTGAAGAAACCGCCAAAGGCGCCATTCGATTAACGACCCAATTTCGTATGTTAAAGGTCCTTGACCGTTCCTAGAAAAGGGATTGCGCCAACGCGCGTGCAGCTTGCTTCCCGGCTCGGCCGACGCCATTAGGAAGCATGTCACCTCACACTCGAGCCATGGTCGCTGCTGCCGCCCACGCCTTCATATGGGGCGGGAAGATTGTCGGCGTGTACGATCATGAATTCGGAAAAGACTTGCGGATCGCCGTGGAAGCTCAGGGGGACCGCCTCCAAGGTTTCGACGGCGACAGATCCGCGAAGTTCGACGGTAGTTCCAGCGAAATCTACGATGCTGTGGATGATGCATTCGTATCGCTCGAGATCGATGGGTTCAAAGCGCACGGATACGATCGGAGAACATCTAGCCACTATTCTCTCTCGGTACTGGGTCGGGTTGTGCAGTTGTACGACCACGCCTCAGGATGCTGGTTTGCCTTTACGATTCAGGTCGGTTGACGCCGACCTAGCTGCCTATCTTCTCTCGGATTGGTTCATCGGAGGTTTTGATGGACAAACGATATCTGATCGTACCGAAGCGCTGTGCAATCTATACGCGTAAGAGCACAAACAAGAAGTTGGATCATGAGATCAATTCTCTCGTTATGCAGAGAGAAATCTCGAGTTCGTACGTCCACAGCCAGCAATACAAAGGGTGGGCAGAACTCCAAGAGACCTACGATGATGGAGGTCATTCCGGCAGCGGCCTTGAACGGCCCGCTCTCGCACGACTGATGCACGATATCGAAGCTGGGCAAATCGACATTGTCGTCGTTTATAAGATCGATCGCCTTACAAGGAGTCTGCTGGATTTCGTCCGGCTGATCGAGATTTTCGACCGCCGTCAAGTTGCGCTCGTTTCGGTATCGCAAGCTTTTGATACCTCAGACAGCATGGGACGGATGATCCTCAATATCCTTCTTACATTTTCGCAATTCGAGAGAGAATTGATTGGGGAACGTGTTCGCGACAGCATCCGTACCCGGAAACGGCACGGCAAGGTACACGGTGGTCTTCCTCCGTTTGGCTACACCTCAAGCTCGCAGGGGCTTCAAGTCGATCACGCCGAAGCCGAAATGGTGCGCTTTATCTTCGCCGAGTTTCTGCGAACCAAACGCTACACCTCGGTTATGACTGCTGTTCGCGAAGCTGGGTTTTGTAGTTCCATAAAGACGTCGAAGAGCGGTCGAGAACGCGGAGGCAAACCGATATCGCCCGGCACCGTTTATGGCATCCTGCAAAACCCCATCTACGTCGGGGAGATCCGTGGACATGACCGCAACTACGAGGGTGAGCATGAGGCCATAATCAGTTCTGAAACGTGGGCAGCCGCTCAAAGCCTAAGCCAGGAACGAAAGAACCGCTCGCCAGGATCAAAGGATACCAATCACTTTTTGGCAGGCTTGCTGTGGGATGACCTCGGTCGCCATATGCTCCTCGACCTCAACTGGCATCGCGGCAAAACCTATGCAGCTTATGCATCAAGCAACGCGATGTGGTCGCAGCGAGAGTTTCGCCGCGCATATCGCGCGAATGCAGACGACCTGGACCGACTGGTGATAGCGAGCGTCAGTCAATTCTTGTCCGACAGATCAGCTTTACGCAAAGCTCTTAAAACACTGGGCGTTTACGGCCCGGAATTAGAATCACTTGCCGAGAAGGGCTCCTTCGCTGCGGAGCGCATCGAGGGTACGCCCCCGCGAGATCGAAAGGAGCTTTTCACTTCGATCATAGAGCGGATCGAGGTGGGCGAAGACGAGATGTCCATCACCTTCCGTGCGCTTGAACTGCGTCGTTTTCTCGAATGGACTGGCAGTTCGCCCTTCTTCGGTCGTCCCGCTGATTGGCCGTGCAGCGATGCAAAGTATGAGCATGTCTTTGCAGTCAGGGCTATCGCGGCAGAACGATGGCCCTCACTACATATCTCACCAAGCGATCCCGCATTGTCTGCTAAGCCAGACAAAAAGCTGGTGAGCCTGATCAAAAGCGCGCGAAAGGCGCAGTCGCTTGTCGAGGAACACCGCCAATGGTCGATTGAAGAGCTGGCGAAGAAAAAGGGGTGCCGACCAACCCATTTCGCAAGGCTAATCCGCGTCAATTATCTGGCACCAGATATCGTGACGGCAATCCTCGATGGGCGACAGCCTGCTACACTCACCAGGGACCTCATCCTCAGATCCAACGTCCCGACAGATTGGGCATTGCAACGAAAGCTGTTTGGCTTTGCTGCACCGGAGAGAGCAATTGAACCCCGCGATTTATTTGGGCGCGGAATGTGGCCGAACGGACCAGATTCTGTCAGAACCTAGTTGATTGCGCGATTGGCGTATCTCACCTGCAAAGCTTTGAGTTTCTCGCCGACCTCTCGCCAGCGTGCCATTCCATCGAAATCGCCAAGTTCGAGGATCCGGTCTTGCTGCTGCGCAATGTGAAGCCAGCCTGTCTTCCCGTGGTGCTTTTCGACCCATAGCGCCATGCCCCAAATTTCCTGATCACGGTCAATTCTCGCAACCCACGCCATCATTATCGCGGTCCAGGTGACGGGCGTAGCCGGGTTGACCACGTCTGACTGGTGCAGCACCAGCAGCACGCGCGGCGTCGCAGTTGCGGTAGTATACAGGTCCGCCTTGTTGGCGTTGCGCTTGCACTTCTTGCTGGCTCGAATTGTTGGCTGCCCGGTGGCAATGACGAGTACCCGTCTTGCGATCATTGTGGCATCCGTCGGCTGCAAGCCCGCCTCCATGCCCCCAAGCTGGTGACGCAATCAACATCGCTGCGGACACAATGATCGCCAGCATCGCCAAGATTGACAGCATACCGAACAAACTTTCGAGCAACCGCTGTGAAGCGGATGGAGATGTGCTGCTTTCCGGATCACCCCATTCTTTTCTCAACACCAAGGCTCCCTTTTACCGCTCCAAGCGCGTGCAAGGTCTTCAGTCACAAGCTGAGCCCCGATGGAACTGCCGGACCGATGTAACACGGCTAACGTGCGGCCATACCGATCGGTGCCGGATCGCTCGATAGCGAAGCTGTCCGTGTTCAAGAGGACAATTAACCGGTCACGAGCACGAATGGCCAACGCACGCTCATATTCGCATTCTCCGTTAAGCTCCGGCGTGTCGATGTCGGCGATGCGAATCTTTTCGCCTTCTATCCAGACAGTGTCGCCGTCATGGACACAATGATCGCGGGGCCCAGGGGCACATATGGCGAGAGCGGCTGCAAGAAAAAGCATGCCTATGCCTAACGCCGAAAAGTGAATTTTCCTACTCGGAACATTTGTGGAACAAGTGTCGCATCGATTCGGAGATTGCCATGATTGTTCTTGATGCCACGGTCCTTGCTGCCCTCGCTGCCATCATCACCGCTTTTTCGGCCTTGGTGTGGTCTGTCAGGCGCAAGCCGTAAGCAGCGAGTTGCCTTAGGATTCCAAGGGTTTGAGACCCGTGTCATGGTTTCGGTACCGATGCCTGACCTCTTGAGCACGTATCGAGTTTTAATGAGCCAACTTGTTGCTGCAGTAGGTCCAAAATAACTGGCTTCAGCCCGCCTTCCGAAGATCTTCTGTCGTGTCTGAAAGGCATCCAAAAGCGGACCGATTGCGGAATGTCCGCTTTTGGATGCCATGACAGAGAAAGCCGCTATTCGGCTAACGACCCTATTGCCGATTGAGCAGTGGGAAATCGCATCCAGCGCTTTTTGTTCGACATATCTGGTGGCGAGCTTGTTGTGCGGCATACCTCTTAGTCGTTGAGAGCTGAAGCATGTCAGAGAATCGCGACAGCATTGGAGTGACGAGTGTCGCTCTCAAGTCTGGCGAAGACCGGCCGTCGAATACGAGATCGATACCGTCTTAAGTGCAGCTGTTTAGGTCAGCAGAGTGGACGTACACGAACCTCAAATTAATCGTCGTCCGGGAATGGTCGCATCATCGCTAAGGTAGCCGGGGACCCTCCTTCCTATACCTCGAGCTGACAAAATTTCTACAGAATGTAAGTAGTGGGACCAATCGTTGTGTTCGTACGGTAAAGTCGAGTAACTTGCCTATTTTCATGTTGGATTTAATTAAATTTTTATCATAATATAACCCATACTGGAGGTTTTCGATTGATGGGTATTCTGGGGGAGACCGGCACAAAACGCGCATCAGACGAAAGACTGGACCTGGTGTCCCGGGCCGAGGACTTTCTTGCCGATCTGGATCTGGCTGGCGAAGGTCTCGCTGCGGCCCACATGGGGCGTGTTCTCGACGCATTAAACAACCGCTAACAGCCGCTCAAGAGATAGGGTATTGGAACTTCAGGGCAGATTCGCCTATTCGAAGAGCATGCCCCGTGTCCGGAAACCTAATTACGAATTCAATGATCTCCCTGCAAAGCAGCTGGAGACAGCCCTGCTGCTTGCCGAGGGTCTGACCGGCAAGGAAATTGCTACGCGTCTGGAAATTTCCCATTCCGCAGTGGCCCAGCGAATCGAGACCCTGCGTCGGAAGTTCGGCGGAGTCACCAAACACGAGCTGGCCCGCCTGGCGCGCGATGAACTCTCTGGCCTGGGATATGCATCGGCTTTCAACTTTGGCTCTGCGAAAAATCCCACAGAACCAGTCGATGAAGCCTGTATAAAATATACAGGGCGAAAATATCATCTCCCAAACCCCCCGGAACACGACGACGACGCAATCCGGAACCTGCCTGAAACCGAATTGCTTTTCTCCGATGCGTTCGCAGTCGATGCGACGCCTCCTTGGACGGCGAGACAGGATGAAAGGCTGGTCCCGGAGGTGCTCGACGGGGAAAACGCCACGGTCGCACGCTGGGCTTATGTCATCGGCGCGGCAGTTGGGTTGTCAGTCTTGTTGCTGGTCCTGCTCGCAGTAGCAGAGGCGCTCGGCAACCTGGCCTGAACTTTCTCCGCCTCCGTTTTCAGGATCGCGTCACCTGCATGAGAGCGGCAGGTGGAGGAGAAGAAATCATGTCCATGCCTGTAGAATTCGCCGGACGCCGCGTGGCCGAAGATCTCGCCGCGGCCGAAGATCTCGCCAACCAGAACCTTCATGCCCATGCCAAGCTGATGCAGAGCATGATGGATGTTCGCATCAAAACCGACGTCGCGCCATACGAGGGCATGACGGCCGTCATGCGCGTCCAGACCGCCATGTCCAAGCTGGTCGAGGCGCAGGCTGAGATCGCGAAGGCACACAAGGGTCTGCGCAGCGATTTCACGCGGATCACCGCGATCCCCGACGATGGAACTCGGTGCCCGACACAACAACCATTTGTCGAAGGTGTGAAAACCGCAGCCTGACACGATGTTGACGAGCAGGCAGCTTCGTGATGGAGCGCATTGTCATGGATAGCTTGCTCGTCGAATATCGCCACTATCTGCAATACGGGATCTTCGCCGCGCTTTCGGTTTTCGCCTGGTTTCGGGGCGAAGATCCCGAGAAGCAGATAGGACTGGTCTTCATTGCGGCGATCGTTCTGCAAGTCGTCTACCGTCAGTTCGCTCCAGAGAGCCCATCGCGAGACATAGAAGTCCCGTACCTGGTGCTCGATTGCCTGATGTTCGTAGCGTTTGCCTCGATCGCCATGCGAGCGAACAGGACGTACCCTTTATGGATACTCGCGGCACAGCTCATCGCGGTGATCATGCATTTTCAGAGAGGTATTCTCGAAGAGATGGCACCGCTGGCTTACTGGGCTCTGATCAGGCTGCCCTCTTATTTGCAGATGCTGGCTTTCGCGATCGGCCTGTGGGCCCAAGACCGGCGCCGCAAACGGGGGATCGCAGGCAGGCCCTGGCGGCGTACCTCCGCCCGCTGATCGGTACCGATGCGCCGGCAGTCGCCAGTTGCCTGCTCGACCGGTTCGGAACCATCGGGCGGGTGATCGAAGCTTCGCCGGAGGCGCTGGCAAACACGCTGGATGGATACGGCAATGCCGTGCAGGTCATCTGCGCCGCGCGCGGATTGATGCAATTCGCTGCAAACGAGCAGCTGGTGGGATGCAAGGTCGATCCGCGAGACAAGAATTTGCACAAGTACCTGCGGGCAAAGCTGCACAACCCGGTGGAAGAGCGGATGCATGCCGTTTTCCTCGATCGAAACCAACTGTTCCTCGCTGGTGAAAACGTGGCTGTCGGCACAGTTGGGGCGATGCTTTTGCGGATCAGGCACGTTGTTCACCGGGCATTTGATCTTGGCGCCAGCGGCGTGCTGCTTGCACACAATCACCCGTCGGGCTCCTGCCAGCCCAGCGAAGCAGATCACAAGTCTAACGATCGCTTTACCGCGATTGCCGAGGCGCTCGAACTCCAGATTATAGATCACCTCATCGTCAGCACTGACGGAACTTACAGCATGAAAAGAAGGAGAATCCTGTGAACCAGGAAGAAAACAGTGGCCGCGCAGCCCGGCTGCGGGCAATGGCACATGAGATGCTTGCGCTCGCAAACGAGCTAGAAAACAAATACACGTTGCGCAAGGGCACGATCAGCGCCTTCGAATTTGCTTCGCTGCAGGCATTGGCGGCCTGCGCTTCGAAGGAATTCGTGGATCGCCAGCGTCGCCAAAAGTCATTCGATGCGGAGCTTTTCGGAGAGCCGTGCTGGGACATGCTGCTTTACCTGTTCGTCAAGCATGTCGAAAAGCAGCGCGCCCGTAAATCGCAGGTACTGATCGCTGCGGGCGTGCCGACGTCCACGGCAATGCGGTATTTCTCGGTACTTCGGGATGGAGGCTATCTGCAGACGGAAAGCTGTACCAGCGACAGCCGCGTCACCTTCGTCACGCTCTCGACCGATGGCCTGGTGCGCATGTCATCCTGTCTTGCACGGCAGTTACGTGCCGATCAGTCCGGGTTCGAAAGCCTCAACGACATGATCGAGGGGAACCGCCAGCGCACGTCCTCACCAATCGAAAGCAGCACCGGCCACTGAATTGCCGCACGTTAGTGGAGACACTGGTTCCGGGAGATCGGAGCTTCGATGTTACTGCTGGCCAACATGATCATCGCTTTGGCGGCCGCACCGATACGTGCCATGGATTCGCTCCGGCTTTCGAACGAAAACTCTTGGTCGCCGCCCGGGATGACCAGGGTGCAGATCGTCGGCCCGGCGACGGCGCGAGACATCATGAAGCCGTGAGGCGCATCGTGCAATAATTCGGCCACTGCTGACTCAACGGCTCCATGATCCAGCAATTGTTCGGTTCTCGAAGTAATTTCGGTGGCATCGAGGAAACCACGAACCGTGCGCGGGGCATTGGCAAGGTGCGCCACGAGAAAGCGCAGGCAAGCCAGCTCTTCCGTACGACTGCTAGCCTCTGCGCATACAGTAAGCCAGGCCTCGAGCCTCTCCTGCCAGCTGTCAGGCTTCTGTTGCGTTGCGATTGTGCAGGCTCCGGGATCGAGTTGCTTCCATTTCCGATGTATTATTGCGCCTGCGAATATTGTCAAACGCACTCTCGCACTCGGCATGTTTGCAGGTCCGGTCGGAGACGGAAGGGATGCTTCAACCGACAACCACAGGTGCATCAGGGAGGTAGGGGCCCGGCGGGCGGGAAGGTGCTAGCGTTTAATTGCGCTCGGTGGAGGTAAACTGACTGCACTAGAAAGTCCGCTTTCCACCCTAATTTCAGCCTTTCGCGGATTTCACCATTAGCGGACTGGCACCTTCGCGCCTGTTCTGGCCAGAAGGGGAAATTCAGCCAACGACCCCAAATGCGCCACTAATGAGGATAGAGAGTTTGGCCGCCTGAAGCTTTCAATTTTCTCACGCAGAATCTGTCCGATCTTGCGGGAGGCAGTCCTCCCGAACTTGAACTGAAACGCGCGTATCGTCAGGCGAACTAGCGAAGGCTTTGTTCCTGACGGATATTATCGAGAACAGCCGGATAGAGCGGGTTCTCGAACATTATGCCGATGAAGTTGTCGCGCCGCCACCTGATTACTCCTCCAATGGGTCCGACAGTTCCAATCTTAACCGTCACGAGAGACCCTGGCCTTGCTGTTGTAAGATCTTCCACCCTACAACCGCGAGTTGAAAGATCGAAAATTGTGACCTCCCGACTGCCGCTCGATCCATACAATCGGCCAATCACCGTAACATTGTATCTAGGCTCATCTCGTTCTATCTGAACTGCCTGCTGAGCAGGTGACCCATTAAAGGATTCATTCGTTCGTCCTGCGGTTTTCCCGGGGGCTTGGGCGGGCTGAACTACAGGATGAAGCTCGTTGAATAACTTCTCGGCGGCCACCCAGAAATTTTGTTCACTGCCGAGATTCACTGCTGGCTTTCCGTTCAACCAACATGCCCACACTTCTCCGTTTTTTGAAACCAAGAAAGGGTCATCATTCATTGCAGATTGTCATGTCAGCCTAGAAGAACGTCGATGGGAGAGCGCGGACGCTAAGTGCCCTTCGCTTGAGCCACCTACACAGCGGCAGGGGGGCTTTTCAACACAAATTCAACGAGGTGTCCGCTATCCACGCCATTATCGGACATTGGGGTAGGCCATTCCGCTGATGCAAAGAAAGCGGATAGGGGCACGCTCAGCGGTCAAACGGCGGGTAGTTTTTGGGCTCCCGACAAATTCGCTAAGCGGGCGGCCGAAAATTTCTGCATTATCACTCCGCAATCTTAGGAACGCGTTTGCCTTTCGTGCGGCTTGTGAGGTGAATGAAGCGGCAACGGTCGCAGCGGTAAGTCCGAAGCTGCAAGCCGGAGCGTTTGATGACGAGGAGCGCCTCCTCCTCCGAGCGGTAGGAAACCTTCTTCAAACAGATGCTCAATCTAGTTCGCATTCGACCAACCTACCAAAGCACAGATCCATTTGTCGCCTGCGAATGGCGTGAGTTGAGCCGTTAGTGGACAGTCCGTGTGTGGACGCCCCATCGGATTCAAGGGGGTGCTGAGAGATTTTTTGCGCTCAGGTTCAGGTGCTTCCGTGTGTCCGGCCTGTTGACGCAGCCTTATTGTGGGGCTGCTGGCCTGTATGGAGATCGCGGATCGGGTCCAAACCGCTTTTGCGCGCTTTAGGCGCTTGGACCATACACTGGTTATCCCGATCCCGTCTTCTGACCGTTGCGCCATACCTCTCTACTGACCTTCCCTTGCGTCCCTGACGCCTCAAGCCGTGGCGATCACACCGCCGCGGCCGGAGCTCTGTAGGTTCCTCCGTGCGCCATCAGCGCCCAGACGATCCTCGCCATCTTGTTCGCCAACGCGACGGTTACCAACATTCGTGGCTTGCGCGCCAGCATGCCGACCAGCCAAGCGCTGGCCTTTTCGGGATTGCGCGCTGCAACCTTCGTTGCCGAACTGGCACCAAGGATCAGCAACCGACGTAGGCTGCGCTCACCCATCTTGGTCGTGCGCCCTAGCCGTTCCTTCCCGCCACTGGAGTGCTGTCTGGGCACCAAGCCGAGCCAGGCAGCAAAGTCGCGCCCACGACGGAAAGTCCCAGCAGCAGGCGCTAGCGCTACCAGCGCAGTCGCGATGACAGGTCCGACACCGGGGATTGTCATCAGCCGCTTAGCTACTGGATCAGCCTTTGCACGACTGGCGATTTCCCGATCAAGCAGTGCGATCTGCGCCTGAAGCCCCTCGAGGCTTTGCGCGATGATCGCCAGCACCGGTCGAGCTTCGGCCGGGATGTCGGATTGTCGATCGGTGATAATTTCAACCAGCTTGCCGACCTGTCCGGCACCCTTACGAACCACGTAACCGAACTCAGTCAGGTGGCCACGGATCGCGTTGATGAGCTGGGTGCGCTGGCGCACGAGGAGATCGCGGGTGCGAAACACCACCGCTGACGCCTGCGTCTGCGCGCTCTTGCCCTGAACGAACCGCATCGTCGGGCGTTGGGCCGCCTCGCAGATCGCTTCTGCGTCTGTCTCTTATACACATCTCCGAGCCCACGAGACTAGGCATGATCT
>OJBY01000118.1_pt1 | contig 50744 bp, 45 predicted proteins | sample 1591731 | NCBI WGS metagenome assembly OJBY01 (sample SAMN05416837, study PRJEB24817) | seawater metagenome | isolation source: Sea water | place: Canada:Atlantic | collected 2013-07
ACCTTGAGTTCGGCCAGCACTTCCATGATGATCGGGCGGAATTCTTCGGAAAGCTCTTCCTTGCTCAGCGTGGCTGCAGCCTCGGGATCAACGCGTTCCAGCAGGCGCGGCAGCACCTGTTCCTTGATCTTGTGGACAGATGCCTCGAAGCCGCCAAGTTCGCTGACGTTGTCGTGAACCGCATTGGTGCGATCGGCCAGACGGCTCATCGCGTCCTCGTTGCGTGGTGCGCCGCCCTCTACGGCTGTGCCTTCGGGAGGGACAGGGGGAAATTGCTCTCCACCGGGCGCGGGAACCGACTGGTCCTCGGCAGACGGCTTGCTGTTGCCGCTGCCGCCGCCACGCATGGGCTTGGCCACGCCAAAGCTCGGACGTGCGCCCTTGGACATGCCACCTGCGCCGCTCTTGCGTCCGAATGCGCTCATTCTCGCAAATCCCCTAAAAATTCGAATTGACCAACCGATTGAACGGCAGCTTTCTCTTGAGGGGTGTTTTCGCGCAGTTTGGTAAACAATTCGCAAACGATATAGTTTTGCTATGGTCGTTTCCCGGCCGATTCCAGCACGCAGGATGCGATTGTGTGCCAGCCACTGGATGCCGCAGCGTCGGGCATAGTCGCTGATTTGGCATTGGCCGCATCCCGGGTGATCCGGGTGTGAAGCAGGTGTGCCAATGCCTGCGCGTCTCCTGCCGGAAATGTCCACCCGAGACCGTCTTGCAGAATTTCGCTCGACAGCGCAGGCAAGTCGCTCGCGACGACGGGCACGCGATAGTGCCGCGCCATCGCCAGCACTCCCGATCCGGTGACCGAATGATACGGCAGCAGCAAGACATCTGCCCTGGCAAACAATTCGGCAGCTTGCTGATCGGAGACATATTCGTCGATAAGTTCGACGTCAGGCATGCCGGACGCTGAAATGCGGACATCTTCGGCATCAGGCCAGATCTCGCCGGCTATTGTCAGGCGGGCATCGGGTAGTCCGGCATCGGAAAGCGCTTTCAAGGCTATTTCCGTGCCCTTGTAGGGGCGCACAAGCCCGAAACACAGCAACTCCAGAGCTCTTTCTTGCGGCAGGGTTCCCTCGGACTCGGGAAAATCACTGTAAGGTGGATGAGGCTCGATATGAATAGGTCCGACGAAACCTGCCTTGCCGGCTTGTTCGGCCAGGTCTTTGCCATGCGTGATGATCACATCGCATGCGTTGATCTGCCATCTCGTGAGACGGGCCTTCCACCAACTGTCTTCATGGTCTGCGACATTGTGCACGATGCCGACGGTTTTCACTCCGCGCTGCCGAACGTATCGCGCAATCCACCCAAGGCAGGGCGCTGTGAAAAACGTCCAGACCGGGAACACGGCTATTCCGCCGCGTCCGACAATCTCTTGCGCCACGCGCCGCCAACTGCGAATGTCGAGCGTATCCAAGGCTTCCCGCAAGGGATAGACGGGCAGTGCGCGCGCCCCCAGCTTCGGATCGTTGCCGGGATAGAGACGGGCGGGATAAAGCCGACTGAAACCTTCTGCGTGGAATTCGACATCATCCATAGCGTGCAGTGCTTCTGCCACCATGCCACTATGACGGGCAATCCCCCCTCGATAGGAAGCGACAGGTGCGACGAGAGTTACATTTGTGGGCATGGCGCTATTGAAAACTCGATCTTGATTAGTTGTCGTCTAAGAGGCGTTGCGTGATGGCGGAAGAGACAGAATCAGACTTGGCGGGGAAAACGCAAGGCTCCGCCAAATCCAGAGCCGGAGGCCGTGGTGGGTGGCTGCTGCGCTGGGCGCTGGCAATCGCCATCCTTGTGGCCGTTGCATATTTCGTTGATCTGCGTGCGGCGATCAATGCGGTTGCCGGAGCTGACCCCTACTGGCTGGTTCTTGGTTTGTTGGCGAATTTTGTCGGCACGATCTTCCTGCCCGCGCTGATCACGCGGGAAGCGCAGCATGTCCAAAATGCGCGAATGAGTGTTGCACGGCTGGTTGAAATAAACATCAGTAACAGGTTCTATATCCTTGTTTTACCACGCATTGCGGCAGTTGCGATCCGCCTCGTTAGATATGGTGACGGCAAACCTACGGCCGCTGCATTTGCGTTGCTGCTATTCGAACGCTGCGTGCAACTGTCGACGCTGATGGTGTTGGCCACCGTGACCCTTTGGTTGGATCGCGGCAATCTTGGTGCCATGGGCCAATTCCTGTTCTGGCTGGTGGCTGCGGGAAGCGGGGTGTCGCTGGCGGCGCTTGCTGCATTCTTCATCGGTGCTGTCCACAGGCTAACGTATGCCGTTCTTGAGCAGATGGGCGGCATCTTGCCTCAGGCGATCTTGAGGAAGCTTGCCAACATGGTGGAGACCGCAGCAATTTTCCGGCAAACGGAACACCGCCGCGCCGGCGTGATGGTTGCCCTGTCATTGCTGGCAAGCGTGTTTTTCTACACCAGCGCGTGGTTTGCAGCGCAGTCAATCGGATTGGAGATTTCCCTTCTCTCGCTTGTCTGGATACGTTCGGTCGTATTTTTGCTGACGCTGATACCGCTGACTGTCGGTGGTATCGGCGTACGCGAGGCTGGCTTCGTTGGCTTCCTCGCCCTGCTGGGAGTACCTGCACCTGCGGCACTTGCTTTTTCCGCAGTCAACTTCTCTTTCCAGGTGGCGATTGCATTGGCTGGCGCATTTTCCGAGCTATGGCGCCTTAACAGGAGGAGATGATGGTGAGCAGCCTGAAGAAACCGCGCGGGCGAGGTTCCGTTGTCAACCTCGATCGCTCTCAGAAGGCGCGCCAGATAGAAGCCGTGGTCGCCGATTTTATTGGCAAGAGCGTGGAGGGATTGGTCACCCTGGATATCGGTTGCGGAAATGGAGGCATTTCGGACTGGCTTGCAGAGGATAATCAACATTTCGCGGTCGATGTCGCAGATTTACGCAAAGGTGATTGCGCCTATGATTTCGCGCTTGTATCGGATGAACGATTGCCGTTCGACGATCAGACCTTCGACCTTGTCCTATCGAACCACGTGATTGAGCATGTGGCCGACCAGCAGCTGCATCTAACTGAGATCCGCCGGACCCTGAAACCGAGCGGTTGCGTTTACCTAGCCACGCCCAACAAAAGCTCGCCCATTATGGAAGGGCACGTGGGTAATGAGATGGTGCTGCGTTATCGCCAGATGGCGCCCCTGTTTCGCGAATGCGGATTTATCGTTAGCGAATACGCACTGGATGTGGCCAAGCATCCGGAGAAGTTTGCGGGCGAAGTGGCTTGGGCGCGGCCATTGCCGAAGCCACTGCTGAAGTTGGCACGGCCGTTGTTTCCCAGTCACATCTTTATGTTGAGACCAAAGGACTAGCCCGCGACTTGCTGCTCCTCAATAAGTTCAGCGAAGCGGGCATAAGTTGCCAGCAGACAGGCAGGGTGCGACGTCAAGGCATCTGACGAGATGTGACTACGGTAAATCTTATCGCTCAACCCGCTTTCCAACGTCGATACAGCGTGAGCGGTATTGGGAAAAGGCAAATGTGAAAACGCGTCTCTAAATTCGGGGCGCAGTTCATTTACATACCAAGCATCGACAGGAGCATCGACTGCAGAAATCTTGGCCTGATAAATGACTTCCTTGGGCAGCAGGTCATAAACCTCGCAAGCTTTGAAAAGCAGATACTTACCGTTGTAGCTACTTTTGTCACCTTTAGGTCGCAGCAAGTGATCGGGAATCGATAATGCGAACTGTTTCAAGCCCGAATGCAAATAGGGCGAATTTATAACGGTCCCAGTGCTATCGGAACTTCCTGCCAATTTAGAGCGGTTGGGCGACAGCGCGTTCTTACCTGCATAGGCCAGTCTTTCAGGAGAGGCTTCCTCAAATCCGCTTGCCAGTTTTCTCAAAACAGCTTCGTTTGCCATCGCCATCTGGCTAGGATCGTCTCCCTTCAGGCGAGCGAGTGTGTTTTCGTCCATGACCTTGAAATTGGAATACCCGCGCTCTGGCATAGCACGACCACTGGAGCGAAGTGCATTCAGTGCAAGGGTGTAAAGCCGCCCCCCATGTCGTTCTGCAAAGCGGGAATCCAGCGTACGCGCCGCAGCCTTCACGACTGCTTCAGGGGTTTTGCCAACGGTGTCCAGAAACCGCGAAAAGACATGTGTACGCGGATATCCCAGAAAAGAGCCATCACAGCCGTCACCGCTGTAGATATAACGGAAGCCGGCATCGCGAATGGTTCTGGCAAGTGCTTCTGTCTGGATGACGTAGTTTGGCCAGTTAGTCGGAAAATTGAAAGTCCATGGATATGTTTGCAACCCCTGACGCAGCATGTCCTTTGAAATAGGCACCCAGGTATGCCGCGTACCCAGAAAGCGGGTTAGCGTATCAATATGCGGCTGATTAAACCGGGCGTCCTCATAGAAAAAGGAGAACGTCTCTACCTCCTTGCCTGCGCGGTGCAGAAGACTTGCCACCAATGCGGAATCGGCTCCACCCAAGAGGACTGCAGCCTTATTGTCGCTTGCCAGTTGCTGTTCGGTCGCAAGTTCAAGCGCCCGCTTGAGAGCGGGCAGGGCAGTTTCCTCCGAGGAGAAAACGGCGTTCAGATCGGGAAATTCTTCCTGCCAGACAAATCCATGTTTTGAACTCTTGATCTGCAATCTGCCGTATTCGAAAATCGCCACTGAACCCGGCTTAAGGTATTCGATACCTTCGTACAGGGTGCCAGCTTGGGGAATGTATCCATAGCAAAGGAGGAAATCTTCCCGGTCGCGGTTCAGCGAAATGTTCGGGGTTGCCGAAGCCAGCACAGCCAGGTTCGAAGAAAAGCGCAGATTACCGTTCTGGACCACGTAGAACAGACTTCGGATCCCGGTCGGATCACAAGACAGGATAATTGCGCCGCGTTCTTCATCGCGAACGGCAATGGCGAATTGGCCAACTATCCCATCAGCGAAACTCTCTCCTCGTTCACGGTAACGCTGCAATAAATATTCTGCCGCGGTATTCGGATCATCCAAAGGACTTTCGTGCCGCCAATCTGGCACGGGATGATTAAGGCATCCGATCATTGCGAGGTGCAGTTTGCCGTCTTCGCTTTTCGCAATGCCCAACGCGACGCCGTCCGCATCCCGTGAGCAGGCAAGCGTGAGATTCGCGTCGCACCCCAGAACTTCACTGTCTTGCCCATATTGCCCATGGACAATACCGGCAAAATTACTTGTGTGAACCTGATGTTCGCCTGCAGCGCCGTAAACTAAATTCATGATTGAACGACTTTCTTCAACACTGACTTATCCAAGAGTCTGGCCACAATCTCGATATTCTCCCGCGCAGCCTTCACCTGATCGGCAACCGGCTGAACAAGGCGCTGCGCCAGCGTTTCGCGGTCTGCGACAAGCCGGTTTACCAACGCACTGAATTCCGCCGGCTCGAAATGGTCGACATCCAGAACCATATCCTCAAGCCCGCAGGCGCGCATGATGCCTGGTGTCTTGTGGCTGTAGGCCAGTGCCAGCACAGGGACCTTGCTTGAAAGGCTCGCGATATTGGCATGCATCCGGCAGCCTATCGTGGCGCAGCAACGCCCGACGACTCCCTTCAATTCTTCAGGTCTTGCATCGCGATCGAACAGCGCGGCGCCGCTTGCATCCATCCTGCCCAACACCTCACGCGCGATGATCCTGTCATCCTTGACCGGGGTTGGGCCGGTGACATGGGCCACAAACAGCAATTGCACGCCATGATCATAGGCAAGCGCGCCCAGCGCCTGCGCCATCAGGGCCACGAAAGCGCCTTCGCCGTGTCGCTTGTCATAACGTTTTGCCACCAGTCGGCTCAGGGAAATGGCGACGACCGGCTTGGCTGGATTTAGCCCGGTGTCGGCAATAAAACGATCCGCCTCGATAGTTCCGATGGCGTCTAGCAGGAAAGCCATGTCGGCGGTCTGCTTTACAAGGGGCTCCTCCAGCCCGAGCGAGCCGAGATAATCCCTGGAAATGGAGTCTCTTACGGTAACGGCGGCCGCGTTGCCGATTACCTGCCGGGCAATGGGCGTTGTCAGCTTGAACGGTCCGATGGATTGTGCGGCCAGCATGTACGGTGTGCCGCTTCGCTGGGCGCGCAGCAACGGCAGGAAGTGCGACCATGCGACATGCGGGCCGTAGTCTTCCGTCAGCATGTCGCCAGACAAATCTATGACGAGGTCTGCACTGGCAAACTCTCTTTTCAACTGGCTGGATACAAGGCCGAACGTCGAGCGAATGAGCTTTCGGCGATCATCGAAACGCACGGGACTATCGCGGTAAAAAGGCGCGTCCATTTGTGGGAAGGGGGAATAGAGCACGGTGCTTACCGCGTCACCAAAACGCTGCGCCAATTGACTGGACATCGCCAGCTGCATGGCCGCATCGCCCTTGTTGCTACTGTTATACGTCCCTGTCAGCGCCACGGTGTAGTGGGGCGAGTTGGTTTCAGAAATCGACATTGATTGGTCCGGGCTCAAGCGGATTTACCGGCACTTTCAGTCGCTCGCCCCACACCAGCACGGTGTCCCCTTCGGCGTAGATACGGTGCTCCCCACGTTCGATCGTCACCAGGTCGTTTTCTCCATAACGCTCTGCGTTGATCAGTACCGGACCTCCGCGAACGGTGTAAACGCCTGGAACCAGGAATTCCTCGGCATTGTTGGTGGTCGTTGCGGGGAAAGACTTGCCCGCGATCCAGATCGGCCATGAGAAGGGGATGTAATTGTTGCGCACTGCGGCACTGTCTGCAGGCAGAAGGTAATGGTCGTTGCGCCCTTCCATAAGGTCGCGCAGCGATTCCGAATTACCTAGCAGCAAGGGAATAGGCCGTTCCATCATGGCCGCGCGGTACGTCGCTCTGCCCGCATCATGATAACGATGCATTATCCACGATGTCATGAACTTGTTGGCCTTGGGCCAGTCTCCCAACATAAAGTTCTGGTCGAAATAGGTGACAGGCTCGCCGAAAATTTCGTGAACATTGACTTCAATCTGGCGCTGGCGGTCGATCGTGGTGCGGTCTTCCATCGCAAATACGCCGAGGGCGACCAGCGTGAATGCAAGGGCCAGAAACTGCGTTCCGTAGCGTGTGCGTGCAGCCTCAATCGCGGGAATGCACGCCAGGGCAAGCGGGGCGAAGAGAAACACGTAAAAATAAGCTGCGGTGTTCTTGTAGAACAGGAGAGTCAGCAATGGCATCCATGCCCCGACAAAAAATGCTTTTGCAGGCAAGGCTATCTCTCTCCTGCGCAACAGGACCGGCGTGATCGCGATCATCATGGTCAGGACCGGGGCCAGGACGAAGGATTTCAGCATCATCGGCAGATATGGCGGGATACCGACAAAGAAGATCCAGCCGGCGGAAGAGTCGAACTGGTCGCCTGACCTTTCAATGGCGGGCTGCTGTGCGGTCATACCCGCCGCGTGAAGCCAGAAAAACAGCGCGAAGGCGGCGATTGCGGCGACTACGCAAAGGGTCAGGCGCGCCAGGGTCTGCTGCCTGTTGTTTGCCTCCATCATTTGCCAGGCTGCGGCACTGGCAAAGATCGGCAGGTAGAGAATGACCTTGATCGTTATCATCGCGGCAAACGCGGCACAGATGGCGAAACCGGCGATGGACTTCCCTTCGAGGGGCCGCCGCATTAGGAAGTATAGCGCGGCCAGAAGCCCGGCTGTCGCGATGGGATCGATGCGGAAAGAGAAACCGTGCTGCAGCACATAGCCTGCCGAGACATAGGCCAGCGGCACGAACAGGGCATTGGCGCTTTCGGTAAATCGCCGCGCAATGGTGTAGAGCAGCCACAACGTGACCAGTTCGAATCCGAACATGGCGAGGCGCGCGGCCACGATATGGTCGGTGCTGGTCGAGAAAATTCCGGCCAGCGGCTCGAACAGGCGTACATGAAATGTTTGCAAGGGGCGGTCGAGGCGACCGTCAGCGAAATAGGCGACTTCGCGCCAATAGGAATATTCATCCCAATTGATGGCGCGGGTGAAGATCATACTGAACTGGGCGACCAGCACCAGCACGATTCCGGCCAGCGGCCAGAGCTTTGCATCGATGCGCGGAATGGCAAATGCCTTGGCGCGGTGCGTCGTAGCATCCTGCATGGCGTCGACTGTCATGCAGCGTTCTTGCGCGCTTTCGCCCGCGTCTCTTTCAGGTCTGCTGCCTGCCCGTTTTGCGCCTGAAGGGCCCACAAGGCGTCTTCCAGCTTGCGTGTGCGCAAGATGTTTTCTTCCAGCAGCTTGCGATTGGCACCTACCAGATCGGCCACCATGCCCATGATCGCCACCAGCGTGCCCAGCACCAGGAGCGCTCCGCCCAGCACCAGCGATTGCAGATTTCCGCTGCCGTCGCCGTGCATCCAGAACCACAGGAAGCGCAAGATCGGCAGCACGCCGATAAAGGCGATCAGCGAACCTGTCCCAACGAAGGCCCGCAGCGGCTTATATGCGGTAAAGGCGCGCGCCATCGTGATGCCGGTGTGCATCACGAAGCGCGGAATGGATTTGAACAGCCGGCTGGGGCGTGCTGCCGCATGGGTGCGCACCGGGACAGTGGCAATCGCCATGCGTTTGCGACCCGCCTGGATCAGCATGTCCGTCGTATAGGAAAACTCTGTCGTGATGTTGATCCGCTGGGCTGCATCGCGGCTGATCGCCCGAAAGCCGCTGACAGCATCGGAAACCTGGGTACCGGCAAGACGCTGCACCACGCCGCTGCCCACACGCTGCATCGCGCGTTTCAGCGGAGAGAAATGGGCATTGTCCGACACTCCGCGATCGCCGATCACGATATCGGCCTGCCCATGCAGGATCGGGGTTACCAGCGCCGCTATATCGCTGCCTTCGTATTGCCCGTCGCCATCGGTGTTAACGATGATATCCGCACCTTCGGCCAGTGCGCGGTCCACTCCGCTGCGAAAGGCTGCGGCAAGGCCGCGGTTCCGGCGATGTGACACGACATGGTGAACGCCCCATTGGCGCGCGACCTGCGCCGTACCATCGTCGCTGCCGTCGTCGATAACGAGGTATTCCACTTCATCGATGCCCGCCACCCGGCGCGGCAGGGCTGCCAGCGTAGTGGGCAGAGTCTCTGCCTCGTTGAGGCAAGGTATCTGGATAATCAGTTTGGTCATGCGGCCCCCGGATTGCGCCCGCAGGGACGCGCTATAGGGCGTTGTTAAGCATGATCGTTTAACGCTTCGTAAACTTCGCCGGATCGAGGCAAGTCCTCCGCGCACTCAGGAAAGCCATTGCCGACGGCACAGGCTCCTTCTAAGCGGCCCGGAGCGCGAAAGGAGCTGCAAGAACCATGCAACAATCGGATCGGGCAGGGCTGCTGTTTGCACTGGCTGGCTTTTGCACGCTCACCGTCGGGGACAGTATCGTGAAAGGCATCGACGGGGCCTGGGCACCCACGGCGATTGCGGCGTGGCGATATGCTCTTGGCGCGATCGGCCTTACCGCGCTCTTGGTGATGAAGCAGGGCCTGCAGCCGCTTCGCGAGATACCGCAGCCAGGGATGCAGTGGCTGCGCGGCTTCGGAGTGGGCCTGGCCACCATCTGCTTTTTCGCCAGCGTCTGGCTGATGCCGCTGACCGAGGCGATTGCGCTGGTATTTACCCAGCCCATGTTCACTGCCATCCTTGCTGCCATATTCCTGGGAGAAAAGCTGCCTTGGCAAACCGTCGCCGCAACCCTGGTGGCGTTCGTCGGCGTGCTGATAGTCTTGCGCCCCAATTTTGCCACGATCGGTCTTGGTGCATTGCTTCCGCTGGGAGCCGCCTTCGGCATGGCGATCCTCGTGACTGCCAATCGCGCGGTGGCGGGCAGGGGCAGCGCGCTGGCGATGCAGTCCTATGTCGCCATTTTCGCAACCGTCATCCTGCTCGCTGCCATGATCGCAGGCCATTTCAGCGGCTTTGCTGGCCTGCGGGTCGAATGGCCTGCGTGGCATGTCGCGGCGCGCATGGCGATCGTCGCCGTTACGGCCAGTGTCGCACACTGGCTGATCTACCTTGGTACCGAACGGGCGGGCGCGGCCACGGTCGCCCCCATGACCTATGGCCAGCTGATCGCAGCCTCGCTGATCGGCTATGCGTTCTTCGACGAGGTGCCGGATCTTACCGCGATGCTGGGTGCTGCGCTCATCATCGCGTCTGGCCTCTGGCTCTGGTATCAAGGGCGCAATCGTCGCGGCACGAAAGTACCCGCCTGACCTATCGCGAGTGCCGCCGCACCCACGCGGTGACGCGGCGGCCATGCATTTCCACGGTAAGACGTTCCCGGTAGCCCTGCGCAAGAGCATCTTCCACCAAGGCAGCCGCCTGCGGATTGCGAATCGTCACGCCCTTATCCGCCGTGACGATCGCGCCGGGAGCTTGCGACAGTATGCGCACAACCTCTTCTACCTGATCGACGTCCAGTGCGCCTGTTTCCAGCGCATTGTTGAGATGATCGGGATAGACGAACCGCGTGGGCACGCAGCTGTTCGCCAGCCGGTACAATACTGTGGGGCCGTCCCAGATCCACAGGCAGTTCGCTTCACTGTCGACATGCGGCGCGATGGCCGTGGCGAGGGCCCGGCTGGCGGCTCGCTCCTCAAGCGACTGAACGCGACGGTCCGGCAGCGAAAGCAGTGCTAGGAACATGACCGACAGGATCATCGCGGGCCAGAGACGCAGCGGTGCCCGGCGATCAATCAGTGGCAATGCAACCAGCGCAGCAGGCGCGGCAAGTGCGGCGTAGTAATAGAGATAGACCGTGCCCGGCAACAGCACGGTGGCCAACGTCGCTAACGCCCAGCCAACGAAAAAGGCCCATGTGGCGAAAGGCTCCGGCCGGTTCATGCGAAAGGCGGCGTAGACGCCTCCCGCTGCAAGGATCAGCAACGGCGCGATGCCCAGGGCGTGATTTGCGCCCCAACGGCCCTGCGGCGCGGCCATGCGTTCGAAAAAACTCGCAAAGTTGGCAAACCAGAAAGCATCGAACTCTCCCACCGACGCATAAAACGCGCCCACGACTACGGTCGGTGTAAGCCCTATCACGGCGAACAGGGCGGCAATCGTGGCAAGCATGCCGAAACTGCGCCCACGGCGATATTCCGTCCATAGTGCCCAACCCCCGAAGAACAGACATTGCGGGGCGACGGTATATTTCACCTGTAGTGCGAGCCCCCCCAGCAGCATGGCAACTGCGGCACGACGGGTAAAATGCGGGTGACCGGTATCAACAAGCAGCAGGACCATTCCAAGCATCAGCGGCGCGAAGAACACCTCGCTTTGCCCCGAATAGCTGCCGTATGCCGACAGCAGGATAATGGCGATGATACCTGCAAAGCTGGCTGTCACCCGGTCCACCAGGCGGCGAGCAAGGCGAAACGTCAGCCAACCGGTCGCCACGGCAAAGCCGGTCGCGACGAGCTGATAGGCGAGGGCGGAAGGGCCAAAGAGTAAGTGGATAAGGCCGAATATGGCGAACAGCCCGAACGGCTTGCGATCCCACAAGTCGATGAAGGGAAGCTCGCCATATTGCATGCGCCAGCCGATGAAACTGTACAACTGCTCGTCGAAATCGGCCACCGGATCGCCGAACCAGATACTGCGCAGGGCGAAGGTAAAGCCAGCGATCAGCGTAAGACACACGGCATCGCCGCGCAGCCACGCTGTCACGCGCGTCGTTTCTGCTTTGCCTGAAACTGCTGCCACGCCATTCATCGCGGAAAATGTCTCCTGTCTGGTGCGCAATCGCGCAACATGGTTAAGAAGCGATTATGAGCGAGGCGCAAAGCGAGACGTGCTGGCTGTGCGAGAGGCCGCTTGGCAGGAAGGTGCAGTGGCACCACACCGTGCCCAAGGCCAAGAAGGGACGAGCGAGGGTTCCCGTCCATCCGATCTGCCATCGCACTATTCACGCCCACGCCTCCAACGCGGAGCTTGCCAAGATGGACGGCGCGCGTGAGCCCCTCCTCGCGCTGGAGGAGATGGCGAAATTCGTGGCGTGGGTTGCGGAGAAGCCACCCGATTTCCATGCGCCGACCCGCACGGCCAGGCGAACTTGACGAAGCTGACATCGTGACAGTGCACGGCGGTGCGCGAAATTACAGTTTTTCAATCGGATAGTGCGATCCGTCAAATTGACACCCTGCCAGAGAATTTCACCGCGCATCCGTTCATCCCAGCACTCAAGAGCCGTAGAACACTGGGGTCTAGAACTGGCTGTAGGATAGGCCACGTGATACTGGCCGGAAATCATGCCATGGCTCGATCCATAAATGTGGAGGAAGCGCTATTCGCTCGACGTGTCTTCCGGCAGTACGCTGGGAAATCCGTCAATAAACTGTTCCGGCACCGTCCATTTGAAAACGTTATGGTTTTCAACCACCTTTTCGACATCGGGAATCCAGCCGCCCATCGCGAAGGATTGGCTGACCACCCGCGAACCGGGCTCCATCTGCTCCAGGATGCGTGGACGAAGCCGCAGGTTCAGCGTCGAGCCAAGATAAATCGCCAGCACGTCCACCTCGGTCAGGTCGGTCTCGAACAGATCCTGGTTACGAAATTCCACGAGATGCGAAACCCCGGCCTCGCGCGCATTTTTTCGTGAGCGTTCCAGTAGTGCGTCGTCGATTTCGATACCGACGCCCGTGATGCCATAATCGCGTGCTGCGGCGATCACGATCCGGCCGTCGCCAGAACCAAGATCGTAGAGAACGTCTCCCTTCTCGATTTGCGCGAGACGAAGCATTTCATCGACCACCGCTGGAGGTGTCGGGATGTAATGAATATCCTGGCTATTATCGACGCAGGATGTGAGGCCAAGGGCGATCAGTGCCACGAGGCATGGGGGCAATTTCATTCAGCCGGCCACTTGCGCAGATACGGCCGAACGAATTCAGCTCGCTGGGGAACGTCAGTCCTCAACGTGCTCCGCCAGGACTGTGAGCCCGTTGTCGCCCACTTCGGCAAAGCCGCCGCGCACTTCGATATTCTCTGGCGCGCCGCCTTCGGTCTTGTAGACCTGAACCGCACCGTCGCGAATGGTCGACATGAAGGGCGCATGACCCTCCAGCACGCCGAATTCGCCTTCCGCGCCGGGAACGACCACCATGTGGACGTCCTCGGAGCGGACCAGCTTTGACGGGGTAACGAGTTCGAAGTGCAGTGCCATGTCGATCAGGCGTCCTCAGCCATCTTCTGAGCCTTCTCGACGGCTTCGTCGATGCCGCCCACCATGTAGAAGGCGCTTTCGGGCAGATGATCGTATTCACCGTCAACTACGGCCTTGAACGAACGTACGGTGTCTTCCAGCTGCACGAACTTGCCAGGGATGTTGGTGAACACCTCCGCCACGTGGAACGGCTGCGAGAGGAATTTCTGGATCTTGCGCGCGCGTTGCACGGTCAGCTTATCTTCTTCCGAAAGCTCGTCCATGCCCAGGATGGCGATGATATCCTGTAGGCTCTTGTACTTCTGCAACGTTTCCTGAACCTTGCGCGCGGTCTCATAATGCTCCTGGCCCACGACGCGCGGTTCCAGAACACGGCTGGTGGAATCGAGCGGGTCCACGGCGGGGTAGATGCCCAGTTCGGAAATCGCGCGGTTCAGCGTGGTGGTTGCGTCAAGGTGGGCAAACGAGGTTGCCGGCGCAGGGTCGGTCAAGTCATCGGCAGGCACGTAGATGGCCTGTACCGAGGTGATCGAGCCCTTGTTGGTGGAAGTGATGCGTTCCTGCAGGTTGCCCATGTCGGTGGACAGGGTGGGCTGGTAGCCAACTGCCGAGGGGATACGGCCAAGAAGGGCCGACACTTCAGAACCGGCCTGCGTGAAGCGGAAGATGTTGTCGACGAAGAACAGCACGTCCTGGCCTTCCACGTCGCGGAAATATTCCGCCATGGTGAGGCCGGACAGCGCCACGCGGGCACGCGCACCGGGAGGCTCGTTCATCTGGCCGAACACGAGGGCCACCTTGGAGCCTTCGGAGATCGCTTCGCCAGCTTCGTTCTTGGCGATAACGCCGGCGTCGAGGAATTCGTGGTAAAGGTCGTTACCTTCACGGGTGCGCTCACCCACACCGGCGAACACGGACACGCCGCCGTGGCCCTTTGCGATGTTGTTGATGAGTTCCTGGATCAGCACGGTCTTGCCGACGCCAGCGCCGCCGAACAGGCCGATCTTGCCGCCCTTTGCATAGGGCGCGAGGAGGTCGATCACCTTGATGCCGGTCACGAGGATGTCGGCTTCGGTCGACTGGTCCACGAACAGCGGAGCCTCGGCATGGATCGGCATGGTCATGTCCGCGCCGATTGCGCCGCGCTCGTCGATGGGTTCACCCACCACGTTCATGATGCGGCCAAGGGTCTTGGGGCCAACCGGCACGTTGATCTGCTTGCCGGTGGAAATGACTTCCTGGCCGCGCGTCAGGCCGTCGGTGCCGTCCATGGCGATGGTGCGAACGGTGTTTTCGCCCAGGTGTTGGGCAACTTCCAGAACCAGCGTGTTGTCGCCGTTCTTGGTCTCCAGAGCGGAGAGAATTGCGGGCAGCTCACCGGGGAAGGTCACGTCGACGACAGCGCCGATAACCTGGGCGATGGAGCCGTTGCCCGTGACATTGGGGGTGGTCTGGTTGAGAGCGGGTGCGGTAGCCATGATTGGTATCCTGTGGCGTCAAAAAGGTGTCTGGTTTGGTTTAACTGTTAGGCGTCGATTACGCAGCGATTACTGGGCGCAAACCGCCTCGGCATCGGCGATGACCCAGGCATCGCCAGCTTCGCTGATTTCGAGGGTGGCGTCGTTGCGAAGATATTCGTCGTCGCCAAGACCGTACTCGCAAGAAACGGTTTCTGCACCCATTGCGCGGCGGCAGATAGAGGTGTTGACAGCTTCCGCGTCAGGGCACGCTTCGGCATAGAGTTCGGCGAACAGGGCTTCGTCCGGAGCCGGCAGGGTGACGACCGGCTCTGCTTCGACCACAGGCGTGACAGCAGGTTCGGGTGTGGGTTCCTCGCCGCAGGCGACCAGCACCAGCAGGGGAAGGCAAAGGGTGAGGGAGTTGATCTTCACTGTCATGTCTTTCCTGGTCAGAGCGCCTCGGCGCCCGCGATGATTTCAATGAGTTCGGTGGTGATCGCAGCCTGACGGCTGCGGTTGTACTGGATGGTGAGCTTGTCGATCAGGTCGCCAGCGTTGCGCGTGGCGTTGTCCATCGCCGTCATTGAGGCACCCTGCTCGGAAGCCTCGCGCTCAAGCAATGCGCCGAACAGCTGCGTCTTGATGTAGCGCGGCAAGAGGTCTTCGAGGATGGCTTCCTCGTCGGGCTCGTACTCCACGACTGCATCCGTTTCCTCGACGGTTTCCGGAGCGGGAACCGGCAGGATCTGCGTGGTGGTGGGATCCTGCGACAGCGCGCTCTTGAAGATCGGATAAACGAGGTGAGCGACGTCGAATTCGCCCTTCTCGAACTTGGCCACCAGCTCGTCGGCGATTTTTTCGGCTTCGGCGAAGTCCGGGTCCTTCATCTCGCTGGTGTCGTACATCGTATCGACCTGGCTGGCGTAGTCACGCTTGATCGGCGCGCGGCCCTTCTTGCCTACGAGGTAGAACGAGACGCTCTTGCCTTGCGCAGTCAGCTCGCGCGCCTGCTTCTTGGCCTCTTTGACGATATTCGCGTTGAGACCGCCGCACAGGCCCTTGTCGGTGTTGACCACTACGAGCAGATGCTTCTGATCGTTGCCCGTGCCGCGCAGCAGCAGGGGCGCGCTGTCTCCGCTCACCTTGCTGGCGAGCGAGCCCATGACCCCTGCCAGACGATCCGCATAGGGGCGGGCAGCCTCAGCAGCAGCCTGGGCTTTGCGCAGTTTTGCCGCCGCGACCATCTGCTTGGCCTTGGTGATCTTCTGCGTGGACTTGACCGACTTGATCCGGTCCTTGAGTTCCTTGAGGCTAGCCATTTCGGCTCCCTATCTTGTCTCTTGAACGGTTCAGGCGAACTGCTTGGCGAAAGTGTCGAGCGCAGCTTTGACCTTGTCACGGGTGTCGTCCTCGAACTTGCCGGTGTCGGCAATGGTCTTGAGAACATCGGCGTGCTCGTTGCGCATGTAGCTGAGCATGGCGGCTTCGTATTCGGTCACGCGGTCAACCGCTACGCTATCGATATAGCCGTTGGTGCCTGCGAAGATCGACACGACCTGCTCTTCTACCGGCATCGGCGAGAACTGGGGCTGCTTCAGCAGCTCGGTCAGGCGCGCGCCACGGTTCAGCAGCTTTTGCGTGGAGGGATCGAGGTCCGAGCCGAACTGTGCGAAGGCCGCCATTTCGCGGTACTGGGCCAGCTCCAGCTTGATGGAACCTGCGACCTTCTTCATCGCCTTGGTCTGGGCGGCACCGCCCACACGAGAAACCGAGAGGCCAACGTTGATGGCCGGACGGATGCCCTGGTAGAACAGGTCGGTTTCGAGGAAGATCTGGCCGTCGGTGATCGAGATCACATTGGTCGGGATATAGGCCGACACGTCGCCCGCCTGCGTTTCGATGATCGGCAGCGCGGTAAGCGAACCGCCGCCGTTGTCGTCGTTCATCTTGGCGGCGCGTTCCAGCAGACGGGAGTGCAGGTAGAACACGTCACCCGGATAGGCTTCGCGGCCCGGAGGACGACGCAGCAGCAGCGACATCTGGCGGTAGGCCACGGCCTGCTTGGAAAGGTCGTCATAAACGATCACGGCGTGCATGCCGTTGTCGCGGAAAAACTCGCCCATCGCGCAGCCGGTGTAGGGTGCCAGATACTGCAGTGGAGCAGGCTCCGAAGCGGTAGCGGCAACCACGATGGTGTAATCCATCGCGCCGTTTTCCTCGAGGCTCTTCACGATCTGCGCAACGGTGGAGCGCTTCTGGCCCACAGCGACATAGATACAGTACAGCTTCTTCTTCTCGTCTTCGCCGGCGTGCGCATCCTTCTGGTTGATGAAGGTGTCGATCGCCACGGCGGACTTGCCTGTCTGACGGTCACCGATGATCAGTTCGCGTTGGCCACGGCCCACAGGAACGAGCGCGTCGATGGCCTTGAGGCCCGATTGCACAGGCTCGTCAACCGACTTGCGCGGGATGATACCGGGTGCCTTTACTTCAACGCGGCTGCGCTTGTCGGAAACGATCGGGCCCTTGCCGTCGATGGGGTTGCCAAGAGCATCCACCACGCGGCCCAGCAGGCCCTTGCCCACGGGCACGTCCACGATGGTGCCTGTACGCTTTACGCTGTCGCCTTCCTTGATCTCGGCGTCGGTGCCGAAGATCACGACGCCGACGTTGTCAGCCTCGAGGTTGAGGGCCATGCCCTGAATGCCGTTGGAGAATTCCACCATCTCACCGGCCTGCACATTGTCGAGGCCGTGGATACGGGCAATACCGTCACCCACGGAGAGGACGGAGCCGACTTCGCTGACTTCGGCTTCGGTGCCGAAATTGGCAATCTGGTCCTTGATGACCTTGGAAATTTCTGCGGCGCGGATATCCATTGCAATAAGCCTTCTTATATATGGCTACTCAGGCGGTCTTCATGGCCTGGGCGAGGGAGTTGAGACGGGTACGGATCGAGCTGTCGATACGCTTCGATCCGATGGTGACGACGAGCCCGCCCAGAAGGTCGGGATCGACGCGCGATTTCAGTTTCAACGTGCGGCCTTCGCGAGCACGCAACTTGCCTTCCAGATCGACGAGCTGGGCATCGGTGAGGGCATGGGCACTGGCAACTTCGGCCTGCACTTCGCCGCGCTGGGCAGCGGCGATGGTAGCGAAGGCGCGAATGACGCCGGGCAATTTCGACAAGCGGCGGTTGTTCGCCAGCACGCCAAGAAAGTTCTTGGTCAATTCCGACAGACCAAGGTGATCGCCGATACCGGCCATCACGGCGGCCAGTTGGCTACGGCTGATCTCCGGATTGTTGATAAGCGCCGAAAGCTCTTTCGATTCGCGCAAGGCGGCATCGAGCTTGTCGAGATCGGACTCGACAGCGGTTACCGTGCCAGCTTCACTGGCAAGATCGAATAGGGCCGAGGCATAACGCCCTGCCAGGCTGGCCTGAATACCGGCGGAAAGCTCCACGCGCGAATGTCCTTCAAGGTCAGAGAAAACGCAATTACTGGTTGCCTGAAGGGGAGCGCGCGAAACGCCCCCTATCAAGGTTGGCGCGCGCCTAGCACCGAGGTTTGATTCATGCAACCCGAGTCCGGGCGGGATCATCTCGGTAACAGGACCGAACCGGCGAGGGTCGGATAGATTTCCCTATCCCTGATCTTCCCCGTCGGGCAGCTCCGCCGTCTGGGAGCAGCGATAGACCAGCCGTTCGTTGGGGCGCGGGGGCAGGGCGGACATGATGGCGGCCTGGCTGTTGCCCAGTTCGCGCGCGGCGGCCTCGTCCACTCCGCACGCTGGCGCAGCATAGGCGCCGCGTGCGGTGCGGGCCTCTCGCATGGTTTCAAGGTCGAGCAGGTATCGCTCCATCACCAGTTCGCCAGCAACTGGATCGTAGCGATTGACCGATACCGCGGCCTCGTTCGCGGGAACGAACACGCGGGTCCAGCGGCCACCCGTCAATCCATATTGCGTACGATCGTTTATACATCCATCGCCAGACCACTCTATCGTCATGTCGTCCGCCGGATCACCCACCACGCGGCTGCGCTGCGTATCCAGAACGCAAGCGTAGCTGCCACCCTGGGCCGCTGCGGTCGCTTCTGGCGTGGCGATGGTGCCGGTAGGACCGTCGGTTTGCGTGCCTGCGCGAAGGCTCTCCTCGACGCGCTCGTCAATCTCGGCAAAGGCAGGACGCGAGATCCAGGTAACAAGCGCTCCGATCACGGCCAGCAATGCCGCTGCACCGGCGATAGCACGCATTCGCATGTCGCGCTGCCTATGGCCGTAAACCGCCACACCGCAAGCGGCCAGCGCCACGATGAAGAGCAGGAGCGCCAGGGCCATGCCGTTCGAGCGTGCTTCCATCACTTCATAGGTTATCGTGCGACGGATCTCTGCCGTTTGCTGGGCAAGGGCCTCCGCCTCGCGTTCGGCGCGCTCCTGCGCTACTTCCGCCTGCGCTTCGGCGCGAGCCAGTTCCTCTGCTTCCAGATCGGCCAGGCTGCGGCAGGACAATGAATTGATGCGCGGCTGAACGTCATTCGCACGCAGGAACGGCAGCAGTTCGCGCGTGCTGACGGCGAAGAAAAACTCGGCATCGGAACCTGCGCTTTCGGTGCCGAAGGAGTTCACCCCGATCACCCGCCCGCAATCGTCCAGCAACGGCCCGCCGGAATTGCCACGGGCGATAGGCGCGGTGTGCAAAATGGTGTCGAATTCGCGGCTGGGGCGGCGGCCCGACAGAAAGCCTGTGGCGGTGACGGGAGGCTGGGCGCGGAATATGTCGGACTGGCCAAGGCCCTGCGCCCTATCCACGTTCAGCGGATAGCCGACGGCGGTAACGGAGCCGCTCTGCGCCGGGTTTCCCGCAATCGTAAGCGGCGGCAGGCCCAAGGGTTCTGTCAGTTCCAGCAAGGCCAGATCGTTGTGCGGACTGGTGGCGACGAGCCGCGCGTAGACCGCTTCTGCCCCTTCCGCCGGCACGACGCCGATGGAAAGGCGATCATCGTCTACCGCCTCCTGCACCACGTGGGCATTGGTGACGATCCGCTCTCCACCTACGGCGAAGCCGGTGCCGTGGGAAATCGGGAAGATTTCCTCCCCGTCCTTGCCGATGATTATCACACGCACCACGCCGCGTGCGGACGCCTCTATATCCCCCGGATCGGCTGATGCTGTTGCAGGCACCAGCGTGAGTAAGGCAAGAAAGGCGGCGAAAATGGCTGCGATGCGGTGCATATGCCCGCGCTTCTATAGGGTTGTGCATTGACCGCAAGCTTCGGGACGCGCAGCCTGCACAAAGCTGGCATAACCTTGGTATGACCGAACCCGTTCTCTCCTCCTCGCCCAACGCGCCAATGTCCGACGAGGATCGCTGGCGCGTGGCGCTGGCGAAGGATCGCCGCTTTGACGGCGTGTTTGTTACCGGCGTGCATTCCACCGGGATCTACTGTCGCCCCAGTTGCCCGGCCCGCGCGCCCAAGCGGAAAAACGTGCGGTTCTACGCCACGCCGGACGCGGCCGAGACGGCGGGTCTGCGCGCCTGCAAGCGCTGCGCACCCGACCAGCAGAGCCGTGAAGAGGCCGCAGTGCTGCGCGTGTTGGAAATATTGCGCGATGCCGACGCCCCCGTGCCGCTGGCAAAGCTTGGGGCGGCGACCGATTATTCGCCCACGCACCTGCAACGCGTATTTGCCCGCGCGGTGGGTATATCGCCGGCAGCCTACGCGCGCGCTCTGCGACGCGAACGGGCGCAGCAGGCGCTGACGCGCAGTCCAAGCGTGACCGATGCCATGTACGAGGCGGGCTATTCGACACCATCACGCTTTTACGATGACATGAAAGGGCAATTGGGAATGAGCGCCAAAGACAGGCGGGACGGAGCCGCGGGACGGGCCATTCATTATGCCATTGTCGAAACCACGCTGGGCGGGATGCTGGTGGCGGCAACCGACAAGGGTGTGTGCTGCCTGGCTTTCAACGAAGGCGAGGCAGAACTGCGCACCCGCTTCCCCAGGGCCGAACTGATCGAAGGGGATGACGCGTTCCGCGACCTTTTCGCGCAAGTTGCTGAAGCCGTAGAGAAACCGGGCACGGGGCAGGATATTCCGCTGGACGTGCAAGGCACCGCGTTCCAGCAGCGCGTCTGGAAAGAACTGCGCCGTATCCCTTCGGGCGAGACGCGCAGCTATGGGCAACTCGCGGCAACGCTTGGTTCGCCGAAGGCCAGCCGCGCGGTGGGTGGAGCAAACGGCGCGAACAATATCGCCGTGCTGATCCCTTGCCATCGCGTAATCGCGGCAGACGGCGGTCTAGGCGGCTATGCCTATGGCACCGAGATAAAGGCCGAACTGCTGCGGCGGGAGAAGGGCGACACCTAAACCGTGCGCGCCCAGCCTTTACGTGCCGGCGCGAGGGTATCGAGAAACGCTTCTGCACTTTCGAGATATTCGCGCTGCCTGTCCTCGTCCATACGATCCCAGGTCGAATAAATGCGGCCGATGCGGTGGTTGGTTTCCAACCTGCCGCGATGGCGGTGCATGAAGTGCCAGTAGAGCGGGTTGAAAGGGCAGGCGCCTTCGCCGGTCTTCTTCGATGGCGAGTAGCGACATTCCTTGCAGTAGTCTGACATCTTGTTGATGTAGTTGCCGCTCGCCGCATAGGGTTTGCTCGCCAGCTTGCCGCCGTCGGCATAAAGGATCATCGCGGCAACATTGGGCAATTCCACCCATTCATAGGCATCGGCGTAGACCACCAGATACCAGTCCTGCACCTCGCGCGGGTGACACCCTGCCAGCAGCGCGAAGTTGCCCAGCACCATCAACCGCTGGATGTGGTGGGCATGGGCATTGTCGCGGGTGGAGCGCACGCAATCGGCGATGCAGCGCATGTCGGTTTCGCCAGTCCAGTAAAATTCGGGCAGGCTGCGTTGCGCATTCAGCGCATTGTCGCTCTGCAAACCGGGCATCGTGTACCAGTAGAACCCGCGAACATACTCGCGCCAGCCGATCAACTGCCGAATGAAACCTTCCACACTGTTGAGCGGTGCATTGCCATCGCGATAGGCCCTCTCCGCCCGCTGGCACAAGTCCAGCGGATCGAGCAGGCCGAGGTTGATGCTGGTGGAAAGCATGGAGTGGTAGAGGTCGTACTCCCCGTGCACCATGGCATCCTGATAGGGACCGAAATTCTCGATCCGCTCGGCAAAGAATGTGTCGGCGGCTTCCTCGGCCTCTTCCCGGGTGACGGGCCAGGCAAAATTTTCCAGCGATCCGAAGTGGTCACCGAAGCGGTCCTGCACCAGTTCGATGACTTCGCGGGTCATGTCGTCCGGCTCGAACTTCGCGCGTTCGGGCGGGTCCATCTCCTCGTCAGGCGATTCGCGGTTCTGCTTGTCGAGGTTCCACTGTCCGCCCTCGGGCTTGTCGCCATCCATCAACAGGCCGGTCTTGCGCCGCATCTCGCGGTAGAAATATTCCATCCTCAGCGCGTCGCGGCCTTCCGCCCATTCGCGAAATTCGGTGATGGAGGCGATGAAGCGGTCGTCGGGCAGGATGTCCACTTCGCAATCGAACTTGTCCGGCCATTCCTCGATTGATTGCTGCACGCGCCATTCGCCCGCTTCCACCACGTGAATGGCGCGCGGATCGTGACGCTCGATGGCGCGGGCAACTTCTCCGGTGAAGCTGCCGGAATTGTCGGCATCGTCCAGCTTCACGTAATCGACGCACCATCCCGCATCGCGCAGTTCGGCGGCGAAATGGCGCATGGCGGAAAAGATCAGCGCGATCTTCTGCTTGTGGTGCTTGACGTAGGTTGCCTCATCCCAGACCTCCATCATCACAATGACGGTATCATCCTTGGTCCGCCCGCGGATGGAGGCGAGGTCGCGCGTTAACTGGTCGCCCAGAACGGGAACGAGAACAGGGTTGTCGGACAGGGAAGTATTGGAAGAAGCCATGCGTCATTAACGCTGGCAGGAATGCGCGGTGCCGAACATTGAGACCAAAGGCCGTGATGGACCACGACGCGCGCCAAAAACCGGTTGAATAAGAATAGGGCACCGAACGAAGCCGTGTGCTCCAATCGATGCCCCGTACTATTCGGTAAAATACGCCGACCAGCTAAGGATCAGTCGGTCTCGCAGCCATATTCCTCGATCTCGGCCTCGTATTCGTCCTGACGAGCTTCGCGTGCGGCTTCGTCGAGATACTCGCCCGGATGATCGGGACGAATTTCTTTAAGAAGCGGTTCACGGTTGCCTTCGTTGTATTGGTCGAACTTCTTGCGCAGCATGCAAGAATAGCCGCCGCTGTCGTTGAGGAAGGACGCACCCACGATCCGAGCCTCTGCCGGACGGCTTTCTGTCAGCAGCATATGGATCAGCGCCTGGCGGACATTGGTGTCGAACGGTGCGTAGCTGAATGCCGCTTCCAAGGCCATTTTCGCCTGATCGGGTATCGGCTCGCTTTCGTCGAGCAGGTGGGTCAGGTAATAGCCATACAGCGGGTACGCATGGTCGGTTTCCATCTGGTTCGCTGCGGCAAAGCGGCGGCGCGCTTCGGCAAGCTGTGCCGGATCTTCAAACGAACGACGCAGGGCTACATCGGCATAGTAATTGGCCGCCGCCGTCGATTCAGGGTCCATCTCCAGCACACGCTGTGCAAGGCTCTCGGCCTCGGCATAGTTGCGGGCGTCAAACTCGGCTTCGGTCGCTGCCAGAAGCACTGCCGGGCTTTGCGGGTATTGGGCGACCAGGCGGCGCGCGTCACGCACCAGGCGCTCGGCATCGTCTTCGTCAACGCCGCGCTTGGACTTGATCATCAGTTCCATGCGCGCGGCTTGCGCATCGGTCAGCTGACGGATCTCGACCTCGGGCTCGGCGTTCGCTGCATAGGGCACACGCAAGGTTCGGGCAGCACCGCGACGAAACTCTTCCAGCTCATCATGCAGCACTTCAAGGTCACCGAAAGCGCGTTCGGCCGCTTCCATCGGAGAAGCACCTTCGCCGATGGCAACCATGTATTCGCTCATCTGACCGCGACGTTCGGGATTAAGGTTCAGGTGGCTGGCGATCAGCCATCCGTGGGCATAGGTCCGCCCGATGGTGGTGCGATCACCGCGAGCAGGGGGATCAAAGGTTTTCTCCAGATCGATCGGGATCGTCGTGAGAGACGCACTGCGCCACGTGGGGACGTCAACGATTACGAAACTGTCCTCGTTGAACTCGATGTTCGAGAATAGCTCGGCGAAACCTTCGCTGTACCATAGCGGGTAGGGCGCGTCGGCGTGCTGGAACATGAAATAATGGACGTATTCGTGGGCCAGCGTGGCCTCCGGATCGAGCAACATGTCCTCATCAATTGCGTTGCGCAGGCTGCGATCGCGGCGCTTGTTGCGCTGACGCGGTACGAAAGCCACCGAACCGTTGGCACGGCCCATAAAGAAACCTCCGACACCGAAATTGCGGTTTCCGGTTAGCAGCACCGACATGTCCGACGTCTCGCCAAAGCGGAACACCGTTACCTTTGTGGATTCCGGCAATTCTTCGCCGTCGGCTTTCACGCCAGTGAACAAACTCAGGACTTCATCCAGCCGTTCAAGCTCCTGCGCGAACTCTACCGTGTCCTCCTCCTTGTCCTCGGCATAGACGATGAAATGCTCCGTTTCCGCACGGAACCAGTCGGCGGCAAGGGCAGCGGGGGCCAGGGCAAGGGAAGTTGTCGCAGCAAGTGCGGCAAAAGCGCGTTTCATCATTTCAATCTCCAGTCCAGACACCCAGTCGTAACGGAGCAAGCCCTTCAATTCAATACGGTAAAGGGGTGCTTTGGTGCGATGAATCGAGTGGGATCGTTTGCTATGAACCGATGTGCGCAGGCGAAACTAATGCCAATATCAGCGACATCCAAGTTGCTCGACATCAACGTTTAATTGCTCGACCTAACTCTTAGCGGGCGGAGATAGCGCACTCTTAGGGAATCCGATCGATATCTTCGTACCGCTCTCTCCGGTCTCCACTTCAAGATTACCGGACAATCTTTTCACAAGCTCTCGGACGATGCGTGCGCCAAGGCTGCCATCGTTAGGCCAGTCCACGTTTTCGGGGATACCTCGTCCGTTGTCGGATACCTGAAGGCAAATCGTCTGGTCGTCTTCGAGATTCCAGAGGCGCACGTCGACCAGGCCTTCATGCTCGGCCTCGAAGGCATGTTGGAGCGCATTGGTAAGCAGCTCGGAAACCAGCAGACCCATCTGCGAGGCAGAATCCACCGACGCACGGAATTCATCCGTATCGAGGTTCATTCTCACTTCGCGATGGCCGTCCAGCATGTTGAGCGCGCTACAAACACGAGAGATATAAGCGCCCAGCGCGACAGTGTTCGCATCGGTCTGACCCGGTCGGGAAAACTCGTCATACAGAAGGTTCAACGCTTCGACGCGGTTCGCGAGCACGCCCAGCGAAGTCTTGGCATCTGCGCCCTTCTTGGCTTCCATGCGGATCAACGACAATAGCAGGGCAAGGTGGTTCTTCACCCGGTGCTGCACTTCTCGCAGTCGCTCATCCAGCTTTGCAGCGCGCTCCGCATAGGCCTTGTCCCTGGGCTGTTCCGACTGGATGCCCAGGAAATGCGTGACCTTGCCGTCCTTTTTCATCGGCGACAGCAACAGCCGGTTGATGAACTCCTCACCCGTGGAGCGATAATTGATGATATCGACGGTAATCTCTTCGCCATGGCTCAGGGCCTCGCGAATGGACATCCGGTCGCGTTCGTCTGTATTCGGACCTTGCAGGAAACGACAGTTGCGACCGATAACGGCACTGCGGCTATAGCCGGTAATCCGTTCAAAGGCGGCGTTGACGTAAATGAGCGGCATATCTGGCAATTGCGCATCGGCGATAACCAATGCGAATGGCAAATCTTCCATAGTCTCCCGCGAGATACCCTCTGGAATTTGCGGGGGATTCTCCGGATCGAATGTCGTTTTCAACAAATCTTCCCCGCGCATTTCTTAAGACCCTCGATTTGCCCTGCAGCAGTTCCGGTACGCAATACCGGCGTGCATGGCAAGATTCAGGCGCGTCCCGGACTCGTGGGACTTACACGAAACTGTAAGGGTCGATATCGACGCCGATACGAACCCCCGGCGGGTGTTCGATACGCGAAAGCCAGACGCGAATTACTTGCTGGAGCTCCGCACTTCGCCTGGCGTTGAGCAGGAGGCGGTAACGGTAGCGCCCGCGCAGCATGGCCATCGGGGCAGGGGCGGGGCCCAAAACCTGTACATCGTCCAGGTGCGGTCGGGTGTTGCCAAGACGGTTGGCAGCCTCGCGCGCTTCGCGCTCGTCCTCGCTGGAAATGATGATGGCCGCCCACCTGCCGAAGGGCGGGGCACCGGCATAGCGGCGCGCATCGGTTTCCGCTTCGTAGAAGGCATCGCGATCACCTGCTTCCAGTGCCGCGATCACCGGCGCTTCGGGATGGCGGGTCTGGATCAGCACTTCGCCTGGCTTTGCACCGCGCCCGGCACGACCAGCCACCTGCGCCACCTGTTGATAGGTGCGTTCGGCGGCGCGCAGGTCTCCGCCCTCCAGGCCAAGGTCTGCGTCAATCACGCCCACCAATGTCAATTCGGGGAAGTGAAAACCCTTCGTGACAAGCTGCGTACCCACGATGACGTCAATCGCCTTCGCTTCTGCCATGGCGACGAACTCGGCGGCTTTCTCTGGCGAATTGAGCGTGTCGGACGTGACCACGGCAACACGTGCATCCGGCAGCATTTCTGCAACCTCGTCCGCAATCCGTTCTACGCCGGGGCCGCAAGCGACGAGGCAATCGGGTTCGCCGCAATCGGGGCATTTCTCTGGCGGTGCGGTTTCATGGCCGCAATGGTGGCAGGCGAGGCGTTTCGACAGGCGATGCTCGACCAGCCAGGCGCTGCAATTGGGGCACTGGAAACGAAACCCGCAGTGGCGGCACAGCGTCAGCGGAGCATAGCCGCGGCGGTTGAGGAACAGGAGCGATTGCTCGCCCTTCTCCAGCCGATCGAACAGCGCGCGGCGCAATGGTGGGGATATCCACGCACCGCTACCGGGCTTTTCCTCGGTCAGGTCGACAAGCTGAATATCGGGCAATTGCGCGCCGCCGAAACGGGCGGGCAGCACCAGTTTCTCGTATATCCCGCTGTCGGCCATGTGCAGGCTTTCCAGCGCGGGCGTGGCACTGGCGAGAATGACTGGCATCTCCTCGAACCGGGCGCGCATCACAGCGACGTCTCTGGCGTTGTAGCGAACGCCCTCGTCCTGCTTGAAACTGATCTCGTGCGCCTCGTCCACCACGATCAGGCCAAGGTTGTTATAGGGCAGGAACAGAGCGGAGCGCGCGCCAACCACCACTTGTGCTTCCCCGCTGGCGATGGCGCGCCAGGCCCGCCGACGCTCGGTGGACTTGAGCGAGGAATGCCACACCACGGGCGCAGCGCCGAAGCGTGCTTCAAACCGGCTGAGGAAAGCCTCGGTCAGCGCGATCTCAGGCAGCATCACCAGCACTTGCCGATCCGCCGCAATGGCTGCGCCGATCGCTTCGAAATAGGTCTCGGTCTTGCCCGAACCTGTCACGCCGTCCAGCAGGATAGGAGCGAACTTGCGAGCTTCAACCGCTTCCACCAGCCGGTCTGCCACTTCGCGCTGGTCCGCTGACAGGTCGGGCAGGTGATGATCGGCATTGGCGCGGGGGTAGGGACGGTCCACGTCCACCTCCACCGGCTCCAACACGCCCTGGTTCACCAGCCCGCGCAATACGGCCTCGGACACGCCTGCCAGGCCCGACAATTCGCGGATCGTAGCCTGCTCTCCTTCCAGCGCCTCGATCGCGCGCTGGCGCTGCGGGGTCATGCGTTCGGGCGTCCCGCCGGTCAGCCGGTATTCCGTCATCGTGGCAGGGCCGCGCAGCGCGCCTCCGCTGGCGATTACCATCCGCGCCACGGCTGCCAATGGTGAGACATAGTAGTCCGCTGTCCATTCGATCAGGCGGCGCAGTTCCGCCCGCACCGGCGGCACGTCCAGCACGGCCAGCAGGGGGCGCAGCTTGTTCTCGGGCACCGGATCGGTCGGCAGGCGTTCATCTTCCCAGACTATACCTGTGACCTGACGCGGGCCCAATGGCGCGACCACGACTGACCCATGCTCGATAACCATGCCTTCCGGCACCCGGTAGTCGAGCGGGCCGAGCGCGGCGTTCATAACGAGGAGGCGGACGCGGGTTGCAGGCATTGTCAGCCATATGGGGCGGGCATCAGCCTGCCTGCAAGGAGATGAGTTGCCTTATGACCGAATTGACCACTTCTGCCACCAAGTCCGGTATCATGGGGCGCCGCGCTTTCATGGGTGGTGCGGTAGCTTCCGGCGCGCTGCTGTTGCCTGCTTGCCAGAGTTTTGGCGGTTTCAGCCTGACCGATGCGGTCCGGCGGTTGCTTTACCTTTCCAGCGAACGCGCCTTCGCGCGGCTGACAGCGCCCGGCGGTTTCTGGGATGAACAGGTGGCGGCCCTGGGTCTTTCCAACATGATCGGATCGCGCGGCGGCGTGGTGGCCAGCATTCTTACCTCCACCCTGTTCAAGGATCGTCTGGAAGGCGCCTTTGCCGATATCGCCATTGAAGGTGCGGAACGCGCAGCGCCCATCGTGGCCGATGCCGTGCGGGTAATCGGCATCCAGAACGCGCTTGCACTGGTGAACGGCGGGCCAACTGCCGCCACCGCCTTCCTTCGCGATGATCTGGGCGTCACGTTGGTTGAGGCGATGGTGCCCGAACTGGGCGATGCCATGCGTGTGGCGAGCGATCCGCTGGTTGGAGAATTGCTCTCCGGCCTGACGGGGATCGATCTGGCAGGCGTCTCGCGCAATGTCGCCGCTCAGATCGACGACGCCATCTGGAACGAGATGGGCCTGGAGGAGGCCGCAATCCGCCGCAATCCGCAATCCACCAACGATCCGTTACTGATGAGTGTGTTTGGCGCAGGGGCGGTACTTTAGGCCCTTGCGTATGGGGCATGGCTATCTCTAGGCAGCAGCAGAGAAAGTTGCCCTGATGTCCGACGAATCCCCCCTCGACCGTTTCAAACTCGCGCTGACCGGTGCGGCGCGTGCCATTGCGCATGAGCCGGAGGCGGAAATCGGCTGGACCGCTGACCAGCCATCACAGCAGGGCAAGAGCGCGCGCGTGCCCATGCCGGGACGCGACGTAACGCCGGAACAGGCTCGCGAAGCGCGCGGTTTCGCCGACAGTTTCGCCCTGCGCCTGCGCCATCACAACGGCGCGCTGCATGCCAGGATGCGTCCTGACGATGTCGATGCGCGCGCTTGTTACGATGCTATCGAACGGGCGCGCTACGAAGCGATTGGCGAAAGCGAATATTCGGGCATGCGCACCAATATGGAAGCCATGCAGGAGCGGCGCGTGGCCGGCGATCCCATCGCCAGTGCGCAAAGCGCTGATGACGTGCCGCTGCACACCGCGCTTGGCCTGATGCTGCGCGAACAACTGACCGGCCAGCCCGTACCGCCCGCCGCGCGCGAAGGGGTGGAGATGGTGCGCGAATTCGTGGAAAGCCGCACCGGCGATGATTTCGAGCAGTTGGGAGAAGCGCTGCACGACCAGACCGCGTTCCAGAAACTGGGCCTCGACATGCTGCGCCACCTCGACATGGTGCCGATGGAACCGGAGGATGCCGACGGCCTCGACGATGACGAGGACGCGGACGATGGCCAGGACGAAACGCCCGACGACAATCAGGATGATGACGGTGCCGATCAGTCCGATCAGCCCGAAACCCGCGCCGAAGGGGCCGAGGGTGAAGACGGAGAAGGCGACGAGAGCGAGCAGACTCCCGGAGAGGACGAACTGGCAGAGGGCGATCCCGGCGACGAGGGCGAGGAGATGCAATTGCCCCAGCGCCGGAACGCGCCGTGGCAGGATATTCCCGATAGCTTCGATTATCAGGCCTTTACCACCAGCTTCGATGAAGTGGTCGAGGCAACAGAGCTTTGTGATATCGAAGAGCTGGACCGGCTGCGCGCCTATCTCGACAGCCAGCTTGCGGGCCTTGCGGGCGTCACCACGCGGCTCGCCAATCGCCTGCAACGCCGCCTGATGGCGCAGCAGAACCGCAGCTGGGATTTTGACCAAGAAGAAGGCCTGCTGGACGCCGCAAGACTGGCGCGCGTGGTGGTCAGCCCCGGCCATTCGCTCAGCTACAAGCAGGAGCAGGAGCAGGAGTTCAAGGACACTGTTGTCACCTTGCTGATCGACAATTCCGGCTCCATGCGGGGTCGGCCCATCTCGATCGCCGCGATCAGTGCGGATATTCTTGCCCGCACGCTGGAACGCTGCGGCGTGAAGGTGGAAGTGCTGGGCTTCACCACTCGCGCCTGGAAAGGTGGGCAGAGCCGCGAGAAGTGGCTGGCCGATGGCCGTCCTGAACAGCCGGGCCGCCTGAACGACCTGCGCCACATCATCTACAAGAAGGCGGACGAACCAATGCGCCGAGCGCGCCGTTCGCTTGGCCTGATGATGCGCGAAGGATTGCTGAAGGAAAATATCGACGGCGAGGCACTGCTGTGGGCACACGAACGCCTGCTGGCCCGACCCGAGGACCGCCGAATCCTGATGGTGATCAGCGACGGCGCGCCGGTCGATGATTCCACGTTGTCGGTGAATTCGGCTGGCTATCTGGAAGCGCATTTGCGCAAGGTGATCGAGTGGATCGAGAAGATTTCGCCCGTGCAACTGGTCGCCATTGGCATCGGCCATGACGTGACGCGTTATTACAAGAAGGCTGTGACGATCATGGATGCAGAACAGCTTGGCGGCACGATCATAGAGCAGCTTGCAGACCTGTTCGAGGTAGAGTGATGAAAAGGTTTTTCGCCCTCATTGTACTTATCCTCGCCGCCGTCGGCGGCTGGTATTTCGCCTCCCCCTGGCTCGCCATGAAGGGACTTTCCGACGCAGCGCAGGCTGGCGATACCGCAGAGCTTGAGCAGCGGGTCGATTTCCCCGCGCTGCGCGCTTCCGTCAGCGACCAGATTTCAGAGGCCACACGGCGGCGGCAAGGGCAGGGCGGCTTGCTGGGCGAACTTGGCGGCGCAGTGGCGGAGCAACTAGGGCGACGGGTGACGGACCGCGCCCTGACCCCCGATGCCGTGGGCCAGCTTGTCGCTTCGGGCGCGCTTGCAGCAGGGTTGCTGCCGGAACGCTTGCGCGGTCAGGACATCGATTGGAATGTGGAGCGCGATGGCTTCGACCACTTCCGCGCAGTCGGCACATTCGAAGACGGCACCGCAGGCCCGATCCTGCTGTTCGCTCGCGACGGACTAGGCTGGAAGCTGACGGGCCTCGAGTTGCCCTGATCGCACGTTTCCTACCGGCGCGGCTTCGTGGATGGGGGCAAGGATGGGCAAGGCACGCTTTTTAAGACCTCTTCATGTGGCGATTGTTGACCTGTCCGGAGCGGGGCAGTTTTTCGCCTTAGAACCGTGTTCCATGTGTTCCACATTAAATGGATTTGCCGGAGCATCTCGCAGCTTGTCCCCTGCCGTCGCCCGCTCTAAGCCCGCCCGCCATGGTTGACCTCAAACTCTTCAACTCCCTCACGCGGCAAATCGAGCCGTTCTTTCCCGTCCACCCCGGCGAGGCGCGCGTCTATACCTGCGGACCCACGGTCTATAACTATCCGCATATCGGCAACATGCGCGCCTACGTGTTTGCCGATGTGCTGGGCCGCGCGCTGAGCTGGAAGGGCTACAAGCTCACCCACGTCATCAACATCACCGATGTCGGCCACCTGACGGACGATGCCGATGCGGGTGAGGACAAGCTGGAGAAAGCCGCAGCAGAGCGTGCGCAGTCCATCTGGGATATCGCGGGGCACTATACGCAAGCCTATTGGAACGACGTAAAGGCGCTGAACATCCGCCAGCCCGCGCACTGGTCCGTCGCCACGGACTATATCGAGGAGATGCTGGCGTTCGCGAAGAGCATTGCCGAGAAGCACTGCTACGAACTCGAAAGCGGCCTCTATTTCGATGTCTCTACCGTTGCGGACTACGGTCGTCTTGCGCGTGCCGTAACCGAAGAGGGGGAAGGCCGCATCGATACGGTGGAAGGCAAGCGCAATGCCGCCGATTTCGCTATCTGGCGCAAAACCCCGACCGGCGAGACGCGGCAAATGGAATGGGATAGCCCATGGGGCAGGGGCGCTCCCGGCTGGCATCTTGAATGCTCCGTCATGGGCGAGAAACTGCTGGGCTTCCCCTTCGATATCCATACCGGCGGCATCGACCACCGCGAGATCCACCATCCCAACGAGATCGCCCAGAACCAGGCGTTCTGCGGTTGCGGCGGGCTATCCGAGGCGACCAATTCGGGCGCGCGGGTGTGGATGCACAACAACTTCCTCGTCGAACGCAGCGGCAAGATGAGCAAGTCTTCGGGCGAGTTCCTGCGGCTGCAACTGCTGATCGACAAGGGCTACCATCCGCTCGCCTACCGTATGATGTGCCTTCAGGCGCATTACCGCAGCGAACTGGAATTCAGCTGGGAAGGACTGGGCGCGGCGCTGACGCGGTTGAAGCGCATGGTGATGCAGGCGGAGCGACTGAAGGATGCCGAGCCGGGCCAGCCGGAACATCCCAAGTTCGCCGCACTGCTGGAGAAGTTCGACACTGCGATCAGCGACGACTTGAACACGGCGATTGCCATCACCGCCCTGGAAGAGGCACTGGCGATGAAGAAGGTCGACGTGAGCATCAAGCGCGCCGTGGTGGAGCGTATGGACGCCGTACTCGGGCTTGGCCTGATGGACATTGCGCGCACCGACCTGCGCATTCGGCCGAAGAGCGCGCAGATCACCGAGGTCGAGATCGAGGACGCGCTCGCCCGTCGCAAGGCCGCGCGCGCCGAGAAGGACTTCGCTACTTCCGATGCCCTGCGCGATGAACTCGCCGCCAAGGGCGTGGAAGTGATGGACGGCGATCCTCTCGGATGGGAATGGGCGCTTTGATGCAAGCCGTCCTGCTCCGGCTTTGCGGGAGGGCAAGTGGCGGAGTTTGCCGTCATGTCTATGCTCTGCTGACGGGCAAGTCGATCTAGAGCGTGGCTATTGAGGTGCCGGACAAATCAGGGTGAAGCCGAGGAGCCGGAACGGACAGCGCCGCTCTGCGTCGGTCTGTCAGTCAGGAGAATCCCATGCCGCATCTCAAGGAAACCTATCCGCTTTACCTCAATAACAAGGCCGAGCAGCCCAATACCGACCTTGAGGTAACCGACAAGTACACAGGCGAGGTCGCCTTTCGCACCGCCCTGGCGACGCCCGACATTATCGAGAAGGCGATTGCAGGCACCGTTCGTGCGACCGAGCCGATGGCGAAGATGGCGAGTTACGAGCGGCGCGACGTATTGCAACACTGCGTTGACAGGTTCCGCGAGCGGTACGACGAACTGGCCTATTCGCTCTGCGTCGAGGCAGGCAAACCGATCAACGACGCCGAGGGCGAAGTCGACCGGCTGATCGACACCTTCCGTATCGCGGCGGAAGAGGCGACGCGCAACTTCGGCGAGGTGCAGCCGCTGGATATCTCGGCGCGGGCCAAGGGCTACATGGGGATGTGGAAGCGCGTGCCTATCGGGCCGTGCAGTTTCATCTCGCCATTCAACTTCCCGTTGAACCTGGCCGCCCACAAGATCGCCCCCGCCATCGCTGTGGGATGTCCCTTCGTGATGAAGCCTGCATCGAAAACGCCGCTCGGCGCGCTGATTATGGGGGAGGTTCTGGCGGAAACCGATCTTCCGGAGGGTGCCTTTTCCATCCTTCCCACCAGCCGGGACGGGGCGGACCTGTTTACACAGGACGAGCGGCTGAAACTTCTCAGCTTCACCGGATCGCCCAATGTCGGTTGGGCGCTGAAGGCCAAGGCAGGGAAGAAGCAAGTGGTGCTGGAACTGGGTGGCAACGCGGCAGTCGTGGTCGACAAGGATGCCGATCTCGATCATGCGCTGGAACGGATCATCATCGGTGCCTTTTATCAAAGCGGCCAAAGCTGCATCGGCGTGCAGCGCATCATCATTCACACCGATATCTACGATACTTTCAAGAACATGTTGGTCGAGAAAACCAAGTCGCTGGTTGCGGGCGATCCCAAAGACCGTGATACCTTTATCGGTCCGATGATCTCCGAAAAGGAAGCCACCCGTCTCAAGGGTTGGATCGACGACGCCGTGGACGTTGGTGCAACCTTGCTGTGCGGAGGCGAACAGGATGGCGCAATGTTGCAGGCGACCTTGCTGGAAAACGTGCCGCGCGATTGTAACGCTAACGCCGAAGAAGCGTTCGGCCCGCTAGCCAACCTGTCAAAGTTCAGTGATTTCGATAAAGCTCTGGGGCAGGTGAATGACAGTCGGTATGGCTTGCAGGCAGGGATCTTCACCCGCGACATTCACCAGGTTCTGGATGCGTGGGATGCCCTTGTCGTCGGCGGCGTGGTGGTGAACGACGTATCGTCGTACCGAGTCGACAACATGCCTTATGGCGGTGTGAAGGATTCCGGTCTCGGCCGCGAAGGCATTCGCTTTGCCATGAAAGACATGACCGAGATCCGGAACCTGATTATCCGCCGGGACTGAACGAGGTGAAGGGGGTAGCGAACTGGCTCATCCTTCCTCCAGCAACAGTATTTCGCAGATGACTGTCAGCTTGGGCGGTTTAGCAGTGCTGTCCACCTCTCTTATGGCCGCGTCGGCCACCAGCTGGCCAGGAATTGCAAATTCGTGTTCGGGCAGGAATACGATGAAGCACTCGCCTGCCTCCACCGCGTCCTCGCCTTCGAACACCATTCGGATACGATGCCGCGCTCCGGCAAAGGTGATGCTGGCCCAGCTTTTTTCGGAATGACTATCTATTCGGCCCTTTCCGCCGGACAGCGCGATCAAGGCTTCCGCCAGTCGTTCACGCGGGCCACGACGGTTACGATGCCGGGCGGGGAGAGGAGTAATCGAATCAGTATGCATTGGTCATCTCGCGGTATTCGTTCATGAAATGTTCTACCCGTTTTTCTGTAGAGGGGCGGGGCGTACGGCCATTGCGCAGATCGAGTACGAATCGCGGATCGCGAGTCGCAAGGCGGCCGAACTTGGTAGGTGGCATGCGCGTGTGGCGCAGAAATACTTCGATTTTGCGGATGAGCATGGTGCGGACCCCTCTTCCTTTTCCCTTGTCTAACGAGCACTTGTGCGACTCGATTTCGCTCATCTTGCGATCCAAATCCTACTTGTCTAGGAAAAATACTTCGTGTAGGAAGATTTTTCCGATAACGTAGGATTGTACGATGGAACCGCGTGAGAAACTGGCAGAACTGGCAAGAGAGCGCGGCGTCAGCCTGGCTTCGCTTTCCCGAATGCTCGCGCGTAACCCTACATATCTTCAGCAATATATTAGCAAGGGTAGCCCAAGAAAGCTGGAGGAGGAGGACCGTCGGGTTCTCGCGCAATTCCTCGGTGTAGAGGAAACCGTGCTGGGTGGGCCCAAGGAAAATTCCTATGATTCGTATGCTGGCGGCGAGTGGGTTGAAGTCCCCCGCCTGGAAGTCGACGCCTCCGCCGGTCCGGGTGCCGCTGGCGCGCAGGAACAGGTTTTCGATGCCTTCCGGTTCTCGAAACGCTGGCTAAGCGAACAGGGTCTCGATGGCACAAGCCTTTCCGCCATCCGCGTAGTGGGCGATTCGATGGAACCGTTGCTGCGCGAGGGGGACGAGGTGCTGGTGGATTGCCGCGAGCAGCCTTTCCGCGACGGCGTACACGTCGTGCGGCTGGATGAGTTTCTGCTGGTAAAGCGCGTCGCTTCGAAAGGGGGTGGGCGGTTTTCGCTGCTCAGCCAGAACCTTGCCTATCCGCCGCTCGATGTAAGCGCAGACGAGTTTGCAATCGTTGGCCGCGTGGTTTGGAAAAGCGGGCGGGTTTGATTTCGTCGATCTAGTTGGCGCAGGGTTCGGGATAGAGATAGAGCTTCACCCCCACCTGTTCAGCTCTGATGGCGTCGCCAACCCTGCAACCCTCAATATCGGACGGGAAAACTGTTCGGCTTCCCCACGCACCTCCCTCGGACTTGGCTACCACGACGAGGCCGGCGCTGCGCCCCTGGTAACGATTCTGCTGGATCCTCATGCTGGTTATCTGCGCTGCCACAGCTTCGCCCGGCTCTCTCTCCAAGCGCAGTGGGTCGCGCCAGAAAATTGCGAGAAGCGCAACCATCGCCGGAACAAATATCACAAGCGGCAGCAGGTAGTGGACCTGCCATTGATATCGCAACTTGAACCATACTTCGCGCCAACCGTTCATCCCCACGCGATAGTCGAACCTCACCGGCTTTGCGAACAATCACCGCTTGCAACCCGCGCACGCGTTCGCCACCTAATCGCCATGACCAGTGAAGCCCCAATCCGCGCCGCCATTATTCCTGTTACCCCGTTCCAGCAGAACTGCTCGCTTGTCTGGTGTTCAAAGACCATGCGCGGGGCGCTGGTCGATCCGGGTGGGGAACTGGACAAGCTGAAGGAAGCCGTCTCGAAGGCCGGGGTAACGCTGGAAAAAATCCTGCTTACCCACGGGCATGCCGATCACTGCGGGCAGGCAGGCATGCTGGCGAAGGAACTGGATTTGCCGATCGAAGGCCCGCACGAGGATGATCGCTTCTGGATCAGCCGGCTCGAGGACGATGGGCCGCGCTTTCAGATGACCTGCAAGGTTTTCGAACCCACGCGCTGGCTGAATGATGGCGATACCGTCAGTTTTGGCGAGGTGACGATGGAGGTTCTCCATTGTCCGGGCCATACGCCCGGACACGTGGTGTTCTTCCATCGCGCCAGCAACTTTGCTTTTGTCGGGGATGTATTGTTCCAGGGCAGCATCGGGCGGACCGATTTTCCCATGGGCAATCATCAGGACCTGCTCGATGCGATTACCCAGAAGCTGTGGCCGCTAGGTAATAGCGTGACATTCGTGCCAGGCCACGGTCCCACCAGCACATTCGGCCAGGAACGGCAGAGCAACGCATTCGTGAGCGATGCGGCGCTGGCTCGCTAGACTCCGCGAAAGGCCACCAGCGTTGCCCAGATGCTACCGCCGATAGGCAGAACGAAGGTTACGACAATGCCGATCTGGCGGGTCTGCAACGCGCGGACAGCAGGACGTTCGACAGCGCCGCAACGGCCGCGCTGAGCAGACTGGTATGAAGATTCGCCATCCAAGTTCCTCACCACTAGGTTCTTTCTCTCGCTAGAACTGGGCGGGCGTGCTTGCAACTGTTCCAGAAGTCGCTATAGCGCGCGCCTTCGCCGCATCCTCAGAACAGGGCTGCTCCGGCGCGCTTGCGCAGCGGACAGCCTTGGCCTAGGGCGGCTCCGATATCAATTTTGAACGAATTCAAGGAACAGGTGCCGCATGGCTGTCCCTAAAAGAAAAGTTTCGCCGCATCGCCGGGGCAATCGCCGGTCACATGATTCGCTGAAGGTGGAAGCCTTCCACGAATGCTCCAATTGTGGCGAGCTGAAGCGCCCGCACATGCTTTGTAATGCCTGTGGCCACTACAATGGTCGTCAGGTTATCGAGCCCAAGGGCCTGTAAAGTCCAAACCGGACGAAGGAGGTCGCGCACATGAGCCTGCCCCGTATCGCGGTTGATGCGATGGGCGGGGATCATGGCGTGCGCGTCATGGTTTCCGGAGCGGCGCTTGCGCGCCGCCGCCACGACAAGTTCAAATTCCTGCTGGTGGGGGACGAGGAGCGCATCAAGCGCGCTCTCGACGATCACCCCGGCATGCGCGAAGCATCGGAAATCCTGCATTGCGACGATGTGGTGGCGGGCGACGAGAAGCCCAGCCGCGCGCTGCGCCGTGCAAAGACGACTAGCATGGGCCTTGCTATAAACGCTGTGAAAGATGGCGATTGCGGTGCCGCGGTCAGCGCGGGCAATACCGGTGCGCTCATGGCCATGAGCAAGCTGGCACTGCGCACGATGCCGGGCATCGACCGGCCAGCTCTTGCCGCCCTGCTACCCACGCTGGAAGAGCATGACGTGATCATGCTGGACCTTGGCGCCAATACCGATTGCGACGCGCGCAACCTCGTGCAGTTCGCCATCATGGGCGCTGCCTATTCGCGCATCGTCAACAAGGGGCGCACCCCGCGCGTCCGCTTGCTGAATATCGGTACCGAAAGCATCAAGGGCACTGATGATCTGCAACGCGCGGCGCAGTTGCTGCAGAATGCCACGGACCTCGACATGCAATTCGACGGATACGTGGAAGCCGACAAGATCAATCGCGGTCAGGTCGATGTCGTGGTCAGCGACGGGTTCTCCGGTAACATAGCGCTGAAGGCGATCGAGGGGTCGGCCCGGTTTGTCACCGACCTTCTGAAAACAGCTTTCACCAGTTCCCTGCGATCGAAGATCGGATTTCTCGTGTCCCGTCCGGCTACCGAATTGCTGAGGCATCACCTCGATCCCAACAATCACAATGGCGGCGTATTCCTGGGCCTGAATGGCGTTATCGTGAAGTCGCACGGCAGCGCCAATGCGCAAGGCGTGGCCAACGCCGTCGCCGTAACCGCACGCCTGCTGGAGGATGACATTACCGACCGGATCGCCGCAGACCTTTCCAAAATGGGTGAAGAAGCGTTGAGCGGCAGTGCCACGAACCCGACAGAAACGACGGTGAGCAAGTGATACGCTCTGTCCTCCTGGGAACCGGTTCGGCCTTGCCGAAGGATTGCGTCAGCAATGCAGAGCTGGCCAAGCGCGTAGATACCAGTGACGAATGGATTCGCGAACGCACGGGCATCACCCAACGTTATATCGCCGGGGAGGGGGAGACGACCGCTTCGCTGGGAACGGCAGCCGCTCAGGCGGCAATGGACGATGCAGGCTTGACCATCGCCGATATCGACCTGATCGTGCTTGCCACTGCCACACCGGACAATACCTTTCCCGCAACAGCTACCAAGGTTCAGCACCAGTTAGGCGGCACGGGCTTCCCGGCCTTCGATGTTGCGGCGGTATGCTCCGGCTTTCTTTATGCGCTGGGCACGGCCGATGCCATGCTGCGCGCCGGGATGGCCAAGCGCGCTATCGTTATCGGGGCTGAGACCTTCAGTCGCATTCTCGATTGGGAAGACCGCGCGACCTGCGTCCTGTTTGGCGACGGTGCGGGTGCTTTCGTGATCGAGGCGCAAGGCGATACAGAAGGCGAGGCAGGCATCATCGCCTCGAAGCTGCATGCTGCCGGAGAGCATGGCGAAATGCTTTACGTCGATGGCGGCCCATCCACCACCGGAGAGGTGGGCAAACTGCGTATGAAGGGCCGGGAAGTATTCCGTCACGCCGTCACCAACCTCTCCAACGTGCTGACCGAAGTGCTGGAAAATGCAGGTTTCCAGCCCGCAGACGTCGATTGGGTCGTACCGCACCAGGCAAACTTACGCATTCTGGATGCCACGGCGCGCAAGCTGGGCCTTCCGATGGAAAAAGTGGTGGTAACGGTAGACAGGCACGCCAACACTTCCGCCGCATCGGTGCCGCTGGCTTATGATGTTGCCGTCAAGGACGGGCGCATCAAGAAGGGTGATCTGGTGATGCTGGAGGCCATGGGAGGCGGCTTCACCTGGGGCGCGGCATTGCTGCGCGCTTAGAGTTTACCCAAGAATTTGCGCGCCGCCTTGCGCAACGGTTGGTTTTACTACATAAAAGTTCTGGGTCGTCAGGAAAAAGGAGTGGGAACGCATGAATGTAATGCGATCCGTCGGTACGCTTACGCGCGCGGACCTGGCTGAAACGATTAATCACAAGATGGGGTTCTCTCGGGCGGAGAGCCTTGACCTCGTCGAAGCGATCCTCGCCAAAATGTGCGATTCGATGTCTGATGGCGAAAACGTAAAAATTTCCGGGTTCGGCAGCTTCGTCCTGCGGGACAAGAAAGAGCGTATCGGACGCAATCCCAAGACCGGGGTGGAAGTTCCGATTACTCCGCGCCGGGTCATGACGTTCCGCGCCAGTCAGAAGCTCAAAGAGCGTATCGCCCAGGGCTGATGGCCGGGATACGATCTTGAATGCCCCGGTTCGATGACGGCAAGGCGCCCGATGCGATGCGCACCATCGGTGAGGTTTCCGCAGCTTTTGGCCTAAAGCCGCACGTGCTGCGCTATTGGGAACAGCAATTTCCGATGCTTCAGCCGCTCAAGCGCAGCGGCGGTCGTCGCCTTTACCGGGCCGAAGATATCGCTGCGATTGAATCGATAGATCGGCTTGTGAACCAGCAGGGCTATACCCTGAAAGGTGCCAACAAGGCGCTGCTCGATGGCGCTGACAGAGCGGAAACTTTCAACGTTGGTGATACCGCCAATGCTCAAGAACCCGATACGGATGCGTCGGAAACGCTTGCGCGTCTGCATTCCATCCGCAGCCGCCTTGCCAACGCTATAACCGGTTAAAACACCTCAAATTCAAGGCAACCTCGAAAATCGTCGGTAATCAGTGCGATCAGCCGACGCGGACCGGGCCCAGTTCGGGATCGAGATCGCGCGGGCGCGCAAAGTGGACAAGCTTTCCGCACCCACTGCGCACGTTGGCCCACGTGTCGATATCCAGTTCCAGCACGGCGAAAGCCGCTGTCGGATATTTCGTCATGACCTCGTCGAACAGTTTGTCTTCCTTGTCCTCCGCGACCAGATCGAGGGCAAGTTCCTGCAAACCGGGGTTGTGCCCTACCATCAGCACGGCATCGGCCCGGTCATCGCAGGCGGACACCAGTTGCATCAGCGTCTGGCTATCAGCGAGGTAGGCCGCTTCCTTGTATTGGACAGGCACATCCAACCCGCTCGATCCCAGCGTCAGCTTAACCCGCTCTGCCGGACTGGCGAGCACGAGGTTCCACGCGACGCGCTGTTCTTGGATATGGGCACCCATCAGTTCGGCACCCTTGCGGCCACGCGCATTCAGCCCCCGATCGAAATCGCGCAGGCTCATATCGTCCCAGTCGGACTTTGCATGGCGCAGCAGGCCAAGGCGTTTCACGTGCGCGCATCCTCTTCAAATTTGGCGTCGTCACAGGAAACACGCGTGGCGACGCGTTGTAAAGCCTCGTCCAGCGTCAGCCTAGTGATGGGCACACCGGGCGGGAAGGCGGTCAGCAGGCGAGAAGGGAACGCGGGGGAGAGGACGATGAAGTATCCGCTGTCGTCGCGGCTGCGAATCAGTCGTCCAAAAGCCTGGGCCAGTCTTCCGCGCATGATCTTGTCATCATAGGAACTTCCACCGCCAGCCGCGCGCCGGGCGCGATGCAGGATGCTGGGCTTGGGCCACGGCACCTGCTCCATCACCACGCAGCGCAGGCTGTGGCCAGGCACATCAACCCCATCGCGCAACGCGTCTGTGCCCAGCAGGCTGGCGTGGGGATCGTCGCGAAAGATATCCACCAAGGTGCCGGTATCGATCGGGTCGACATGCTGCGCGAACAGCGGCAAACCCTCCCGCGCCAGCCGGTCTGCAATGCGGCCATGCACGGCGCGCAGCCGTCTGATCGCGGTGAACAGGCCCAGCACGCCGCCCTTGCTCGCCTCGATAAGGCGGGCATAGGCACCGGCCAACCCGGCGATGTCGCCTTTCTTCACATCGGTCACGATCAGCACTTCGGCGCGGCTGGCGTAGTCGAACGGGCTGGTGGCATCGGCAAGACGCGGCTGCACCTCGATGTGCAGGGCGCCTGACCGGGCGATGGCGCTGGGCCAGTCAGGGCCTTCCTCGTTCCGGTCCGTCAAGGTGGCGCTGGTCAGCATCACCCCGTGCGCGGGTTCCAGCACGACGCGGGCAAACGGTTTCATCGGATCGACGAATCGGCGATGCAGGCCGATATCGAACTCGCGCGTGTCGTTGCGCTCCACGCTCAGCCAATCGACGAAATCGGGGTCTGCCGGTCCGCCCAGCCTGGTCAGCAGCGCCTCCCACGCAGCCAGGGTGTCTATCCGCCATGCGAGGGAGAAACGCGCGCCTTCGATTCGTGCGCGACCCTGCGCATCCAGCCAGTCCGGTGCATCTTCCAGCATGGCCTCCAGACGCAGGCCCAGCTTGATGAGGGGCTTGCGAATTTCTGTAAGCGCGTTCTGCGCCGCTTGCGCGCGTTCCACGAAATCGCCGGTCAGCCCGGCAGCCTCTGTCTCGATACCGTAACCTGCATCCACCGCGCCGCTTTCGTCGCGCGCATAGGTTACGGCACGCACGGCGGCGAGCAGGACCTCCAGCTCTCCGGACGGTTCATTCTCGGCAAGACGACCGAGCCAGCCTTCTCCGGGCATAGCCTGTGCCGCTTCGCAGGCAGCCGCGATGGCCTCGCCTCCTGCTTCGTCATAGCTGGCAACATCGGCAAGGCGGGCAGCAAGGCCGCGCCGCCGCCCTTTCGAACCACGTTCCGGACCGAGGATCCAGCGCTTGAGTTCGATCGCTTCCTGCCCCGTCAGCGCGGCGGCAAAGGTGGAATCGGCGGCATCGAAAACGTGGTGACCTTCGTCGAACACGATGCGCGTGGGGCGCTGGGCATGGTCACGCCCGCGCGCGGCATTCACCATCACCAGCGCGTGATTGGCGATCACCAGATCGGCCTGCGCGCTGGCGCGGGCCGCGCGTTCGATGAAGCACTTGCGATAATGCGGACAGCCGGCATAGATGCATTCGCCGCGCTGATCCGTCAGCGACCGGATGGCGCGCTGACGAAACAGCGTGCCCAGCCAGCCGGGCAGATCTCCACCGATCATGTCGCCATCTTGCGAGTAGGCTGCCCAGCGTGCCACCAGTTGGGCCAGGATTGCCGCGCGTCCGCCAAAGCCGCCTTGTAAGGCATCCTCGAGGTTCAGAAGGCAAAGGTAATTTTCCCGCCCCTTACGCACCACCACCGGGCGCGTGCCATCGGCGCGTCGATCGGGCCAGGCGCGGCTGGCTTCGCTGCGGAGCTGGCGCTGGAGGTTCTTGGTATAGGTAGACACCCAGACAGTGCCGCCGGTTGTCTCCGTCCATAGCGAGGCGGGGGCGAGATAGCCCAGCGTCTTGCCAATGCCAGTGCCCGCCTGAGCCAGCAGCACGTGCGGCTTGTCACGCCGTTCGCGCGGAGCAAAAATGTTGCCGACGTCGCGAGAATAGGCGCGCTGCCCGTCGCGTTTTTCAGACCCTTCGCCAGTCAGCCGTTCAAGCTGCCCCTGAATGGCGTTCTCGTCCAGCGCAACCTGCACAGGCTGGGGGCGCTCCGCACTTTCCTCCCATTCCGGAAGGCGGGAGAACAACCACTTCTCGGCACGTTCCGGTTTGGCGACGTGGGGGCCGAGAACTTGTGCCCAGGGCCAGCGCAGGCGGGCCAGCGATTGCAACACGCTCCAGGCGCCATCTCGCGCGGCCCAGTCCTCCCGCTCGCACGTCGCCAGCAGTACGCCAGCCGCCTGCCGCAGCAGTTTGGGAACCTGTGCGCCATCCTCCGGCTCTGGCAGACCCAGGGCATGGGCAAGCCCCTTGGGTGTCGGCACGCAGAAAACCGCCGGGTGGACGAAGGCGAACAGTTCCAGCAAATCGAGGCCTGAAAGGTCGGGATAGCCAAGGCGGGTGGCGATCAACGGCGCGTTGAGGATAAGGTGCGGCGTATCGGCGGCGGCCATCACTGCCTCGCCTTTGGAACTGCCCCGCACTGCGCCTTCGCTACCGCACAGCCAACTGCCCGCATGGCTGGCATGAAGGGCGGGGAGGGGTACATCTTCGGTGGATAGGACGGTTTCGGCCATCATCGCTCACTAATCTGGGTGAGAACGAAATGTAAACGGATTTGCAATCACGAAGCCGTGGATGAACTGCCGAAGGTCTGAAGGGAGCGTGCGATCTGTCGCAATTCCAGTACCGCCCATCGCGTGTACCGGCTTGCTTGATAGGATAGAAGGACTTGCCGCCATTCATTCATTGGCGCGAAAGACGCAAGGTGCCTATGGCGTTGGCGCCATGGCCAGAATACCGAGAATCGTACTAATAGCGGCTATGCCGTTTTCGCTGAGCCCGGCCGTCTCGCTGGCGCAGGATGAAAACGCGCGCTCTGACGCGGTGCAAGCCCCTCAACCGCAGACAATCGATCCCGCTCAGGGAATTCCCGACGACTTCACCCTGCCGCCCGGTCCGACTGCAACACCACGAAACCGGCTCGAACCGATGGTGCAGCCGCTCCCGCAGCCGAGCGCCAGCCCGACCAGCGCACCGACGCCCACACGTGAAGCTCCGCAGCCGACAAGCACTCCTGTCCCACGGCAGACCACTCCCAGCCGGACCACGCCCAGCCGGACCACGCCCAGCCGGACCACGCCCAGCCAGACCACTCCCCGCCGGACCACACCCGGTCGAACCGTTCCCGAGCGAACGACAGAGCCTGTCACCAGCGCCGCCGCGCCGCGCGCAGAGCCGATACCCCAAGCAGAGGCAATCGTGCCTGGGGGGCAACCCGCATCTCCGATTACAGAGCAAAGCGTAGCGCCAGCCACCCCCGCCACTCGCCTTCAGCCAGAGACGGTGCGTCCCACGACGACCAATCTGGCCGACACACGAGAGGGCGAAACCTCACAATCCGGTTGGGATTTTCTTGCATGGCTTTTTGGTGGAATTGCCGTGTTGGCGCTTGGGGGATTGGCTTTCTGGTGGTTGCGGCATCGCAAGGAAGAAAGCTTTTCGGTCGAGAAGATCGAGCCTTATCGTCCCTCTCCAAAGCCGGACGGCGTGGAGGATAGCCCGCGCGTGCAAGAGATACCGCAAGCACATCCAAGCGAAAAAACGCTGGCAGGCCTTGTCAACGTCGAACGTCCCGTACCCGCACCCAATCCGGGCGGTTTCGTGACAAGCTCGATCGCTACTCGTCGCATGAGTCGGCCCGGCACAAGCCAGCAGAATGCAAACCCACAATCATGGCAAACCCAGTCGCGAAACAATATGTCATCCGATGGTCGGATAGTGACCACGCTGCCTTCGTTGAGAACCCGCCGCGACTAGCTTCGTTGCACCCCACACCCGGTTCCTGTCGGGGGATGCGAGGGGCAGAAAGCCAGGACAAACGCGCCACGCCGATCTGTTCCGTTTGGTTGGCCTAGTCTGCCGTCTTTTCTGAAGAGACCTGTTCGATACGCAGGGGTTCGGCGAAATAATTGGTCTGAATTGGGAAGGGGATGTCGATCCCCGCTGCATCAAGGCTCTTCTTGATAGCCTTGATGGCCTCGCTCTTGGTCTGGCGTAGATCGCGCGCCGCGGATTGGGCGTACCACTGCACAAGAAAGTCGATCGAGCTTCCGCCGAATTCCTGCGCATAGACGATAACGGGACGGTCCTTCACCACGGCATCCACGGTTGTCATCGCATCTTCAATGGCCTTCTGTGCGACTTCAAGATCGGTCTCGTAGGATACGCCAACGACCACTTCATTGCGCCGTACCGTATCATCGGTGAGAATCTTGACCGCGTTCTTGAACAGCATCGAATTGGGCATGATCGTAAGTTCATTGGAGAGCTGGCGGATATAGGTTTCCCGCAAGGTTATCTTCTCCACCTTGCCCAGCACGCCCTCGATCTCGATCAGGTCGCCGATCCGCATCTTTTCGCGAAGCATAATGAGAATGCCAGCCAGGAAATTCTCGAAAATGTCCTGAAAGGCAAAGCCGATTGCAAGCGCACCGATACCAAGTCCGGCGATCATTCCCGTGGGGGTGAAGCCCGGTATCGCGATGATCAGAGCCAACATTATGCCCAAAATCCAGATGAACAGGCGAACGACGGTTTCCAGCAATTGCCGCAGACTTTCGCGCATGTGGGATCTGCCGGTCAGCTTGTCGGCAATCCGCACCGCGAATTTGGCGACGATCCATGTCAGTATGAGGACAACGATAGCGACGGCGAGGTTTGGCAGGATGGCGATGAAGCCAGTCCACATGGAATTCACCTGCTCTTGCAGGATAGCGATATAGTCCAAAATATCCCCCGGGGGCACAATTTAACGAATGACAAGCCAACGCGGCGTGGTGGCCTGCGGTTCCAGCATGCTTTACGCGCTTGCACAATAGCGCGCGATCCGCAAAAGCCCGGCGCACTATGTTCAGCACCGATCTTATCGAAGCCGCCCGCACTTCCAAGGCCTGGCCTTTTCAGGAGGCGCAGCGCCTGGCCAAACGCTATCGCGATGGCAAGCCGGGTGGTGATCCCGTGTTGTTCGAAACGGGTTACGGCCCAAGCGGTCTGCCGCATATTGGCACCTTCCAGGAAGTGCTGCGCACGACATTGGTGCGCAAGGCATACGAGATCGTGGCCGCCAGCGACGACGGTACGCCTGCGCCCACGCGCCTCGTCGCGTTCAGCGATGATATGGATGGTTTGCGCAAGGTGCCCGACAACGTGCCGAACAAGGCGATGCTGGAGGAGAATCTTCACAAACCGCTGAGCCGTATTCCCGACCCGTTCGAGAAGCACGAAAGCTTCGCCGCGCACAACAACGCGATGCTGCGTGAATTTCTCGACCGCTTCGGCTTCGAATATGAATTTATCGCCGCATCCGATCGCTACAATGCCGGCGCGTTCGATAATGCCTTGCGCGGGGTGCTGCGCAACAACCAGGCTATTCTCGACATCATGGTGCCCACCTTGCGTGCCGAGCGCGCAGCGACCTATTCGCCCATCATGCCCATCTCGCCCACGACAGGCCATGTTCTGCAGGTGCCGGTCGAAGTGGTCGATGCAGACGAGGGTGTTGTCCGCTTTACCGATGCCGACGGTACGACGATCGAGCAGAGCGCGTTTGGCGGGAAGGCCAAGCTGCAATGGAAGGTTGATTTCGCCATGCGCTGGGTGGCGCTGGGCGTCGATTACGAGATGTATGGCAAGGACCTGACCGATACCGGCGTGCAATCGGGCAAGATTGCAAAGGTGCTGGGCGGTCGCAAGCCGGAAGGGCTTATCTACGAACTTTTCCTCGATGCAAACGGCGAGAAGATATCCAAGTCCAAGGGCAACGGCCTGACGATCGAGGAGTGGCTGACCTACGGTAGTGAAGAGAGCCTGGGCTTTTACATCTTCCCCAATCCAAAGAGTGCGAAGCAATTGCATGTCGATGTAATACCGCGCGCCGTGGACGATTACTGGCAATTCCGCGAACGGATTACCGAACAGTCCATCGACAAGCAGCTGGGCAACCCGGCCTGGAACCTGCTGCGCGTGAAAGACTCCAGTACTTCGCAACCGCCAATAGGTTCGGGCGACAGTCTGCCTGTGACCTATGGACTGCTGCTGAACCTTGTCAGCGTGCTGGGCGCCACGGCAACGCACCAGCAGGTGTGGTCCTACCTCGGCAACTATATGGACGACACCGATCCGGACGATCATCCGGACCTGTTTCGCCTCGTCGAGAAGGCGCTGGCCTACAATCGCGATTTCGTGGCTCCGACATTGCAAAAGCGCGCGCCAGCCGAAAACGAAGCCGCCGCTTTACGTGAACTGGACGCCCGGCTGGCAGATCAACCGGAAAATGCGGCGGCCGAGGACTTGCAGACCATCATCTACGAGATCGGCAAGAATGAGGCGCACGGCTTTGATAACCTGCGCGACTGGTTCAGGGCGCAGTACGAGACGCTACTCGGTTCCTCGCAAGGGCCGCGCATGGGCAGCTTCATCGCGCTGTACGGCGTTGCGAACACGCGCAAGCTGATTGCAGAGGCGCTGGCGCGCTGAACCGCCCTGGCCCTAGCGCCACTCGCGCGTGCGGTACCACTTGGTGATGATGTACTTCGAGCCGGCCTGAACCGGTCTGCCTGCGTGCATCGTTTTCGGGTTCGTGATCCCGGAAGGATCGGCATTGTTCCAGATCAGCAGCACGCCACGATTGGGTTCGAGCGAGATACCCAGTTCTGTGAAATCGGTTGAACCACCCGCTTCCACAGCGTTCAGGAAAACCATGGTGGTGAAGCTGCGCTGCCCACCGCGGCCCATCTCGAAGTCCCAGTAGCTGGTGTCCGGATGAAACCAGTCGTGATGCGGCTGGAATTCCTGTCCGGGCATATAGCGCTGGCCCTGGATGGTTTCACCGAACAGCGGGTCCATTCCCAGCAGATCGTCGATACGGCGGCCGATCTTCTTCACGAAAGGATCGTGCGGGTCCACGTCGCCCGAATAGCTGGTGCGGTAGCCGGATTCGTATTCCAGATCGAACACCTGGCTGGGCTTTGCCGTCGCATCGATCAGTTCCATCATCTTCGCGCATTCTGCAGGCGACATGAAATCGCCCACCGCGAACAGTTCTGCATCCTCGCTGGGTATCGTGTAGACCGCCGGGTTCGCCGCCAGCCGTTCGCGCACCTGTTTGCCCAGCGTTTTAAGCCGCGCCCGGTCGGCGTTTACGGGAATGGGAGATTTCGTCTTACTGGCCATGGTGGCCAGGCTTTTTCCATTGCTGGCGTTCGTAAGCAAGAGGTCTTGGAGCCACGAACGCAAAACCCCCCGCCCGGTTAGGGGCAGGGGGTCCATTGCCGGCCACTCGCTCCGGCAATGAGCGTGTGCTGACTACCAGAAGAAATCGTGGATCACGTCGACCACTTCGCCGGTGTAGATATCCACCAACGCGACATCGTCGTAATAGCGAACCCAGCGGTAGGGGCCGTAGACCTCGGGCAGGCGATACTGCCAGGGGTCATTGATCCTGTAACGGCTGCCGAAAAACAGATCGTTCAGGTGGAAGCCGATGCTCAGGCGGCGATAGCTGTAGTTGCGATAGGGCGAGTAGTAGCGGCCCAGGCGATACAGGCTACGATTGTTCGAGCGGTAGTGGTTCCAGTTGTATCGACGATCGTTGCGCCACTGGTTACGGTTCCACCGGCGATAGTCCCGGCGCGCTTCACGCCTCGTGTCACGACGGTAATCGCGGCGATCGTTGCGGTAATTACGCTGATTACGGTCGCGGTAGGTCCGGTTGCGGTCGCGATCGCGATAGCTGCGATTACGCGTGGTGACCTGGCGATCACCCCGGCGGATGTTGTCTGCCCGGCGTTCGGAACGGCGGTCAATCTGACGTGCCTGACGACGGTCTCCATTGCGGCGCGCCTGGTTTGCCTGGCGATCACCGCGGCGCTCTACTCGGTCAGCTCGGCGTTCGCTGCGATTTTCCACGCGCCGAGCCTGTTGCCGTGCGGCATCACGGCGAGCGCGAGCCTGGTCACGATCAGAAGTGCGCGCAGGTCGTTCGGCGCGCTCTCGCGGAGCGCGGCGAGTTTCGCGATTGTTACCGCGTGTCTGCCGCGCTTCACGATTGTTACCGCGTGTCTGCCGCGCTTCACGATTGCCGCGACGGTCTTGTCGAGCATCGCGGTCGCGGCGCTGTTGATTTTCCGCCGCTTCGGTAGTGGCACTTGCAGCAGCTTCGGCGGTTTCCGGTATCATCAGAATGGCCAGCGTAGCTGCCAGCGCGGCGAGGCCGCATGATTTCATGAGTTCTGCGAGTTGCATTGCAACATCTCCCTTGTGTTGACCAATGCCGCTCGAGTGATGCGGCGATAGGAAGTCATTCGATGTCACAAGTTGTAACAAGGTGCGATGAGCGGTAACTGAACCGGGGAGCTGGGCTTCTGTTCATGTTCAGGCGCAATAACCTTAACGTCGGTTTCAGAGGGAATAGAACCGTCTAAACCCTTGATAACATTAGAAATGGTATCGCAAACTGCCTGAACGAAGACGCAACAAGCCGGCCATCTGCGCTGCATACGCCTGTTGTCGCAACCACCGATACCGATGCGCTGGTGATGGTGTTGCGGGCCTTCGAACGCGATAACTGGCGGCTGCGTTTTCATCCCGATGTGCGTTCTTCCAAGTTCCATGTGTTCGGCGGCAAGTATGATGGCGGCGCGCGGGTTGGTGTGTTGTTCTACGACCGCGATGCGAAGCTGCAATTGCGCTGCCGGGGTCGTGGCTGGATCGAAAGCAACACGTCGCTGGTCTATGCCGCATGGAATCGACGTGTGTCGCGCCGCAACGATGATTTAACCTCGGATGCCTACTACGCGGGCATGCGCTTTTTCGCCGGACTAACCAAAGCTTTGCGTCGTAACCCCCCTTCCTTACGCAAGGAAAGGACGAAAGCGATCGATACTGGCCCATACGCCAACGTGCCCATTTACGAGCTGGTTCGCGAAGTGGAAAGCATGGCGAAGGTTGGTTTCTGGCGCCTAGATGCGACGACAGGGACGGTTTTCTGGTCGCCCGAGGTCTTCGCCATTCACGAAATGCCGGTCTGCGACGAGGTTGACGTGGAAGAAGCTATGAGTTTCTATCCAGGCGAGAATCTTGAAAAGATGAAGCGCGCCATCAAGCGCGCGCTGTCACACGCTGAACCCTACGAGCTGGAACTGGATTTCCTCTCGGCACAAGGGACCAGAAAGCGGGTAAGAGCACATGGGAAGCCGCAAGGCGAAGCGGGCAAGGTTCGTGCGTTGTTGGGTGTCTTCCAGGATATTACGGAGGCATACCAACTGGAATGCAGGATGCGCGATCAGGCCTGTTCCGACCCGCTGACCAGCCTTGCAAACCGACGTTATCTAGTAGACTATTTCGAGAGGGGCGGCTTTGCCGACGCGGCGCGAACGAAACCCTTCGCCTGTGCGATCATCGATCTCGATCATTTCAAGCGGATCAACGACACCCATGGTCATCACGCTGGCGATCAGGTGTTGTGCGCCATGGCAAAGCGTCTGCAGGCTGATTGGCTTGGCGAAAGCTTCGCCGCAAGGTTGGGGGGTGATGAATTGCTGCTGCTGCTGGAAGACCGCGAGTTGCTTACGCACCTGACCCGTACGATCCAGCGCCTGCTAAAGGAGTTCTCGATCCCCGTGCAGACGCAGCGCGGGGAGTTGCCCGTTTCTGCTACACTCGGGATCGCGTGGTTCGACAAGGGCGGGCTCGATCTGGACGTGGTATTACCTGTCTCTTATACACATCTCCGAGCCCACGAGACTAGGCATGATCT
>OJBY01000122.1_pt1 | contig 49336 bp, 46 predicted proteins | sample 1591731 | NCBI WGS metagenome assembly OJBY01 (sample SAMN05416837, study PRJEB24817) | seawater metagenome | isolation source: Sea water | place: Canada:Atlantic | collected 2013-07
CAGCGTCAGATGTGTATAAGAGACAGAGTTAAATCAGCGTATTACGGCTCGCTATCATCTGAATTTATTATCGTTGGCTGAATGCCGCGCATATTTGGATCACAGAGTCCAATGCGCACGCCGAACACTTGAACCTGAATCAGTATCTTTATTTGATGCCGCTGCAGTAAAGGTTATTTGGCAAGCTAGTAGGGGAGTGCCACGTTTAATCAATAGCTTGGCAGATAGGAGCTTACTTGGCGCATACGCTTCGAGTAAAGCGCTGGTTACCCGATCTATCGCGAATCAGGCTGTGCGTGAAGTGTTAGGAGACCCGCAAAAGAGTGCATCAGTGACTCAATCGTCGCCATTTCGATTTAAAACCGTCATCGGTACTTTACTCCTTCTCTTATCGTTAGTGGGTTTAGCGGCTGGCGTTTTTAGCCAGCGAGATACGATCAATAAAATGATTACTGGTCTGAATCCAACCAACGATCCGATTAAAATGCTTGCTCAATCTCAAGGCGTAAATGCTGAAACTTGCATCGCCATGCCAGATCTTGGCTATGAATGCCTGTGGGCAGACTGGAGTTTGCTTGAATTAAGATCATTGCAGCAACCGACAGCCGTACGCAGTCTTAATCGTGGTTGGGTGCTATTAGATGCCAGTGTTACTGACTATACAGGAGAAGCCGTAATACTCTGGCGACGTTTAGATGGATACAGCGGTTTAGTTCGCCCAGGGCAGCGTTCAGGGGTCGTTAGCTGGGTCCGTCAGAGGCTTGGAGTAACTTGGAATCAAGATTGGCAAAGTATCGGACCTGGCGGTAAGGCTGTGATCATGGACGACGATTATTATGATCCAATATTGGCAGAAGCTGTCGGTAAATTTCAGCAGGGTGAAGAACTGAAGCCTGATCGTATTATAGGTCCAAGAACTTTGTTGCATATGCAGCGCGGGGCGCAATAAGCATGTCTTATATTTTAGAAGCACTAAAAAAATCCGAAGCCGAACGCCAGCGAGAAAATACGGAAAATGTTGGTGCTCCGTATGTGCCGATTGTCGCTAAAAACATATCTGCCGGGCCATCACTGCCATGGATGCTGACAGCGTTGTTAGCCGGAATTGTATTAGCAATTATATTATTTTGGTGGGTATTTCCGCGCTACGGTTCCGCGCCAGTTAACGATAATGAAATTACTAGCGAAGTGGATCTAACGCCAACATCTATAGCGCCAATTGAGCAGTCGTTAATGGTTCAAAACGAGGAGGCGTTGAGCGTCGAAACTTCTGCAGACGTTGAATTGCCAGCTCCTAATGCGGTGATTTTAGCAACGCAGAAAGAGCCTGATACGGTTCGTGTTTCTGGATTAGCAGACAATGTTGGTGAAAAACCTCGATCATTACCACCCATTGAAGTATTGCAGCGACTACCAACATTAGAAATCAGCGGTCATCTCTACAGCTCGATTCCAGAAAATCGCAGTGTAACTATGAATGGTAGAGATTGGAGTGAAGGTGATTTGATCGTGCGCGGAGTTTATCTTAAAGAAATTACGGCCAGCGGTTTACTGTTAGATGTCGAAGGCTGGCCTCTGCATATTGGCCGCAGTCGGGGATGGCAGGCCTTACCAGATGTTAGGTAAAGAAACGAAAGAGCGCATTCAAGCCTTATATCGCGAGTGTATCACCGCCTTAGATTTGCGTCCTAGGTATGGCCAGCGTGTAATGATCGCTGAAATTGCTAAATCGTTAGGCAGCATTCACGAAGATGAAAAAGGTGCTCGTGATAACGATGCCGGAATTGTTGTTGTAGAAGCAGGAACGGGTACTGGTAAAACGCTCGCGTATTTATTGGCTGCACTTCCAATTGCAATTGAACGTGAAAAAAAGTTACTTATTTCCACGGCGACAGTAGCGTTACAAGAACAAATATTAGATAAAGATTTACCCGCATTAAAAAAACACCTTTCCATGCCCTTTAATTTCGCCTTGGCGAAAGGACGTGGGCGTTATTTGTGCATCGTCAAGCTTGATAAGGCGCTGCAGCATTTATCTGGTATGTTGGCGACGATTGATTTATTCGAACAAACACCGGAAGAAAAAGATAAAGATCTATATGAGTCTATGCTTGCGTCTTATGGTCGTGGAGATTGGGATGGTGATCGTGATCGCTGGAAAGATGAAATTGAAAATGGTCAGTGGAGTCATTTAACCGCTACTCATAGAGAATGTTCCAATCGGCGTTGTCCCCACTTTCAGAACTGTGCTTTTTATAAAGCGCGCAATGCTATGGACGAAGCGGACGTTATCGTCGCTAACCATGATCTAGTGTTATCCGATTTATCGTTAGGTGGGGGCGCAGTGTTACCTGCACCAGATAGAACCATTTATGTATTTGATGAAGGTCATCACCTAGCCGATAAAGCGTTAAATCATTTTCGTTTGGATATGGGAATCCGTTCTCAGCGTCAATGGTTAAAGCAACTTGAAAAGGCGCTAGAGCAATTTATCGCAGCGGCCGGTATTCCTCATTCTATGATGCATTCTCTGCGTGAAGCCCCGGCACAAATACAAGAATTGAGTCAGAATATAAGCCTAATTTGGCCGCTGGTTATGGATATGATTGGCGACCAAGATAGATTGCGTTTCGAGTTTGGTCGCACACCAGAAACTTTACGGGGATTGTTAACAAATTTAAAAGGGCCGTTGCAGCCTTTATTGTTATGTTTAGATAAGCTTAACGACGCCTTACAAAAATCACTCGACCCTAAGGAAGAAAGCGAATTCGGTCGTGATATTGCTGAGTCTTGGCAGGCCCCGATGGGAATGATGTTTGCTCGTGCCGAACAGATGTCAGAAGCACTTTCCTGGCTTAGCGCTGAAGAGGCGGAAGGGCAGTTACCCATAGCGCGCTGGTTAAGCAAAACGCCTTTTGGTGAAGACTGGGATATTGTGATGAGTGCTTCCCCCATTGCAGTTGCCGATCAGTTACGCAAAAATTTATGGTATCGGTGCTATGGCGCGGTAGTGACCTCTGCAACTTTAACGGCATTAAATAGTTTTAATAACTTACGTTGGGAGTCAGGTTTACCTGATTGGGCGAATTACCAGCGAGTGGCCAGTCCATTTAATTATCCTGAATTGGGCGAAATACAAGCCGTACAGTTAAAGTCCGATCCTAAAAGTGAGCAGTTTCAAGATGATGTTCAAGATTGGCTGAAAGAAAATATTAATTTAGAAGTGGGGACTTTAGTTTTATTTTCATCGAGATTACAGCTAGAGGCGACACGGGATTATTTTCTTCGGGATTGGTATGACCAATTGTTGTGTCAGGGGTTTTTACCCAAGGCAGAAATTGTACGCCGTCATAAAGCAAAAATTGATGATGGCAAAGGCAGTGTTATTTTCGGCTTGGCTAGCTTTGCCGAAGGTATCGATTTGCCGGGCGATTATGTAACGCATGTGGTTATTGCGAAAATTCCATTTGCTGTACCTAACGATCCAATACAAGCAGCAACAAGTGAATGGCTAGAAAGTAATGGGCGAAATCCATTTATGGAATTAACTCTGCCGGCGGCATCTATTCGCTTGATTCAGGCGTGTGGACGATTGATTCGTAAAGAGGATGACCGTGGAAGAATTAGCATATTAGATAAGCGTTTGTTGTCGCATCGTTACGGTAAGTTGCTGTTGGATTCGCTACCGCCTTTTAAACGAATACCTTAATGCTTTTCAGATAGACATAAAAAAACCGCCATCGGCGGTTTTTTTATGCTCATTGAAGAGCTGTCTTATGCGAGCTTTTCCGCCACTTCCCCGGCAGGGATCTCGCGCACCATCAGGAGGTGTTCGGTTAAATACTTTAATAATGTATCTGCTTGCTTTAGATCGCGTTGGATCAATAAGCAGCGCAACGTTTTCTTTTCACGACCCAATATGCGTACGTGATACGCAGCACCTGTTTCAGGAATCTCTAAATACAGTTGATCGTCAGCTTCTGATAAAGCTAAATCCACATGGATTTGTTCTAGTTCACAACCGCTAAAGTTAATGTTCTGGATGCGAACAACATGCTCTTTACCTGTTGAGCGATCAATTAAGCGATAAGGTTGTTCTAGTGGACGGTGACGCCCCTGTAGTCGTTGATTGCCGTGATCATAGGCTTGCGGATCATATATTTCGATGCCGTCGATGCCTTTCAAATCATCACCACGCATGAAGCGATGAACCAGCTCCATAGAAGACTCTTTCTGTTCGAATTGCGCTAAGTGATCAGCATTGCGGATGACCGCAAACGTACCGTTGACACATTGGCGTGCCACCGCTGCGTTTTCTTGTGGCAGAGTGAAATTGTCGTATTCACCCGTTGCGATCAATGTTTCGCAAGTAGGGAAAGACTTAAATCCACCGAAACGTAATAAACGACGAGTGTTCTGCGCATAGCGCTGACGTTCGTTGTCGTCTAAGCGAGCAATCTGGCGGAATAATAGGCGACGATAAGTGGGTCCAACCGCGGTTTCTTCTAAGCGGTTGTGATTAATCAAATTGCAGACAGCGGTAGTTGCGAAGGCGTTCATATCGCCAGATTCAAGCAAGCCTACCGAATCTTCAAGTAGCGTAATTAAACTCTCGCGACGGAAGCAAGTAATACCCGAAATCAGTAAGCGTTCAATCATATTTGGATAAGCTGCAGCGAACAGGGTGGCCATTGCTGATCCATAGCTCACACCCATTAGCTGAACTCGTGCCACACCTTGGGCGTTAAGAAAGCCCGCAATAAGATCGGCAAAATCTTCCATATTTAGTTCAGGCGCTAACTGATCGTTGCTACCTTGAGACGGGAAGTCAGCCAAAATTACAGGGTGAGTGGTGATAATCTGTTCAACTTCATTTCTAAATGAAGTGAAGCTTTGGAATGCACCGCCCAAAAACATAACTGGCGACTTATGCATGTTGCCCGGACTTGCGAAGGCAAGAAACTGGACCTTGTAGCCATCAATCATCTGTACTGATGGAATGGCTTTTAATTCTGCTGGAGAAAACGTAGAGAACTGCATAACACAATCGACTCTTTTATTCTTATAGTTCAACTACTCTACCCCAGTTATAGACAAATAACCATAGTTGTATGTTTTCTTTACGAATTACTTAGAAAGTTATAACTACTTGATTTTATTGGTTATTTTTTTGCTTTGGCCGTATTTTCCAGACAAATGGCGCCAAAAGTGATGTCTAATTCAACTTAATTTCTTGGCGCGTTCATCTGGAATGTAATTCCTTCAGGGGTCACATTAACACCGAATTCCCCATTGGGTGTAGTGAAGGATTGAGCTGGGATTCCGTTGGCATTTGGTATTTGTAATTGGAATCCTTGGGAACCCGAGTTGGAGCTAATCCCTGATTCTGGATTCAGTGTAGTGCCCGCTGGGAACTGCAATGTGCTGTAGTCTATTGGTGCTCCTTCTGGCAATCCTAATACAGCGCGCAGGTTATCTTCGCGAGCCAGTTTGTTAGGGTCCATATTTGGAGTAACGAAGTCGTATGAGGCTCTGGCATTTAGATCGTTAGCTTGCTGATCGGTAATGGTCAGATTTTGTTGTTGCTCAATCAGGGCAAACGAATCCATCTCGCCATCGAGTGTTTGTCCTTCTGAAAAATCTTCTTCCATAGGAGATACGCGAATAAGCGTGCGCTTCTCATTGGTTGGGACTGGAGCTTTCTTTCTAACGATGACAGTGGTGTCTTTAATGTACTCCTCCGTCATTTCTTCCGGTGGAATCTCAACAATTTCGGCTTGAACGGCATTGAAGCCGAAACCGGTAAGAATAGAGAAGCAAATAGTAGCTGATGTTTTCATGATGAGATCCCCTGACTGGTTCCTACAATCCTAGTGAAATCAGCCTGAATCACAAGGCGCAATGCGACACAAGTGTGTGGCCATTTGTGCCTATCGTGCAACCGTGTGCGAGAGTCTTGTAGCGGTTTGTAACTGGAAGCTCGGTGCTCGGTATCGCGAATCTCTAATTTTTGTTGCACTGCATGGCCCTAAGTGTCGATTATTAGGCTGTAGTCGGGCAATATGGCGTCCTATTTTCGCCACTGTGTAGTCTTTTTTATGGCACGTATCACTTCATCCTTACCGTTATGGATTGGTTTGCGTTATCTATCCGCAAAACGTCGCAATCATTTCATTTCATTCATTTCGCTATCGTCCATGATAGGAATGACTTTAGGCGTAGCAGTACTCATCTTAGTGTTATCGGTGATGAATGGCTTCGACCACGAACTACGTGAACGTATTTTGGGCATGGTGCCACATGCTGTGCTCTATGAGCGTGGCGGTGTTCAAGACTGGCAAGTTCTGGCTACTCGTGTTGAAGGCTTTCCCGGTGTCGCTGCTGCGGCTCCGTTAACACGTCTACAAGGTATGTTGGGTTACGGCGGGCGAGTGCAGGGAGTAATGATCACAGGAATCGACCCAGCAGTAGAAGCGCGCGTATCTATTCTTCCAGATCATATTACCGACGGCACGCTTGAAAGCCTGCAGCCGGGCTCATACGGTGTTGTACTCGGTGAATTGCTCGCTCAACATTTGAATGTGATTGTCGGCGATAAGATCACCTTAATGTTACCTGAAGCTACTCTGTCGCCAGCGGGTGTGCTCCCACGCATTAAGCGCCTGACGGTTACCGGCATATTTTCAGTGGGTGCCGAGTTGGATGCCAGTTTGGCTGTTATCAACTTGGAAGATGCTCGTCGCCTGGGACGTTTAGATTCACAAGCTCAAGCCTTACGTATTCGCTTCAACAACTTGTTTGATGCACCGCAAGGTGTCTGGGAAATCGTAAACGAGCTGGATGGTTACTTCAGCGCTAGCGATTGGACTCGTACCCACGGCAATCTATTTCAAGCGATTAAGTTAGAGAAAACCATGATTGGTTTATTGTTGCTCATCATTGTTGCAGTGGCTGCGTTTAATATTATTTCTACGCTTGTCATGGTGGTTACGGATAAACAAGCTGACATTGCTATTTTGCGCACGATGGGTGCCAAACCCTCAACCATCATGGGAATCTTCATGGTGCAGGGGCTGTCGATTGGTATTGTCGGCGTGGTTCTGGGAACAATACTCGGAATTATTGGTGCGCTTACCATCGCGGATATCGTTGCGTGGGTCGAGCACGCGTTTAACTTTCAAATTTTAAGTGCAGAGGTCTACTTCATCTCGTATTTGCCATCCCAGTTGCAGTGGTTAGATGTCGCCATTGTTACCTCAGCGTCTTTATTGTTGAGCTTCTTTGCTACCTTGTACCCATCTTATCGCGCATCCCGTGTGCAGCCTGCGGAGGCCCTTCGCTATGAGTAATTCTCCGATTGTTCTCTCGGCTCGTGGGTTGCGCAAAACCTACACCTCGGGTCCTCAGCACGTTACCGTTTGGGAAAACGTCGATCTCGATTTGTACGCCGGTGAATCCATCGCCATTGTTGGTGCATCAGGTAGTGGAAAAACGTCATTGCTTAATGCACTTGGTGGCCTCGATTCTGTGGATGCGGGCGCTATTGAAATTGCTGGTCACAAGCTCAACGACTTAAACGATAAGCAAAGAACCCAGTTGCGCAATCGTGATATCGGTTTTGTGTATCAATTTCACCATTTGCTGCCAGAGTTCACGGCATTAGAAAATGTGATGTTGCCGCAGTTGATTGCTGGGGTTTCCCGCAGCGATGCTAAAAAGAGAGCGGAAGAATGTTTGGCCCAGCTCGGCTTGGCAGCGCGAGGATCGCACAAGCCGGCAGAGTTATCGGGGGGCGAACGTCAACGTACAGCCATTGCTCGTGCGCTGGTTAATAAACCAAAACTGGTTTTACTTGATGAACCAACCGGTAACCTCGATCAAGATACCGCCAAGCAGGTTGAGCTTGTGATGGATGAGCTTAGAAATTCTGTTGATACTGCTTTTGTGACCGTCACTCACGATATCGAATTAGCAGGGCGCATGCAGCGACGTTTTCGCTTACTGGATAAGCAACTACACATTCTATGAGGCTGTTAGTACTGAGCTAAATACGAAGATAGAACTAAGCCACTGCAAAGTCAGTGGCTTTTTTTTGACCGAGATTTTATATCTATGGGGTTGGCGGGGTATCACTGTTTTGGCGGCGCTCGCGGTTGAGCTTACGTTTTTTCCAGTTGCTAGCGACGTGCATGCGCCAAGCGAGCTGGATCGACAAATAACCACTGACCGCCAAGACGATTCCAACGGTGAGCGAGCCAACGAACAGTGGAATCCAGATGGCAGTAAGTTCGTTTAAAGCCCAGTCGAGCGATAGCTCAATATGGAAATCACCAGGCGGGGTCCCTAGCATCAAAGCACCAAGAAGGTAGGTGCCGTAAAAAATAGGTGGAATGGTAATCGGGTTGCTTATCCATACTAAGCCCATGGATATGGGTAAGTTGGCATTGATGTAGAAAGCAAAAAAAGCGGCGATGCCCATTTGGAAAGGCAGCGGCAAGAACGCTGTAAATAGTCCGATTAAAAATGCTCGTGCGACGGCGCGCCGATTGATATGCCAAAGATTTGGCTTGCTAAACAACGGCGACAGGAATTTTAGCGACGGATTTCCCCTAACTTGCTCGGGCGAGGGGAAAAGCTTCTGTAAAAATTTTTTAGGCATGCCTATCGCCGCTGGAAAATCGCGCGGTGATTATGCCGGTATAGCCATGGAGTGGCAATGTATCTCATCATTCTCTTTATGATTGCAGGCCTTATATTTGGGGTTTTGCTAGCGCCGAGCCAGTTAATCTATTTATGGACACTTAGTTGTTGTGCATCAGCTGCATGGATTGCTTTACGTCTTCTCAACCTGTGGTTAAAGCGTCGGCGTAATTCATCGCCGCCGATAAAGATCAGCATAGCGTATGGGCGCATTTGTGTTGTGCTGGTTTTGTTATCGTTTGGTAGTGTTTGGAGTGCTGTTTGGTTATCGCAGCAACTCGAACATCGGCTGCCAATGAGCGCAAATGGTTCTGATATTTCTCTCTATGGCTGTATTGATCAGGTGTTAGATCGAGAGTTGGTTATACGTAACGGCGAACCTATCGTTGCTAAGTTAAAGCTGCTTTTGCAGGTTGCTGAGTCTCCTTATTCTCTAAGATATGTCAGTCTTAGTTGGTATTATCCCAAGCAGAAATTATCCACCGGCCAGTGTATTCAAGCGACGGTTAGGCTGCGTTCCCCCCGTTCGTTTGCTAATGGCCTCCCGTTTGATTATGAAGCCTATTTGCTGATCCAAAGCATTGATGCCAGCGGTTATATAAAGACAATAGATACCGTGCTTGCCGATGAGCAATATTCACCTGCAATCCATCGTAATCTTTGGATCGAACAGCTCGCGAATAACATACCTTCAGGTGCATGGCCTTGGATTGCTGGCTTAGTATTGGGGGAGAAGGATGCATTCTCTACCGAGCAATGGCACTTAGCCCGCAATACCGGAACCCTACACTTACTGGTCGTGAGTGGTTTGCATGTTGGTTTGGTTGCGATCATAGCCACGCTTATCTCAAATATCATACTTCGTTTTATTGTATTCGTTCGCGGCCGCAGCGTGGGCTTTGCGATTTGGCTGCCGGCGCTTACTGCGATTGTGGTGTCGGGAGGATATGCTTGGCTGGCGGGCTTCGGCGTTTCGTTGCAACGTTCGTGGCTGATGGTGGTCATCGCTGTGCTCATTTTTCAGTTTGGCTACCGCGCTAGACCTTTGTATCCGCTATCACTCGCACTACTACTAATGCTACTGGCTAATCCGTTAGTCATAACCCAAGTTGGATTTTGGTTTTCATTCAGTGCCGTTAGCGCCTTGGTGATTTTTTTCTCGGGTCGAAAAACGTCGTGGTTAGAGGCTGCAACGTTACCGCAGTGGGTGGTGTTTTGTGTTTGCTTACCGATAGCACTCACCTTTGGCCAGCCGGTAAGTCTGATCCATTGTTTGATTAACTTGATCGCTATCCCTGTGCTGACCTTAGCCTTGCTTCCGCTAAGTCTACTGGCATTAGCAACTCGCTGGGATTGGGCATATAGCTTGTTGGCACAAATAGGCGATTGGTATTGGTATGGCTTGGCCTTGATCGAGCCCGAGCCGAGTTCGGCTGTTTGGTGGTTAGAACCTATCCCATTAGTCTTATGGTTGATATTTCTAATCCTCTTGCGCTTGAGTGGCAACTTTATCTTAGTGATCGGGCTGTTCAGCGTGAATGTGTTCATGCTGCTTTGCGGCGGTAGGCCTGAGCCAGATGTATTGGTAATGCTGGATGTAGGGCAAGGGCAGAGCGTGTACGTTACCAGCCGCGGAAAAGCACTTGTGTTTGATACTGGGCCTGCGTTTTCTGCAACCTTTAGTGCTGGCGACGCGATTCTGCTGCCTGACTTGTTACGGCGCGGCACCAGTGAGATATCGGCACTTGTTGTTAGTCACTCTGATCTTGATCATGCCGGTGGCCTAAGTGGCGTTTTAGCTGGCCCCATACCGATAAAAACGAGCTATTTTGGCCAACCGTTAGCGGCTAATCTTGGCGAATATGCTGGAGAGGGCGATGCTCCGAGCCAAGCACTATCGTGTCATCGTGATCGTTACTGGCGGGTTTACTCCACTGATTTGGCCATGCGCTTTTTTCCAATTCCTGAAGAGATACGAACAAGTGATAACGATGCCAGCTGTGTTGTGCAGGTTGTTTGGCATGGGCAACGGCTTATGATTTCCGGTGATGCTAGCCAAAGCGTCGAGAAGTGGTTGGTTAAAACTTACGGAAATGACCTCAAGTCGGATGTTTTAATAGTTGGTCATCACGGCAGTCGCACTAGCACAGCCGAGCTCTGGCTCGATGCGGTGAGGCCTAAACAGGCTTGGATCAGTGTGGGCTTTCAAAGCCGCTTTGGGCATCCTCACCAAGAAGTGATGGAACGATTAGCTGCGCGCGGGATCGATATCATTCGTACCGATGAGCGTGGTCGTTGGCAAATGAATGCTGACGGCGGTGGGGAAGGGGCGCGCGATGGTTGGCAATTTCTATGGCGGCAGCCCTAAATTTGCTTTGTTAAATCTGGCCATACGCAACAGAGGGGCTTGTCCCTCGGCTGCCTTGTGCTAGAGTACGGCCCAAAATAACTGGCAGGAGTAGCTAGATATGCTGGAGATCATCCAGAGCGGTGGTTGGATGATGGTGCCGATTATTATCGCTTCCATCTTAGCGTTGGCCATATCCGTAGAACGGTTTTGGACCTTGCGTGCAACACAAATAGCCCCAGCGGATTTGTTATCCCGAGTATGGGGATGGATGAAGAATAAGCAGCTTGATGCGAATCGCATTAAAGAGCTACGCGAATCCAGTCCTCTTGGTCGTGTTTTAGCGGCTGGCTTGATGAATGCGCGTAATGGTCGTCAGATCATGAAAGAAAGTATTGAAGAAGTTGCCTCTCATGAAATTCATGAGATGGAACGCTATCTAAATGCACTGGGCACAGTAGCTGCGGTTGCGCCATTGATGGGCTTATTGGGTACCGTATTCGGTATGATCCAAGTGTTTTCAGAGATTATGATCCAAGGTACGGGCCAGGCTAACGTTTTAGCCGGTGGTATTTCAGAAGCGCTGATTACAACGGCAGCCGGTCTTGTTGTCGCCATTCCAGCCTTGATTTGTCATCGTATTCTTCAGCGTCGCGTTGATGAAATCGTCGTATTCATGGAACAAGAAGCCATTAAATTGGTTGATGTGTTGCATGGTGAGCGCGAAGTTTCTGATCCGGTCGAGTCACGGGAGTCTCGTGCGTGAACTTTAAGCGCCAAAGCCGTGAACAGGTAGAGGTTAACCTCACCCCTCTGATTGATATCGTCTTTCTGTTGCTGATCTTTTTTATGGTATCCACTACCTTCACTAAAGAGCAGCACTTGAATATCGACTTACCAGAGGCAAGCGCTGAAGCTTCGGAGCAACCCCCTGAATCCTTGGATATTTTGATCACTGCTGCTGGTGAGTATTCAGTGAATGGTCAAGGTTTAGTGAATAACCAACTCGATACATTAAAACGAGCATTAACGACCAGCTTAAACGGTCGCGAAACGGCTCCCGTTGTATTGACTGCAGATGCTAAAACGCCGCATGAAGCGGTGGTTCGTGCCATGGATGCCGCAGGTCAGCTGGGTCTTGTTAATCTCAGCATTACTACCCGTCAACCCGTAAAATCTGAGTAATTCATGTCGCAAGAACATACGGCTGGGCGTCTTTACCGACGCCTTCTGACTTACGTCTGGCCCCATCGCTTTGTTTTCGCCGTGAGTATTCTCGGCTTCTTAATGTTCGCATCTTCAGCGCCAGCGCTGGCGCACTTGATGGGCGTGGTCGAAAAAACGCTACAAGCACCTACCCAAGAAAACATCATCTTTTTAGTCGCTGTCCTGTTCGGCGTTTATTTGTATCGTGGTGTCGGTACTTTTTTGGGCAAGTATTTTACCGCCATTGTTGGTCGTGAAGTTGTTCATGCTCTGCGTACGGAATTGTTCGGCCGTATGTTGCGCTTACCAAGCCGCTACTATGACGGCGAATCGACAGGGCGTCTTATTTCTCGTGTTATCTTCGATGTAGAACAAGTTAATGGCGCATCAACACGGGCGTTGACGACCGTTGTACAGGAAGGTGCAACGGTTGTTTTGTTGATGGGCTATTTGATTTGGCTTGACTATACCTTAACGGGGATCTTCTTAGTGATCGTGCCGGTTATGGGGCTTTTGGTATCACTGGCAAGCAAGTTTTTTCGGCGCTACAGCCGCCGCATTCAAAAATCTGTTGGCGAAGTTACGCAAATTACCAATGAGTCGATCAGCGGTTATCGCGAGGTCCGAACTTACGGAGCAACCGAATACGAAGAGGGCCGCTTTGCTAAAGCCAGCGACAATAATCGCCGCCAAGTAATGAAATTTGAGTTAACGAACGCCATTAGCGTACCGGTTACTCAGCAAGTTATCGCATTGGGCTTGGGCGTGATGGTGTATCTGATGTTTCAACGCGTAGCCGCTGGCAGCATGACATCAGAAGCATTTCTGCAGTTTATTACTGCCGCTTCGTTAATCGCCAAGCCTATCCGCGCATTAACCGATATCAACTCGGTTATTCAAAAAGGCCTAACCGCCGCTGAGTCTATTTTCTTGGTATTAGATGCCGATATCGAAAAAGACACAGGAACAGAAGCTCTGCCACGCGCCAAAGGCGTTGTATCTTTCAAACACACCCGTTTCCGTTACGACAACGCCGCGGACGAAGCCGTGAAGGGCGTTGATTTAGATATTCCTGCAGGCACATCCGTGGCCTTTGTTGGCCGCTCCGGCAGTGGTAAAACGACATTGGTTAATCTATTACCGCGTTTTTACGAAGCCAGCGGCGGTGAAATTTTGATCGACGGGCACGATATTCAAAGTTTGACGTTGGATAGTCTGCGCGATCAAATTGCCATCGTGAGCCAGCAGGTAACTCTGTTTAATAGCTCTATTCGTGACAATATCGCCTATGGCTGTCTACAAAATAAGACAGACGAAGAAGTGCTCGCCGCAGCTAAAGCTGCCCATGCCGATGAGTTTATTCAAAAACTCCCTGAAGGCTACGCTACGCAAGTGGGCGAAAACGGCGTTATGTTATCGGGCGGTCAACGTCAGCGTATTGCGATTGCGCGCGCTATTTTAAAAAATGCCCCAATCCTGATTTTAGATGAAGCTACATCAGCGCTCGATACCGAATCAGAACGTCATATTCAGGCGGCAATGGAAGAAGTCATGAAGGGCAGAACGACCTTAGTTATTGCTCATCGCCTTAGCACCATTGAAAACGTCGATCGCATCGTGGTGATTGATAACGGCCATGTCGTTGAGCAAGGCTCGCATGCCGACTTGATAAAACAAAACGGCGCTTATGCCCAGTTGCATCAATTGCAATTCAGCGAGCTGTAATGGCCGAGCGCAACGATTCTGCTGGGTTTGGTGCGCGTTTAGCAAAGCGCATCGAGCACAATTGGTACGCTCGCGCTGCCGGTAATTATTGGTTACTGCCACTCTGGCTTATATTCGTTGCGATAAGTTCGCTGCGCTTAATGCTGTTAGCGCCTTTTCGGCGACAAAAATCCGATCTTACCCCAGTGATCGTTATTGGTAATATCGCGGTTGGTGGTACAGGTAAGACACCTTTAATCACCTATCTGGTTGAGCGCGCACGCTCCTTAGGGTTACGTCCTGCGGTGGTATCGCGTGGCTATGGTGGGCATTCCGATACGTATCCATTATTGGTTAGCGACAGCACGGCGGTTGCTCAATGTGGTGACGAACCAAAACTTTTGCAACAACGCTTACAATGCCCTGTTGTGGTAGATCCCAAGCGCAGTCGTGCAGTCGCTGCTCTTAACGCTAAAGTGGATATCATTTTCAGCGACGACGGCTTACAACATTACGCCATGAAGCGCGTTGCTGAAATTGTGGTGAGTGATGTGACGCGCGGTTTTGGTAATGGCTGGCGCCTGCCGATTGGCCCTCTGCGCGAGCCTATGTCGCGGTTGCAATCAGCGGATTTACATATCGTTAATGGCTCTGATTTTATTGTCGAGCCAAGTGCCTTAATCGAAGGTACGACAGGGCGTAGCGTGCCCTTGGATTTTTTTGCTGGGCAGCAGGTGCACGCCGTAGCGGGGATTGGTAATCCGCAACGTTTTTTTACAACCTTGCGTGCATTAAACTACCAACCCATTGAACATGCCTTCCCAGATCATTACGAATTTAATGATACAGATCTGCGTTGGAATGATGATAAAGCCGTTATCATGACTGAGAAAGATTGGGTCAAATGCGCGGCTTTTAAGCGCGAAAATCAGTGGTATTTGCAGGTAAACGCGCAACCAACCGAGGCCACAAAAGCCAAGCTGGATGCGTTATTAACAAAAGTTTCAGGCGGTACAGCTACGTAATCGTAAGCTGAATGCCGCGCCAGAATTTAAGAGGATGAATTATGGATAAGCAGTTATTAAGCATGCTGGTTTGCCCGCAATGCAAAGGTAAGTTGAAATACGAGCGTGAAGCTCAAGAGCTATTGTGTACGTTCGACGGTTTGGCTTTTCCGATCAAAGATGGTGTTCCTGTCATGTTAGAAGGCGAAGCGCGTCGCATGTCGGAAGAAGAAAAGCTCGATAAAGCCAATGCGGCCACTCATGTGCATGGCGATAAACCGAACGCATGATTCGAGTATTGTTTGTTTGCTTAGGTAATATCTGTCGTTCGCCAACCGCGCATGGGGTTTTACTTGAGCGCCTGCAGCAAGAAGGCTTAGCCGATAAAGTCGAAGTTGATTCGGCGGGCACTGCTGGCTGGCACGTTGGCAAGCCTGCGGATGAGCGTTCGCAAAAAGCGGCTGCAGCCCGCGGGTTCGATTTATCTAAATTACGCGCGCGTCAGGTTCAGATCAGCGATTTTAGTGAATTTGACTATGTGCTGGCGATGGACGAATCCAACCTTGAAAATCTCAAGGTCTTATTGGTTCAGGCTAAAACTCAAGCCAATACATCCGCTAAAAAACTGACCGAACCCAAATTGTTTTTACGAACCTATAGCCGAAGTTACGACGAGCATGAAGTGCCCGATCCATATTACGGCGGCGACTCGGGTTTTCGCCATGTTCTTGATTTAATCGAAGATGCTTGCGACGGCTTGATCGACGATATCCGTAAGCAGCTGCGGTAAATCATTAATGACGGTGAATATTCAGCATCAAGTCGATTTAACCAGTGCCAACACACTTGGGCTTTCGGGCCGAGCAGCGGCGTTTGCACATTACACATCGCTCGGCTCTCTAATCGAATTACAACAATCAGCTCGCGAATTACATCTTCCTCTGCGCGTACTGAGTGGCGGCAGCAATATTTTATTAGCAGAGCACATAAATGCCTTGGTGATAAAACCAGCAGCAAACACTATTCGCTTAATTCGTGAAAATAATTCCCATGTTTGGGTCGATGTGGATGCGGGCGTTGATTGGCATCAGTGGGTATGTGCCAGCATTAATTATGGTCACGGATTAGAGAACTTGGCATTAATACCGGGCTTGGTTGGTGCGTCCCCTGTTCAAAATATCGGCGCGTACGGTGTCGAAGCCGGCGACTTTATTGAGCAGCTTGTTGGATACCAACTGAGTACCCAGCAGCTGAGAGTGCTATCCGGTGACGAATGTCGCTTTAGTTATCGGAACTCGATATTTAAACGCGAATTAAAAAACGACTTCGTTATTATGCGAGTGCGGTTTCGTTTGCAAAAACACTTTACGCCCACATTAAATTACGCGCCGTTAGATCAACTTAATGCCGATCGCCTGACCCCCGCAGAATTAATTAACGCCGTTGTCGATGTGCGCAGTTCTAAACTGCCTGATCCTAAAATAACACCGAATGCCGGTTCGTTTTTTCATAACCCCGTTGTGACAGAAATATATGCCGCAGAGCTTCGCCAGCGCTTTCCTGCTATGCCTCAATATGGGCAATCCGTCGGGGTTAAATTAGCGGCAGGGTGGTTGATTGATCAATGTGGTTTTAAAGGCAAAGCCTTTGGGCCAGTGTCTATGTACGAGAAACAAGCATTGGTATTAACCACCAGTAAAGGTGCGACCTTATCCGATGTGCATAATTTGCAAAAAATAGTGCAAACCAAGGTATTTAAAACATTTGGTGTTTGGTTGGTGCCCGAGCCACAGGTATTTGATTAGTGAGCTTGCTGAATATCGAAACTAATGTGATCGTTAATAAAAAAGCCTGCGCGGTTTCCCGTACAGGCTTTTTTAATTAAAACGAAAACTTAGATAACTGCGGGGCTGAGTCTTTCTCCCAGCGAATCATCCAGCCTTGTGTATCATCCCAATCTCCCAACACTATGCGTTCACGGGCTTCACCTTGGTGTTGCCAATGATGCACATCGGGGCGGTGGGTGTGACCATGAATCATACGTGTAACACCCGCTTCATCTAAGGCTTTATCAACCTCAATTGGCGTTACGTCCATAATCTCAGCGCTCTTCATTTGCTGACCGGATTGGCTTTCTGAACGAACATGGCGCGCAAACGCAATGCGTTCTTCCAACGACTTGCCAAGGAAATCGGCCTGCCATTGTGGACTGCGAAACATCTGGCGGATCTTCATATACTCAACGTCTTGGGTACATAAACTATCACCGTGCAGAATCACCGCGCTTTCATCGCCATGATGAATCACACTGCCTTCGGCGACCATGTTCGCGCCAATGTCGGCACAAAAGGCTTCGCCGAGTAGGAAGTCGCGATTGCCGTGCATTAAATACACAGCAATACCACGCTCTACAGCATTCCTTAGCGTCGCTTTAACACCATCGACAAACGGATTGTTGTAATCGTCGCCCATCCAGACTTCAAAAAAATCACCCAGAATATACAAAGCCTCGGCATCGGTTAAACCATCGACAAAGCCTTTAAAACCCGCAGCCATAGCCGGCCGTTGATGTTCTAGGTGTAAATCGGATATGAAGTACAGCGCCATTATTCGATGATTTCTGCTTTTTCGATGATCACATCTTCTGCCGGAACGTCTTGGTGGCCCATCTTCGTGGTGGTGCGAACCGCTTTGATGCGGTTAACCACATCCATACCATCAACTACTTTGCCGAATACCGCGTAGCCCCAGCCTTGAGTATCTTTAGACGTGTGGTTCAAGAAAGCGTTGTCAGCAACGTTGATAAAGAACTGCGCGCTCGCAGAGTGAGGGTCCATGGTACGAGCCATAGCCAAGGTGCCTTTGGTGTTCTTTAGGCCGTTGTCTGCTTCGTTTTCGATGCTGTCGCTGGTTTCTTTGCTCTTCATGCCCGGCTCAAAACCGCCACCTTGAACCATGAAACCGTCGATAATACGGTGAAAAATCACGCCATCATAGAAGCCTTCTTTTACGTACTTTTCGAAGTTAGCAGCGGTTTTTGGTGCTTTTTCGAAGTTCAGTTCAATTTTGATGTCGCCGAAGTTGGTTTTTAGCAGGATCATCTTGTGCCTCAGAGTTAGAAATCGAGTATCCCTATACGGGATGGAACGCGTATAATACCGCCTTTTTCGCGGCCTTACAGCGCCGACGCGGTTTCTTGTTGCTGAAACAGACTATTTTCTTAGCAAAATATGAAATCGTATTGAAAACTGTACCGACACTTTATGGATGGTTATGACTGATACAACTGCCAACACACCGAATACTAGCGCTAACTTCATCGCTAAAATCATTCAAGATGACCTCGATAACGGGCGTGTCACGCAGGTGGTTACTCGCTTCCCACCCGAGCCGAACGGGTATTTGCACGTAGGTCATGCCAAATCGGTATGTTTGAACTTCGGCTTGGCTGAACAGTTTGGTGGGCGTTGTAACCTACGTTTTGATGACACCAACCCAGAAAAAGAAAGCCAAGAATTTATCAATGCCATCAAAGATGACATCACTTGGTTGGGCTTTCAGTGGGCGGGCGAGATTCACTACGCCTCCGACTACTTCGATCAACTGCACGACTGGGCCGTGAATTTGATTGAATCGGGTAACGCCTATGTGTGTGATTTGTCGGCAGATCAAGCCCGTGAATACCGTGGCACCCTGACCGAAGCCGGTAAGCCAAGCCCATACCGTGAGCGCACAGTTGAAGAGAACCTTGACCTATTTGCTCGTATGCGTGCTGGCGAATTCGACGAAGGCGCTAAAGTATTGCGCGCTAAAATCGATATGGCATCGCCTAACATGAACATGCGCGATCCGATTCTGTATCGCATTCGTAAGGTTCATCATCATCAAACCGGTGATAAGTGGTGCATCTACCCGAACTACGATTTTACTCATGGCCAATCGGATGCGATTGAAGGTATTACACACTCAGTGTGTACTCTTGAGTTTGAAGATCATCGCCCGCTGTATGAATGGTTCCTGGCGAACTTGCCAGTGCCTGCGCAGCCACGTCAGTACGAATTTGGTCGGTTAAACCTCGACTACACCGTGACTTCTAAGCGCAAGCTGAAAGCCTTGGTTGATGAGAAGGTGGTTGCCGGTTGGGATGACCCTCGTATGCCGACCATTTCTGGTATGCGCCGTCGTGGCTTTACTCCACGCTCAGTGCGTAATTTTTGCGACATGATCGGTGTCAGCCGCAGCGATGGCATGGTCGATGTTGCTATGCTAGAGCACGCACTGCGAGACGACCTGAACAAAAACGCACCGCGCGCCATGTGCGTGATTAATCCGCTGAAAGTTGTGATTGAAAACCTGCCAGAAGATCATTTAGAAATGGTGTCGGCAGATTATCACCACGAACTGGATTTGGGTTCACGCGAAATGCCGTTTACCCGTGAAATCTTTATCGATCAAGACGACTTTAAAGAAGAATACAGCAAGAAATTCAAAAAGAAATTTACCCCAGGTAAGCGTATTCGTTTGCGTCATTCATATGTAATTGAAGCAACCAGCTACGAAAAAGATGAGCAGGGCAATGTCGTGCTCGTGCGTGCCAACCTAATCGAAGGCACCCTCGGTACTAATCCAGCCGATGGCGATAACCCGAAAGGCGTTGTGCATTGGGTGTCGGCGTCACACGGCATTCCAGCCGAGCTGCGCTTATACGAGCGTTTGTTTACCCATGCATCACCAGACAAAACCGACGGCGACTTTATGGAATACGTGAATACCGATTCACTCAAAGTGGTTACCGCTTGGGTAGAACCGGCATTGGCCAATGTCGGCCCAGAAAACAACTTCCAGTTTGAGCGCGAAGGCTATTACGTATCGGATCGTTATGATCACGCCGCGGATAAGCCAGTATTCAACCTCACCATCGGTTTGCGTGAAGACAAATCACTGACAGAAGCATAAGGAACACCATGAGCTTGCAGATATACAACACACTCACTCGCCAGAAAGAGACTTTTAAACCGTTAGTAGAGGGTAAAGTCGGCATGTATGTGTGTGGCATGACGGTTTACGACTTCTGTCACTTGGGTCATGCGCGAGCCTTCTTGGCCTTTGATTTAATCGTGCGTTACATGCGTCATATCGGGCTGGACGTGAACTACGTTCGTAACGTCACCGATATCGACGACAAAATCATCAAGCGCGCCAATGAAAATGGCGAACCGTTTTTAGATTTAGTCGATCGCTTTGCCAACGCCATGAACGAAGACTTCGATAAACTCGGTATTGGCCGCCCGACGCACGAACCTCGTGCTACGGCGCACATCGACGACATTATTAAATTAGTAAGCACCTTGATCGATAAAGGCTTTGCCTACGCCGTGCCGAACGGCGACGTGTATTACCGCGTACGCAAATTCGACGGTTACGGCAAACTCTCGGGCAAAGTACTGGATGATCTTGAAGCCGGTTCACGTGTAGACGTTGATACCGACAAAGAAGACCCACTTGATTTCGTATTGTGGAAAGCCGCTAAAGAAGACGAGCCACATTGGGAATCGCCGTGGGGCATTGGTCGCCCAGGCTGGCACATTGAATGTTCGGCCATGTCGACTTGCTGCTTAGGCGAAACCTTCGATATTCATGGCGGTGGGCCAGACCTTAAATTCCCACACCACGAAAACGAAATTGCCCAAAGCGAAGCCGCCACCGGTAAAACCTACGCCAACACCTGGATACACGCTGGTGCCTTGCGTTTAGGCGAAGAAAAAATGTCTAAATCATTGGGCAACTTCTTTACCATTCGCGATATTTTAGAAAAATACGACGGCGAAGTAGTGCGCTTCTTCTTGATCTCAAGCCATTACCGCTCGCATGTTAGCTATATGGATAACAGCCTTGATGACGCGCACGGCAAACTCGCGCGTTTTTACAACGCCTTATCCAGTGTTGAAAACGGCGGCGTTGTATTAGACGTTAAAGACCTAGATAACGACTACTCAACGCGCTTCCACGCCGCTATGGACGACGACTTCAATACCCCAGAAGCCATCGCCGCTTTATTCGACCTCGTGCGCGAAGTGAATAAAACCACCGGCGAAGAACAGCAGGCATTAGCTGGCCAATTAAAATACCTAGGCGGTGTATTAGGTTGCCTACAAGCCGACCCACAAACCTTCTTACAAGCCGGTGCCGGCGACGACGCTGCATGGATTGAAGAAATGATCGCCAAACGCATCGCCGCCAAAAAAGCAAAAGACTTCGCCACCGCCGATGCTGTGCGTGATGAACTGGTTGCCAAAGGCATCGTATTAAAAGACGGGCCAGAAGGGACGGTTTGGACGAAGTCTTAATGGGTTAGGTTGTTATTGTTGGATAGATTAAGGCCTAAAGCACAGGGTGTTTTAGGCCTTTTTTGTGGGTGGAAGGAATTGGGTTTCTGGGGCGCTGATAGTTGTGGCCACCGGCTACTGAGAGAAATATAAGACTAATCAATAAGTTACGAATTTGGTCAGAGTGAAGGTTTTTCATATATAAATATTAAATTGGCGTGTAAACGCAAATGTTAGGTTTCACTGCAAGGAATGTGATTGTTTAAGGCGCTTTTCGTATTAGAGACAGTGGGTTAGACTCGAAACATTAAAAGGAAGCGAAGCGTCAAAACGCGCATGCGCATGAATAAACTGTTAAAAGTCTATGAGCCATCCACTATTGCCAATGCCAGAACGAACAGTAGAATCAGATGCGGTTTATGCTGTGCTGGGAAGAGCGTTGGCATATGCTACAGAATTCGAAAATAACTGTCGCACCTTGGCCCATCTTTTTGATATCGAAAAATCGGACAGTGAGTTCTCTTACGAGATATATAAGTTGGTCAAGTCAGGTACTTTGCATGCAAAGATAAAGCTACTCTTTGACCGACATGGATTGCCTGACTGGGTGGAAGAAAAGGTACATGAGGCAAGAAAAGCTAGAAACTTCATTGCACATGAAGCGGGGGAAGATCATAAGAGAATGATGTCAACACCACAACTAATGAAAAGCTTCGAAGCTACTATCATGCAGATGACCGGAGAAATAGCTGATGGAAATCAGATCGTGCTTGATGTGACGAGAATGCTAAAGGAAGGTAAACGTGGCCATGGGTCAGATATCGTAGCATATTCGTTCGCTGTAGCTTCGTGGATTAGCCGTGACAACTTTTAACAAGTGGCTGCACCGGATAAATTTCCGCTGTCATCTTTTGTGCAAAATGCGGCACAAAAGCCGCCAACAAAAATTCACCCGGTGAGCCGGATGTTAAGAGTCAGTAAAGCTATGTCGCTTCGAAAAGGTAAAACAAAAAGTACACTCGAAAGCTCGGTAGATTCAGCCTTGCTGGCCGTAGAGGTATATAACAAGCCCAGAGCTGCATTCAGAACAGAGGCATATATAACTCTGATGATCGTTGCATGGACTCGCTTGCTTCATGCATATTTCAATAAAAGTATTGGAGATAAGTACTTTTATAAAAAAAAAGGCAGCAACCGTTATGACGTTGTGGATGGGGAGCGCAAAGCTTGGGAGTTAAAAACATGCATTTCAAAGTATGGAAAGTTCAACGATTCAGAAATAGCAAATTTAGAACTCTTCATTAAGTTGCGCAATAAAATTGAACACCGGCATATCGAAAAAAGAGAAATGGATGTGCTTCTGTTTTAATAAATAAGACAGTCAAGATAAGAGAGGAGGCGACAATTCACGCTCTTATATTTCCACAGAAAAATTTTATTTATGCTGGAGGAGGGTGAGGCGGATTTTTTACCGATATTGCTTAAAATTAGCGATTTTTAGACGAGACTAAACCTCAGAAGGCTTCTGAATTAGGATGGGGTGTGTTGAATTAGATTGTCGAGGTTACGAAAGCCTTAATTTACAGGCTTGAATTCCCGCCGTTCGTCGTCGTTCTTTTTGTTTGTCCCAGAAATAACTGATTTTTGATTTCACTTCATTCACTGCACCAACAATTCCTTTGAATTCAGATTCAAAATTCTGGGTAATATGGAGCCAGTGTTCGGCATCGATTCCAAGCCGTTGCATGATAGCGGGTTCGCATTCTGAAATGGAGCCTCGTTTATTTTTTCTGATTTGGCGGCCAGTCCAGTCAACTAACTCTAAATAGTCCGTCAGGCGCATTGGAATTCCCTCAGGCATATCCTGTTTTGGATTTCCGGCAAAGTTGAGAAGTTCAGACACTTGTTGCTGGGGATGGTTGGGGGAGTAGGCTTCTTTCGCTTTCTCCGCACGTTTTTTAACCGATGTATGCTGAGACTCTTCCGGTGTCTTTGCCATGGCAGCGCGCACTGGATTTAAATCGACGTAAGCCATACATGCGGCTAGAGCTTTCTCATCGAGTAGTGCTTGAGACTTGAAACGGTCTTCCCAGAAGTGGCCGGTACACTCATCTTCATTGTTGGCAAGGCGTGCAATTGTTTCATTCAATCGGCGCATAAACCAACTAATACTCATCAGTCGCGATCGCCATTCTTCAATATTTCGTCGTAGTAATATCCATTGGTCTTCGCGGAGATCTTCGCCATGCTCAAACTGCTGTGAAACGAGGGTGCCTTTATATAACTGATGCCAGCGCTGAACGACTTCAATGTCGGTTAATGCTTTAGACTTGGCTTGGTTTATATGAAGTACGGCGTGGAAGTGATTCGACATTACTGCGTAAGCTGCGATATCAATACAGTAGACCTTGGCTTGTTCTAGCAATAAATGCTCAATCCAACCACGTCTATGTTCAAAACTTCGACCTTCGTTATCTGTTCCGCATAAGAATGCACGCCTTACACAGCGCGAAACACAGTGGTAGTAGGGTGTGGCTTCGATTGATATAAGCTCTTTTCTCGGTTTAGGCATCCTAGCCTCCTGCAACTTGCTTCGTATTTTAAAGCTAGCGGTATTTACGTTCGGGATCTATCAGGCATTATCCCTAGGCTGACTGTCCAGAGTCTGCAGAGTCTGGGGAGTCTGGGGAGTCTGGGGAGTCTGGGTGGTGCAGTTTAAAGAAGGCACCACACGTGAAACTCTGGGCCTAGACGGCACCGAAACTTACGATGTGATCGGTGAGCGTTCAGCCCGTTGTGACCTGATCTTAGTCATTACCCGTAAAAACGGCGAGGTGGTCGAAGTTCCAGTGACCTGTCGCTTGGATACCGCAGATGAAGTTATTACCTATGACGCCGGCGGTGTATTGCAGAAGTTTGCTAAGGACTTCTTGAAAAGCGCTTAATCTAGACACTGATTAAGTAGTAAAGAAAAAGCCCGTTTTCGGCAACGAGAGCGGGCTTTTTTGTAGGTGGATTACTTCAAATAATCTAATGGACTGGTTGTTCCCGCAAAATGCTGCCCCAATACGTGCGTGTAAATCTGAGTCGTTTTAACATCGAAATGACCTAGCAACTCCTGCACCGTTCTTATATCCCGTCCGTTACGCAATGCGCGTTTAGAGCCTGAAGTCTTAGGAAACTTAAAGTGAATCAGATGATTAGGTAAAACCGAGGTGTGATAGTGTGCCAATTGCAAAGACGACTTGGTGTGTAAACGCGCATGCGGGTTTACACACCAGTCAATTAGGCAGAATGCGGTACTTTTAATTGCTAAAACAGCAGGTTAGACTCTGGGCAGAGAAGCGTCAAAACGCGCATGCGCATGAATAAACTGTTATACTCCGTAAGTAAAACTGTTCTTTGGAGTGCGCGAACGTAAGATAGCTTCTACTCTATATTGATGAGGTGTGACGATAGTTGTGGGCGCTCTATGGGGTTACTTGCTGTGTTGTTAGAGGAAAAGGTATGAGTGTTAATGTTGATATCTATAAAAGTTTTGGCTCTCTAATTGATGTTTATCCAACTCTCAAAAAGACAGAAAGAATAAAGCATAATATAGATCTTAAATACGATCTTTTAAGTGGGGATGTTAATTCTGCTTGGTCCGATGTTATTTGTACAATTGGTGAGTCATACTTTAAATGTATGGATAAAGATCTGAGTGTTAAAGATTTGAAAATTATCGAACGTCTTATGTGTGAATCTAGTAACTACTTGGATATTTCTGAGTCAATTTCTCTTGATGATTTGTTGAAAGTAACTGATCAATTGAATGGAACTGATCAATTGAATGGAACTGATCAATTGAATGGAACTGGATTTATACATAAAAAATTAAAAAGGGAATCGAAGGTTTCATATGAGTGAAGTTAAAGAACCAATTGACCCCAAAAAGGAAGCTAAGCATGAGGTTGAGCAGCAAAGTTTAGAGGGCGTGTTAGAAAGAGTTGCTGAGCAGGATCCAGAAGCGGCAAAACAAATTAGTCATTTTATTGAAATACAACAAGTATCTCATAAAGGTCCAATGCCTTCGCCTCAAGACCTGGCTTTGTATGCTCAAACATTGCCTAATCTGCCGGATAGAATGATGACGATGGCGGAAGTGGCTCAATCGACAAAATCCTCTCATCATCAAAAAATACTTGAATTGAAATCTGAAGAAATTAAAGTTCAGCAACTTGAAGTTAAGCAAGCTGATGATTCGCATAAGCGAGATTCGATTGTGCAAGTTGTCGGAATGATTTTAGCCTTTGTTATCGTAATGGTTTGTATTTTGGGGGCTTTTTACTTGGCGCTCCACGATAAGACGGAAGTCGCATTGGTAGTGGGCGGAACTACAGTGGTTGGTGTAGTGGGGGCTTTTCTTAAATCTAAAACCAAAGATAAATCTTAGAGTAGAAGTAAGACCTATATGGACTCTCCTGTCGTGTCAATGCTTAACTCGGTTCTAGCGCCTTCACACCCCTGACAAACCTGTTTCTCACGTTCGTCGTTTTGATAAAGCGGTGGTAGTACTGACATATATTCGGCTTCTAATCGGGATAGTTCCCGGAGCCCTGATGAGATTCGTACCTTACCACCCCTAGTATCAAGTTTGAACCGCGACAGTAGTTCTTAAATACCATAGTAAATTTCCTCTGGTGTTTTGTAGTTGAATCTCTTTCTCGGGCGACGATTTAACTTGTCCGCAATTTGATCACATTGATGTTGGGTTAGATTGGCCATGCTCTGTGTCTTTGGAAGATATTGACGGATGAGACCATTCGTATTTTCATTGCTACCTCTCTCCCAGGAATGATAGGGCGTAGCAAAATAAAACTTCGCATTACATCGACTTTCGATTTTTTGGTATTGATGAAACCCAGTTTTTCGTTCAACTAGCGTTACAATGCAATGGCTACTTCCCCGTCCATGTACGGTATCAATCTCCCAGTGGCCCTTGTATTTTAGGCTTTCAACGCTTGCGGGGCGTTCACTAATATGTCTCTGGCCGGCTAGTCTGCCCCTGCTTTCATAAGCCTTATAGCGCTTTCTCCGTTGTTTGGTTGATTGACGGAGATGCGTCTATAATTCGCCGCCGTTAGCTTTGTCTCGCCATATATACTGGTAAATGGTTTCGTGACTCATTGGGCGTTTCACTAGTTTAAGTCTGCGAGAATGCCCGACAATTTGCTCCGGTGACCATTTCTGTTTCAATAGCTTGCGAACGATCAGAAAATCATCATAAGAATAGTGAGTATTTCTTCGGATCGGCTTCGTCTTGCTCGCGTTCGCCTCTGTGCCTTAGATGGGCGATATGCACCATCGGTTACGTGACATCTATTGCGCACAAACTCTCGATAGAGTGTTGAGTGATGACGCCCCAGAATCGCTGCTATTGCACGTACAGAGAGGCCTTGCAGCCGAAGGGCTGATAGCGTCACTCTTTCTTCATAGGTGAGCTGTAAGTATGCCATTACTTATCCTTCTTCTAGCCGGAATGGGATAAGGCTTATTTTATGGCTCACCTTCTTAATAATGAACAGTGTCGCGGTTAGTATATGAATTCGGGGCAGCTAACAAGGCGCTCTACCGGACTGATCTTCCCCCGCTTTAACGGACACCAACATCTAACAGATGAGGTGTCCAATGCCTCATTGTTAAGCCACCATAAATCCGCCATAAATAGTACCGCCGATCACGGCGCCTGCTACGGTTAGCCGAGCAATGGTTGGTGCGACACCATGAGCTAATTGAAAGCGATTCCAGAGATCTAGTTTGCTTTGCAATTGATGTTCATCACCTTGCATTAAGGTTGGGTATTTTGTCAGTGGCGGCTGTGCTAGCGGAGCTACTTCTATGTCGGTATTGTTTTTTAATGCGGTGGCAATTTTATCCTCAGCAACGATAACGTCTTCTAGCAGAAGCTCTGCTAGGTAATTAAGCAGTCTGCCGATTATACCAATGTGTTCATCTGCAACTTGGCACCATTGATCCCAGTTCTTTTTGGTGACATCCGTTAATTCAAACTTAGGATGTTGTTCATCCCAGTTTGTTATTCCGACGGTTTCTAAAATAGTGTCTGGAAGCTTTAATTGTGAGAAGGCACTGGATACTTCTCTCATGCTGGTTTGAACGATTACCGCTGTGCGAATCATTCTACGTTTTTCGAAGAACCCCACTTTTCCATCTGCGGTAATAACTTGCCAAGTATTGACGAGCAATGCTCTTTCATTAGAAACCACTGCTGCCATATGCTCGACAGCGTGCAAAAGGTATAGCAGGTGCAGTAGGTGCTCTTGCCAGCCATTGCCTATTTTTTCAGCGGCGAGAAGGTGGCTGCGATGGCACAATGCATCATGCATTTTTAGTGTCTCTATTAACGCAGTACGTTCTTCTGCAAGCTGCTGCAGTGCAGATGGAATTTCTGCTTTGCTTAACTCCTCACCACGATGACGAATAGTGCCGCCAGACGGTTGTAATTCCCCTTTATGGAGTCCTTCCAGAGTGCGAATTTCAGCATTTACGCTTCGCTCTGCCGCTAAACTCTCTTTGAGTGATTCTGGGTAAATTTTTGATAGTGCATAAAGCGGGTCACTTTCTATATCTCCCGTTGTGAGTAGTTCATCAATACTCGTAAAGTGGCGCAGGGCATCACGGCCCAAATAATTTCCGCGATACGTTGGGTTGAAGTACGAGCGTCCAAAGCGACGCATCATGGCATCATCTTCGGCAATTTCTTCGAGTTCGCTTCTTTTCTCTGGGTTGTAGAAGTCGTCGCTGATGGATTTTTTTAAGGCATCCGGGTCAGTGAATAACTGCCAAGATGAGCGTGAATCAATATCTGCGGGTACATACATTGCCTTGGCGTTATCTTCTCTGTCTCTATTGGCAGGATGGGTGGACCACATTTGTGGTGGTCTCGCCATGGCTTCGGTGAATACTCGATGAGAACTGGCTTCGCTGCCAGCAGCCGGTACCGGTGGTACGCCGTAATCGGGATCATCTAATACGGCCTTCATTTTATTCATTGCCGCTTCCTGCGCCTGAAATATATTCGATAGGCGGCGGCCATTGTTCGCTTCTGAATGTAAAACGCTAATGGCCGTTTGCCAGCCGTGGTCTGCGGCTTGTAGTTTATGCAGAGCGTTAATGAGGGCGTCACTGCCGGTAACAGAAACAGCGACTAAATCAGCGTTAAATTCCATCTCACGACTCAGTGCTCGCTCGGCAATGATGACCAAGCGGAAGAGAGTGTCGACGACCGAGCGAATAGACCAAATAATTAATCCGAGCATCCAGCCAATCCAAGCAATACGAATATCAATTCGGCCAATCCCGCGAATGAGTTTATCTAACCAGTCACGTGCAACGACCATGTGTCCAATGATTTGCTGGGCCGTATATACCCAGCGACCAACCATCATGGATTTTTGGGCAAAATGGCCAAATTCATGGGCTAACACGGCTTTGAGCTCGCCTAGGGTGAGTACGTTAACTAAGCCTAACCCTATGATGAGATTTTTCTTTGATGGAAATAGGAGGTTGGCTAATGATAAGTCGTAAAAGACCGCAGCATTCACTTCAGGCGTCAAAAAGACACGATGTGGTCGGGGGGCTCCAACATCATCAGCTAGGGTATGGATGAATTCAAACAGTTTAGGTTGGTTGCTTGCAGTGACTTCTATGCCATTGGGTTCAGACGCTTTACGTACAGAAAATAGTGACTTGATGATAAATAATGATAGTAAGCCAGAGCAAAAAGTGACGAACGCTCGAACAACCTCAAAAGCCTCGCTGAGGTGTATCGCCCCTAAAACGGTAATGCCAGTAAAGCAGACCCCCAGTGCAATGTAGGCAAGCATAAACAGTGTTAACCCAGACATGGCTAGCCATGCATGCTTTTTATAAGAGCGACTCGGTGTTGTAAGGTCTAAAGGGATAGTATCGGGGCCAAGCGGGTATAGATCAGCAGATTCCATAATAATGTCCGTATCGTTATTAGATGATGCTTTGTAGAATGCCAGAATTAAAAAATGGCGCAATAGCTAGGCTAGTCTTGTTATTGCATGGCTCTCCACCGATTCTGGTGGTCTAGAAATATATTCAACTTTCCCAGTCGTCAATAAATCATATGCCACAGAAATAAAGTGACGGTTCGGTATATTGCTGTGTTGGGTCGATTGTTTGTGGGAGTGTCATTTGGCCTCCCACTCTATCTTTACTTCAGAGAAAAACAGTCCCTTGAATCTCAATCCATACAAGTCATGTATTCTGGCTGTTAAAGTAATGGGCTTTCTGCAGAAACCGGATCATCCGTGGGGGTATTTTTCCATTTATCGTAATTTTCTGAAATGGGGTTAAACGCAAGCCGGAGAATTAATTTTGGTATTCAGATAAAGCCCTTGAATATAACGAAACCTAAGCCCGCCTTCAGGACGATTTTCTAAATATATTTTTCCACCCAATCGATTTGCTATTTCTTGCGTAATGGCTAACCCAAGTCCAGTTCCGGGTTCTGTGTTAACGCCGACTCGATAGAAGGCTTCGAATACATGCGTTATATCTTCTACTGGAATTCCGCACCCCGTATCCTCTATTTCTAAGATGGCAAACCCATCAAGTGCGTAAAGGCTGACGTCTACTTTTCCGTGATTAGGCGTGTAGCGTAATGCATTATCAATCGCGTTGTGAGTTAGTGTTCGTAGGCTAGTTTTAGTGCCCATTACTTGAAGTGATTCATTACGCAGCATACCAAGGTCAATGGATTTATGTTCGGCGAAGGGATAAAGCTCGGCGATAACCTCTTGCACTATGTCTTGTAAGTTTATTGGCTGATTTTTTGCGCTTGCTTCACTTTGCAGTCTTGCAAAATCAAGCAATTGCACCACCAACTGTTGAGTGCGTTGCAGCCCTGCTTGAAGTGGAATTAGGCGTTCTTGAATTTCGGTCATAGTGGTGGCGCGAGCGAGGTTGTCTGCCAATAAAGAAAGTCCCGTGACAGGGGTGCGCAGTTCGTGGGCCGCGTCGGCAACAAAACGTCTTTGTAATTCTATCGCTCGTTTTAGACGTTTTAAAAGACGATTGATGGACTCTATAAAAGGCGCCAACTCTGTAGGTATCGAGTGTTTAGGTAATAATTCAAGATTGGATTCGTCACGCTCATCCAATTCTTGCGCGAGGTCGCTGATGGGTTGGATACTTTGCTTGATCGCATACGTAACAATACCCATAAGAATCGGAACAAGCAGTAATACCGGAAGTAATGTGTGTAGGCTGCTGGTCCAAGCGACTTCGTCGCGTGCTTCTGTTTGTTGGCTGATAGCAAAACGCTGTGCGGGTAATTTATCATTGTTTTTTTGGGTGACGATTAATACGCGCCAGCCGATATCATTTAAATTTAAGGTGTATAAACCATCATTAAGCTCGACGGGAATCGGCAGACTGTTTGCCGAAGTCCCTAGATTAGTTGCGCCGAGACTTTGCAATACCAGCATGTCTTCTGGATATGCTCTCGGCTCTGATCTGGGAAAGGTCTGGGCACTGTTAATAGTGTGTGAATCAACCAGCGCCGCGGCTTGGCGTAGAAGATTATCTTGCAGTTCGCGCGCTTCATTAAAAGCGAGCCATCCTGAAATTGCACTAGCTAGCAAAGCAAACAGTGCAGTCGCCGTCAGTATTCTTCGATTTAAAATCTGTTGTAGAGAATGATTCATGAATTTTGATCTACCATCCAACCAACACCACGAACATTTTTAATAGCGTCTGCGCCGAGTTTCTTGCGCAGTGAGTGAATGGTAAATTCGATGGCGTTGCTTTCTACTTCTTCATTCCAACCATAAATATGATCTTCTAATTTGCTGCGCGATAGGATGGCACCGGGTCGCATCATCAAGGCTTGTAATAGGGAAAATTCGCGCGCGGTTAATATCACGTCCACATCAGCTCGCGATACTCGATGCGTGACGGGGTCGAGTTCAAGAATACCATTGCCATAATGCGGCTTACCTGTGCCTTGATGGCGGCGGCTAACGGCTCGAATTCTGGCCAGTAATTCTTTCATCGCAAAAGGCTTTACCAAAAAATCATCGGCACCCAAATCCAACCCTTTTACCCGTTCATCGACGCCGTCTTGGGCGGTAATTATAATGACGGGTAAGCAGTTGTTACTCGCCCTTAATTGCTGCAACACATGAAAACCGTCTTTACGCGGTAAGCCAATATCCAATAGCAGTACGTCGTAACCTGTACTGTTGTCCAAATTATTGATCGCTGACAGGGCAGACTCACCATCTTTTACCCAATCGAGCGCATGCGCCTCTTCTTTTAAGCGCTGCTCGATAGCACTGCCGATTAAATGATCGTCCTCCGCCAGCAAGATTCGCATGGTGTTTTCCTTACTAATCCAGTTCAGATATCTGTTTCTTGGTTCTCTCAAGAAAAGTTTCGCGTGCAACGGCGAGCACTAAAATTATCATAAACACTGCTGAAGCACCTTCTGTTCCTAGGGCCAGCCCTCCATGATCAAGCGGTTTCGTTAGCCAATCGCCAAAGGTTGCTCCAAAAGGACGAGTGAGTACAAAGGCAAGCCAGAATAATACAACGCCGGAAATACGGGTGTAAAAGTGTAATAGGGCAATCGCGATTAACGAGCCAGTAAACAGCATCGCGCTGGCGGAAAATCCGAGTCCGACCTCGTCGGCAACGTAATCACCCGCCGCGGTCCCTAAGGTGTTTGCTATCAGAAAGGCTAGCCAATAAAAAAGCTCTGCATTGCCACTGGTGATGACTTCGACATTGATAGATTTTTCACGCCAATACCATAATCCCAAAATTACCAATAACAGCGCGATGAGTAAAAGCGAGCCTGCTGCGTAACCTAACCCAAGTGTGCGGTCGATATAGTCAGAGATAGCCGTGCCAGCGATGGCTGTGGCGGTAAAGGTTAGCCAATATAAAATAGGTTCGTATCGTTTTATCGCTAACTTAAGACCAAGAAAACCAATGAATAGCCCGATAAATATTAAAATCGTGGTGCCATACCCTAGGTCATAAGTCATAGAGAACATGTCAGCGCCAGTTTCTCCCAGCGTGGTCGAAGCAATTTTAATGACCCAATACAAAATAATAATGTGAGGAACGCGATTTATTAATGACTGATTCTGTGCAGTCGCTGATCGAATCATTTTTAATTGCCTCTAATTTCTGACTGTGAATTATTGATAGGTAATACGTCAATTTGGCTGCGTGTAAGGTAGATTACCAGAGCGATAATCGTAACGACGAAAACCGCACTGGTGCTCACCGTGCCTAAACCTAAACCGCCATCCATTGGTGGTTGCGACAGATAATCGCCTATTGATGCGCCTAATGGACGAGTAAGAATATAAGCTAACCAAAAAGCCAACACGCCGTTGATATTAAAAAGATAAAATCCTGCGGTAATGACACCAATCAAACCGGCAAAAATTAACCCGCTGACGACATAGCCCAGCCCTACCGATTCTGACAGAAGATCTCCAGCAGCTGTTCCTAGTGCGAATGTCAGAAGAATAGCAGCCCAGTAGAATAGTTCGCGACGGAAAGTAAAAATGCTGTGGATAGACAATGTTCTTTCAACTTTGTACCAGCAACCGAAGCTGATAAGGAGGGCAATGGTAAATCCAGTGGTAGATAGCGTTAAAGGTACATCAAGTTCGTCTGTTAAGTAATCAGTCATCAGTGTGCCAACAATACTGACCATAACAACACTCAACCAATAGAGCCAAGGGATATACTTTTTAGCTGATACTTGAAAGTACAACACGACCAACAGCAATCCTCCCATGATCATTGAGGTCGTCGATAAACCAATATTCAGATTGAAAATTAGAAAGTCGGCACCTGTTTCTCCAACTGTGGTGGCTAAAATTTTTATCACCCAAAAGACTAGGGTAATAATCACGGGTACTTTTACAAAGTTGAGTTGTTCACTTACTGCTTGCATGGTGACCCCTAGAGGAATTTCATAATTTAGACGGTGAGATAACTGTATTGCTTTACTAAGGATGGAGAGTAACTAAGTAAACTTAGCTGGGACTTAGTAAACAGAAAGTTGCGAAAAAATTATGTATTCTTGGGATCACTTCCCCCTTATCTCATTTCATTTGCCTCATTGAATCGCCACTAGTTCTATAGATACTTTTTAGTCATGTATTCTGGCTGTTAAAGCAGTGGGCTTTCTGCAGAAACCGGATCGTCCGTAGGGGAATTTTTTCCTTCACTTTGCGGTTTTTCACGTACTTTTGCCTGGGTTTGCGATACACCTGCGGTAAGGGCAAAACGCATAGCATCCTCAATTGACCAGTCGACGTAAGTTAAGCGCTCTTGCGCTACAAATAGTGTGTATCCACCCACCATATAGCTCATAGGAAGATAGACAGCGACTAGCTGGCTTTGTGGGTTGGCGGTTTTGACTGGGGTTGGAACCGAGGTACTAGTGATAAATCCGATCACTTGACCTTGGCCTGCCATATCAAGCAGCACCACTTGCTGTGCCTTAGGCTTTTCACCATCAAACATGTCAGCGAAATCTTTCACTGCGCCGTATAGCGTTTTTACTAGTGGGAAGCGCAATAAAGCATCTTCAACGTATTGATAAAGCCAAGTAACCGGGTTGAATTGAAATAATAAGCCAGTTCCGAGCAGGGTGATCAGCATAATGAGTAAGCCGCTGCCTGGAAATACGATCGCTTCTAGGTGGAGTACGTTCAGCACAGACAACCCGAGCTCATTTAACCAGCTCAGCGCAGACCAAACCATCCATAAAGTTATGAGCAGGGGGAAGATCACGACAGAGCCTTTGATTAAAGCCTTCATCAGGTAACGCATGTTAAAAATTCCTTTGATATCAATTGCTTGAAATTAGATTGTGGAGCTATGTTGTGGATCTATGTTGTGGCTTCAATTCAGTAGGTCGCGTTGAGTCTTGAGTCATTTGACGCGCGCCGAAAGGGTCTGTATTTGTGGCGAATAGTAGCGCCTTTAAACGCCAAACCAGAAGGTTTTTCGTTAACTTCGTCATGACGAAATCAAATCTGCGAAGTGCATATTCAAAATGATTAGTTAGTAATCACTTCATAGTACAAAAATGTCTAAAGCCGTTTGTTAGTGGGCGCTAACTTCACAGTTTACTTTAAGTATGCCGCGCAGGCCGACAGAAGCGCTTAGGTTTTCTCTCCCACTTTCCCCCACATTGCCGTAAATGATCGCTAAGTCCTTGTGCTACTTAACAAAAATCCCTGTAAGACGATTGGTTCTTACCTTGCAAAAGGCTGTTTTGCTTCCTATAGTGTCGCAAAGTGGAAAAATGTGGGTAATAGTGGGAATCGGCTAAGTTAGTGATTACCCACTTAATAAAGGAATAAGGCATGTTTCGGGGGCTACATTCGATCAATCTGGACGCCAAAGGGCGACTAGCGATCCCGACTAAGTATCGGGAACCGCTGTCGACGCTTTGTGGTGCCCGTTTGGTAGCCACCATTGATACTGAAGAACGCTGCTTGTTGGTTTACCCAATCAACGAGTGGGAAGTGATTCAGGCCAAGATCGAAGCCCTTCCAAGTTTTAATCCTGCAGCTCGTCGTATTCAGCGCTTATTGATCGGTCATGCGACGGATCTAGAGCTTGATGGCAGTGGTCGCGTGCTATTACCACCCTCGCTGCGTGAGTACGCCGAGTTAGATAAAGAAATTGTGTTGGTTGGACAAGGCAAAAAGCTGGAGTTGTGGAGCAAATCAATGTGGGAAGGCCGCCGTGATGAGTATCTCGACATGGTGAGTCAGTCTGATCAATTGCCTGAAGAACTAATGAGTATTTCTCTATGAACCTGGAAGAGCTGGCCCATACCACGGTACTGCTGCACGAAACCGTTGATGGGTGCGTCGTCGATCCTGATGGCATCTATGTAGATGGCACCTTTGGGCGCGGGGGGCATAGCCGGTTGTTGTTAAGCAAACTATCGCCTAAGGGCCGGTTAATTGGCTTCGATAAAGATCCTTTGGCAATCGCAAGCGGAAAAGAACTAGCGGCTGAAGACAGCCGCTTTCACATTGTGCAGGCCAGTTTTGCTGATATGACAACCGAGTTGTTAGCACTGGGTTACCCGCAAGTGAACGGGATTTTGTTAGACCTTGGTGTGTCATCGCCTCAGCTAGATGACGCTGAGCGCGGTTTTAGCTTTATGCGTGATGGCCCGTTGGATATGCGCATGAATCCTGATGCTGGAATGAGCGCCGCAGAATGGGTTGCTACGACCAGTGAAGAAGAAATCGCCCGAGTGTTAAAAGTGTATGGCGAAGAACGTTTTGGTAAGCGCATGGCACGCGCAATTATTAATGCTCGTGCGGAAGCGCCTATTACTCGTACCGCCGTACTTGCTGAATTAATTAAAGAAGCAAACCCGGCCTGGGAAAAGCATAAGCATCCAGCTACACGCGCATTTCAAGCTATTCGAATTGCGGTGAATAACGAACTGGGTGACTTAGAAGATGTGCTGGCAAGAAGCGTTGATTTATTAAAACCGGGCGGTCGTTTATCGGTGATTAGCTTTCACTCGTTGGAAGATCGCATGGTTAAGCGTTTTATTCGAGCTCAAGAAAAAGGCAATGAACCGCCACCGGGTGTGCCGCTAACAGACGATCAGCTAGGGCGCACGATGAAGCGCGTTGGTAAAGCGTTTATGCCAGGGCGTGAAGAAGTTGAACGTAATCCGCGTGCGCGCAGTGCGGTATTGCGAGTGGCTGAGCGCCTTGCATGAATGCGTTACAAGGAACCCTGTGGGGTTTTGTGGTGGTCTCTGCGTTAGTGCAAATAGCGCAAGTTCAGCACCATCGCGATTTATTACAGGTATGGCAGGCGGCTGATAAACAACGCTATTTGTTGTTGCAAGAACATACGCGTTTGGTGCTTGAAAAAAGCACATTATTGGCGAATGGCAGGGTAGATCAGTTGGCAAGAAAGCAACTGAATATGAAAGATCCAGAACAAGTACAGGTGTTGTCAGAATGACAGAAACATCGCTAGAACCACAGGAAAACAGCATTGTTCGCTGGCGTTTTACGCTAGTGCTAGCTGTGTTCGCCCTGTTGTTAGCGGTGGTGCTTGGTCGCTTGGTTATATTACACACTGTCGATCAGCCATTTTTGTTTGAACAAGGCGAAAAGCGCACGGTGCGTGAGGAAGTTCAACCGGCTAGTCGCGGCATGATTACGGATCGTTTTGGTACACCACTAGCGGTCAGTACGCCTGTAGTAACACTTTGGTTAAATCCTCAACAAGTTAATATCCAGCAGTTACCAGCCATTGCTAAGGATTTGGATATTCCAGCGCATACTTTGGTGAAAAGTGTTGAGCGTGCTGCATCACAAGGGCGTTCATTCATTTATTTGAAGCGTCAGGTGGAGCCTGATGTTGCCGAGAAAGTTTTGGCTCGCCGTGTTGCTGGTGTTTACGGTGATGAAGATTTTCGTCGTTTTTACCCGGCAGCAGAAATTACTGCGCACACAGTCGGTATTGTTAATATCGATGGAAAAGGTCAAGAAGGTCTGGAATTAGCATTCGACGATTATCTGCGCGGACATGACGGCGAGCGCAAAGTCGTTAAAGATTTATACGGTAACGTTATTAAGCAATTAGAAGTTAATGGTGTTGCAGAAAATGGCCCAGATATGGCTTTGACCATTGATTTGCGTTTGCAGTATTTAGCCTATCGCGAATTAAAAGCCGCCGTGCAGCAGCATCGTGCTAAATCAGGTAGTGCTGTTATTGTTGATGCGCACACAGGTGAAGTATTAGCCCTTGTCAGTCAGCCATCGTACAACCCTAATAATCGAGCAACGTTAAAGCCCGAAGATATGCGCAATAGAGCCATCGCCGATTTAATCGAACCCGGTTCTACCATGAAGCCCTTCACTGTTGCAGCGGCCCTAAATTCCGGCCGCTTTTTTCCATCTACCCAGATTGATACGTCACCGGGTTATGTACGCGTAAAAAATAAAACCATTCGTGATCACCGTGATTACGGCGTGCTAGATATTACTGGCATTATCACTAAATCCAGTAACGTTGGTGTTACCTATTTAGCCCATAAATTAGGTGCCGAAGTTATTTGGGATTTCTTTACTAAGGCGGGTATAGGTCAGCCGGGCGTTTTGGGTTTTCCGGGTGAGGCTGTCGGCGTTTTACCTTATCCAGAACAGTTAGATTCCCTGCGGTTGGCAACGGCATCGTTCGGGTATGGTTTGGCTGTCTCGCCATTGCAACTGGCGCAGTCATATACCGCTTTTGCTGGTGGATGCCGTCAGTCTGTACGGTTAATTATGCGCGATGAAGATAAACCAGCTTGTGAACCTGTGATGTCGGCGAAAGTATCCCGTCAAATTCTCGATATGTTAGAGACAGTAACAAGCGACAAAGGTACTGGTAGTCGCGCTCGTGTTGAGGGTTATCGCGTTGGCGGTAAAACGGGTACAGCTCACAAAGTCGGGCGCGGTGGTTACGAAGATTCTGCATACACTGCTGTTTTTGCCGGTATCGCACCGATTTCGGACCCAGATTTAGTATTAGTGGTTGTTATTGATGAACCTCAGGGGCAGGAATATTACGGTGGTGAAGTAGCGGCACCGGTATTCTCTCGCATCATGGGGCAGGCTTTACGTTTACGTCAGGTTGCGCCTGATATTCCAAGTAAAAATACCTTACAAATGGCAGGAGGTGGAGCATGAAACTCAGTGCAATCGCTGCGCCGCATTTGTTTATTCCTCCTGAGTGGGATCGCGAAATTAATCATATCGTGATTGATAGTCGTGACGTTAAGCAGGGTGATTTATTTATCGCTCGTGTTGGTCGTGATAATCATGGCGAGCGTTTTATTGAGACCGCCATTCAAGCCGGAGCCAGCGCTGTTGTTGCTTTGGGTGAACCTGGTTTCCGTTGTGGAATATTAGGTGTGCCGATTTTTTCGATACCGGATTTATTAGATCATCTAAGTGATTGGCTGCATCGTGCCTATGCGGGCGTATCTCAACTTGATTTAACCGCTGTTACTGGCACTAACGGTAAAAGCTCTGTTACGCAATATATTGCCCAGCTACTGACACAAATGAAAATAGAGTGTGGTTTGCTCGGAACTTTGGGTAACGGCATTTGGCCCAATTTAGCTGAAACTCGCAATACAACCGCCGACTTATCTGTGGTGTTACGTCATTTAAATGATATGGCGGAGCAATCAATAAAATACGCCGCGTTAGAAGTTTCTTCGCATGGAATAGATCAGCGCCGCATTGACGGAATACATTTCAAAGTAGCAGTGCTGACTAATTTGACCCGTGACCATTTAGATTATCACGGTTCTATGGAAGCCTATTTTGAAGCGAAGCGTCGCCTCTTTGTTGGCGGCAATATTGGTGCTGCGCTCATAAATATTGATGATGGTTATGGACGCCGATTAGCGGCAGATAAAGACATCACTGTACCAGTGTTTACCTATGGCCATAGTGATAAGGCAGAGGTGCGTTATCACAATGTCGAGTTAAACGCTCGCGGTATGACAGCAACGCTGACCACGCCTTGGGGCGAAGCCGATATTGTTTTGCCATTAATTGGCGAATTTAATTTGGCTAATGCTACGGCGGCAATTGCTGTATTGGCTATTCAAGGTTTACCTTTTGAATCCCTAGTTACTGCAGCTTCAACACTACAGTCTGTCGCCGGTCGCATGGAAGTATACGTAAAAGATAATGCGCCCCTAGCGATAGTGGATTTTGCTCACACGCCAGATGCACTAGATAACGTCTTAAATGCTTTAAAGCCATGGAATAAAGCTATTTCTTTGGTGTTTGGTTGTGGTGGTGAACGCGATCGAACCAAGCGCCCAATCATGGCGGTTATAGCTCAAGCGCACGCTGCTCAAGTTTGGTTGACCGACGATAATCCTCGTGGTGAAAACAGCGATCAAATTTTTTCTGATGTATTAGCGGCTGATGGCTCGGATAATTTTTATTGTATTCATGATCGTCGCAAGGCTATCGAAAGTGCACTAGAAAAGACAGATAAAGACGGCATTGTGGTAATTACTGGTAAGGGGCACGAAGCTTATCAGGAGATTTCTGGAACTCGCCATGCTTATAGCGATGCTGGCGTATTAATAGCTCAGGGTTATAGAAAAGCAGGAGAAGATTATGTTGCGTAATATGACTCTTGCTCAAGTTGCCGATGTTGTAAATGGCGAACTACTTCAACCAGAATTTGCCGATGTTTTGATATCATCGGTATCTACTGATACGCGCTCTCTTATCGACGGCGCTTTGTATATTCCATTGTCTGGTGACAATTTTAATGGCCATCATTTTATAGCTCAGGCAGAAAATGAAGGCGCGGTTGCTGCTTTGACGAGTGAAGATGTTGCAACTTCACTGCCGCTTATTCGTGTTGATAACACTTTATTGGCGTTAGGTCGTATTGCTGGTTGGCAGCGTGATCAATTTTCTGGTGTGGTGATCGCGGTCACCGGAAGTGCCGGAAAAACAAGTGTGAAGCAATTAACTGCAAGCATTTTGATGCAAGCATTTAATACGTGGATGACCCAAGGCAACTTGAATAATCACATCGGTGCACCGTTAACGTTGCTGGCGCTTAAGCCAGAACATGAAGCAGCAATGATTGAATTAGGTGCTAGTGGTCTTGGCGAAATTGCTTACACAGCTCAATTTGTTAAACCACTAGTTGGCATTATTACCAACGCAGTTCCAGCTCACATTGAAGGTTTCGGTAGCTTGCAAGGCATTGTCGAAACAAAAGGCGAGTTGCTTGATTTTATTCAACCGAATGGTACCGCTGTATTAAACGCCGATGACGCTAACTTCGCTCAATGGCAACACCGCGCTGCCCATTTGCAGCAATTAACCTTCGGTTTTTCTGAATCTGCTGATGTTCGCGCAGTAAATATTCGTTGCTCGTTAGAGGGTAGTGAATTTGATGTGCTGTGTGACGGCCAAACCGTAGCGATCAAATTGCCTTTGTTGGGCGAACACAATGTACGTAACGCGCTTGCTGTTATAGCCGCAACGCATGCTGCAGGCTTGTCATGGGATCACATTGTTAAAGGTTTACAAGCATCAGTAACCGTAAAGGGGCGTTTACAGCCCTGCCGGGGTGCTGCAGGTCAACTGATTTTAAATGATGCCTACAATGCTAATCCTACTGCATTTAAAGCGGCCATTGATGTCTTAAAAGGGACAGAAAATAGCTGGGTAGTGATGGGTGATATGGGGGAGCTAGGTAGTGATGAAATTGCCGCCCATACAGACGTTGGTACGTATGCAAAAACATCCGGTATCGAACATTTTGTAGCAACAGGCCCATTGAGTCGTAACGCTGCAACAGCATTTGGCGAATCTGCGCATTGGTTTGAGGACAAACCTGCATTGATTCGTTTTTTACAACAACACACCCAAAAGCAAGATGTATTGCTAATTAAGGGATCGCGCTACACCGGTATGGATCAGGTCGTTGCTGCGTTGCAAAACGGGAATGAGGAAATTTAATTATGTTGCTATGGCTTGGTGACTGGTTGGCGCAGTATCACTCGGGATTCGGTGTGGTTAATTATTTAACCTTACGCGCTATCTTTGGTGTGATTACCGCCTTGGGAGTGTCCTTGTTGTTAGGCCCGCTAGTTATTCGTAAATTACGCGAATATCAAATCGGCCAAGCAATTCGTGAAGTTGGTCCTAAATCGCATTTAAGTAAAGCAGGGACGCCAACCATGGGCGGCGTGCTCATTTTGCTTTCAATTGCCGTTTCAACACTGCTTTGGGGCGATCTTGAAAATCGTTTCGTTTGGGTCGTGCTTTTAGTCACTATTGTTTTTGGTGCTATCGGCTGGGTTGATGACTACCGCAAAGTGGTTGAGAAAAACTCTCGCGGATTACCTGGGCGTTGGAAATACTTCTGGCAGTCGGTTTTTGCCCTAGTCGCTGCATTTTATTTGTATTACACCGCGCAAACGCCAGAAGAAACTCAGTTTGTTGTGCCTTTTATTAAAGATGTTATGCCGCAGCTGGGCGTGATGTTTATCGTACTGACTTATTTTGTTGTGGTTGGCTCAAGTAATGCGGTGAATTTAACCGATGGTCTGGATGGCTTGGCTATTATGCCGACGGTTATGGTGGGTGGTGCACTTGGCTTATGCGCTTATTTAGCGGGTAACGTTAATTTCGCTAACTACCTACATATCCCTTACATCCACGGTGCCGGTGAAGTCGCGGTTTTTTGCGGTGCTATTGTTGGTGCCGGTATTGGCTTTTTGTGGTTCAACACCTATCCAGCACAAGTATTTATGGGTGACGTTGGTTCCTTAGCGCTAGGGGCCGCCTTAGGTATTGTCGCAGTTATTATTCGCCAAGAAGTTGTTCTGTTTATTATGGGCGGCATTTTTGTAGCAGAAACTGTATCCGTGATTTTGCAAGTGGCTTCATTTAAAACCACTGGTAAGCGCATCTTCCGTATGGCGCCACTTCATCACCATTTCGAATTAAAAGGTTGGCCTGAACCGCGGGTCATTGTTCGTTTTTGGATCATCACCATTATTTTGGTGCTGTTCGGTTTAGCTACGTTAAAAATTCGCTAAGGAATAATTGTAATGTCTGTTCTGGCTAACGCTAACACTAAACGATTGATTGTAGGCCTTGGGCTTACTGGGTTGTCGTGCGCGCGTTTCTGTCAGAAAAATGGCTTGGCATTTGATTTGTGTGATACCCGTGAATCGTTGCCTAGCTTAGAAGACATTCGCCGAGAATTTCCCAATGCCAACATTATGTTGGGCGCGTTGCAGGGTAAGGTACTTGCCCAGTATCAAGTCTTATTGGTTAGTCCTGGTATTACCATTCAGCAAGAAGCCATTCAATTTGCACAACAGCAAGGTAGTTTGATTGCTGGTGATATCCAAGTATTTGCTGAAACATGTCAAAAGCCAGTGATCGCGATTACTGGTTCTAATGGTAAAAGTACAGTGACAACACTGGTTGCCGCATTACTGAATGCTGCTGGCATTCGCGCAAGTGCTGGCGGCAATTTAGGTATTCCGGCATTGGACCTGTTGGCTAACGATGAGGCAACCGATGTTTATGTATTGGAGCTTTCAAGCTTCCAGCTAGAAACCACTACCGACTTACAAGCACGTGTCGCGACGATTTTAAATATTTCACCGGATCACATGGATCGTTATGCCGGAATGGCAGACTACGAACGTGCTAAACAACGCATTTTCCAAGGTGCTCAATCGGTCGTAATTAATCGCGACGACGACCACACTCGACCACTACTAGAAGGTCGATTTAGCGCAGTAAGTTTTGGGCTAGAAGAGAGCAATAGTGACTTTGGTGTCGTGCAGCGCAGTGATGGTACTTGGTTAACTTATCAGGGTGAAATGATTGTACGTGCCGACGAGTTGCATATTCGCGGTGAGCATAATGTCGCTAATGCTTTAGCTGCGTTGGCGTTGGTTTCTGTATTGGGTGTTAAGCCGGCAGCGGTTATTACGGCGCTCAAACAATTTCCTGGGTTAGCACATCGATGTCAGTGGGTTCGTAATATTAATGGCGTTGATTATTTTAACGATTCTAAAGGAACCAATGTTGGTTCTACTCTTGCTGCTTTAAAAGGTCTCGGTCGCACTATCAGTGGTCGCATTTGGTTATTGGCTGGCGGCGAAGGAAAAGGTCAAGATTTCTCTGAGCTGGCTGAGTTTTGCCAAACCTACGTTGCTGAAGTGTTGGCTTATGGCATAGATGCAACTCGTATAGTCGACGGTGTTGATGGCGCGTGCAAAACGTCTCAATGGCAAACAATTGATGAGGCGTTAAATCATGCGCGTCAGCATGCGCAGAAAAATGATGTTGTGTTGTTGTCACCGGCTTGTGCAAGTTTTGATCAATTCAAAAACTACGTTGCGCGCGGTGAATATTTTGTCGCACAGGTGGAGGCATTACAATGAAAATGCCGAACCTTAGCTGGCAAAATGAAACACAATTATTTTATCCGTGGTTAGCCATGTTGTTGCTTGGTTGGCTCATGGTGGCGTCGGCTTCCACAGGCATAGCCGAATTCTATACGGGCAACCCTGCGCACTTTGCAATTCGTCATGCTTTCTATTTATTGCTGGGTATCGGTGTCACATTTTCTATCAGTCTGATTCCAATGGCGCGCTGGGCAAAGTTAGATGCCATTTTATTGGTCATTGGTTTTGTCGGATTGGTATTGGTTTTTGTTCCCGGTATTGGTCATGAAGTTAACGGCAGTCAGCGTTGGCTAAATCTTGGCATCATTAAAATACAAGCTTCCGAAATCGCGAAATTGAGCGCCGTATTTTATATCTCTGGTTATCTAGTTCGTCGCCAAGATGAAGTGCAAAGTCAGTGGTCTGGATTTATCAAACCCCTCGGCCTGTTAGCCGTTATGGTTGCCTTGTTGCTAATGGAACCTGATTTTGGCGCAGTTGTTGTGTTGATGGGCGCGGCAATGGTGCAATTGTTTTTAGGTGGGGTAAAAGCCGGGCAGTTCTTTCTACTACTTTTTGCCACCCTTATTGTTAGTAGTTTTGTGGTAACCGCTGAAACTTACCGCATGGAACGGCTACTCGCTTACTTAGATCCTTGGGCGCCAGAGCATGTGTATGGCACTGGTTATCAGTTAACACAATCCTTAATCGCTTTTGGTCGTGGAGAGTGGTTCGGAATTGGTTTGGGCGAAAGTATTCAAAAACTCTTCTATTTACCAGAAGCGCATACCGACTTTGTATTTGCAATTTGGGCGGAAGAAACTGGTTTATTCGGCGGTGCCATTGCCTTATTAGGTTTAGCGTTAGTGATTGGATTAATTTGGCGTGTGGCTTGGGCTGCGCAAAAAAGAGGCCAAATGTACTCTGCTTATATTGCCATTGGTATTGCCTCATTACTCGGGTTACAGGTGGTTATTAATCTGGGTGTTAATACCGGTTTGTTACCGACTAAAGGTTTAACACTGCCATTTTTTAGTTATGGCGGCAGTAGCTTGATGATGTGTTGCGCGATGATCGGCATTGTAATGCGCATTGACTATGAGTCACGTCAAAATCTAGAAAATAGCGATAATTCAGGAGGCGATCATGAGTAACACCGTATTGATGATGGCCGGTGGGACGGGTGGACATGTATTCCCTGCACTTGCGGTTGCGCGCGAATTGGGTGAGCAAGGCTTTAATGTTGAATGGTTAGGCACGGCTGCCGGAATCGAAGCAGATTTAGTGCCGGCTAATAATATTATTTTGCACACCATTGATATTGCCGGCCTGCGCGGCAAAGGCAAATTAGGATTGTTAAAAGCGCCTTTACGAATTATCAAAGCGGTAGCGGCTGCGCGGAAAGTTCTGAAAGACGTAAAGCCTTTAGCTGTTGTTGGTTTAGGTGGTTATGCCACAGGCCCCGGCGGCGTTGCGGCATATCTATCGGGTATCCCACTGTTAATACATGAGCAAAATGCAAAAGCAGGGATGACTAACCGCTTATTAGCACGAATCGCCGATTGTGTGATGCAGGCATTTCCGGGCGCGTTAGATAATGCGCTCACTACAGGGAATCCTGTTCGTCGCGAGGTTATTGAAATACTTGCGCCAGAACAACGCGAATCTCATAGCGGCAATATTCGAGTGTTGGTCGTGGGTGGTAGTTTAGGTGCTGTTGCTCTCAACCAAACCGTGTTGGCGGCTATGCAATTATTGCCTATCAATGAACGTCCACAATTACGTCACCAGGCTGGCAAACGTAATGTTGAACTTGTGCAGCAAGAATACAGATCCGCAAGCGTTGATGCAGATGTCATAGCATTTATTGATGATATGGCGGCGGCTTATACATGGGCCGATTTAATCATTTGTCGCGCTGGTGCGTTAACGGTTTCTGAAATTGCGGCAGCAGGGTGTGCGGCGATTTTTGTTCCGTATCCCCATGCTGTCGATGATCATCAAACTGCTAATGCACAGTATTTACAATTAGCAGGTGCTGCACTTATTCGGCAGCAATCAGAATTAAGTCCTGAGTGGTTAGCGCAGCAATGGCAGCAACTCAATTCCGACCGCGAACTCCTGCGTGAGATGGCGAGTCAGGCGAGAAAATTAGCTGTAACAGACGCCACTGATCAAGTGGTTAATCAAATTAAGAGGTTTGCCCGTGAGCAATAAGTCGCCATCAAGCTTGGTGAGCATGATTCCAGAAATGCGTCGTGTGCGCGTCATCCATTTTGTTGGAATTGGCGGTGCTGGCATGTGCGGTATTGCCGAGGTATTGCTGAACCAAGGGTATCAGATTACGGGTTCAGATTTAAAAGCTTCAAGTGTGACCGAACGTTTAGCGCAACTCGGCGCAAAAGTGATGATTGGCCACGATGCCGATAATGTTAAAAGTGCAGATGTTTTGGTTGTGTCGACGGCTATTGATGCTAGCAACCCGGAAGTTAATGCCGCATTAGAAGCACGCATACCGGTTGTACGCCGTGCTGAAATGTTGGCCGAATTAATGCGCTTTCGCCATGGTATTGCGGTTGCTGGTACTCACGGAAAGACGACGACAACTAGCTTAGTGACTTCGATTTTGGCCGAAGCAGATTTAGATCCCACCTTTGTGATTGGCGGCAAATTGAACAGCGCCGGTACGAATGCGCGCATGGGACAAAGTCGTTATCTCGTAGCTGAAGCCGATGAAAGTGATGCGAGTTTTTTACACCTTCAACCAATGGTTTCGATTGTTACGAATATCGATGCGGATCACATGTCCACATACGGTGGAGACTTCGAGCAACTGAAAAATACTTTTGTTGAATTTTTGCACAACTTGCCTTTTTACGGTTTAGCCGTGGTCTGTGTAGACGATGAAAATGTACGCAGTATTTTGCCGCGAATCAGTCGTCAATTTGTTACTTACGGCTTCGACGACGGTGCCGACTATCGTGCTACTGAATTATGTCAGGACGGTTTGTTTACCTCGTTTGTTGTTCAGCGTCCCGGTGATCGCGAGCCTTTAGCAATTCGTATGCGTATGCCGGGAAGACACAATGTATTAAATGCACTGGCTGCAATTGCTGTTGCTGATGACGAAGGCGTTGCCGATAACGCGATTGTCGTTGCGTTAGAAAAATTTGCCGGTGTCGGCCGTCGATTCCAAGTTTGCGGAGAATTTCCTTTCGCTGATGGTGATGTGATGTTGGTGGATGATTATGGGCATCACCCGCGTGAACTTGAAGTGACGTTAGATGCAATTCGCAAAGGATTTCCGGATCGTCGTTTAGTCATGATTTTCCAACCTCATCGTTACAGTCGCACGCGTGACTTATACGAAGATTTCGTACGCGTATTAGCCGATGCCGATGTCTTGCTGTTAATGGATGTTTATCCCGCAGGTGAAAAGCCGATTGCTGGTGCGGATGGCCGTTCGCTATGCGGAAGTATTCGCCAGCGTGGTCCTGTTGATCCAATTTTTATTGAACGGGATGAATCGCTAGAGCTGCCTCTAAAGCGTGTATTAAAGCCCGGCGATTTATTGTTAACCCAAGGCGCTGGAGATATTGGCGGTTTGGCGATTACTTTAACCGACCAATTACCGCTGTGGCTTAAAGAGGTGGAGGTGTGAAGGTGCAAGATCTAGGAAAAATCGTCGTTCTTATGGGCGGAACATCAGCAGAGCGTGAAGTCTCATTAAAAAGTGGTGGTGAAGTTTATCGCACTTTGGTTGAGGCCGGAGCGAACGTTGAAGCGGTTGATATTCGGGATCATGCGATTCACCAATTAACCGATATTGAATTCGATATTGCGTTTATCGCCTTGCATGGGCGCGGTGGCGAAGATGGCACTATTCAAGGTGTTTTGGAGTGGATGAATAAACCTTATACCGGCAGTGGTGTGATGGCATCTGCATTAGCAATGGATAAATGGCGCACTAAAATGATTTGGATGGCTGCAGGATTACCTACTCCTCCAGCATTTCTACTTAGCCAAGACTGCAATTGGAATGAAATTTCCAAACAGCTTGAAGAAAATGCCATTGTAAAACCAGCGCGCGAAGGCTCGAGTATCGGCATGCGTCGAGTACATAACGCTGAAGATTTAAAAGCCAGTTATGAATTTGCATGTCAGTACGACGGCATGGTGTTGGCGGAGCGCTGGGTACAGGGTAAAGAATTTACTGTAGCGATTGTGGATGGCGAAGCGTTACCGGTTATTCAACTTAAAACCAGTCATGAGTTTTATGATTACGACGCTAAATATCAAGCTAACGATACCCAATATTTATTGCCATGTGGCCTAGCGGCGGATGAAGAAGCGTTGCTGCAAAATATTGCTTTAAAAGCATTCGATGTTCTTGGTGGTCAAGGCTGGGGGCGTATAGATGTGATGCAAGATGAAGCGGGTCAGTTTTGGTTGCTCGAAGCGAACACTAGCCCAGGCATGACTGACCATAGCTTAGTACCAATGGCGGCGCGAGCACACGGCATGAGTTTTACCGATTTAGTTACCCGCTTATTGCAAGAAGCGAAGCTCCGTCATGGCGGCTAAGCCACGTAAGCTGAAAAAAGAGCCGCGTCGTGGAGCAACGCCATTAGTTGAAAAGCCGCCGCGCGAATTTCGCTGGCCGACCATCGCCATCAAAATTCATTGGGCTTGGTTGGTCACCCCAGTTGTTTTGGTTGCAGGATTTTATGCGGCGCAGTGGATGATGGTTCGGTGGCCGATTACCGGTATTGAAGTCGAGGGACGTTTATCAGTTTGGACACCAGAAAAAATTGCTGAAAAAGTGGTTTGGGTAAAAGACCAAGGTTTTTTCACAGCAGACTTGCAAACGGTTCATGATGTTGTAGCTGAGCTGCCATTATTAACCAATGTTGTTATACGAAAAAAATGGCCGGGCACAATAGTCATTAGTGCCTATGAAGATGTTGCGATGGCCGCTTGGAATGACGATAAGTTATTAAGCATTAATGGCAGTTTAATGGCGATTCCGGAAGGATTTAATGCCAGTAATTTGGCAAAGATAAAGAGCAATGCAGAATACACCGATATTGCTGTTCGGGGATTTCGAAAAGTGCAACAAATGTTATCGGATATGGGGGTCACAGTGACTGAATTGACCATATCAGATACAGGCTCTGTCGATATTGTTTTATCAAATCAATGGCAGGTTGCATTTGGGCGTCGAAACTTTGAAGAAAGAGTACGTCGTCTGCATCGATTATTACAAAAGTTGCCTAATCAAAATGTGGCAATGGTTGATTTACGTTATGGCAAAGGCGCCGCTATTGGCTGGCAGTCTGTGCAGGAGAAAGGATGATGAGTCAGGTACCACAAAAACGCATGTTGGTTGGCCTAGATATCGGCACTTCAAAGATTGTAGCTATCGTTGGTGAAGTAGATGCCGACGGCAATATCGAAGTTGTTGGTTTAGGTAGCAGCCCTAGTCGCGGACTGAAAAAAGGCGTAGTGGTAAATATTGAATCGACCGTGCATTCAATTCGTCGCGCGGTGGAAGAAGCAGAATTAATGGCAGGATGCACTATTCATTCAGTGTATGCAGGAATTGCGGGCAGCCATATTCATTCGATGAATTCAAACGGCATTGTTGCAGTGCGCGACCGTGAGGTAACCGCGACCGATATTGAACGGGTTATTGATGCGGCACAGGCTGTTGCAATCCCTCAGGATCAAAGCATTTTGCACGTTTTACCGCAAGAATACGTAGTTGATAACCAAGAAGGGATTAAAGAACCAGTAGGAATGTCGGGCGTTCGTCTTGAGGCAAAAGTACATTTAGTGACTGGTTCTGTTAATGCAATTCAAAATATTGAACGCTGTGTGCAGCGTTGTAATCTTGAAACAGACGATATTATTTTAGAGCAACTTGCGTCTAGCTATGCCGTATTAACCGACGATGAAAGAGAACTCGGTGTCTGTATGGTTGATATCGGTG